>ERZ1024479.42-NODE-42-length-10376-cov-6.861641_pt1 | contig 10376 bp, 13 predicted proteins | sample MGYA00520800_ERZ1024479 | MGnify/ENA primary metagenome ERZ1024479 (study PRJEB33242, sample SAMEA3444313) | Homo sapiens | biome: Host associated; feature: Gastrointestinal tract; material: Stool | place: Uganda | collected 2011-01-01 ... | reverse complement strand
GCGACCACCGAGATCTACACTCTTTCCCTACACGACGCTCTTCCGATCTACGCTGTAACCGTCTACAACATTGTGCACCAAACCGACCAAACAACCATGAAGGATGTGACGACGGCTTATGTCACAATAATTCGTGGTGTAATGCTGCAAGCGTCTAAGGCGGCAAATGTGCGCCAGAGCGGACTTGAGAGCGCAGACGCAGTAGAACTCTATATTCCTTTTTCGGCTCCTGCTGTGGGCAATGACGGCCGTTCTAAACGGTTTGCTGGGGTAAAGGAGTTTTCCGCTGCAACAGACAAGTCCGGATTGTGGACGCTTTCCGTAAACGACGATACCTGCACGACCATATTCATCAAAGGCGAGGTCATAGAACCGACCATGACGGTGCAGCAGCTTGAAGCCACCCATGATGGGGTTTACAAGGTCACCAAAGTGGACGACCGGGATTATGGCAGCGCTGATATGAGACACTGGCAGGTAGGGGGCGCTTAATATGGCGCTGAAATTTACGGTTTATGCGGATGGCCTGACCGATATTGAGGCTGCTCTGGCGCAAAGCTGCCGAAAGGCGGAACATATTGTAGCGCTGCAGGTGAAGAAAGACACGGACCCATTCGTCCCTGCGCTTACTGGCTCCCTCACGCAGCGTACAAGGGTTGTTGGAAACGAAATCATCTACCCTGGCCCATATGCAAGGTTTTTGTACTACGGAAAGGTAATGGTTGACCCCAATACCGGCAGCACTTATGCTCCCAAGGGTGGTACAAAGGTGGTTGCTGACCGCAACCTTGTTTTCAACAAAACAATGCACCCGCAGGCGCAATCGCATTGGTTTGAGGCATCCAAAGCACAGAACCTTGAGAAATGGGTTCGTGTGGCAGATAAGGCGGTGAAAAAGTTTGGAAAAGATTAAAAAGACGGTATCGGCGACGGAGGAGGATCAGGTGTCGCGGAAGCTCCTTGCCTGGTTAAACACTTTCCCGAATAAGCCGGTTGACCTCATCCGGTTTGAAGCCCTCCCGGCCGATACCGCAGCAATGGCGCTGTCTACGATACAGGCGGCGTACATTGTCAAGAAATATATCCTCGGCGGCTACCAAGCTGAATACCAGTTTAAGATCATCTATCGCATCAGCCCCGGCAACAGCAATGACCTCCGCCTACAGGCTGACGAGCTGCTGAATGCTCTGGGGGACTGGGCGACCGGGAAGCACCCGGATATTGGTGATGGAAAACGGGTAATCACGCTGGAGCCGACCACAAGATCTTCTCTTTTTGCAATGTACGATAACGGTGACGAAGATCACCAAATCCTTATGAAGCTAACATACGAGGTGATATAAAATGGCTGATATTGCTTTCAACACAACTGAGGGCCAGACCATCGCGCGCGAGCTTATGATCGCATACCTCAACACAGGCACCAAGGAGGCCCCGGTTTGGAGTGCCATTGGTAAGCGTGTGGAGGATTCCAGCGCGGAAATGGATTGGAGCACTGAAACTATTCAGGACATCCTCGGAAATACCTACACAACCATGAAAAAACCCGTCATGACCCAGCCCTTTGACCCGATTCCCCTTGACGCTGGCGACGCTGCCGCGGTTAAGATGTGGAACCTGGGCGTAAAGGACCATGACGCGCAGGCGCTGTCTAACCAGGATATGCTGATTGGCCACTTCTACGCAGAAAGCGGCGAGGCTGCTTTTGCGGAGCGTTATGACGGCTGTGCTATCGCTGTAACCGGCATTGGCGGTGATGGCGGCGGCAACCTGACTATTTCCACCGAGATTACTTATGGTGGCAACCGTACACTCGGCACTGTAAAGAAAGGTTCTTCCGGTGCCATTGAATTTACTGCAGCATAACAGAGGGGGCTTTGGCCCCCTCCGGTTTAGGAGGGCATATGAAAGATCTTAATTTTGAGACCGGCGTGGTAACATACAATATTAACGGTAAATGTGAAATCTCGTTCAACCCGACCGATAGCGCGTTTGTCGAAAAGCTGTTCAACTCCTTTGAAACTCTTGATAAAAAACAGGAGCAATACAAGGAAGATGTGCAGAAAAATGCGAACAAGAGAGAAATCTTCGACCTTGCGAACAAGATGGACGATGAAATGCGGGACATTATTGACGATACTCTCGGTACTGGTGTTTGCGACGCACTTTTTGGTGAGATGAATGTATATGCCCTTGCTGATGGACTTCCGGTGTGGGCCAATCTCATTCTCTCTGTCATGGATGAAATCGACACAACTTTTGCAAGAGAAACTAAGGCTACGAACGCCAGGCTTGCAAAGTATACTAAGAAATACGCAAAATGAGATACGACCTTCCAAAATCTGTTGAGGTAGACGGGGCAGAATATGAAATTCGTTCGGACTATCGTGCGATACTCGACATCATAGAAGCAATAGACGATCCTGAACTTGATGAGCAGGAAAAGTGTGAAGCTGCCTTGATGATATTCTACCCCGACCTTGATAGTATGCCATATTGCTCCTACAACGAAGCTCTTGAAAAGTGCATCGATTTCATCAACTGCGGAGAAAAGAAAACAGAGCTGAAGAAACAACCGCGTGTTATGGACTGGTCACAGGATTTCCCATTAATTGTTTCCCCCATAAACCGTGTGCTCGGGTGTGAGATTAGGGCACTTGACTATCTGCACTGGTTTACATTTATGGCGGCATACCAAGAAATAGGCGATTGTTTGTTTGCCCAGGTTGTGTCCATAAGGAAGAAAAAGGCAAGCGGGAAGAAACTGGACAAATCCGACCAAGAATTTTACAAAAAGAACAAAAACCTGGTTGATCTTAATGCAAAATACACAGAACAAGATGAAGAAACTATCAACCGGTGGGTTTGAAAGGGGGAGATACAATGCCGGACGGAACTATTGTTATATCAGCAGAGCTTGACGATAAGGCCGCACAGGCACAGCTCTCCAAGCTAAGCAAAGATATCGACAAGGCAAAAGCTAAGCTCAATACAAAAGAAACAGAGCAAAACGCAATCGAAGCACAGTTAAAAAAAGCGTCAGATGAGGCGGATAAGACAAAGGCATCTCTTGAGTCGCTAAAGAAAGAAGCAAAAGAAGTAAATCAAATCTTGAGCGGAGAGAAGACGGCATCTCCGGAAGCTACGATGGCAGCTTATTCCCGTAGAGACGAAATATCCGCGGCCATAAAACAGCAGGAGAACTTGTTTCAAGGCCAAATAAAGCAAGCAGACCGGCTTGGAGCACAGTATAGCAAAATAAGTGAAGAAGTCGAGGCCGCAAGGGGCAACCTTACCCAAATGAGCGAACGGGCGGGAGAGCTTTCTGCTCAACTTTCCGGGGCAAAGGAAGCTACTATAGGGACATCAAAAGCTGCAGAAGCAGCTGATGTTGTATTCCAGAAGATCGGTAACCGTGTTAAATTGCTTGCCCGACGCGTTATCTTATTTGCTGTAATCACAAGGGGTTTGCGCGCAATTCGTGACTACTTCGGCAGTGCGCTTTCTGCAAGCAGTGAATTCACAAAGGCGCTTGCGTCTTTGCGCGGAGCACTTCTCACTCTTGCGCAACCAATTTACAATGTAGTTGTCCCTGCATTGACGACTCTTATAAATGTCTTAACAAGGGTAGTGAACGCAGCGTCCAGGATCATATCTGCGATTTTTGGCACAACGGCAGAAGCATCTGCAGAAGCTGCAAAGAGCCTATATGACCAAGCAAACGCCCTTGGTGGGGTGGGGTCTGCATCAAAGAAAGCCGGGAAGAACCTCGCGAGTTTTGATGAGATAAACAAACTAAGCGGGGACAGCGCCTTAGGTGGTGCTGGTGGTACAGCTCCAGACTTTGCTTCTGCTGTTAAGGATAACCTTAGTGCTGTTATGGAACTTTTTGTTGGTACCGGGTTGGTTGCTCTTGGAGCAATTCTTGCATTTACTGGGGTCAATATCCCGCTTGGCGTTGGTCTGATGGCTATAGGTGCATTGTCAATGTATGATGCTGTTTCTATGAATTGGGACGCCATAAAAGAAGAATTACGCGGTTCATTAGGCGGGGTGACTGCAACTGTAAGCACATCTTTGCTTGCTATTGGTGCAGCGCTTGCATTCTCCGGAGTGGCCATTCCTATTGGCCTTGGGCTTATGGCTGCTGGCGCTGTCGGATTTGCTGCGACAGTTGCGGCGAACTGGGATCGGATCCCCGATCTACTTCGTGGCTCGCTCGGAAAAACGGTTGCAATCCTTAGCGGTATGTTGCTTGCCATTGGTGCTGTACTTGCTTTCTCCGGTGCCAGTATAGGCCTCGGAATTGGCCTTATGCTTATCGGAGCGGTCGGCCTTGGAAGTGTGATTAGCGCAAACTGGAACGCCATACCTGAGCTGATGAGAGGGTCCCTCGGAAAGGCAACTGCCATTATTAGCACCTTTTTACTTGCTATTGGCGTTTTACTTGTATTTACCGGCGCTGGTATCCCTCTTGGCCTTGGGCTTATTGGCGCAGGCGTAATCGGCCTTGTGACTGCTATTGTCCCAAATTGGAACTTTATTGTTGATAAGCTTAATGAGATTTTGAACAGCGTTACAAACTGGTGGAACAACTCCGTTCTTGGCGCTCTTAAAAGAGCAAAAGACGCAGTTTTCGATTGGGCGGAGAGTGTATTCAATAAGATAAAAGAAGCCCTTGGCTTTGCTAAGAGCGGAGCGGCAGAGGCGAATGACTACGCTAACGCAGCAGTAGCTGCAGCAAGAATGGCTGCGAATGCAGCTAATAGTGTTGCGGCCTCTGCTGCTAATGCTGCCGCAAATGCGGGAAGGCTGGCAACTGCGACCGGGACCCAAAAGCCGAACATTTCCGTAAGTAAACCGCCAAAATCATTTGATACAAAAAAACTGAAAAAACTTGCCACTGGCGCAGTCATTCCCCCTAATCGTGAGTTCCTGGCGGTGCTGGGCGATCAGAAATCCGGTACGAATATTGAGACTCCGCTGGCCACGATGGTGCAGGCTTTCCGGCAGGCGCTTGCTGATGGTGGTTACTCCGGCGGCAGCGAGGCGGTGCTGGTTCTCGACAAAGAAGTGCTTGGGAAGGTCATTTATAAGCTGAACAAGGCCGAGGGGAACCGGATCGGCGTTAATCTGGCGGGGGTGTGATATGAGTTACATCAAAATCAATGGCATTACATTCGACGCAGATGTTGCGATCTCGAAGTACACCCGCTATTTCAATGTGCTGGACGGAGAAAACGCAGGCCGTGTAATGACCGGCCGGATGGTCCGGGATGTAATTGGTTCCTATCTTGGGCATAAGGTTACTGTTTTCCGCAGGGGGAACAACCAAAAGGGCCTTGACGACTTTTGGAATTACCTTTTCCAGCACAGCATTGACGATAGCGTGCAGCTGGAAGCGGCGGATGGGCAGACCTCAATCTCTTACGAAGCCTATTACACCTCGGCGGAACAGAGCATTGATAAGGCCGAAAATGGCACTAACTATTGGGGCGCGATAGAGGTAAACTTTATTCCAATCGATGCCCAGATAAGGCGGTGAGCCAATGGCCAAAACGACAGTAATTTACCGGGATATTGCCCCGGGGGCGGCGGAGAATGCGACCGTTACCGTTACCGGGGGCACCGGTACGCCGGGCAAACTTCCGTTTGGCTCGGACACTGGGAAGATCATCTCCTTGGAACGCAGCCGGTGGCTGCTCGATGGCACCTTTGATGAATACTATGCGGATGATAAGGTGGGCTTTTGGTCTACCGAGCTTTCGGGAGATGATGGAACCTTTGCCAATCCGCCGACGGTAACGCTATCTTTCACGGAGCAGTATTCCAGCATGGGCCTTGGGCTTGTGTTCGATGAGGCAACCGGGGAATATTGTTCCTCCGTCTCCATTCAATGGTGGCAAGGTTCGGTACTCCGCATTAGCCGTACATTCGCACCAGACGCGGTAAACTTCTTCTGTGAGCAGCGCGTGGAAAGCTATGATAAGGTTGTTATCACGCTGAATAAAACGGTTGTACCGCATCGTAGGGCCAAGCTGAATATGGTTATCCTTGGCGTTATCCGCAAGTTCGGCATGAATGAGATCCGCAGCGCTTCCTTGGTAAACCAAATGAACGAAAGCGCTATTGAACTTCCGATCTCCACATTCAACTGGACGCTGGATAGCATCAAGCCTGTTGATTACCTTTTCCAGCTAAAGCAGCCGGTAGAGGTCTATAACGATGATAACCTGATTGGTGTTTACTACATCAACAATTCCTCCCGATCTTCCAAGCGCGTCTATACGATTGAGTGCCAGGACGCTCTTGGCGTTTTGGATTATACTCCATTCGCCGGTGCGGCTTATCTCGATGGAACGAGTGCAAAGGCTCTCCTGACGGAGCTTGCGAAGCCGTTTTCGGTTGAGTTTGCTGACGATGTGGAGGATACCACTCTCCGGGGGCTGCTTTTGGAGGGAACACGGCGCAGCGCCATCCAGCAGGTTATTTTTGCATGGGGCGTGTGCCTGGCTACCGATGGAAGCAATAAAATCCGGGTATTCAGTCAGCCCACAAAGCCGACCTTGATTCCGAGAAATCGGACATTCATCGGCGCTTCTGTCACCACCTCGGCAGTCGTTACTCGCGTAAAGGTTGCGGCGCACGAGTATGTGGAAGCCACGAACGGTACGGTTATTGTGGATGGGAAGAAATACAACGACACTGTAACGGAGTATATCGTTGATAACCCGAATGTTACCGCATCCGACCGTGAGAATGTAAAAGAGGTCGCCGGTGCTACGCTCGTATCTACGGATAACGGGGAAGCTGTTGCGGACAGGGTCTACAAGTATTACTCCCTCCGGGATACCAATGTTGCAACCGTCGTGTATGGCGGTGAAAAGCTCGGCGACTGCGTCAGCATTTACACCCCGTGGCAGTTGCTGACGACAGGCAACCTCCACAAGATGGAGATTAAACTGTCCAATACCGTGGTATACAAGTCGGAAGTGACAGGAGCCTGGCGGATAGAGCCGTACTATTACTTTAGCGGTGATTTGAGATGCGGGGAGGTATGACGAATGTATCAACCCGTTCTCGTCCCGAAGATAGCAGCGGCTTTGTTGAGCCCTAACCCGGCCGACATAAACCAAAAGGTAAAAATCATAGTAACGGTTGAGGAAGAGACGATCCTCCTGCGGCCGTCTTTCTTTTTTAGCGGTGACGCTTTCTCCGGGGAGGAATACGAGCCCCTTACGATGGAAGCGGAGCCATATTACTATTTTTGCGGCGATCTATTCGCCGGGGAGGCATAAATGGCAATTAAAACGGTCAAGGCGACGATTAACGGCCAGGCCTACGACCTTGCGCTGAACAGCAGCACAGGGAAGTGGAAAGCCACGATCACAGCGCCTGGCAAGACATCTTATAACCAAGCTGGTGGTTACTACAATGTATCCGTAGTCGCCACAAACGAAGCCGGGACCAGCGGCAGCGCAGATGCCACTACCATTGATGGCCTGAAGCTGGTTGTTAAGGAAACTGTTGCACCGGTAATCACTATCGTATCGCCCACAAACGGCGCTTATGTCACCAACAGCAAGCAGCCTGTGGTATTTACTGTTGTGGACGAAGCAGGCGGATCCGGGGTTAATATTTCCTCCCTTGTGGTCAAGCTGGATGGTAAAGCGGTCGACGCTGCTACGCTTACAAGTACAGCCATTACAAACGGGTACAGCGTTACCTATACACCGGCCGCAGCGCTTGCGGATGGTGCCCATACCGTCACCATCGATTGTAAAGATAACGATGGGAACGCCGCAACGCAGAAGTCCACATCCTACACCATTGATACCGTTCCTCCGACGCTGAATGTTACCTCTCCTGCGGAAGGTCTTGTCACAGCGACCAGCAGCGTAACGGTGGCCGGTACCACCAACGATGCAACCAGCTCTCCTGTTACTATTACGATCTCCCTGAACGGGGAAGATCAGGGCGCAGTCACGGTTGGCGCAAATGGTTCGTTCTCCAAGACCGTCACGCTTGCGGAGGGCAGCAACACCATTATCGTTAAAGCCAAGGATGCAGCGGGCAAGGAAAGCACCGTGACACGGAATGTCACCCTTGATACCTCCGTCCCGAAGATCAAGTCCGCGACCATCACGCCTAACCCTGTTGATACTGGCGCAACCATGGTTATTTCCGTTACCATCGAATAAGGGGTGATGCTATGACGCGGGGAATAAGCGTATCGCTCCCCACATCCATTGTCTATGTGACCGGGACAGTAAACGGAACGGAATACACCTGGACACTGATGGGGGAGTATTGGCGGGCCATCGTTGAGAGGGCTGCTGATGAAAAATATGCAGTATCTCTTACGGCGATAAACTCGGCTGGGACGAGCGCTACCTACAGCTTTACCCTGAATTATGGATCCCTTGATTTGATAACGGATAGAACAAAAGCAGATGTTGATGCAGTAAGTGCCGCTCTCTCCCGGATAGAAGGGGGGAGCGGCACAGCTGCGGATATTGCGCTCCTATCCTCAAATAAGGGATCGTACAATTATACGGACCTTAACAGGGTGGGGGCGGCTGTTTTACAAGTGGCTGCCGAGCTGCTGGAATATGGTTACTCCGTTAGTGTGGTTGGCAAAACGGATTGGACGGAAAGCGATATCCCAACAAAGCAGGGCATTGACCAGTACCTTGCTGACATTGCGGCGATTCGTGCGGCGATCCCAGTACCGGGGACAACGCCGCAGGTTCCTGCAATGCCGCTGGACTATTCAAAGGCAAACGACATTGAGCAGATTTTGCTTGATGTTTATGATCTGGTAAGAAATATCGAAAAATCTTGGTTCTTCTCCGGGGAGTTGTTCTCCGGAGAACGATGAAAGGAGCGATTAAATGCAGGACAGACTTGCGCTCTTTCCGGGCAGAGTCAAACTCACGCCTGTGAGTGGTCAAACCAATGTCTATGATATGGTTCGCCAGGACAGCCCAACTGTGGAGGGCACGCCGCTTAATAAGGCAAACCTCTTGTCGGACGAGACTTGCGAGGCCATTGGGATTCAGCCGGACACCGGCACCCCGAATGAAGCACTTGCGGCCCTCAATACAAAGGTGAAAGGTGCTGCACCGAAAACGGCCACTCTCTCCCTCCCCACAGCATCCTGGGCGGGCACAGGCCCATACACCCAAACAGTCACCATAACCGGCACAACAGTCAACAGTAAAGTAGACATCCAAATGGACGCAACAGCCCTCGGCGTACTCATCGACAGCGGCACCAGCGCTATCTGGATTGAAAACAACAATGGCACTCTTACCGCCAAAGCACTGGGCGAGAAACCCAATGCTGACCTTTCGGTTCAGGTGACCATCACGGAGGTAACAGCATGAGCGTAATTTATGGAAATCCAATTGTTACCAGCGGGGGGGGGGGTAAAACTCAACATTGATTACGGTTCTACCCCGCCGAGCGACACCAGTAAACTGTGGGTGCCGCTCTCCGGGAAACCGGATAAGGTGGAGTGCAGCCCGGTTTTGAATTACGGTAGTGAATACTTAAGTGACTACGCAGCAATTGGTTCAGGCGGCGAATACTCAAGCTCAGGTGGTAGCTGGTCTTCTTCGTTTCAATATGAAAATTATTTGTATTGGGGATATTCAGGCACATACTTAAAACGCTTGAATATTGAAACAAATGTCGTTGACCAAATAATGATGTCTGCTGTTTTGGGGCATTCTGGAAGCTCTTCTTCGGCAGGTCACTATTCTTTTTGTCAAAATGGTAATAATGTTTACTGTGCAATAAATTCTACAACAATTTCTGGTACTGGTTATTCTGGCGTGGTAGTGAAAAGTGATTTGACAACAAAAACGGCTGAGAAGATTTGTAGTTTGCCATACGATTCTGACATACAGACAGATGTTAACTATATGGCCATGCAGTATCTTAACAATAAATTATATTTATTCGGGGGTACACGAATTAGCTATGCCAATGTTTCAAATAAGATTAAAATTGTTGATCTAAGTACTAATTCGGTATCAGTCGCAAATGCTGTAATTCCTGTGTCGGGAAAAATGTTTACAGTATGTGCTATTGGTTCAAAAATATACATAATGGGAGGTGCTGAGCAATATTCTCCCAAAAATGGTGTATATGTTTATGACACAATAAATGATACATGTGTATCTGTGGCAACATATCCTGTTAATGCTGCGGGTATGACATGTATCCCCTATTCTAGATATATCTATTGCTTTGGAGGTTCTACATCTAATTTTAATGATACGACTCCCAATGTTCAAATAAATACTATTTATAGATTTGCTACAACTTTGATGGAGACGGCAGCAAGATCACCGTTAATGATGTAGACA
>ERZ1024479.41-NODE-41-length-10851-cov-30.266395_pt1 | contig 10851 bp, 7 predicted proteins | sample MGYA00520800_ERZ1024479 | MGnify/ENA primary metagenome ERZ1024479 (study PRJEB33242, sample SAMEA3444313) | Homo sapiens | biome: Host associated; feature: Gastrointestinal tract; material: Stool | place: Uganda | collected 2011-01-01 ... | reverse complement strand
TAAGGCTTGCACGGATTGCGTCAACCGCAACGGCCTGCCGTTGATAGTCCCATGATGTACTATCTATCCGAATTCTTCCCTGAAGAATTATTTGCCTTCTTCGTCAGATACTTTGCTGCAGCAAATAGCAGCTTGATTACTCCTACCCAAAAGGCTATTACTATGCCTCCAATCAGTAATACTACAAATTCTCCCATTTTTTAATTAAATTAACATTATAAATTTGCACTTATCTAAAATTACTCTCTATCTTTGTCTCATTATCAGAGGGGGATACGTTACTTTTAACATTATGGTGATTACGTTTACCGCCCTATAGTTAATGTTTCGTTAATCTACCAAGCGTGGCAGACCTCTGATTTTGTTTAACTGCAAAAGTACTTATAAAATGTCAAATTGCAAATTTCTGCCGCTTGAAAAATCAACAATGACTACTACTCACCTTTATGGTAGTGTAGATGTCCACTGCCGTGTTGTTGCTGGCTCTCGTTTTGTTATCGTTACCATCCTTGATGGTCGCTTTAATCGTTTCCGTGTTCTTCGTTTTCCTGCAAATGTTCTTGCTCGTCTTGAGAAGTTCCAGTCTTTGGTAAACTCTCTTAAAGATGAACCTTTTCAGCTTCAATCTCTTGCAGTAGCTCATATTATTGCTCGCATTGCTATCGAGACTCTCGGCTCTTTCGAGGTTCTTAAACTTTATTCTACTTTTCAAAAGATATAATTATGAAAAAGCGTAGATTTCCTGCTCTTTCTTCTGGTACGGTATTCTTTTGGTATTGCTCGTATCTTATGTCTGCTTATGTTGAAGTGAGACGTTACCACGTTATTGTGACCTTATACAATGGTTACTCTATTATGTATGTCACTTTCCGTTTTCGTAAGTCTGATGTACTTAGAGACCCTTCTTTTATTTACGACCTTGATTGCCTTATGCATGTAGGTTTGGATGATGATGCGCTTTTGGATGCTCCTGTTAAGCGTATTCTTTGCCGTATTGCATTACGCAGGCTTTCCGCTCGCTCTGTGTATATTCTTGTTGATTCCTATAAGTGTGTTTCTGAGTTATTCTCACGCTAATGTGTTTCCATCCTTCCAAGATAGCTAACCCGAATTTCTCTGCCCGACAGGGTAGTAAGTTCCTTAATATTCCTTGTGGAGTTTGCGATGAATGTCGCGACCTCCGCAGGGACGAATACTACGTGCGCTGTCTTGCCAATAACCTTACAATGAATGAGCAAAACGGCTGGAGTAAGCACTTTCTCACTCTCACGTACAATCCCGAAAACCTGCCCCATGACCATTTCTATATATCTGATCTCTCTGTAGATGATGATACCGATACGTCAAAGTACACGTATCTCGGCTATCTTCCCTGCTTCAATCATCAGCATATTTCCACTTTTCTCAAGTCGCTGCGTCAGTATTTTAGACGTGACCTCCACTGCACACAGCTGCCTCAGTTCTTGACAGTCTGCGAGTATGGTAAAAATACCCATCGCCCTCATTATCACGTGGCTGCTTTTGTTCCTGTCATTTATTCTTTCAAGCAGTTTCACGACCTCTGCATGCGCTTTTGGCACTACGGCTTCCTCTATAATGTACGCATATATGAGGCTGATAACCAACTGCACGAACGTGACTTTAATAACAGCTTTAAGTATATTTGCAAGTATGTTAGTAAAGGTTCGAGCTGGTTGCCTCGTTACGCTCGCCATGAAGCTGGTACTAAGGTGCTCTCTATTGATAGGCCTTTGTATATGAATGTTCCTCGTATTCACACCACTAACGGCTTTGGTGCTAACCTCGTCAACATGCTGCGCCCCGAAAACTACGTGGCTGGTCGTTTCTCCATGTTCGTGCCGAATGACAAACATGAGTTCAAGTCGTTCCCTGTGCCGTACTATTACAGGCGCAAGTACTTTACACAAACCACTCTCCGCACTGACCTCGGTCTGCAGGATGAGCGTACCTATAACCCACACACTTGTGAGTATGACTACACACTCAAGCACAAGTACCACTCGGAATGGATTCCTACTGAGTCGTATTTCAACGTTCGCTCGGATTCGTTCTACAAGTCCCTGCTCAACTCTATTAACCGCATGGTATCGTATCTTTCGGTCGAGACCTTTAACCTTATACCTTTTCGTGAACATGTTCAACACATTTTACCCCAAGGTGCGTGCCCCTGTGAAGAGCTTGCTCTCTACGAGTTCCACCACAATTATGTTGCGTCTTCGCAGTTTGAGGATATTAAGCCTCTATCTAGAAGGAAACTCGGTAACTGGCCTTTGGTCTTCTCAGAGTTCCTGAAATGGGATTGTGAAAGGCGCTCTGTTAATTCCCAAACCTTGGAAGATAAGCGCCAGCGTTTCTATACATTACACAAAGTTAAATCATATTACACATGAAGCAAAATTCTTTCGTTTATGAGAGGGATTTGTCGCGTGCATGTCCCTCTGACCTTCCGCTCACTCGCATTGAGACGGAAACTGCGCCAAATGGTGACAAAGTCGTATCTAAGCGTCTTCTCACTGCTCAGCAGATTCTAGACGAGTCCACCAGCCTTTGCCCTGTTGCTACTGACCCATCTGACGGCTACGTAGCCCCTCCAAACTACGTGGATAAGTTCGCAGAGATGGAGGCTATACGTGCCAACATTGACGGCCTGCAGGTCGCTCAAGTCAATGACGCTCAACACTCTGTTACACTTCAAAAAGACAACGATGACAACGCTTAAAAAAGTCCTTTGGGTGCTTGGTCTTATATCTGCACTCATTACTGCAGCCATCAGTTACTGCAGCTGCTCAGTCTTCGCCCTCACCGCTGGCAAGGCTAACTCAACCATAACCACTACCACTTCCACTACTACTATAGTGGATAGCACAAAAGTAACTCTTAAATAAACTATTATGGCAAGTTTTAACAAAGTAACTCTCCCCATCGGTGTAGAGAAGCGCTCGGACGTTAATATGAGCGCTATTCATGTCGGTTCTACTGACTTCGGCCGTATGGACGTTGTGTACCATACTGAGCTTATCCGTGGCGATAATGTGAAAATGAAGCTCACCAGCATGCTGCGTGCTGCTCCAATGCCTTGCCCGACTTTCGGCAAGTTCCGCCGCTCTCTGCGTGTGTTCTTCGTTCCTCACCGCATTCTCACTGCTCCTGCAAATTTTAATCTTAGTACATTCTCTTGGGATGAGTGGATAAACGGACAGACTGCCAACAGCCACCCGTATTTTTCTATCTCCTCTCTCAAGATGGTTTACGCTGGTTCTGATACTACTCAGCCTCTTATCAGTTCCCTGCCCAGCTGGCGCGATGCCTGTCGCCTCGCTTCTCAGTTGCGTTTCCCTGCGTATGTTTACAATATGGCTAAAGGTACTGCTATTCCCTCTACCAATGTCGCACGTTTTAACCCATTCCCTGCTGCTGCCTATCAGCGCATCTTTTGGGACTGGTATCGTGACGCTTCTTTGATTGATGAGACTAACCTGCTAACGTACGTTCCTCTTTTGCCCAGTGGTGAGTTGAGTGCTGCTTTATCGCTGCCATATCTTACTCCTCGCTACTGCTGCTGGGATAAGGACTACTTCACGACTGCCAAGACCAACCCACAGAGTGGCCAAAAGTCTGCTGTTGCTCCGAATTCTACTAACGTAGATGCTGCCACGTTGAACCCTAAGAACGTTCAAGCTACTAATGGTTTTTTTGCTAATGTCGGTACTTCCGCCAAGATTCCTGTTCAGTTCATTCGTGCTGCTGAAGCTTTGCAGAAGTATCTTGAGCGCAACAACCTCGCTGGCTCTCGTCTCATTGACCGCATGATAGCCCGCTTTGGTGGCTCGCGCAATGTCGTCCGTCTCAACATGTCGGAGTACCTTGGTCAGGTTGAGGACACCATGGTAGTAGGAGATATCACGTCCTCAAATGACCTTGGTGAACCTTCTTCCAACAATGCTTTTAATCTTGGTGCACAGGCTAGTATCATGGGGCAGCAGTCAGGCAAGAGCTACGGCCGTTCTGCAAGTGACACTATAGAGTACCATGCAGAGGAAACAGGTACACTGATGGTTATCTCTACCCTTGTTCCATCTACAGGTTATTATCAAGGTATTGATCGCTCCCTCACACGCGGCACTACTGATGATAAGTTTGACTACTTTACGCCCGAGCTTCAGGGTATTGGTTACCAACCTGTCTATTTGCAGGAGCTTTATGCGGATGCTTCCTCGTCTTCGTTGTTCGGCTTCGCCCCCAGGTACTCGGATTATCTTTTCCAGCCGGACGTTGTTAGCGGAGACCTCGTCCTCTCCGGCACTTCTGCTGGTATGGACGGTTATCATACTTTCCGTACTTTCAGCTCTGCGCCCTCGCTCACTCCATCTTTTACGCAGATTCGCCCACAGGATAGAGACGAGTTGGACAGCCGTATTTTCAGCATTACCCCCAAGGCAAGTGGCGCCTCTGATTATGGCAAGCTTGACCACTTCGTAGGTTATGTTAACGCGGATGTACTCATAAACCGCCCGATAGACTCTCATAAGAGTCCATTTTTGGATGAGGACTCACATCACGATAATGTGACCATACCCGATGGCGGTACACGTATGAACTAACTTTCATTTATCTCTCCCCCAAAATTTACTTTGGGGGAGAGTTCCTTTAATTCAAATTTACTCTGTTATGAATTTCGAAAACATGTTAACTAATGGCATGAGTGGTGCTGCTGGCAGCCTCCTCGGTGGTATTTTCGGTGCTATCGGAGCGAAGAAGCAGTACAAGCGACAAAAGAAACTCATGCAGCTGCAAAGTCAGTTGGAGATGGACAACTGGCAGCAGCAATTCGACGCGCAGAACGCTTACAATGACCCAAGCGCTCAGCTTGACAGGCTTGAGCAGGCTGGTATCAATCCTCTCTCACAAGATGGAGGTTTTGCAAATACTTCTGAAGGTGCTTCGGGCGCTTCTGTTGGCCTTCCTTCGCCCTCTGTTCCCGATTATAGCTCTTTTGCTGACATTGGTAACAATTTGCAGGAAGCTGCTTTTCGTCAGAAGGAAAACGACAGAGCCGACAGACATCAAGACAATGAGGACAGGATGACGGACGTACAGATACAGCAAGCTTACTCCGTTATTGATAACTATAAGGCTAATACAAAGCATACAGAGGAAGAGACACAAAATGCAATTCAGTCTCGTGACCTTATTGTAGCCAATACTAAAAAGGTATTATCTGATATAGAATCCTCTAACGTACAAACACAGCTTGCTATACAGGATATGGCTTTGCGCCAATATCAGACGCAGATAGATGAAAAGTACAAAGCTGGTATGCTTGATATTGAAGGCAGACGAAACGACATTTCTGCAGATGCGAATGCTATCAAACGTGAGGAACTTGCTGAAAAGCGTAGAGAGTTCAATGAGCAAACAAAGCTTGAGCGTGATAAGTTCCAGCAAGCAATCAAGGAGAAGAAATTCGATATGATTGAGAGAGCTTTGGATAAACTTCATTACGAGGTAATAGGTGGTGTCGTTACTGGTATTGCCCCCGAGTCTCTTTACACTGCTAATGGTCTTTTACAGGCTTTTGGTATTGATGGTTCGAAAATGCTTCCTTCTTATCGTGGTCAAGAGTATGGTGTTGGTAATGAGACTGAGACTTTTAAAGGTTCTTTGAAGCACGTTGGAGGTGCTATTGCTGATTTTCCGCTTTCACTTCATCGTAAGATATCACAATTTGCCAAAGATATGCAGTCACTTCGTACTGCTCAATCTGTTGATGGTGTTTTAGTTGTAGAATAGTGTTATTTAACACTATACTTAATATATCGCGCGTGCGCGTTTCGTGCGCGTGCGTTATATTTTGTATCGCCTGTATTTACAGGTGTACTACTTTTGTTTCACATGCAAGGACAGACGAAGTCTGCCCTATAAGACAAGAGTCGGGAGTTTGAGGGGGGACGATACCCCCCTCATTAAGTTAGGGTCTTAGGGGCTTGCCCCTAAAGCGGCTAGCACCTCTATGGCTCGGAGAGCCGTCTGTTTCACTAGTCCATGCCATCACGGAAAGGCAGGAAGGAGGGTCTAAGGGAGGGAGCGCGCCCAGCTGCTCCCTCCCTTCTTACTATAATTCTAATACAAATAATACAGGTATATGGTCTTTCCATATACCTGTATCTCTATACATTCGTGTGCATGCCGTAAGGCATGGAGCGCCCTGCACCGATGCACACTACATACTGCAAAGCTAACGGCTGCAAGCCTTAACTAGATAAGGCTTGCACGGATTGCGTCAACCGCAACGGCCTGCCGTTGATAGTCCCATGATGTACTATCTATCCGAATTCTTCCCTGAAGAATTATTTGCCTTCTTCGTCAGATACTTTGCTGCAGCAAATAGCAGCTTGATTACTCCTACCCAAAAGGCTATTACTATGCCTCCAATCAGTAATACTACAAATTCTCCCATTTTTTAATTAAATTAACATTATAAATTTGCACTTATCTAAAATTACTCTCTATCTTTGTCTCATTATCAGAGGGGGATACGTTACTTTTAACATTATGGTGATTACGTTTACCGCCCTATAGTTAATGTTTCGTTAATCTACCAAGCGTGGCAGACCTCTGATTTTGTTTAACTGCAAAAGTACTTATAAAATGTCAAATTGCAAATTTCTGCCGCTTGAAAAATCAACAATGACTACTACTCACCTTTATGGTAGTGTAGATGTCCACTGCCGTGTTGTTGCTGGCTCTCGTTTTGTTATCGTTACCATCCTTGATGGTCGCTTTAATCGTTTCCGTGTTCTTCGTTTTCCTGCAAATGTTCTTGCTCGTCTTGAGAAGTTCCAGTCTTTGGTAAACTCTCTTAAAGATGAACCTTTTCAGCTTCAATCTCTTGCAGTAGCTCATATTATTGCTCGCATTGCTATCGAGACTCTCGGCTCTTTCGAGGTTCTTAAACTTTATTCTACTTTTCAAAAGATATAATTATGAAAAAGCGTAGATTTCCTGCTCTTTCTTCTGGTACGGTATTCTTTTGGTATTGCTCGTATCTTATGTCTGCTTATGTTGAAGTGAGACGTTACCACGTTATTGTGACCTTATACAATGGTTACTCTATTATGTATGTCACTTTCCGTTTTCGTAAGTCTGATGTACTTAGAGACCCTTCTTTTATTTACGACCTTGATTGCCTTATGCATGTAGGTTTGGATGATGATGCGCTTTTGGATGCTCCTGTTAAGCGTATTCTTTGCCGTATTGCATTACGCAGGCTTTCCGCTCGCTCTGTGTATATTCTTGTTGATTCCTATAAGTGTGTTTCTGAGTTATTCTCACGCTAATGTGTTTCCATCCTTCCAAGATAGCTAACCCGAATTTCTCTGCCCGACAGGGTAGTAAGTTCCTTAATATTCCTTGTGGAGTTTGCGATGAATGTCGCGACCTCCGCAGGGACGAATACTACGTGCGCTGTCTTGCCAATAACCTTACAATGAATGAGCAAAACGGCTGGAGTAAGCACTTTCTCACTCTCACGTACAATCCCGAAAACCTGCCCCATGACCATTTCTATATATCTGATCTCTCTGTAGATGATGATACCGATACGTCAAAGTACACGTATCTCGGCTATCTTCCCTGCTTCAATCATCAGCATATTTCCACTTTTCTCAAGTCGCTGCGTCAGTATTTTAGACGTGACCTCCACTGCACACAGCTGCCTCAGTTCTTGACAGTCTGCGAGTATGGTAAAAATACCCATCGCCCTCATTATCACGTGGCTGCTTTTGTTCCTGTCATTTATTCTTTCAAGCAGTTTCACGACCTCTGCATGCGCTTTTGGCACTACGGCTTCCTCTATAATGTACGCATATATGAGGCTGATAACCAACTGCACGAACGTGACTTTAATAACAGCTTTAAGTATATTTGCAAGTATGTTAGTAAAGGTTCGAGCTGGTTGCCTCGTTACGCTCGCCATGAAGCTGGTACTAAGGTGCTCTCTATTGATAGGCCTTTGTATATGAATGTTCCTCGTATTCACACCACTAACGGCTTTGGTGCTAACCTCGTCAACATGCTGCGCCCCGAAAACTACGTGGCTGGTCGTTTCTCCATGTTCGTGCCGAATGACAAACATGAGTTCAAGTCGTTCCCTGTGCCGTACTATTACAGGCGCAAGTACTTTACACAAACCACTCTCCGCACTGACCTCGGTCTGCAGGATGAGCGTACCTATAACCCACACACTTGTGAGTATGACTACACACTCAAGCACAAGTACCACTCGGAATGGATTCCTACTGAGTCGTATTTCAACGTTCGCTCGGATTCGTTCTACAAGTCCCTGCTCAACTCTATTAACCGCATGGTATCGTATCTTTCGGTCGAGACCTTTAACCTTATACCTTTTCGTGAACATGTTCAACACATTTTACCCCAAGGTGCGTGCCCCTGTGAAGAGCTTGCTCTCTACGAGTTCCACCACAATTATGTTGCGTCTTCGCAGTTTGAGGATATTAAGCCTCTATCTAGAAGGAAACTCGGTAACTGGCCTTTGGTCTTCTCAGAGTTCCTGAAATGGGATTGTGAAAGGCGCTCTGTTAATTCCCAAACCTTGGAAGATAAGCGCCAGCGTTTCTATACATTACACAAAGTTAAATCATATTACACATGAAGCAAAATTCTTTCGTTTATGAGAGGGATTTGTCGCGTGCATGTCCCTCTGACCTTCCGCTCACTCGCATTGAGACGGAAACTGCGCCAAATGGTGACAAAGTCGTATCTAAGCGTCTTCTCACTGCTCAGCAGATTCTAGACGAGTCCACCAGCCTTTGCCCTGTTGCTACTGACCCATCTGACGGCTACGTAGCCCCTCCAAACTACGTGGATAAGTTCGCAGAGATGGAGGCTATACGTGCCAACATTGACGGCCTGCAGGTCGCTCAAGTCAATGACGCTCAACACTCTGTTACACTTCAAAAAGACAACGATGACAACGCTTAAAAAAGTCCTTTGGGTGCTTGGTCTTATATCTGCACTCATTACTGCAGCCATCAGTTACTGCAGCTGCTCAGTCTTCGCCCTCACCGCTGGCAAGGCTAACTCAACCATAACCACTACCACTTCCACTACTACTATAGTGGATAGCACAAAAGTAACTCTTAAATAAACTATTATGGCAAGTTTTAACAAAGTAACTCTCCCCATCGGTGTAGAGAAGCGCTCGGACGTTAATATGAGCGCTATTCATGTCGGTTCTACTGACTTCGGCCGTATGGACGTTGTGTACCATACTGAGCTTATCCGTGGCGATAATGTGAAAATGAAGCTCACCAGCATGCTGCGTGCTGCTCCAATGCCTTGCCCGACTTTCGGCAAGTTCCGCCGCTCTCTGCGTGTGTTCTTCGTTCCTCACCGCATTCTCACTGCTCCTGCAAATTTTAATCTTAGTACATTCTCTTGGGATGAGTGGATAAACGGACAGACTGCCAACAGCCACCCGTATTTTTCTATCTCCTCTCTCAAGATGGTTTACGCTGGTTCTGATACTACTCAGCCTCTTATCAGTTCCCTGCCCAGCTGGCGCGATGCCTGTCGCCTCGCTTCTCAGTTGCGTTTCCCTGCGTATGTTTACAATATGGCTAAAGGTACTGCTATTCCCTCTACCAATGTCGCACGTTTTAACCCATTCCCTGCTGCTGCCTATCAGCGCATCTTTTGGGACTGGTATCGTGACGCTTCTTTGATTGATGAGACTAACCTGCTAACGTACGTTCCTCTTTTGCCCAGTGGTGAGTTGAGTGCTGCTTTATCGCTGCCATATCTTACTCCTCGCTACTGCTGCTGGGATAAGGACTACTTCACGACTGCCAAGACCAACCCACAGAGTGGCCAAAAGTCTGCTGTTGCTCCGAATTCTACTAACGTAGATGCTGCCACGTTGAACCCTAAGAACGTTCAAGCTACTAATGGTTTTTTTGCTAATGTCGGTACTTCCGCCAAGATTCCTGTTCAGTTCATTCGTGCTGCTGAAGCTTTGCAGAAGTATCTTGAGCGCAACAACCTCGCTGGCTCTCGTCTCATTGACCGCATGATAGCCCGCTTTGGTGGCTCGCGCAATGTCGTCCGTCTCAACATGTCGGAGTACCTTGGTCAGGTTGAGGACACCATGGTAGTAGGAGATATCACGTCCTCAAATGACCTTGGTGAACCTTCTTCCAACAATGCTTTTAATCTTGGTGCACAGGCTAGTATCATGGGGCAGCAGTCAGGCAAGAGCTACGGCCGTTCTGCAAGTGACACTATAGAGTACCATGCAGAGGAAACAGGTACACTGATGGTTATCTCTACCCTTGTTCCATCTACAGGTTATTATCAAGGTATTGATCGCTCCCTCACACGCGGCACTACTGATGATAAGTTTGACTACTTTACGCCCGAGCTTCAGGGTATTGGTTACCAACCTGTCTATTTGCAGGAGCTTTATGCGGATGCTTCCTCGTCTTCGTTGTTCGGCTTCGCCCCCAGGTACTCGGATTATCTTTTCCAGCCGGACGTTGTTAGCGGAGACCTCGTCCTCTCCGGCACTTCTGCTGGTATGGACGGTTATCATACTTTCCGTACTTTCAGCTCTGCGCCCTCGCTCACTCCATCTTTTACGCAGATTCGCCCACAGGATAGAGACGAGTTGGACAGCCGTATTTTCAGCATTACCCCCAAGGCAAGTGGCGCCTCTGATTATGGCAAGCTTGACCACTTCGTAGGTTATGTTAACGCGGATGTACTCATAAACCGCCCGATAGACTCTCATAAGAGTCCATTTTTGGATGAGGA
>ERZ1024479.40-NODE-40-length-11262-cov-62.332203_pt1 | contig 11262 bp, 21 predicted proteins | sample MGYA00520800_ERZ1024479 | MGnify/ENA primary metagenome ERZ1024479 (study PRJEB33242, sample SAMEA3444313) | Homo sapiens | biome: Host associated; feature: Gastrointestinal tract; material: Stool | place: Uganda | collected 2011-01-01 ... | reverse complement strand
AGCGTCCCACTTTTGCGCGCTCTTTTTCTGAGCCTCCGATACTGCCATTAAAAGCACCTCCTTTTCCACTATCCGCATTATAGCACTTCTTGTATATGCTTATCAAGTAGATTTATGCACAAATAATCTACTTAATAATTAGATAATTTGCCAATAGACAATCTACTTAATAAGTAGTATCATATAACCATAGCAAGGGACACGGCAAGGCGGACGAAGTAAGCGAAAGCCGAACCAAGAACGCAAGATAAAAGCCGGAACGGATAAGAGAGATTGAGATTGCCGAAGAGCATAGATGTTTAAGGCCCCCGGCTCCGTGTCCCTTGCAAGTAAAAAATGGAGGTAAACACAATGAGCATCAACGAAATGGACAGCAAGATCAAGGAGCTGCGGGAGCTGCGCCGCATGGCGGACGAGCTGGCCGGAGAGATCGAGAGCATCACGGACAGCATCAAGGCCCACATGGACGCGGAGGGCGTGGACACCATCAGCGGCACGGATTGGAAAGTGACCTATAAGGCCGTGACTTCCTCCCGCATCGACACCAGCGCATTGAAAAAGGCGCTTCCCGATCTGGCGGCACAGTTCACCCGCTCGACCACTTCCCGCCGGTTCTGCATTGCGTAAAAAAGGCCCCTTGCCTGACAGCCGACCAAAGCAACAGGCAAAGAGCTTGAAGAACACCCGGAGCGGGTGCAAACAAATTATACCGCGCCCGCTCCATTATGTCAAAGGGTTGCATTTCAAATCGCACCCTTTTTCTTGTAATTTGTTCTTGACTTATGTGTCCACATAATATATAATTACTTATGTGGATACGAAAGAGAGGTGATACAATGTCTCCACGAACAGGCAGACCCACCGACGACCCGAAGCAGCTTAGCACCCGCGTTCGACTGTCGCAGGAAGATATAGACCGGTTGGAATACTGCGCAGCGAGAACCGGGCAGAGCAAAGCGGACATTATCCGGCAGGGTATTAAAGCGGTGTATGATCGTCTGAAACAGGAAGAATAAAAGTCCCCCCGTGTTGGCAATCTTGGCGGAGCGACAACACGGGGAGACCCCCCAGACCCTTGCGGGAGTGGTGTAAATATTCTACTACACCTCCCGCAAAAGGTCAACCATGACTTTGCAGGAGGTGTTTTTTTGTCAGATTCACGTAGTGGAACACGCTTATATAAGAATGCTTTTGCGGCTAAAAAGCATCATCGCGGGAGCGGGTATGGCTGCTTTATGTCCGGGTATCATTACGGATTTGCAGAGGGACGCAGAGCAGAAAAGGCAGCGCCCAGGAGGAAGCGCAGAGCCGCAGGAGGTAAAGCCCTCTATCTGAAAGGGGGTGAAAATCATGGATGAAGCCCACAAGACCACCAGGGAGCGCAACAAAGCAGCGCGGGATGCGCGGAGAGCGGCGCGGGAGGCGGAGGAACGGCAGGACAAGGCCCTTGTGCTGGACGCTTTGCGGGCGGTGCTGAAAGACCCGGAGGCCACCACGGAACAGCGCCTTTATGCCGTGGCCGTCCTGGACAATATGCAGTATTACCGCTTTGTCCCCTACGGCGTGAAGTACCAGGGGAGCGCCGACAAGGTGGCGGAATTTGTAGCCGCGCTCCAGGCCAAAAGCGAATAAGCACCGCAACGGGCGATTGCAAAAGGAGGTAAAGCATGAAAGAAGAAACTATGAGCCGGTTAAACGAACTTGAGGAAATTCATTTGCAAATTCATTGCGCCGTTGAATCCGTGCGGCAAAGCTGGGTAGCCATGACGCAGGGGGACAGCGCACCTTGCGAAGATGATTACGATGCCTTATACGGGATTTACTGTTATCTTTCCGAGCAGGAAAAGCGGCTGAATGAGTGGAAAGAAAGTTTCTGGAAATATAGCAGATAAACCGCATTTTTCGGCGGTCGTGCGCTAAAAATGTGCGCCAAGAAATAGCAAGCAGAACGAATAAACCGAGAAAGCGGCCATAATAGGCGGGAACGGAGAAAAAAGGCAATAATTTTTGTGCAATATTGAGAGTTGTAATAACTGCCCGAAGAATGTACAATATTCTTGCCAATTAAAACGAACCGTTGCAATACTTACGCAAAAGAGAGGGTTTACCCCCTTGAATTGTGCGCCAAAATTGCAAGCCGTTCCCGCCTATTCGCCGAAGTTGTGCGCCAAATGTGCGCCAAGAAAGGAGAGAGGCGGCGTGGTGAAATTGGTAAAAGGGCAGTTGTGGTATTGTTGCCCGGTCTGCGGCCAAAAGCTGCACAAGCTGGCCCCCGATGCCGTTTGTAATGGCGTCACAACCTTTTGCAAGAAATGCAAATGGGAGGGGGTAATGAACATCAAGGAGCGGAAAGGAGCTTAAACAATGGCGAGCATTAGGAAGATAGAGGGGAAACACGGCACGGCGTATAAAATCACGGTCACGCTGGGCCGTGATGCCCTCGACCGGCAAATCAGACATTATAAGACATGGAAGCCGGACAGGCCCATGACCGCGCGAGAACTCAACAGAGAATTGCAGCGCGTGGCAACAGAGTTTGAACAAGACCTAATGAGCGGCTTTCAAGCAGATAACAAACAGACCTTTGCCGAGTACGCCGCATACTGCTACACCATAAGGGAGCAGCGCGGGGACAAGCCGCAAACGCTGGCCCGCGTCCGGCGGCAAACTGCGCGGATCAATGAGTATATAGGGCAAATCCCCATTCAAGAAATCCGGCCGAAGCACCTAACCGAGCTTTACAAGAAGTTTTCCGAGCCTGGGGCCTGCCGATGGCAAGTGTACGCGCTGCCCGCTGTAGACTTCAACCAGCTTATACCGGAGGGGGAAACGTGCAACAGTTTCGCACGGTCATGTGGCGTCTACGGGAATTTAATGCGCCGGTTATGTAAGAATCAGCCCATCAGCCGCCAAAACGCCGCAATAATTGAAAAGAATTTAGGCCGAAAAGATCTTTTCAAGCCGACGGGAGACGAAAAGCCGCTATCCCCCGGAACAATCAGGGATTATCATGCAATCATTTCCACGGTGCTTGAACAAGCTTACAAAGAAATGATTATCAAATATAACCCCGCGAAGCGCGCCACGCTGCCAAAGAAAAAGCGCGTCCGCGAAAGCAAGTCTTTACAGCCGGAGCAGTTAAAAGCCGTTCTTGCCGCGCTGGAGGGCGAGCCGCTGCCATTCCGCGCATTGATAACCTTTTTTATTTCCACGGGATGCCGCAGAGGGGAAGCCCTTGCGCTGACATGGGACAAGGTGGACTTTGCGCGGCGGGAAGTTCTGATAAATCAAAGCATGATTTATCTCCCCGAAACAGGCATACAGAGCGGGCCGACAAAGACCGACAACAGCCGCCGCGTGGCCCTCCCCGATGAAACTATTGACCTCTTGCGCAAGCTATGGGCGGAGCAGGCAAAAGACCGGCTGCGGCTGGGCGATCTTTGGGAAGATAACAACCTGGTATTTCCAAGATGGAACGGAAAGCCGATGAACCCCGGAAATGTGAATCTTGAATTGACCGCATTTTGTGACCGGCACGGCCTCCCCCATATTAACCCGCACTTGTTCCGACATTCCGCCGCTTCCGTTTTGCTCTCAAACGGCGTGGATGTGCTGACCGTGGCCGGGATGCTGGGGCATTCCGATGTATCAACGACGCTTGACACATACGCACACGCCATAGACGAAGCACGACACAAAACGGCGGATTGTATCAGCGAAACTATTTTGCATAAAAATAGGGCATAACTCTTGCAAAACCCCGCCTTTTGTGATATAATAAAGAAAATTGAATGAAGAAGCTTTAAGGCGAGAAATCCCCTTTTTGCGTGTGCCTTTGTGCCTATTACTTACGCATGGTAAAAGTGCGTGAGCGATAGGCACTTTTTATTTTTAACCCGAAAGGAGCTTTATCATGGTACGAATTAGAACTATTCCGAAAGCAGTTGCGGAGATCAAGGCGCAAGACCCCGGAAGCTACATCAACGAGCGACTTTTGCGCCGCTGGGTGAAAGATGGAACGATCAAGCCCGTTAACGGCAGCTACACTTATACGCTTGTCAACCTTGACGAGCTGGAAAGATTCCTTGCCAATGAAAATAACTGACCTTTTGAGCCACGGGCAGGCTAACGCCGTTCCCCTCCGAGATTTGGAGGGAATAACCGGCCTCGACGGTCGAACCGTCCGGGCTATGATCTCCGCCGAGAGACGAGCGGGTGCGGCCATATTGAGCGACAATGTGACCGGCTATTATCTCCCCGCGAACGAGGAAGAAAAGGCGCGTTTTGTCCGCTCCATGCGGCACAGGGCGAAAGAAATTCTATGCGCGGCGGATGCCGTAGAAAGGAGCTAAAAATGCTAACCGGAAAATATGCAGCCTTTGCGGAGTATTTCGGGAACGATGTCGCGGAGGGAATTTTCAAGGCGGATATTTCAACGGCAAAAAAGAAAGACAAGATTAAGCGTCTAAAGAAAAAGCTTTTAGAACTGCCCGCCGCAGACGTCGGCACAGCGTATAAAAATATTCTGGCGGAGCAGGTCGGCATTTTTAGCGCTGAACGCCCGCCGGAAACCGTATGGAACGCAGAAAGAATAATTTTTCAAATTCAGATTTTAGAAATGGAGGTTTAAGCAAATGGCAGAGGATAAGAAAAGATTTTGGTGGTTGAAACTGAAAGAAGGGTATTTCGATTCTGAGGGAATGCGCCGATTGAGGAAACAGGCAGGCGGCGAGGTATTCACAATCATCTACTTAAAAATGCAGCTTGCAAGCCTGCGCACGGATGGGGTTATCTCCTATAACGGATATGATGAATCGTTTGCAAAAGAAATCGCCTTTGCCATCGGTGAAGATGCCGACAATGTCGCAAACACAATTGAAGCCCTGCGCCGCTATAAACTCATTGAGAACATTACAGACGAAAGTTTTTTTCTGCCCGAGGCCGTAGCCAATACGGGAAGTGAAAGCGATTCAGCGGCAAGAGTGCGGCGGTTTCGAGAACGCAGAGCGTTACAAAGTAACGATGGGAAATAAATCTCCGCTCACTGGTGTTACATTGTAACGGTAAAATGTCACAATGTAACTAAGAGTAAGAGATAGAGTAAGAGATAGAGTAAGAGACAGAGAGTAAAAGGGAATGACAAGTCATTCCTCGCCATGTATAAGGGTGCGCTGCGCGCGCACCACCGCCGATATTATATATTTTTGATTTTTCTTCTTTTTTTGTATAAGGGAGCGTTTTATGACCTTTGATTTTGAGAAATTCGCAAGGATAACCGCGAGCGTGTACCCGCCGAGCGTCTATAGTCTGCAAGATGCCTTGAGCGTGTTTTCGTACTACTTCGAGCAGTACGAAAAGCACATGGGGAGGCCGCATCCGCCTATAAAAGCAAGTCAGATCGTGCGGATATGCCAGGATATGCCCTATATCGACCAGGAGGACAAGCGCGGCTATTGTGAGGATGTTTCCCCGGACGGCTATTGCGCCATGATCGACCGGCACTTTGCAACGAAGTACCGGCATTGTGATTATAACATTAACCATTTTTTCAGCGGAAGAATTAGGGAACTCCGATTTTACGAGGAGCTTTATTGAAAGGGGGGGAAAAACACGAGCGGGAAAGCATCACAGCGCAAAGGTGCAGACGGTGAAAGGGAGCTTGCCGCCGTTCTCCGTGAATATGGGTACGAGATCAAGCGCGGTGGGTCTATGTCCTTTGGTGAAGTGCCTGACCTTGTGGGCTTGCCCGGTGTCCATATCGAGGTGAAGCGCTGCGAGCAAGTCAGGCTTTCGGAGTGGATCGAGCAGGCGCAGCGGGACAGCGGCAAATTTAAGGACGGTTTACCGGCTATCTTTTGGAGGAAAAACCGCGCCCCGTGGCTTGTCTGCATGACGCTTGAAAACTGGATAGAGCTTTACCAGCGGAAAAAAGCGGAAGAAATCGGAAAGGAGCGCAGCGAATGACACCCAATGAAGAACGCGCCTTATCTGCGCTCTTGACCTCGAAAACGAAGTTAGAGGCGGCAGAGAAAGCGGGAATCACAGACCGCACCATGAGGCGCTATTTTGAAAACCCCGAATTTTGCCAGCGATACCGCGAAGCATTCGCCGGAGTGATTGAAGATGCTACCAGACAAGCGCAGGCGCTTTTAATGCCCGCATTAAGCACTCTGCAAACGGTCATGGAGGACGAGGAAATACCGGCACAAGCGCGGATCACCGCGGCTAAATCAATTATTGATTACTCTCTGAAATTGACCGAACAGGCCGACATTTTGGAGCAGTTGCGAGAGCTGGAACGCTGGAAGGAGGAATTAAATGGCAACCGTTGATGCACGAATTGCAGCCCTGCGCGAGTTTCTAAAATCTCATGCAGGGGGCGAAACCGTCTTTATTGTCGAGGGCGGCGGCGAGTATTTCACAAAAGAAGATCCTTTTAACTACCTGATGCAGCACGGCGCATATACCCATGACGGGCGGCGCATTGTCCTTTATCCGCACCCAATCGAGGGCGTGGACGGGCTGAGCTTGAGCCTTTACCAGCTTATTGACGAAGCCATTGAGCGCGGCAAGTTTGAATTGCCATCGCTGGAGAGTGACGAAATCGGAGGTAAAGCCCTTGAATAACAGTATTAAAGCCCGCCTTGCAAAGCTACAGCAAGAGGGCGACAGCTTCCCCGATGTTCTGCGCTGGATTGCAGAAGGGCGCATTTATGGCGAGTTAGCGGACGCGGAACGCGCGAGGTACGCCGCATATTGGAATACTACGCCCCGCGTCCTTGAAGAACTGGAATTAGCGGCAACCGGGACACTACATAAGCCGCTTGAGCGACGGCCAAAGCCGCCAACGCAAGAAGAGCATAGAGAAATCATCAAAGAACTTGAAAGGATGGTCTATGGACATTTTGAATGAATTTCCCCTTGTAGATGAACACGGAAAGCGATACCGCGAGTTTGGGTGCGGATGCCGTGAGTATGCGCCGAGCCTTGTAACCTCTGCGGGCGAAGTGCCGATGGGAACAGTAATTTATAAGAAGATGCAGGAAGAGCCACCCGCACAAAAGAAAGATTGCCCATTTCAGAGCGGTCTATACCCGCAATGCAAAGAGGACGATTGCGCTTTTTTCAAAGGCGGCAAGTGCAAGCCGGGAACGGCAACAGCGGGCAAGCGCTGCCCTCTCCCTGCACATTTGGCTTGCGGCGATACCTGCGCCATGTATGAGAATGGGCGCTGCACCCTCTTTTGCAGCAGAAAGGAAACGAAAGAATGAGCGAGTTTAACCATTTTGCAAAAGAACTTGACGCCGCTTTCAAGGCGGCACGGGACGAATACGCCGCCGCGTATAACACAGTAGAGCAGGCCCGAAAAGCCATGCAGGACGCAGGCCCGGACGCGCTGAAAAGGCAGATTGCCACGCTTCAGCTCCAAGAGGCGGAAAACAGCCTGCGCAAAGAAACGGCCCGCATCTGGACAGAGTTTGACGCAAAGGCCGCAGACCTCCGCCGCGCATTGGAAAAGGAAGTGCAGACAAGCAACCTTGCCGATCCTTCCGCCATTGACAGCAACGCCGTGGAGCTGATGAAAACCGGCGTTCTGACGGTAGATGATTATTTCGGCTTTGCGGACAGATACGACGGGAACCCGACCATGCTAAAGCTGATCGGTCACTATGCAAAGGAAGCAGCAGACAGCACCGACGACCGAAAAGACAGGGTTGCTTTAACCGTTCTCGCGCAGGATTGCGCCAAAGGAACGGGAAAGACCTTGAAAGCGTGGGACAGTATGATGACCGCCGCCAACTATTGCAGCGGGCGCGGCGGCAGCGGAAACAGGCGTCCTACTCCCGGCGTAACGCTTAGCATGGGCGAATGGTGGGAGCAGCTTTCCGGCGAGATCGTCGAGAACTTTTGAAAGGAGGTGGGACTTTATGGCTTTGATGATTACCGGTGCAGTGGTTTTTGCTGTTGGCGCATTCTTCGGGGCGGTAATGGTTGCCGTCGGAGAGCAGTTAGAAAGGAGGCGTTGACATGACGCATAACACATGGGCAAGAAAATACCTTAAAACCATGTGCAAAAACTTCATGACGGCGTTTCAGATGGGATATGCGGACGGGACTTCCGGAAACGAGCGGCAGTCCCCGCCGTTCCCGGAAGAGGCAAAGCCTGGCACATTGGTCTATGCGGCAACGCTTTTTGCACAGGAAATGTATAACAAGGGATTCAAAATCGGAAAGGAGGTCGGAGAATGAATGCTTTTGACATTTTTGTAAAATTGACCGTCGACACCGGGGATGTTGAAAAAGGACTTACAACGGCCAAAAATAAAGCACTGGCCTTTGGAGATGTTCTAAAGGCGAATGTACTCGGCGGCGTAATAGTCGATGGAGTAAAAAAGCTTGGAAGCGCTATAAAAAATATGTCCGGCGCGTTTATCGAATCCGCAGCCGATGTAAAAGCGGAGGAATCTGCTTTTAAACAGACTTTTGGGGATTTGGGAGACGCTGCATCCGAAGCGATCGGGCGAGTGGCCGACAGTTCTGGCATTTTGCAGACACGATTAAACACACTCGGAAGCAAGATTTACGCTTTTGCCCGTTCTTCTGGCGGAGATGCAACGGAGAGCATGAGCCTGATGGAACGCGCATTGCAGGCGGCGGCAGATAGTGCAGCATATTATGACACCAGCGTGGAGCAAGCGACAGAAACGCTGCAATCTTTTCTTAAAGGAAATTTTGAGAACGACGCAGCGTTAGGCTTGTCCGCCACGGAAACCACAAGAAATGCGGCTGCTATGGAACTATTCGGGCAGAAATATAACGATTTGTCCGAAATTCAGAAACAGCAAACGCTTTTGAAAATGGTGGAGGATTCGCAAAAACTGTCCGGCGCAATGGGGCAAGCTGCCCGCGAAGCTGACGGCTGGGAAAATGTCACCGGCAATCTGAGCGAAGCGTGGCGGCAGTTTCAGGCAAATGTTGGAACTCCATTTTTGGAAAGCCTCATTCCCGTTATCCAGGACATTACGGAAGCATTTCAGGAGTGGATGAATAATGTGGATTGGGATAAATTTTCCCAAAAAATCACTGATTTTGTAACAACTATTCTGGACAACGGCGATACCATCATTTCGGTTGTCGCCGGAATCGGCGCCGGATTTGTGGCGTGGAATGTTGCTTCCATGATTTCCGGTGTGGTCAAGGCTATCCAAGCATACCAGGCCGCAAACGAGGGAGCCACTATCGCACAAGCAGCCCTAAACCTTGTGATGAATGCAAACCCCATCGGAATTGTTATAACGGCGGTTGCTGCACTTGTCACCGCCATTGTTGCACTTTGGAACACAAACGAGGACTTCCGAAACGCTATCATTTCTGCATGGGGCAAAATTAAGGATACGATTTCATCCGCTGTTAAGGCAATCAGTGCATTTTTCACGGAAAAGATTCCCAATGCGATCCAGTCCGTTATTAGCTGGTTTACAAGTATTCCGAACAAATTCAAAGATATTGGGTCTAATATTGTTCGCGGTCTTTGGGACGGCATCAAATCAATGATTACATGGATCAAAGACAAAATCAGCGGATTTGTTGGCGGTATTGTGAGTAGTGTTAAGGGACTGCTTGGCATTCATTCTCCGTCAAAGGTCTTTGCGGGCATCGGCGGCTTTATGGCCGAAGGTCTGGGCGAGGGCTTTGACGATCAATTCAAGTCCGTAAAAAAGGACATTGAGGGCAATATGAGCTTTGACGCTGGCACCATTACAGCAGATGCAAACATCATCAGAAACTATACAAGTGGCTCTTACGGAGGGGGCGGCGATTCCGGCAGAATTGTAATGCTGCTGGAACAGTATTTACCTATGTTGGCAAATATGAAAGTCATCATGGACAGTGGTCAGGTTGTCGGTTTGCTTGCCCCAGGCATGGATGAAGAACTGGCAAAAATCAATGCGAGGAGGGCAAGGGCTGTATGATCGATCATACATGGTCAGGAGGTAATCATGAGCATTGAAATCACAGACAACAGCAAAGAGGTTTCCGCTGCTATCGAAGCCGCAATTCTGCGCGGGCTTGAAAAGTGCGGGCTGGTGGCAGAGGGATATGCGAAAAAGCTGTGCCCCGTTGACACTGGCAATCTGCGGAACAGCATTACCCATGTGGTAGATGAGCAGGAACCGGCGGCGATCATCGGCACGGATTCCGAGTACGGCGCGTATGTGGAATTAGGCACCGGCATTTATGCCGAAGGGGGCGGCGGACGGCCTACACCGTGGGTGTACCAAGACGCAAAGGGAAACTGGCATTACACGCGCGGCAATAAGGCACAGCCGTTTTTGAAGCCCGCTTTGGCGGATCACGCGCAGCAGTACCGCGACATTTTGGCAAATGAGCTGAAAAACGGATGACGCAACGAAGGAGTGATTCAGAGGCCACCAGCCGGAGAAAGACCGGCAGCAGGCGGCAAGGGCGGCGGGATTGCCTATCCTTTGTCCCCTTGCGAAGCCCTGCCCGAAGTACAGCGGCAGGCAGCGCCCTAAAGTACCAGGGCGCGGGAGTGCGTAATAGTGCCATAATCTCCATATACAGCACAGGAGCCGTCTTGCTTTTTGACGGCTCCTGTGTTATTCTGTCGATAGCCCATTATGGGCGGGGCGCTGCACAACGGCAGGCGGTTAGTCACAAACCCCGAAAGGGGGTGACGCCATGCGAATTACTCTACATATCGGGCCTTTTACGGTTACGATCATTGTAAAACGCAGAAACCGCCACCCGGCACGGTGACGGTTTCCATTTGGAAATTGATTTACTGACGGGCTAACCGCTTGTCGCAGCGCCCTTTTTCTATCTCCATTATAGCAGGATACTAACCCTTGTCAAGTCTCGGATTTATCCGGGGCTTTTTCTTTCGGCCTCATTGCTTGCATAACCTTGTCGCGTTGCGCCTGCGTCTCAACCGCACGGCCAACAAACGCGGGAACCGTTTCCCCGGCCCTCTGTGCGGCCTCCTGCGCCGTTTTAAGTGCGGCAGGGGTAAGGATAGCCCCATCGCCTTGCGGCGCTCCTGCGGGCTGCTGCAAGCCGTTTATCCGCTGTTCCGTTGCACCGATGATATACTGATTCATGCTTTCACCAGCAACGGCAGCGGCAGCCTTTACCGTGTCCTTCATGCCCTTCGGCATAGCAATAGATACGCGGTCAAGGTTTGCAGCGTCCCACTTTTGCGCGCTCTTTTTCTGAGCCTCCGATACTGCCATTAAAAGC
>ERZ1024479.38-NODE-38-length-11683-cov-10.699174_pt1 | contig 11683 bp, 19 predicted proteins | sample MGYA00520800_ERZ1024479 | MGnify/ENA primary metagenome ERZ1024479 (study PRJEB33242, sample SAMEA3444313) | Homo sapiens | biome: Host associated; feature: Gastrointestinal tract; material: Stool | place: Uganda | collected 2011-01-01 ... | reverse complement strand
ATATATCGGTCAAGAAAAAGATGGTAGCGATAAACATCCAGTTATGCTTGGTCCAACTGGTCGATATACCCTTAGCCCGATGGATGGTATGATTAAGTATATTGCTTTATAGAAACCACAATTTGCGGTTATTAACTATAAATGTCTAACCGCGCAGACAACAATGAAGTACAGTAAAGAAAGGAGTTAATATTCATGTTTGAGTATCTTAATGACATGGATTTTCTAACCTAGTTAGATAAGTTGCATATGCGAGTGTAGTATGCAAAAATTATTCTCCTTTCTTTCAAGGATGAAGAACCTATTAAAGAGATTTAGGGTTCTATCACGAGTGGTAACTTGAGCGTTAATGGTTCTTCCGCAATTAGAAGAACCATTAACCTTACTATGCTTGCTTCTATTGATAATAGCAATCTTGAAGATATTGATAATGAGATTTCTATTAACAAGAAGATTAAAGTCTTGATTGGGTATGACAATCCATTAAAGTCTTATAAGGACTATGGAGATATTATTTGGTTTCCTTGCGGCTTGTTTGTTTTATCCTCTGCTAATATTAGTCGCTCTACTAGTGGTTGGAATATTTCTATCACTGGTAAAGATAAGATGTGTTTATTAGATGGAACCGCGGGTGGCACCTTACCAGCGTCAGTAACCTTCCATGAAAGTCTTGTTTAGCTTGATAATGGAGATGTAGAGATTCAATATCCCACTATCTTCCAAATTATCTATGAAGCGGTAAATCACTGGGGCGGAGAAGCTATTGAGAATATTATTATTACTGACATTGATGAAGAGATTAAGATGTTAGTAAGATATATGGGAGACAAGCCAGTATATTTCTCCAATGACTATTAGAGTTTGAGTTTTGAAGCGCAAGAAGATTATCCGCATATGTTTAGTTATGGACAAGATGCTGGATATAAATATACTGACTTTACTTATCCCGGAGAGTTGGTATTAAATGCGGGAGATACGGTAGTAACTCTATTAGACAAGATTGTTAGTACTCTCGGCAATTATGAATATTTCTATAATATAGATGGTAAGTTCATATTTCAAGAGATTAAGAATTATCTTAATACCGGCAGTCCGCTATTAGAGTTAAGTCCAGAAGATTATGTACGGTCATATAATAATACAAAGTTTTTATACTCGCTTACCGATCTTGACACGACAACCGCGATTACCCGCAATCCTAAGTATGATAATGTGAAGAATGACTTTTATGTTTGGGGCAAACGTAAGACTTCAACAGGCGTAGAGGTATCTATCCGTTATCATCTTGCTATTGATGATAAGCCAGATATTGACTTAGCTATGTAGAATATGTGGGAAGTCAAAGATAAAGAATCTAACCTTATTGTGCGTTATGATTTCAATACTCTTGATGAATACAGCGTGGATGGTTATGTAGTTACTTTAGTAGGTACTCCATGTGATGAATGGAGAGAAGAGCTATACCGTCGTGCTCTTAATGCTTAGGTATCTAATAGTGTCTATGATAACTATTATGATTCAGAGCTAATTGCGGAGTGGCGTAATCTATATAATCCAATGAACAAGAACTGGGATGCTACAAATCATTGGAATCCTGACGTGTTTAATGACCCAGGTTCTATTAACTTCTGGCTAGATTTTATAGATACTAGTTCTGCCCTTGGCAAGTATTCTATTAAGAATATTGGCCGTAGGACTAAAGTCGTTAATAATAATGACATAAAAACCGTATATAATAGCGAAGTTCCTGATGTTGTATTTATTGAAGGATTAGATTAGGACTTGATTGTTAAATATCAAGGAATTGGTTAGAGATTCTTTATTCTAACTAATGAATACTATGATATGTTCTCAATAAGCACTACTGGAACTAGTTGTTTTGACCAAATTCGAGAAATGATGTATTAGAACTTATGTTATAATACTACTATTTCTTTAACTTGTTTGCCGAAATATTATATAGAGCCTAATAATATTATTAGAGTTGAGGATAAAGATAGTAATATCTATGGTAACTATCAAATTACTCAATATTCTCTACCTCTTACTTATAATGGCACTATGAGTATTACTGCAACAGAAGTTTTAACACGAGTATAAGGAGGAGAGGGCGATGTCTGCTATTGGACAAATCTACTATCGTGTAGTAGATACAAGTAGCACTGGCGATGGAAAACATTATATTTCCTCTGGAATTGATATTTACAATGATATTGTAAGTGCTTCTAGTGCCAAATAGTTTACCAAAGTTGGTATTCAGGCTCCACCGGGAGCACAAGTTGTCATGAACGCTAGCAAGACCATCATGATTGGTCGTACTGGTATTTATGAACTTGATGAAGATATTGTTATTACTAGTATGAAGTTCGTTCGTCCTACGGTTTATATCAAAGACGAGGAAGAGTCAGAAAGTAAGAAGCAAGAAGGCGAGAAGATTATCAAAGAGGCTAAAGCGGCTCTTGAAGCTACTATCGCTGCATTAGGAGAAGAGCCTACTGACCCAACTTCTGATGCTTATAAAACCTATTGGAATGGATATAATGAAGCTAATGAGACTTATATTACAGCATTTCAAAAGGGTAGTGCAATTTTAAATCAAGGTCTAAATGGAGTTTACAAGGAAGATAAAACTGTTATTGGTGAGTTAGATAACGTGATTGTAGACTTTATTTACGATCCACTCTAGGGATAAGGAGGTATAGACATGCAATCTTTCTACGGAGGTCCTGCTGGACAGAGCTTCGAGATTAAAAAGATATTTGAGTCTTATTACGGTCCTGATGGAGCGCAAGTTGACTTAGATAAAGGATGGGCATCTCCTATCTCTGTGGGCGAATTTGTTATGGTGTCTTATGGCTTGCCATCTGACGCTACATACATGACCCGCATGAACTATGACTTAAAAGCGGGAAACAAACAAAACTTAAACTCTACTTTATGGTAGAAAGTATATGATGAATCTGCGGAAGAGGGTAGTGGCCTTAATTACAAGCTCATTTCTTCTTGTACTGGTAATACTCCAAAAATTAGTATTACGAAACCTGCAATTGTGCTTCATGCAAATGAGCAACCAGATATTGAGACTGACCTGTCTAATCAAGATATGCCAGTTATTCAATTTAAGTTGCCAAGAGCGCAGGTATTGTCAATGCCGCAAGAAGCAACCGTTCTAAACGCGGATGAAAAGCCAAGGGTTGAGTACAACGATGATGATATCGACAATCCGACCTTGCATTTCAACATCCCGCAGTCTCAAGTAATTGATTAGGTTACAGTTGATGTAATTAGTGTTGGAGAAGAACCCAAGGTCAGACTTGACTTAACCGATATTAACCGACCTGTACTTAAATTCCAATTACCTGTAGCTCAGGAATTTTTAGACAGTAACATTCTTCACGAAGTATTAAATGCTAATGCTGAGCCAACTGTAAGTTTTGGTTATAGCGAAGAAGATACTCTCCACAAGCATCCTATTTTGACATTCTCTCTGCCTCGTAGTCAAGTAATGGCCGTACCAGAGACAGTTACTAGAGCGCCAGACTTTGAACCTAAAGTAACTGATGTTGGAACGGTCAATGAACCTAAATTACATTTTGAATTGCCTCGTGCGGTTAAGTTCTATTATGGTAGCTTGTTAGGGCAAAGAACCAATAAAACATATACTCTTACCGATCCACTTTTCGCCAATTATGGAGTTGGAGATTACTATATCAATGAAGCCACTGGTTTTATTTATAAAGTAACTAGTAAGACAGATGATACTACTTGTGTCTTTGAATATCAAGCAAGTATTCAGCAACCACTACCAGTAGTCAACGCTAGTGCTATCGCTCCTTATATCGAAGGCGACGAAGGATTCAAACCTGCGGTTCCGCGAGTTGAAAGGACACTAACAAACGCGGAAGGTACCGAATGGCAGCTTGAATTTAAGCTCCCATAGGCGCCGAAGCCCGCAGTTTCTTCTACTTTTGTTGGTTCGACAGAACAAGGATCTGTCACTTCTGCCATTACTAGCGAAGATACAGTAACCTTTACTTTCAAGATTCCAACTGGTAGTAAGCTATTCGCAGGTCTTGAGATCACAGCCGATGGAGCAACTACCACTATTGATGGCGCGAGAATCGGAGATATTTATCTCAATAGCGAGACTGGTGTTTTGTATACTTTAACCACTAATGGATGGAAAGCTAGTGAGAAGAGTATTAAAGGTCCTGTTGGTGATGCTCTTAATATTGAAGCTGAATATCATTTAACTGAAACTGCGGAGTTTGCTGCTAGTTTAGCAAACGGTGTCACCTATATTCAGGAGCACTATTCTGGCACTATTGATTCTCATAAAATCTTTGCTATTACTTGGGCTTTGCTTGATAATGGCGGAGATGTATCTTACTGGTATTATAAAACTAATGCTGGTGAGTGGGATAGAGCGCAATTAACCGGTGGCGTTTCTAGTTTAATTGAGCAGTCTTACAAGGAAAATATTGACAATAAGACTTACTCAATTAATTATATTAACTCGCTAATTGGCGGAGATGGAGATACATCAAAAACGGCTTATTCTAAAGATTAGGTATAGAGCCTTGTTTCATGGGGATCTTTCCAAGACCTTATAGAAAAGCCTTGATTAAAAGGAGGATTTAATAATGGCTTTATTTAAGATTTATAAAGGTGAGGAAGAGCTTCTCGCTCAAATCCCCATGCATGAGGGATATGCCTATTTCTGCGAAGATACAGGCAATCTGTTTATTGACATTTCTAATAGTGCTGGTGGACGTGTTCAAGTTAACGCGTATGCGGCTTCTATTTTGAAGAAAGATACCAAAGAAATCGACATTGATGATATCTTTCTTACTAATATGACTGCTACTGTCGCACAAGGTGGTACTGGACAGAAAACTTTGACAGTTAATGCTTTACTACTCGGTAATGGTACTGATGCAGTTAAGATGGTATCTATTGAGAAAGGCGCTATTGTAACTGGAGATTCTACTGATGGTATCTCTGGTTTGTTAGGTACTGGAGCATTATTTGCGGATGTTTCTGGCGTTCCAAAGTTCGGTACTTTACCCATTAAAGCTGGTGGTACTGGTGCTACAACTGCGGCGGCCGCAAGAACTAACTTAGATGTATATAGTAAGAGCGAGACAGATGATAAGGTGGATGAAGTAACTACCGTCTCTTATACTGTTACTCTTGTTCAAGCCAACTGGGTCCAGTCTGGAGATACTTATACCTATTCTTATAGCAACACTAATTTGAAGTGTGGTAAGAATGGTAATGTGCCTCCAATCATCTCTTGGATTAGTAATCACGATGATTATAACAAGATTGATGACGCGCAAGCGACTGTTGGGTCTGGTATTACCTTCACGGCTAGTAAAGCTATTGAGGGAGACATTGAAATTGTCATTATTGACGTGAAATAAACAAAAAAAAATAGGGGAGAACCTTTTAATTAAGGTTCTCCCCTATTTTTCGTTTTAATGGCAAACTTTGTCTTTAAGATGGTAGTGCGGAATTTCCTCGCCAAACCATTTCCAACGGAGATAATCGTCAAGGAAGATAGCTATAAGAGCTAATCCGAACCACGCGAGTGAGAAAGGAAGACAAACTTGCCCCAATATATTGAAAGGTAAGTTTGAGTAGTCCCAAATTCCTAGCTTTAGGACTAGATTCAAAATTACACCGAATACAAATTCAAGTGAGGTAACTATTGCGGCTCCAATAGCTCCTTGTTTAATGATAGACATTTCCCAAGGTATAACCTCATTTATCTCTCCAATTAAAACGAAACAAAGTCCGCCTAGGAGAAACATTGACCAATGTATCATGCCACCACTAATGAAGGTCTTAAATAAGAACTCTATAATAAAATAGAGAGAACCTCCAACGGTGAATAAGGTAAGAAACTTATTCAGCTTGGTCCGCATAATTTAACTCTACCTGCTCTAGCTCTTCTAGAGAAGATGCTCCATAGATAGAGATTTTATATTGCTGCATTTTACGATACATTGGATACACAGCCGCGGAGATGGACATAGACAATGCAACAAGATTTTCTAATGTCCAAGGCTAGCACTCTTCGTGTCGAGCGTGCCACTCCAGAGTTGGAGATTCAATACCTGCCTGAATGGCGATCTGATATTGACTTAAGTTAAGACTAATCTCAGATTGATCCTCCATTGTAACTCCATATTCTTTTCCATCTGTCCATGTTAATGGATGAGAAGCAAGATACTCTGCGAAAAGTAGCTTGTTTTTCTCTTGCTTAAGCTCTTTAGCTTCATCTAAACTATAACGATAAACAAAACTTTGAGTTTCATTATCGAACTTGTATAGGTTAGGCGTAACACTGGATGGAATTTCTTCAACCTCGATAACGCGAACTGCGTTAGGAGAATTAACAGTATCGGCTTGAATTAAGACATAATGAGTGTCGCAGTCAGATCCGATAACCCCAGTGCCTTCTTCTTCTGAACAGGCAACGACAATACCATTAGAAGATTGCAGTTTAATGTAACGAAGATTGTCGAGAATATCAACTACAATATTCCCGCGATTTAATAATACATACATTACTTTATTTCAACTCCTTTGAATAGTGAACGAAAATAATTATCCATATCTTGGATAATATAGAAGCTAGACCCTTTAGCGATATGCGCTCTCCAACCTTGGTAAGATTTCTGAATTTCTTCTGTTGGAATCTTTCCCTATTGCCATAGAGCAGCCATTTTACGCAATTTTCTGCGCTAATGAACAATCTTTTTCTTAAAAGGTATCTAGATTACATGATTTGTAGTAGTTAGATAGAAATTCCATTTAAGATACTTAAATGGAGTGCCATGAACCTTATCTTTAGGTGCGATAGGGGTAATGCGCGAGATAGTGGTTTTCTTCTAATTAAGAGTAAGACCTATATCTTTTAATTTCTTCTCTATCTTAGCTTTACATTCTGCTAAGTATTTACTATCGTTACATAGAAGATAAGAATCATCCATGTAGCGTCCATAATACTTAATATGTAATTCTTCTTTAATAAAATGGTCAACTTCGTTCAAAGCTAGCAATGCAAATAACTGTGATGTCTAACTTCCTAATCCTAGGCTTTTAGCTTCACACTCATAATATTGATGATGCGGCCGGAAAGACTGGACATCCGCAGATACATATTTTCTACCTTTAGCAATATAATACTATTTGCCCGGAATTGGATGCTTATCTTTTGTTAGCTTAAAAGAAAATGTATCAATTAGATACGAGCATAATTCATAGATTTGAGGATCTTTAATAACACGCTTAGCGATTTCTTTAAGGGCCTCATGGTCGATAGAATCAAAGTATTTACGAATATCAATTCGTAAAGCAAAGAAATCATTTCCTAATCCGTACTCTCTATGAGCCATCTATAAATGTTTCTTTGCTCTTGCTAAAGCAAAATCTATACCTCTATTTTTAAGTGTTGCACAGTTATCATAAATAAACTTAGGAGTTAATTCTGGTAATAAGCTCTATTCACATAGGGCATTTTGTACCAGTCTGTCGTTGATATGACACGCTCTTATATCTCGTGGCTTACCTCGTTCAATGATTGAGAAACAACTAAACACAAGCTGCTTGTATTCACAAGCTCGCAAATCGGCTTCTGTTTGTAAGATTGTTTCAATTCTATTCTCTTCAAAATTGATTGTACTATCTTTCCATCGAACATTTCGACAAACTCGATAAGAGGAATCATATAATGCGTCAAAACTACAAAAACGCTCGAAAGATGTCTACTACTAACTCAACTTCTTTCTCCTTATCATACAGTAATAGCGGTCACTTCGCGAGTTCCGCATCTGTAATCGTATTCATTTATCCGTCGCAAGGACGAAATAGTCAAGTTCTCCTTAGATGAAAAGGCATCTACCTATAATATACTATTTAATAATATGTTCTATTCCTTCTCGGCTCTGCAAAGCGAGCCAATGCGTCCAGAATAAACCATAATTAGATGGACAATAATATATTCTGGGGTACTATTCTAGGTGTTGCTCGTCTGCGCTGCTTCGCAGCTTGACTTGCAACGTGATAGCTCCATCTAATCCGGCGCGAGGCCATTGCTGTTGTTGTAGTTGTTGTTGTTCGCGTTCCCGTTGTTGTTGACATTGCACACGTTGTTCGAGTTGTTGTAGTTGCGCGAGCGAAAAATACAGAACTTGACATCTTGTAAAATCATTACCGACCTCTTCTATAACCTTTTGGCTTCTAGTAGGAATGCTCGTAGATTAGATAATCTCGATTAACTCTATCCTATAAAGTTTCTTTCATAGTCTTTGTTAGACGAGCAAGATGCTCAAAAGAGCGTCGTTTCTTCTGATTGGTCTATGCGTATTCGAAGATACAGAGATCGATTTGACGAAAGATACTATCGCAATAAGCGATAGCCTAATTCCAATATTTCTTTCGTGCAATTAGAGTTTCCTAACTATTCAAGTAGATTTCACTAGCTTGATAGCAGGCGGCATGTATGCCCTTTCCGCATTTAATAATATCTAACCCGAACGCTTGGAAAGGTTGTCCCTCTCCAAGCAATCCGGGCTTTCTAACTTGTTTTCCAGATTCGTCAAACTCTCTAGGACGAGTTAAGACTAAAATGTAATTTACCAGTTCGCGTGATTTCTGGAGACATTCACGCTTGGATTTATGTCGATCTTTTGTTTTTACGGACAAAATTAACGCCTTCCTTTCTCATTATTTATATGAGAAAACTGGCTAACATTTTAATCTATACTGTCCCACTTTTGAAAGTTTTTAATTACCGATGACGAAAGCCGGCGCGAGGCCATAGCTGTTGTTGTAGATGTTGCCGTTCGCGGTCCCGTTGATGTTGACAAAGCACACGCTGTCCGAGTAGTTGTAGAAGCGCGAGCGTTCCCATGGATAACCGTAACTACTCGTGGATGTATCGCCTAAATACATGACACGTGTAGCGTTGCTAGTATAGTAACTATAAGCAAAATTCTTGCCTTGGGTACATTCTGCTTTATTGGTAGAGCTATTAGCAACAGATAATGGAGAATAAGAATCAAGACCAAATTCTCTTTCTGAAAGCAAGAATACTGTTTCATCATTATAAGTTACGTCGCCATTACGAGAACTATTAGTAGATGGACAAGTGCCTTTTTTAATAGTCTTAATAGAGGCTTTACCGGGAAAAGCGTTATAATAGTTTTGACATAGACTTCTAGCAGTAGAACCAATCCAAACTGCGTTACTGCCGAAAGCGGTATACTGGGATAAGCAGTTTTTAGTCTGGAACGTAACTGTATTATTAGCATCTTGATCTACACCGATAACTCTAATTAAGTGAGTAGTAGTACCTAAAACTGCACTCGAAAGCGTGACAGATTTAGTTGTGCCAAGAATAGCACCGCCACTACTAGTCTTAATAGATGCACCAGTATGAGAAGCAAGATAGTTCTTTAATCCGGTAAACCATGCTGCATCAACAGTTCCACCATCAGCACCCCAAGACCAATATTCTGCACTAACAGTAATTGTCTTATTAGAAGGTGCAGTATAGTTAGTACCAGCCGCTACTTTAATCGTAATGGTAGTAGCAGAAACTGGAGTAGAACCATTACCCTTAATAGTAAGAGTATTACCACTAAGAGATAGAGTCAGACCGGAAATACTGGTAGGACTATAGCTAATAGCACCATCGCCCGCACGAGTAATAGTAACAGCTACGCCGGAACTATAGTTATTACCATTAATAGCTACTGTTGTTGGGCTTACACTCAAACTGCCTGTTGCTTTGTTGATTGTCCAGTTGACATTGATTGCGGTGGTCGTTCCGTCCGCCCAGCGATAATTGCTTCTCGGTGTGAAGGTAGCAATATAAGTGCTGGCATTAGTTGCAGATGTTGTACCACCAATAGTCATATAACTGGTATTGTAGTTATTCCAGTAACTAGTGCTACTAACTGACTGCGCGCTTCCAGTATATGTAAGATTACTTTTCCACGTAGGTTTGGCTACAGATTTACGATTGACCGTGACATTAAAAGTCGCAGTTTGAGTAACTCCATTTTCTGTGTAGCTAACTGTAACTACTTGATTTCCAACAGTTGAGAAAGTTGTTGGAGAACAAGAGTAACCAGTTACAGCTTTAGTTTGAGAATCGGAATAACTAGCCGTAACGACCATACCCGCAGTAGCAAGAGTATCTCCATACTCATAGGTTAGCTTATTGGGTTTAGTAGTTACAGTAATTGCGGAAAGCCTATGCGTGACCGTGACTGCTAGAGTCGTAGTGCAAGTTTCTCCGCCCTCAGAGTAGGTGATGGTTACGGAAGTAGTACCATCAGTTAAGACGTTAGGGGATACAGAATATCCACTAACTTCCGCGGTTGCTAGAACCGCTTGCCCAGTACCGTAAGATGCGGTAACGACCATATCGGCGCTATTGAAGCTGTCGCCCGCAAGATAGCTGGTCTTAGTAGGCTTGGTGGTAACTTCGATCTTCATAAGAACGATGCCGCTTCCTCCACCTTTTCCGCCTTGCTCAGCTAAAATACACTTAGGCAAGATTATAACCTCCTTCGTATCTAGCTCTTTTAAAAATGCCAAAAGATTTTCCGAGAAAAAGTACACTTTTTTATGGGAAAAATACTCCCAGAAACTAGATAATAAAAAATTGGGAAAAAGGTATAGAAACCCTTTTCCCTTCAAGTAGGTATCTTACCTTTTCAGATATACATAAAAAACAAGTTAAGAAAATTATCTATGATTGACCAAAACCCAGTTAAGTGTACTTTTTAGAAGATGAAAGGAGAATTAAAGTGAGCTTAAAATGCATTTTGCAAGGTCAAGTAAAAATTACTCCAAATGATTTTGGCCTAGGTACAGAGAATGTTCTATTATGCTTGGATGCGAATAATGCTATACTAAGTGGGTGGTATAAGACAGATAATGGCACATTGAATTTACCTAGTAACCTTAGTACGTCTGGAGTCTTATTAGTATCTAGAAGACAAGACAAACGTATATTCCAATAGTATACAGTAATTAACGGTGGAATAGAGACTGGGGTTATGGCGGTACGGACTTCTAGTGGATAGGATGCTATCGTTTGGAGCGAATGGGAATTTTTTAATCCTCTTATGAATCAGGGAATTGAATATAAGACTATTGAGAAATATAGGTCGGCATCACTATATAAAAAAATAGATGGGGGTATTCTTAAATGGCGTCCCGAAGGAGAGTCTAATTGGAAGGCTGCCGCTGAATATATTGGGGCTGTTCGGTATGACGCTGATTAGGAATTATCTGCATCCTCAAAATAGCAAGTACGGAAAAATATGAGTGCGTAGGGTGGATCATATCTTCATACAGCTCTTTCAAAAATAGGGTGGTATCGTATTATTACTACTACTTCTGACGCTACTGGATTATTTACCATATATCATCATTATGGCAGTGGAGGACCATCATCGCTTAAGTTTTTAGTGACTTTTGATTATCACTCTCCTGCTTTAAAGTGTATAGAATATACTGGAGAAAAATATAATTCACAAATCACTAATGTTCGTATGATAAAAACAAGTGATGACAAATATTGTCTTGATGTTTTTTACAATATTAGATCGGAAGAGCGTCGTGTAGGGGAAGAGTGTAGATCTCGGTGGTCGCCGTA
>ERZ1024479.37-NODE-37-length-11687-cov-495.699106_pt1 | contig 11687 bp, 26 predicted proteins | sample MGYA00520800_ERZ1024479 | MGnify/ENA primary metagenome ERZ1024479 (study PRJEB33242, sample SAMEA3444313) | Homo sapiens | biome: Host associated; feature: Gastrointestinal tract; material: Stool | place: Uganda | collected 2011-01-01 ... | reverse complement strand
TGTCGTGCTTCTTTGCGTTGGCCGCATACGGAACAATGTCCGCAAGCCGCCGCTTCGTGACTTCCATACTCCCTCCTGTTTTTGCTGCCGGCCCCCGCCCCTGGCTCCACTGCAGCAGATCTACCCGCCCCAGAAGGGCCGCACATTTCCCGTTTCAAGCCGCCTTTTCCGCCGGACGGGCGGCACGCTCCCCGGCAACCGTGTTATTTCTCGCCGCTCCATACACGGATCAAGCGACTTGGCGCAGATTTTCAGAATCGAACTGAACTCTTCTCTCATCTTTCAGCGTATCATCGCCTACCGAGAAACGTCTCTTCCAGAATACTAAATCTGCATATCGGCTCCCGGCTACGCTGCGCCTTTTCATCAGCCGCACACTGTTTTTGCGGATTAACTGTCCGCCGCTGTGGCCACAGCTTGTGTGCACTTAACTTCTCGCGCTTCCTCGCCCGCTTTTGTGGTTGGTACAGCATTGCAGTCCTGCCCTGCTTTAGCGCTTCAGGGAAAGTCCCCGTCACTTACTGTGGTTTCCCCTTACGGGGCATCTATGCCGCATATTGGCCGTCTTACCGCTTAAATTGTCACGTCACCGATTGCCGCTTTACATATGCGGCACCATTACGTTGAGGCGGTTCCCTCCCACGGTGCAGTTTTCAGCAGTCATTGTCATTTCCATGTGAGCCAAGACGAACGGTCTCACATTGTCCGGGAGCGACCCGGCCTCTGGCGCAGACAGCGGGACTCGAACCCGCGACATTTTCATTATTTGCGAAACGCTCTTGCCATCTGAGCTACGTCTGCATATGCCCTGCGGCACGGTGGCGCACCGCAGGTCACAGGAGGTTGTATGGGCGGCATGGGATACCGCCATCTCTATTGTCCCATGCCGGCCCCCGGGAAAATATGTACAAACTTGTGTCATTTTTAAAAATTTTTTTGAAACAAAAAGAGCGTACCCTGACTGGGTACGCTCTTTTCTCATCTCTGCGTCAGGGGCGCGTCAAAGCCCCGCTTCTTGGCCTGCTTGAGTGTCACCCGGGAGTAGCACTTGTCCCCCTCCCTCACTCTGGCCAGCCCTGTGTCCAGCATGTAGTGGCAGGCCATGTCGATCTTAACCGAGGAAAACTGTTTGTAATAGATGCAGCGTCGGCACTGTTCGCGGTTCATTTTCTCTATCTCCCTGTGTATCGTTTTAATTCCGGATACCTGGTCTCAAAGGGGATCACCCTCATGTGGTGCTTGGCGATCTCCTGCAGCTCCCGGTCCATGTGCACCCGGTAGTAGTCCTGCTCGTTGTCCCGGGTGATGGCCCCGGCGTACTCCTGCCGCACCTGCTGGGCCAGCTCCGTCAGCTCCATGATCCGCTGATAGCCCAGCTCCAGCTTGTCATACCTGGCCAGCGCGATCTGCCAGCAGTCGATGTCATACTGCCGTGTGATCCGCTCCGCCGTGGCCATGGCCTCCTCCTGTATCCGGCGCTGCCGCTCCAAAAACCCGCTTGCCATCTCTCTCTCTGCTCCTTCCTAACAGGTCGTCGGTGGTGCAGCCAAAGATGTCCGCCAGCCTGCACAGCATCACCAGGGAGGGCAGGACCTCCCGCCCCTCCCAGCGCTGCACGTTGATGCGGTTCACCCCCAGCCGATAGGCCAGCAGGGGCTGACTGATCTCCGCCGCCGTCCTGCGCCGGAGGATCTGGTCGCTCACCACCTTCTTCAGCTCTGCCTTAGTCATACGGCTCTTTCCCGGGGGACAGCTCCCGGTATTTCTGCATGTACCAGTCGCTCTTTTTCAGGTCCTGCGCCCCGTTTTTGTCCGCCGCACGGTAGCGGTACTTCCAGGCGTTTAACAGGCAGAAGGTCCGCACCGCATTTGCCCCGAATACAAGCTCCATCTCCTCCAGACACTCCATCCCGCCCTCCCGGCAGTAGTGCTTTGGGTGGTTAATTGGATCGTCATGGATGGAATTTCTCAAATCGTCATGCATTTCATTCATCTTCCTTTCAGCGGCAGACTAACCACCCGAGCAGCATCCCAAGCACTAAGCCGATTACAAAATAAATAAATTCGTTAGTCATTATATCCCTCCATATGGCCTGCACCGTCCTTTCTCTCGCCCAGACGGCAAAGTAGCAGTTTCCAGCTCACCGTGCCGCCATCTACCAGAAACATATCGTTGTCGAGCATCATGCGTTCTACGCATTGCGCCGCCTGCTTCGCCAGCGCCCGCTTGGCCTCCTCCACGTCCTCAACGGAAGAGACATAACTGCCATACACATTACAGTTTTCAGCACATGCATCAACCAGATCAAGTATCGTGTCCTCATCGGTTGATGACAGTGACGCATCCATAAGCGCCAACACAAATTTATCCTCATTGATCATCCGCATGGTCTGCACCTCCGTCCATCTTAGACCCACAGTTGGGGCAGTATGGCTTGCGATAAGTTCGTTCTCTGCCGCTTTCGCAGATAGCAACAACCTCATCACAGTTTGTGCAATACCAATCGCCATCTGCGTCTTGTTCCCACCGCCCATGCACCACCGGGGCCACGTCGGCGGCGGGGATGCTGTTCACCAAATCCCGAATATTCGATGCCCCAAATCCATAATCAACCGAACCGTCTGGATAAATTTCGACCACATCCGCCTCTCCGTTGTCAAATTGCTTAAATACTGCTTCCCGCTTAATGTATTCAGCCATTGTCAGCCCTCCTTCGGCCTGTCCGGCACCGGGATCATGCGGCATTTATCCGCAGCAAACTCCGCAACATACCGCAAGGCAGTACAAGCGAGGGTGACATCGGCCATCCATTCGTCCGCGTCCTCTTTTCCGCGTCCTTCATAGTTTTGGACTCGGAAGTATGTTGCAACCATCAAACCTGCCTGCATAAGATTTTCTGCTGCCTCGTTCCATCGTTCTTTCGGAATTGCATAGCCGATCTCAATTTTTACATCTTCCATCTTTTACCTCCAATGCTTTCTCCGCTTCCTCACAGGTGAGAAATACGGTCTTGCCAAATCCGTTTAGCGATACGCCATACTCCCGCCCTCTGGCTCCTATTGGCTCAAGGCCAATAAAGCCGATTCCATTGCCCATACCAATCTGCTTGACCTCGCACTCGCTTATATGCTTATCCGTGTCCAGCAAAGCGAACACCCGCTGGCCCACCTTGCACGGCAGCACCACCACACGCCCGTCCTTGTCGGCCTCGGCCAGCTCGCGCAGGCGGGCAACGCCCTCCTGCTCCGCATCACGCATTACGATGTACCGTCCTTCCGCGTCTGCTCGCGCAAATTCGGCACAGCGTTCCGGCGTCAGCCCCGTGTCCTCGTAGGCTTTCAGCCGTTCCCATACCTTGCGTGCTGAGCAGTTGCCATCCTCGCAAAAGCTGCCGCCAGGGGTGCTTGTACACTGAGCGATGTCACAAAAATTACCGTCAAAAGTCAATCGTTCCATTACTTGTCCTCCTTCTTTGTAAACGGATCATAGTCGCTGGGGTCGGCTTTGTTTGCCCATTCGACCCATTTTTCGACCTTCTCCCGCAATTCATCGTCGAGAAGGAACGGTTCCCGCACCAGAATAATGGACGAGTTCTTTTTCATAATGTTTGCATTGTCCACTATTTCCTCGTAGTCCACTGGGAACAACAGCATTTTGGAATACACTCTGTCTCCTCGGCTTGAAATCCGTCGTGTAAAGGATGCTTCTCTGAACTGGAACCGTTCCGTGATGTGCGGATTCATTTTCAGGTTGACTTCATTGATATATCCGATTTTCATCGCCACTTCACTCAACCTCCAATCCTCCCCACTGCTCCGCCATGGCCTGGGCGATGCCGGGAAATGTCTTTGCTCTGGACTTTGCGTCTCTGTGCGACGCCAACGTATATCCTGACTTGATCCGTCCAGTACAGCCGTCGCGACCAGATGTGCTCCCGACCCACAGCCCCTCAGGCTCAACCACATTGGTCTCGACCAGATCAGGCAGACCCCGCAGCCACAGACACGTCCTCTTTTTCCAAGGATCACCAAACATATATGGCTCAATGATCTGGCTGTATCGTGGCAGTTGGAACCAACTCAGCGGGGCCGGGTTTTCCACTGCAATTCTGTCAATCCCGCAAGTCAGCAGTTGGAGAAAAAATTGTCTCGCTTCCCAGCCCCTTTGCTCGCGCCCCCAGTCCTTGATGGTATGATCCGGGTTAAACAGCCGGACGGCGCTGCTCGATGTCAGATAAGTACACGGCGGATGTGCGATCAGCAGATCCCACCGCCCCACCTCATGGGTCTGTCCGTCCATAGTGGTCACTTGCCCCCCCTGGATGGCCGTCAGCGCATCCCCCAGGATGTGCCACTCGGGGTGCCCGCCGCTGGGCTCCTGAATGTCGCAGGAGTAAGCCTCATGCCCCAGGGCCCGAAACGCCTTGCATACCTCCTGCGACTCTTCGCAGGCTATCAAAACCTTCATCGGCTGGCCTCCTCATCCGTCGCAGCACCCGCACGGCGCTCCGCACAGGCACCCTCCGGGCCCGTCCGGGAATAATTCGTCAAAGGTGATCTGTGCGTCCTCAAGCTCCTTGTTCGCCATAAACTCGTTGTAGTAGCTCTCCCAGGACCAGTTCCTCCCCAACCCCTTTACGGTCACATTGGTCGCCGCCGCCCCGTGCTCGATCTCCACCGCCCGCCGGAACAGTTCGGGGTAGTACTCCCACAGGGCCTGGATCTCCTTCTTTTTCATCGACGGGCAGAAAAAGCAGGAGCTTTTCCCCGGCCTGGGCAGTCCGGCCCGCTCGATCACGCGCACGCACTCCTCACGGGTCCACCCCCACACATAGAGTGGGTAGTGATTCTCGTACTTTTTGTTTGCCTCGTCTGCCGGGGCAGCGTGCTGGATGCGCCGGGTCTCCCCGGCGTCGTATCCAATAAACTTTTGGACTCTCTGTCCGCTGGCCCACACGTTCTTGCAGGGCTGGTAGTTGTTGCAGAATTTTTCCTGCGTGCCGATCTTGTGCTTTAACGAGCATCGCTTAAACCCATAGGCGATGGAGGGCAGCGTCCCGCTGTTTAGGCACTCCTGCTCCAGCGTCAGCCGGTTTCCATCCTTGTCGTGGTACTGCACGGAGATGATTTTCGGCAGTCCGTGCTCCTCCAGCCAGACGTTAAAAGTCTCAATAAACGCATAGGTGTGGGGCTGCTCTCCGCCCGTGTCGGCGAACAGGATCAGGTCGATGGGGATCTTGTGCAGATACATTCCGATGATCATGGCGGTGCTGTTGGTGCCGCCTCCGAAAGATACGATATTCATGCCTTACCTCCCTGTACTCCCAAACCCGCCATCCCCGCGGTCTCCGCCCTGGATATCCTCCGTCTGCTCCACTTTGACATACAGCACCGGCAGCACCACAAGCTGGGTGATCTTGTCGCCCCGTGCAAATTGCTTGGCCTCGGGGCCGTGGTTGTACAGTTTGACCGTAACGCTCCCTGTGTACCCCTCGTCAATAACGCCCTCGGACACGATCCCGTCCTTGACGTTCAGTCCGCTCTTGCTCTTGAGCATCCCAACCGTCCCGGGCGGCAGCTGGATATGCACCCCGGTGTCGATCACCGTGCTGCCTCCGGCCCGGACGTAGGCGTCCACCGGCGTGCGCAGATCCAGCCCCGCGTCGGTGTCGTGGGCCCGCTGGGGCAGATAGGCCCCGGGGTCAAGCCGGACACGCAGCACTGTCGGGTCCACCTTTCGCCTCATAATCTCCTGCGCTTCTTCCAGCATCAAGCACCAGGTATCCAGCCGCTGGATGCAGTCCGCCGCCTCATCCAGCAGCGCCCGCTTGCTGCGGCTCTCCATGCTCCGCAGCGCATTTGCCAATTCATAGTTCGTCATTTCCAAACCTCCATTTGTCGGGGCTGCACCTCCTGCACCTGTACCACCCGTACATCCCCGTATTTTTCTAAATCCGCCGCAATGGCTTCTTTTGCCCCCTGGGCGTCCACCCTGTGGGCGTCAATCTCCACCGTGATCCTTAGCATACCGTCTCCTCAGCTCCGCCCAGTAGGCCCGGAACCAGGCCCTCCAGCGGCAGCACCCCGCTGTGTACTTGCAGCAGTCCTCGTCATAGCACAGCTTGCAGGGATAAAAGATATTCTTCTCCATCAGAACGGTGGCGCCCCATCCTCGTCCAGCTCCTCAAATTCTGGCTCTCTGGGCTCTCCGCCCTCGTCCCGCTTATTGGCCCCGCCGAAGTAGATACTGTCCACCTGTACCTCGGCGCTGATGCGCCTGTTGCCGTCCTTGTCCGTCCAGTCCCGCATCTGCAGCCGGCCAGACACCACCGCCAGGCTTCCCTTGCTGAAATATTTCTCCACGAACTCCGCCGTGCCCCGCCAGGCCACGCAGGTGATCCAGTCGGTGGCCCGCTGGCCGGTGGCCTTGTCCTTGAAGTCCCGGTCCACCGCCACGTTGAAGGTGGCCACCGCCACCCCGCTCTGGGTCCGCCGCAGCTCCGGGTCTTTGCCCAGTCTGCCCATGATAACGATGTGATTTAACATATTCCGTGCTCCTTTTCGTATTCTTCCCTGGCCTGCTTCGCCTCTTCCCGGATATAAGCCCGCACGTCCGCGTAGGACGAGCCCACGCAGTTGTTGCATTCTGGCCGCTTGCAGTGCAGGCACCGCCAGACCAGGTCCCTGTTGTCCATCCCATAGACGGGATGCTCATCATCCTTTTTGTGCCGCCCCATGGAGCGCTTCCACCTCCACCCGGATGCAGTCCCCCTCCCAAAACTCGTGGGAGACCTTCCGGACATACTTCGGCCCGTCGTCCGCCAGAAGATACCCCTTCATGGCGTCCACAATGGCCTTCCCCAGCACCGCGTGGTTGTCAATATCCAGGCCGTCCGCCCAGTAAAACCGCCCCTGTGCCGGGCTGCTCATCCCCCCCGGCTTGATCCCCGCCCGGTGCATGGCCGCCCGGGCGATCATGTGCAGCTCCTCAGCGTCCCGCTTCCGCTCCGGCCAGCTCTTCCCGGCGTAGTAGGCGTTCAACCCGAACCGCCGGTTCCAGCTGCTCTTGCCCTTCTTCCCCTGGGGGTATTGGATCTCAAACCGGATCATTCCGGCGTCTCCACGGTCACCCGGATCAGATAGCCGTCCTCCACCTGCTGTGCGCTCACTTTATAGCGCTCTAAGATCTTGGTCGGGTCGAACAGGGGCATTTTCAGCGTCCAGCCGTCCCCCTCCTTCTGGCCGTACCACATGGCCAGCACCGCCATGTTGGCGTTCATGGTGGCGTGGGCCGCCGCCAGCCCGTCCAGGGCCGTCTTGGCGTTGGGCCGCAGCTGGGCCAGCTCCGCCTCCTGCCGGTCTACCTTCTGCCGATACCGCTCCAGCTCATACTCCAGCCGCTTGATCTTGTCTGTGTTTCTCTCCACGGTCATTCCTCCAAACTTTTTAATTGCAGGCCCGCACCCAGCTGCTGCATAGCGCTGCGCACATCAGCGGGCAGGGCCAAAAACTCCTTCGCCTGGGCCGCCCTGGCCCGGTAACTGCGCTGGAAATTGCTGGCCACTACGCTGGCCACCACGTCCTCGTCCAGCAGTGCCCACTCCTTCAGCTGCCCGGGGCTGCCCACGCACTGCTGCACCACCGGGGGCAGCGCGTCAAACTCCTTCTGCGCTCCGTAGATCCCGTTCTGCACCGCCCGCCGCACCAGCCCCCACGCCTCCAGCTCGCTCATGTCCAGCTCTTTGGGCCGGGTCAGCTTGGCCACCGCCTGCTTGATCGCCCCAATGGTGGGCGGATATCCCTTGCCGTCCCCGGCGATATGGGCCTTTACCGCCATGCCCACCACCTGGGCCGGGTCGTCCCGGAACATCTCCTCCCACAGGGAGACAATGCCCTCGGCCTCGCCGCGCTTCATGTCTCGGTAAAATCCGGGGTAGGCGGCCTTCAGCACGCTCATCACCGCCAGCGTCTCCTCCCGTGTCATCGGCTCCGCTCCTCCTCCAGCATGTCCAGAAAGACGTTTCCGTTCCCTCTCCCTCGGTCATAGGATGCAGGCCGTCCGCCCTTGTCCTGCTCCCTGGCCAGCCAGGAAGTGATGAACCGCCGGATGCCCCCTCTGGTCTTTCTCTTGGTTGGGTTTCCGTCGCACCACCCCGCCATGTTCCGCAGCTGCTGAAGCACATCCACGTTGGGATAGAGCTTTGACCACTGCTCCACGTCACTTTCCGAAACATCGTAAAGAGAGCCGTCGTTGAGAATGAGAGAGACTGCCGCGGGCGTGGATGCCGCTGGCGGCTCCGCGCATACATCTCCTTTCCTCTTCTTTCCTCTACTCTTCTCTACTCTACTTTCCTCTACTTTACTTTGTTTGGAAATGTCAGCATTTTCGGAAAGAATGTTTACATTTTTTGCTCGAATGTCAACATTGGGCAAAATTTGGGCAGCATTGACCAGAAGGATGTTGTAATCGACCTCGAGAGTTTTACGGCGGCTGACTGCCTCGAAGTACCGCTCCTGTATACCTTTAGAGGTCAATACCCGGTACTTGTCATACTTCTCTTTGTCGAACATCCCTCGTCTGATAGCGGCCTCCACTATTTCGGAAACGACGCTCCCACCCAACCCGACCTTGCGGGCGAACAAAAGCGCAACCTCCTCTGTCCATTCAATGTAGTAACCCGCCTTGCCGTAGATCTCCTGCAGCAAGTGAACGACTACACCAAATCCTGTCAAGCCAAATTCTGCCTCTATCAGTTCAAACTTTGCGTTCAAGTTGACGTCGAGCGGAAAGTAATCGATTCCGCTCTTTGCCATGTTATCTCTCCTTCACGAACACTTTCGTGGTATGTGCCTCGGATTATTGATCTGCTGTTCCAGTCGAATCACATCATCAACCGTATGAACGAGACCATTTCTTGCCCACTTTGCAACCGTAGACCGGCTAAGTCCTGCGATTCTGGCAGATTGGGCGGCTGTAATGTATTTATCCCCGAACAAAATTCTGTGGGTTCTTGTTGTGTTCCTGTTTTGCTCTGCCCTGGTTGCAAAAATACAATTTTCAGGTGTGTATCCCTTGTTGTTGTCTTTTCTTTCAATCGTAAGCCCAGGTTTATACCCATTTAGTTTTGCCCATTCACAGAAATTCTCAAATATATGCCATTCAGGGCAAATGGTTATTCCTCTCTCCCCGTAATGGGGAAAAGAATTACTATTAGGATTTTCGCATCGTTGCTTCATTCCTGCCCATACCTTAAAAATTTTGGTTTTTGACATTTTATGGGTCGAATTAAGCTTACTTGCAACCTCCCGTTGCAAATGCCCACAACTTTTTGTGTGGCCTGTTCTAACTCGGCTCGCATTCAGGATAATTTCTTTCCCGCAGTCACATTGGAATAACCATCGAGCATTCCCGTGTTTATCGTTTGGTTCCCTTCTGATTGCCGTCAGATTCCCGTATTTTTTCCCGTCCATGTTGATTACGCCCACGGCTTAACCTCCATATCCTAAGCAAAGTTTTATCAATCGGAATTGCACATACATGGTATTTATCATCAAATGTATCAACGCCTATGTTGTGAACCTCACTGTGGTGATCTCTGCACAATGGCAATGCTTGCATCCCTTCATGATCTATCTCATCTCGACTTCTGCCCATTCCGACGCAGTCGTGATGATGATGCAATTCAGCTGGTTTCCCGCAAATGCAGCACTTCTTGGCGATCAGGCAGGCGTAGATGTAGTCCGGCACGTCGTCCACATACTCCAGCAGAGACACCCGGCATGGGATGTCGTATTCCACGATGAACCGCACCAGATACCGCTGGAAGGCGCACACCAGACTCATGGGGGCGTTGGACAGACTGAAGATCTTGTCCGCCGTCTCCCCGAAGTCGTCCGCCAGAAACCGGAGCTTCAGATATTCCTTGGCGGAGTGTACGTCCTGCCCGGTGTAGTCGCTGATCTCCCGCAGCAGGGCGTAGCACATCTTCCTCTGCCGGTCGCTCAGGGGCCGTGCGTCCAGGGGCTGCACCAGGCACTCTTTGTACCCCCGCTTGGTCATGGTGTACCAGTCGTCGTAGTGTGCCCGGATCAGCAGCTCCTGGGTGCGCTCGTCATAGCCCACGATCCGGCCCTTTACCGTGTCAACCGGCGTTTTCATGGGTCGTCTGCTCCGCCTGTGCCTGCTCCGCCTGGGCCTTCTTCACCGCTCTCATGCAGTCCCAGCACAGGTTGCTGTGGTAGACCTTCATGCTCTTCCCGGCGATCTCCTCCGCCGTGAATTTCCCGGCCTTGCCGTTGTAAGCCATGATGGACTTGCCGCACCGCTGGCAGATGATAGGGGGCATCCACGGTTTAGACTGCTTCGGCGGCTCCTGGGGCCGGTCATATTTGGTCCGGTCCTGCTGCCAATAGATGTCTGCCGCCATGCCCAGGCTCTTGCAGGCCACGGAGATGGCGTCCGTGTAGGCCATCTTGTAGGCGTCGTCGTTGGTGGTCAGGCTGCCCTTCTGGGTGTCCACCAACATGGAGCCGCCAATGCCGAACAGCGGGTCAGACCAGCCGTTTTCCGTTGCGTAGCGCAGCTCCAGACTGCACCAGCCCACCACCTCGCCGCTGGCTCCCGGCGTCGTCCAGAAGGCCACGTTCTCGATCTTCCAGCCGCTCCCGCAAGGGCCGAACAGCTCTGTCAACTTCTTCAGCCGCCACATGGGGTTGATGTCCGTCTTGCCCCGCAGCTTGCCCGCCTGGATCTGTCTCTGAGCGTTCTCCGGGCATACCCGGCTCTGCTCGTAAATTCTCATCTTCTCCATATGCAACCTCATTTCACCTGGAACGTGGGCTCCGTCTCCACGGGCACCACGCCCTCCGGGATATCCCCGGTCTCCTTGATGTATTTCTTCACGTCCTCCCAGCTGGCCTTGCGGGTGGTCTTGACGGCCTCCGGCAGGTTGGCCTCGCACCAGCTCAGCAGTGCCCCTTCGTCCCGCTCATAGTCGATCCCGGCGGGCTTGCAGATCAGCTCCCCGCTGGGCAGGGCGTACTTCTCCGTTCCGCCTTTCGTCACCCGGTGGGGCACTCCGGCAAAATACTGCCGCAGCAGGCCCTCCATGAACTGGATGGTCTCCTGGGTCTGGGTCTTTACCTGGTCCATGCGCCCCTGGTAGAAGTCGGTCCACTTGGCCTGCTCCTCCCGGGCCTCCCGGATCTTCTTCACGGCCCATTCGGCCCCCTGGTCGTCCTGGATCTGGAAGATCCCGTTCTCATGCTCGTCCATACGTCCTCCTTAGTCTGCCAGATCCCGGTTATCCACGGCATCCAGCGCGTCAATGCAGTTCTCGCAGCCCACGATCTCGCCGCCCCTCGCCCGGTAGAGAGTGTTGCACTCCCACCCGCAGCAGGGGCACTTAGGCATCTCCTCCGGCTCTCTGGGCTCCAGGTCCGGCTCCGGAATGTCTCTCACCATGCCGCCGCCTCCAGGGCCGCCAGCAGGGCGTCCCAAAACCAGAGGGACAGCAGCAGCAGTCCGGCCATGGCCGCGAAATACAACCCCGCCATCCGCCGCTCCAGGCGCATCTCCTGCCTGGTCCTCGTCCGTCTGTCAACCATCCTGTTTCCTCCTCTTTTCGCGGTAAGCCCGCTGATACTCTGCCACTTTGTCCCGGTTGGCTTCACGGTAAGCCCGCTGA
>ERZ1024479.36-NODE-36-length-12066-cov-53.129798_pt1 | contig 12066 bp, 22 predicted proteins | sample MGYA00520800_ERZ1024479 | MGnify/ENA primary metagenome ERZ1024479 (study PRJEB33242, sample SAMEA3444313) | Homo sapiens | biome: Host associated; feature: Gastrointestinal tract; material: Stool | place: Uganda | collected 2011-01-01 ... | reverse complement strand
GTGGGCGCGTTCATGGCGTGGCTTTTGACAGGGGGCGCGGTATGAGGGACATCAAAGGCTCCACCTCGGAGGAGACCCGCATGATCCGCGCCATCCAGCGCTCTGTCGGGGCGCTGGATAACGGCTGCATCGGAAACCAGACCTTGAGCGACATCGCCGCCAAGCTCGGCGCGGACTGCTGGCCCCTGAACGTGGAGTTGTACGGACAGCCCGCGATCCTCGCCCGGGACATCGAGCCCGTCAACATGAGCGGGCCGCTGCCGGAGAATGCGATCTCGGGGAGCTTTTCTTGGCAGGGTCAGCCGTGCAGCATCCTCGTGCGCGGCGGCAAGGTCGTGCGCGACTGGAGCTGCCACTATCCCCGCCCCGAGAGCGTGCTCTACAAGACCACGGACGGCGCGGTGCGCATCGCCCGCGTCTCCTCGGCGGCGGCGCTGGGAGACGTCGTGTGGGCGGTCGGTGGGCTTGGCCTGCTCGACCTCTATGACCCCGCGGCGGAGGGTTTTACGGGCGCATACTCCGACGTGCTGCGCAAGACCAACCACACCGTCCTTGGCTATAAGGGCGGGATGCTCTACGGCGTCTACTGCCGCAGCATGACCGCGCAGCAGGTCAACGCCTTCGTGCGGGACAAGCTCAAGCTGGATTACGCCATTATGCTCGACGGCGGGCACGTCGCCGCCATCAACGGCGCGTGTAACAAGATCAACACACAGACGCGGCAGTTCTATGCCGTGCGGTTTTTGTAAAGGAGGCGCAATATGCAAAATCGACTTGCCAATCTGCTCACGGTCAAGAGCATTGTAACCGTCGTACTCACGGCGGTTTTCTCGGTGCTTGCCCTGCGCGGCAGCATCAGCGGAACGGAGTTTCTGACGATCTTCACGACCGTCATCGCGTTCTACTTCGGCACGCAGACCGAAAAGAAGAAAAATGAAGAGGTTTCTTGAGACCCTTACCGCGTGGGAGGGCGCGGTGCGCGGCGACGCGGTGCATAAGCAGATCGTAGACGCCTACAACAGCTATCTCCCCCATCCACGCGGCTACAAGCTCACTTACACCGACGACTACTGCGCGGCGATGGTGTCCGCGGCGGCGATCCTCTGCGGCCTGACGGAGGTCGTTCCCATCGAGTGCAGCTGTGGGGAGCAGATGCGTTGGTATCAGGCGCGCTGCCAATGGATTGAGGACGACGCGCACATCCCCCAAATTGGCGAGCAGGTCTTCTACCATTGGGCTGACGGTGCGGACTACGCCCTCACGGACTGCACCGGCGCTCCGAACCACACGGGCATCGTGACCGCCTGCGACGGGCAGAAAATCACGGTGTTCGAGGGGAACAAGGGCAAAACCCACGAGTGCGCTTATCGCGTCATTCCCGTCAACGGGCGCTATATCCGCGGTTTTGGCATACCTGCATATCCTGCGGAAAAGCGCACGTTAGTGCGTGGCGACAAGGGCGAGGAAGTCAAAAAGTTGCAGGAATTTCTCAATGTCTGCGGGTACGAGCTGGACGTGGACGGTTCATTCGGGCCCGCGACGCAGAAGGCGTGGAGGGAATATGTTTACGCATACCTAGGGAAAATTCTAAAATAACGAAAGGGAAACGGGCGGGAGGCGTGCCTCCCCTCGCGTGAGCGCTCTGCAAGCCCCGGCGCACAGCATGGACAAGCAGCACCGAGCGATCCGGGCAAAATTATCCTCTATGGCCCCGCGGCGGGCCGTGGCATACATTCGGTCTTTTGAGCTTCCACCCGACGAAATGGCGTGCCTCGTCGAGTGCGATGTACGGGGCCGCTCCTGCGTACAGGTGGCATTTGAAATGAACCTGTCGCCGGATACGGTCAAAAAGTATCGCCGAAAGGCGTACCGCAAAATCGCATCGGAAGTCTTTGAATAGGAAAAGAGCTTCACCAAATGGTGAGGCTCTTTCCCTTTATTGGGGTGGGGTATGAATGACGCATGGAGCACGTCGTGACAAAAGTAGCATATTCTGTCAGAATTTGCAAGCGCAATCGTTCGACGAATTTCGCCGTACACTTTTCATCCCCTTTCCCGGCACTTTGGGGAAGGGGTTTTCTTGTACCATAGAGGCAGAAAAGGAGGTGCGCTGCATGTACGAACGGCTTTTGGCATTGGGCTTTACCGAGCAGATGGCGAGGGATATTTTGGTGCTGTTCCCCGAGCCGGACGAGCTGCGCACTTATGTTTATTTCGCGGAGCTGCTGCATGTATAGCTATTATAATCCGTCGCCTTATGGCAAGAATGTGGGGGACTGCACCGTTCGGGCAATCTCCAAAGCGACCGGGAAAGACTGGGGCGAAACGTATCTCGCGCTCGCCATACAAGGCTACTTAGACGGTGACATGCCGTCGGCCAATGCGACCTGGGGCGCGTATCTGCACTCCCTCGGCTATCGGCGCTACATTGTGCCGGACACCTGTCCGCTGTGCTACACCGTCGGGCAATTTGCGGACGAGCACCCAGCAGGCACATACATTTTAGCCCTGTCCGGTCATGTGGTGTGCGTGCAGGACGGGACGATCTTTGACTCGTGGGACAGCAGCAATGAGACTGTGATCTATTTTTGGGTAAAGGAGACTGAATGACATGGCTTTTAATCCGTACTATCAAAACCCGTATTATCCACAGCCGATGCCGGATAACCTTATGCAGATGCGGCAGCAGCAGATGATGCAGCCCGCCCCGCCTCCCGTGCCGCCTCCCGTGCCGCAAAATCCTGTTGCGACCGGCGGCGTGCAGTGGGTGAGCAGCGAGCAGGAGGCAAGAGGCTACCTGATCACGCCCAACTCCGCTGTGGCGTTGTGGGATTCCACCGCCCCCACCGTTTACCTCAAGCAGGCAGACGCAAGCGGAAAACCGACACTCAAGATTTACGACCTCGTAGAGCGCGCAGAAACGCCCCGTACAGCGCTGCAGGAAAAGGGCGTGGAATTTGTTACCCGCGAGGAGTTCGACCGTCTGGCGGCGCTTGTGGGCGAAATAAAGGGCAAGAAGAAGCGCAAGGTTGAGGAGGACGAGGACGATGACTAATCCGTTCATGGCCGCGCTGGGCGGCGGGCAGATGCCGGGGCCGGTAGGCCAGTTCCAGCGCATGATGCAGCAGTTCCAGCAGTTCAAAGCGAACTTCAAGGGCGACCCCAAAGCCGAGGTCGAAAATCTCTTGCAGAGCGGTAGGCTGAACCAGCAGCAGCTCAACCAGCTTCAGCAGATGGCAAAGCAATTTCAAAGCCTGATGCAGTAAGCAAAGGCTAAGCAAGATTTAAGCAAAGTGTTTGCTCAACTTTTTGCAAAATCAACATCGTGGCCACGATTTGATGAATAAAAATTTTTCAAAGGAGTGATACTATGTCTCTTTCTGACGGCGGCGTTCAGGCCACTATGCCTGTTGCGCCCGTAAATTCCAGCAACGGCGGCGGCTTTGGCTGGGGCGGAGAAGGCAGCTGGTTTATTATTATCTTGTTCCTTTTCGCATTTCTCGGTTGGGGAAATGGCGGCTGGGGAAACAACGGCAATTCCGGCGGCGTGGTCGACGGCTATGTGCTGACCTCTGATTTTGCCAATGTCGAGCGCAAGATCGACAGTGTAAATCAGGGCCTTTGCGACGGATTTTACCAGCAGGCGCAGCTTGTCAACGGCACCAACATGGCGATGGCGAACGGCTTTGCACAGGCCGAGCTTTCCCGCAGCAACCAGCAGGCGGCGCTGATGCAGCAGCTCAACGCCATGCAGATGCAGGCCGCAAATTGCTGCTGCGAGAATCGCGCGGCTATCGCGCAGGTGCGCTATGACATGGCGGCGCAGGCGTGTGACACGCGCAACACCGTGCAGAACGCCACGCGCGACATTATTGACGCGATGAACAGCGGGTTCCGCGGCATTGACCAGCGTCTAACCGCGCAGGAGATCGCTGCGAAGGACGCGAAGATTGCTGAACAGAACCAGCGTCTTTTTGCTGCTGACCTCGCGGCCTCTCAGGCTGCTCAGACGCTTGATATGCGCAACTATGTTAGCGCACAGTTCGCGTATTACAATCCGCGCCCCGTCCCCTCGTTCAGCGTTCCGGCCCCGTATCAGTATACTGGGTGCGGCTGCAATCAGGGCTGCGGCTGCTGACAACTGCATAGCATAGCTTTTTCCCCACACGGGGAAAATGGTCGGCCCCGTGCCGATACTGACGACAACGCGGCGGGGCTATTGCCTCGCCGCTGTATTTTAACCGGGTCGAAATCGACCCCTTTAGAAAGGACTGATTATTTTGGCAGAGTACACAAACGCGAATATTGTGAGCGTAGCCGCAGGCCAAAACGTTCCCCTGACCGAAACGGCGGTCAATAGCAAGCCCTGTATCGTGCACCGTCAGGGCGCAGGCATTGTCACGCTGCGCGGCCTCACCAATCAAAACCGCGCCCTGTTTAGGGTCTCCTTTGGCGGCAACATCGCTATTCCTACCGGAGGCACGGTCGAGGCCATCACGGCGGCGCTTGCCATCAACGGAGAGCCGTTGACCAGCGCAACAGCTACCGTCACGCCTGCGGCAGTAGAAAACTACTTTAACATTTATGTTTCCGCGCAGGTCTGCGTCCCGAAAGGCTGCTGCCTGACGGTCGCAATGGAAAACACCAGCACTCAGGCCGTCAACTTCGCCAACTCGAACCTGACGGTTGAGAGAATCGCGTGAAAGGAGAATGGACATGAGTAAGAAAGCAATGTATGAGCTTCGCAATATGCTGTGCGAAGAACTCGACGAGTTGGCGCGCAAGGGTGACCTGGGCGCGGGCGACCTTGAGATCGCGCACAAGCTGACCGCCACCATCAAGAACATCGACAAGATCGAGATGATGGAAGACGACGGTTATTCTCGCGACGGAGACTATTCGCGTCGCTATTCCCGCGATGGCGATTATTCCCGCGACGGTGATTATTCTCGTGGTGGCGACTGGCAGGCCGATATGCGCGGCACTTACGGCAGGGGCAGCTCCTATGCTCGCCGCGGCACGCATTACGTTCGCGGGCATTACAGCCGTGCCGACAGCATGGAGCACCTGCGCGAGCAGATCAACGACATGATGCGCGAGACGGACGACGACCGCGTAAAAGAAGCGCTGCGTCGTGCCGCGAGCCTGATGGAGGAATAAAGGGGGGGGCGTCCCCTTGATCGACAAAAACGAGGTCAATCTGTGGATATCGCGGCTTGAGACGGAGGAATCGAGCTGGCCCAATTATCAAAAGCTGGCGGCGTTGTACATCATCCAAAATCAAAACGCGCCCAAAGAACCGGAAAGGCCGATGCTGTATTCGGCAGCTCCGGCCCCGGTCGAACCCTATGCGTCTGAAACGGTAGGCAACTACGGCGATAGCGAATTTTTGCAGGCCGTCTCCGGCATGTCTCCGGCAAGAGCGTGGGAGGTCATGGACGAGCTGATGGACAGCCTTAAAATCGTCAACGAGCGCGTGTACAACAGCGTGATGCGGAAACTGGAAGCATAAACGGGGTGTAACTGCGAGAGTAACCCAACGAAACTTTAAATGGCTTTATCAGCTTTTTGAATTTTTGAAAATGGGAAAGCGCTGAAAAACTAACATAAGTGCTGTAAAATCACGCTTTTTCAGTTCTAAGCCTGAATGGGGTTCAAGAGGCCGCTGGTTCGATTCCAGTCACTCGGACCAAAAAAGTCCCGTAACCGCAAGGGTTACGGGACTTTTTCTATTCTTTCTCAAAATAGTGTGGGAGTAACATGAGAGTAACCGAGATCATATTACATCCGTGATTTTTCGGAGGTCATCAAGGTTTACGTCTTGATAATACCGCAGCATTTCTGGGCTTGCGTGCCCAATCAGCTCCATTTTATCTTTCTCCGCTGCTTGTACATTCTTCATCAGCGTGGCAAACGTGTGGCGGCAAGTGTGCGGCGAATAGGTATGCTTTTTATTAATAATGGGGTTCTCGATGCCCGCCTGCTCCAGCGCCGGATAGAATATGTAGTCTCTAAAGCGGTCGTAGTGGAACGGCTCGCCGTTATTGTCACAAAACAAAGCACCCGAAATGCGATCTTTTGCCAGACGGTCAATGATCGGTTGGATTTTTGGGCTGATGGTCACTGTTCTATTTTTCCCGGCTTCGGTTTTTGCTCCGCCGGTTAACGTCTTATTCTTTCGGTCATAGTCTTTTACATCAAGCGCCAGAAGCTCCGATGGGCGAAATCCGAGGTAGCACATACAATATACATAGTCTGCGTAAGGCACGGTTCCAATCGCCTTGCGCAACTTTTCTATATGTTCTGCTGTAAAGCTGGATCGCGCTTCGCTCTGCTCACCGCTTACGATCAGATATTGCGCAAGGTTCATGCCGGCATACCCGCGCGGAACAGCATACTTGTACATCAGGCCGCACAGAGCCTTCATATTTTCTCTGGTGCGCTTCCCCTTCGGACATTCATCAAGGCACTCCTGCAGATCGTCGATTTCGATTTCTTTAATCTTCAGATACTCGACCGGATAGAAATACTTTGAGGCGGCCTTGTAACAATCTATGGTAGATTTCCCCGCGCGGTGTGTAGGCAGCCACATATCGTATAGTTGCTTCCATGTATAGGTTTGCTCCTGCCGTTGCTGCTTTTTTAATAAGGGCAAGTATTCCAAAGCCTCTTTTTTTGTTCGGAATCCGCCTTTTTTGGCTACTACACGCCGTTGCGTATCATTTACGACCCGGTATCCTTTGGTTACTTCTGCGACCCAGCGGTCGCCGCGCTTATATACCGTCCCGGTTCCGTTTCCACGCTTAGTGCGCTTTCGGGCTTCTTCTATTTGTTTTTTGCCGCAAATGTAGCAAAAAACGGCATTTTCGGGCAAATCTACGCCACATTTTATGCAATTCTTCACAGCGATGCGCCTCTTTTCATGGGACTTCGACAGATTTAAGTGTTACCCTGTTATTACAGCAGGCCGCAAAAGAGCCCGCGTCTGCGAATCGCCCCCGCCGTTTGTTGCAGAGGGCGGCGGGGGCAAAGCTTATTTTGTTGAAACCAAGTAAGTATTTCCTTGCTTTTCTCTCTTTAGTTTTCCGTTTTTAGCCAATAAATACAGCGTATCCTTAATGTCTTCTTTTACGGAAGCATCAAACGCTTTGTAAATATTTGTTTGTAAAATAGGCTGGTTTCTTTCAACGAACAACAGAATGTTTTGCTCAAGATTTGGCAAAATTTGATTTCTTATTTCTTCCTGTGCTTTTAAAGTAGCGTAATTGCTTTTCAAGTATTCAAGCCTTTTGATATACCGCCCAATATAACCGGCTCCGTCTGGCGCATCTGCCCGAATATTGACCCATGTGTCATTAAAATAGTCAATGTATTCTTTCCCGCGCTCGTAACACTTTTGCTGAATTTTATTATATTCATCAATTAAAAGTGTCAAAATCTCGATTTCGTGGTCAACCGTTTGCCTATCTTTTAATGCGGTAGCAAATCCAACCATAATGCTTTCGTAAGGCTCTATGTCTTTTCGGATTTTTATATATTGATGTATTTTTTCTTCTTGCGCAGTATCAACAGGCTTATCTTTTAAAATAACTTCTTCATCATTTTGGTATGCCTGCATTTCAATTTTAAACTTAAGTTTGCTTTTAGGTTTAAAAAGTCCGAACAGCCCCATCACATACCTCCTAATTTTTTATCTTTGTTGCGCAAGCGCGTGCAACAAATGCCTGATGTCAAACACATGTATAACGACCGATAAGGAGGAACACAAAATGAAAGTACAGGCAAGAATTGTTGCGGCGCTTTATCTCATGCTAACGCCGGAGCAAAAGGATGAAATGCTCGCCATCGTTTGGCAGGCTATCACAAAGAAAGAACAAAAAATAACGGAGAAAAGCGGAGGGCAACTAAGATGAACGAGCTACTGACAAAAGATAATAAGCCGCCGGACTTGGCAAACCGCGTAAAGTACGATACAATAAAAGATGCAGAACATCGCGCTTTGTTGGGAGAAGCTGTTGACCTTCTGCGAAAAATGACACCAGATCAGTTTAGAAAAATTATGGAGGAGCTGCAATGAAAATTTGGGCGGTCAGCAAGGAAAACGGCTGCGAGCGCGAGATCGGCATCGAATGTGACGGCGTAGACCGCGAGACGGCTATCAATGACCTGTACAAAATGGCAAGGAACCTTTTTGCCGGTGAGCTTGATTTGTTCTGGAAAGAAGGGGAAGAGGGCAAAGCAACCTTTTAAGCTTCCCGCTTACACATTATCACGGCTTGCAACTGGTCGGATACCGCAACGCAATTCGGGCATTCTCTGACGATCAGTTGGCTAAGTTTATCGACCTCTGTCGCCATTTCGCCCGTAGCCTTTCCCCGGTAAACGCCAACAGCACTTGCGGCTGTTTGGAAATTGGCAGGGTAAGGGTGCTTTGCATACAAGGAAACGGCGGAGATCATAGCATCGAAATCGGCATCGCACGCAATTTCTTTTTCGTGCGCCCAAATCGCTTGCAGTTTTTCGATTTCCGCTTTTGCTGTCTTCTTGGAAATGTAAATGGACACACCAGCAGAAGCCAAAACGGAAAGAACGGAAACGGCAACATCGACCCAATTTATATTCATGACTGTTCTCCCACCGCGCCCCTTGCGGCTTTGACAAAAACTCGCAAGGTTTCTTTGTCCATCTTTTTCAGAAGCGTCACAGCTTCCTTAAAATCTTCATCATTGTCCCACTTCGCGCCCTCGATTTTCGGATCGGGGGCGCTTTCTTTTTGCTCCGGAAGTGCAGAATCATCCAATCCCATTAAATAATCTGCCGAAACTCTATATTTCTTTGCAATTTGAGGGATGAACTTTTTGTAGCTTTTATTTTCCCCCATCCCCCATTTGTATATAACTCCTCGAGGTAAGCCAAGAGATTCTTCAATTTCTTTATCGGTTTCTCCAGAGCTTTCAAATAGAGGCTTTATTCTATCCAAATACAAATCCATAGGCCACCTTCGTTACATATCACAAAAATTTTCAAATGAATATTGTATAAAACGCCAATATTCACTATTTTGGTGAAAAGCCGTTGACTTTCTCTAAAATAGTGAATATAATAAACAATAGAGGTTCGAAAAAGGTAACACAAAACCAAGCACCAACGATTTTTTCGTTCGTGTCGAGCTTTTATGTGGTCTGCCAAACCAAAGTGCCCCGCCGCCCTCTGCAACAGACGGCATGGCGCGGTAAGCGTAAAACTGCGAACCGTTAGGCGGGAAAACTCTCTGCAACGAAGCTTCCCCTAATTCGCAATCGATACTTGCCACTTGCATAATAGCACGGTTAGTTAACTTTTGCAACCCTAAATTTGACTGCGGCGAGGGAAAACATAAGACCGGCGAGGGGCTGTCCTCACCGGCCAATGTCCAAATTTGTTTACCCTATGCCCCTTGCAGGCTTTCGCCGCCTGCAACAGCCTACAGGTTCTTCGGGAGCCTTACCACTTTCGCAGTTTTGGTTCTGCGCAAGGCCTTCTCGCTGGCAAGCCATCTGGAGTACCCGATACGGTGGGATATGATTACTGGCATATCACCGTGAGTTTTAGCCTCTTCTCTGAGTGCTCCGCCGTATCAGTTGCTGCATTTAGCCAGTTTTACGCGCTTTGGCAACCGCTGTTGCGACCCGACGGGAAGGGAACAGGCAAAATCAAAAGGTTGGTCAAGCAAACCACCTCCCTTGAATTTGCCCAAAGAGGGCTGAGAAGAGTATAGCAACAAACCTCGCCGCAGTCAACAAATTAAACAAAAGGAGGAATGAAAATGCTTGAAACATGGACGGGCCGAGCGGTCGGGAAGATGCACAACAACCGCATCTCGTTTGAAGAGGTCGCGTCTGAAATGGGGGTCACAAAAGCCTACATCAGCATGATCCTGAACGGGAAGCGGAAACCGCCCGATGCGCGAAAGCGCGTAGAAAGTGCGATCACGGCGATCATCGACCGCCGCGCCGCAGAAAAGGAGGGCACATGAATCACAAAAAAATGAAAAATCTACTTGAAGAACAGGCAATCCATTTATCGGAAAACGCCAAGATGGCTACGGGCGGCGATCTTGTTGAATTGACGAGAGCGTTGATTCAAACCTGTGACGCGATTATGCGAATCGAGTATTCAGAGACGAACGAGTACCCAGCACCATATCCGGTGATTTAGGAGGGAAAATATGAACTGGATTATCGTGATTGTTTTCGGCATCATCGGCATCTGCGTTTCACATTGGCTTTGGGAAAAGACAGATTTCTCTTTGTGCCTGCTGGTAGTAGAAGCAATCTCTATCATTGCCGTAGTCACGGCGGTAGTGGTCATCCTTGTGGGCGTGCTTGAAACGCCACAGTCCATCAATAACTTTAACCGCCAGAAGGCATATATCGAAATGCACGAAGCGAAAAACGCCGTGGAAGATGCGGCGCTGACTTCCAAGAAAATCGAACTGAATGAGTGGCTTTATGACGCGCAGCTCAGCAAATCCCGCTTTGGCGGATGGAGTTTTTACCCGGACAGTATTTTCGATCTGGAACCGATTCAGTAACGCGAAATGGTGTGCGGAGTAAAAGAATCGCCCTGCTCGGCGTACCAGACCGAACAGGGCAACGGAATCAACACTCCCCACAAGATATTGTATTCCTGCGGCTATCATATCACAGCCGCAGGGGAAAGGCAAGAGGAACATGACACTGAAAGAAATTATGGAATCGGATAAGGCGACGTTGCTTGCATCCGACATCGCCCCGGCGCTCGGCTGTAACGCACAGGCCATCCGCGTGCAGGCGCAGACGAAACCGGAAAAGCTACAATTCCCGGTCATCGTGGTCGGCTCTCGCGTCAAGATCCCGCGCATCCCGTTTGTGGAGTATATGACGAAATACAGGGGGAAGAAGTCATGAGCACGCTGTTTATTTTTATCGGCATCGGCACCGTGACGCATTGGATTATGCGGGCGCTGGACAAGCTGGAGGGCAGGGCATGAGGCGCGACCGACGCACCCGCGAGCAACGCAAGGCCGACGCTTCGGCGCGCATCGCCGCCGTCTGCCTGTTCCTCGCGGTGCTGCTGATCCTCTTTGCGGTGCTGACGGTCAAGACCACCGGGCAGCCGTACAAGGGCGAGCCGCCGGTCATCGAGGGCAAGCTCCCCGGCGAGGACAAGCCCGCAGAGGGGAGCGCGGAACTTACCATCGGCGAACCGCTCGGTGAGTTCCGGCTGACCGCCTATTGCCCGTGCATGAAATGCTGCGGCAAGACGGACGGCATCACTTCGACCGGCACGACCGCCACCGAGGGGCGAACGATCGCGGTCGACCCTCGCGTGATTTCTTACGGCTCCACCGTCACGATCTACTTTGCCGACGGCATGAGCCATACATACACCGCCGAGGACTGCGGCGGCGCGATCAAGGAAAACCGCATCGACGTATTCTTTGACGACCATCAGGCCGCGCTGGAGTTTGGCGTACAAACCGCTTATGTTTATATGGAGGAAAACAATGGATAATTTGAACGGCTACAAAGCCTTTGAACCAGGCATGATCTGCAAAGGAAAACAGTATCAGGAAAACACAGACTATGAAGAAGAGGGCGGCGAGATTTGCAAAAAAGGAATGATGCATTATTGCGTTAATCCTTTTGATGTGCTTAATTTTTACCCGCTTGTAAATGATAGCGGAACAGTCAGCGACTTTGCAGCAGTCAAATCTTTGGAAGAGCCTGTATCGGGTGATGACGGGAAATTCGCCACGAAAAAGCTTCACATTGGCGTAAAGCTCGGCTTGCCCGGATTTGTCAAAGCTTGCATTGATTATCTCAAAGAAGAAACAATTGTAAACGCGCCAAATTCTACCGTTAGCAGCGGCGACTACGCCAAGATCGGCAGCAGCGGCTACTCCGCCAAGATCGGCAGCAGCGGCTACTCCGCTCAGATCGGCAGCAACGGCGACTACGCCAAGATCGGCAGCAGCGGCGACTACGCCAAGATCGGCAGCAGCGGCAACTCCGCCAAGATCGGCAGCAGCGGCTACTCCGCCAA
>ERZ1024479.35-NODE-35-length-12900-cov-9.752277_pt1 | contig 12900 bp, 23 predicted proteins | sample MGYA00520800_ERZ1024479 | MGnify/ENA primary metagenome ERZ1024479 (study PRJEB33242, sample SAMEA3444313) | Homo sapiens | biome: Host associated; feature: Gastrointestinal tract; material: Stool | place: Uganda | collected 2011-01-01 ... | reverse complement strand
AACATAAATGCGACCTGTGCCGTGGTGTAATAGAGGTTGGCGAGCGTTATGTGCAGTTCGATAAAGTTATTCATTGTTTTTCTCCTTGTTGTTATACCACTCGCAGTATTTTTCGCAGTCCTCTTTGTTGGCGAACACCGTGTGAAATCGGTCTATGTCTTCGGGTTTAAAGTTACCGTCAGCAACGAGAGCACAACGTGTCCATTCATCATAGCTGTCGTTTGCTTTGCCGTAGAAAAACTGCGCTGGATATCCGTTGCGGGAGGCATAGATTTGTACAAGTTTTGCTTCGTCCGGGAAGTATACCGTCGTTCCTTTGCGACAGTTGCATTCTTCGCGGTAAGTTCTTCCTTGTGGTGAGGTAAATGTTCTATAGCCTCCCGCGTCGCATTTGTCGCATTTCTCACCTCTCTCCACGCGGTAACTCACTTCCCATCCGGTAATGCAGCACTCGCGGAGCAGTTTGTGCAGATTCATGCTGCGGTACTTGTCTTCGAGTTCCAATTCGGCTTTTTTTAACTTCGCTACTACATTACGGTATCCGGCTTCGATTTCGTTTTTGCATTCTTTGTAGTCTTTCAGCTCGTCGAGTTCCTTTTGGAGCTTTTCTATAAGTTCCTTGGTTTCGCGCTTGACATCCGCTCTGAGCGCAGTTTTTAATTCTTCTATCAGCTCATCAAATTCGGGTGTGCCGTTCCAAAAGTCTTCTTCGTCTTCCAGATACTCTTCTTCGTAGTTATTCATTTTCGTCCTCCTTCAAAATGTAGTCTCCCCACTGCTCCGCGAATGCTTTTGCAATGCCGGGGAAGGTTTTGGATCTAGTGAGACTGTCGCGGCATTTTGTTCCGCAGTTTTCCCTTTTTGTGCCATCGCTTTTTTTGCTTCCTCCGCTCACCCATGAGCAAATCGGCTCTACTATTTGCGTCGGTGATATGTCCGGCAAACCTTTTAACCACAGGCAAGTTTTTTTTGAGTAAGGCTCGCCATGTTCGTAAGGCTGTATAATCTGCGTATATCGCGGCACTCTGTAAATTCCGCTCGGTATAGGATTCTCAACGGCAATATGCGGTATACTTGCTTGATAAAACTTCATAAAAAATTCTTTGCCGTCAAATCCTTTTTCAAGTCTTTCTAAGTCCACATAGTGCTTGCCGGATATAACCTTGTATAGTCTTGCGGCACCGGCATTGCTGAGATAAGTACACGGTGGGTGAGCTATAAGCAAATCCCACTTCGGTATGTGGTGCGTCTTGCCGTCCATTGTGGTTATCTCTCCCGCGTCAAGTGCTTTCACCGCGTCTCCGAGTATGTGCCATTCGGGATGCCCGCCAGAGCACTCCTGTATATCGCAGGAGTAAGCGTTAAATCCTCTCTCGCGGAATGCCATGCACACGCGCTGCGATTCTTCGCAAGCCACAAGTACGTTTATTTTCGTCGGGTCTTTCATTTGTCCATCATTCCTCCCTCATTCCACTATCGGGAGAAACTGCGCAAAAATCGCCATTTGAGGTTCAGTGTAACGGAACAGTATGGCTATTCCTTCGTTATTCTCGCAATTGCCATTACGAAATGTGTAAATCTTTCCTTTGGTAAAATTAGGGAGACATCCTATCATTACCGCCTTACCGTTAAACAGCTCGTCTTTCTTCTCGTCTTTCTTCTCGTCCTCGCCGAAAATCTTCTTCACAACAGCTTCAACGGCGGCTTTCTCGGAGTATTCGTCCGTGCTGTATCTTGTCACCGTTGCTTCTTTTACAACGGTTCTTTCACCGTGTATCAGCTTTGCCGTGGTGGTGTCACCTTTTGACGTGATTATCAGTTTAAATTCGGGTTTTGCGGGTTTTATGAGTTCGATATCTCTTTCGTCTGCCCACCAGCCGCAGCCGTATTTGGTTATTCCTCCGCAGTTGTGGTACGATATTGGACGGTCAAGTTCTATTGCTATATCTATTTCATCTTTGTACGCGTCTTTGTTAAAGCCTTTAATGATGCCCGTCGTGCCACGTGGAACCGTATAACTGTCTGCTACCAACTTAACTCTGTCTCCAACTTTAAATTTTGCCATATTTTCATCCTTTCTTGTACTCTTTTTCAAGCTTTCTTATGATTTCTCCGCCGTATGCATTTTTTGTAAGTCTGATAAACTCTTTTATGCTCATTTTGCCGTCAAGGTCTATGCCGTGGTCTTTCACAAACTGCTGTCTGCCCATCTCACACGAGCCTGTCAGCCTGTGATGCCAATCGTAGAGGTTGGTATTGTTGTATACTCCATCGTAATCGTGGCATTCAATAAATGCGGCTATTCGCTCTTCTTCGGGCATGTCTTCAAATAACTTGTCCTGCATTGCGGCTACTGCTTCTCGGAGCGTTTTGCCATGTGCAAAAATGTCTCCGTTTTTTGCGATATAGCAAGGTTTAAGCGTAAAGTCGTTGCCGAGAATAAAACCTTTGGCGTAATTATCAAACAATGCCGTGATTATGGTCGGTACGCCGTCTACTATATAAATGTCATAATTATTTAAGCTCTTTATTCCATAGCCAGAGCCATAGTCATAGCCAGAGCTATAGCCCGAGCCCGAGCCCGAGCCCGAGCCATAGCCCGAGCCCGAGCCCGAGCCGGAGCCATAGCCATAGCCATAGCCAGTGTTAAGGAACTCCTTTATTCGCTCCGTTAAGCTTCCCATTCTTTCACCGCCTTAATTATCGCCGTCGCTTCTTCTGAGCAAGGTATTATCTCTATCGCATCGGTAATTGTTAATTTCTCCACCCGCACGGTGAACTGGCAATTGTTTGGCTTTTTTGTGCCGCTTATCGAAAGTTCCATGATTGATGCTGCGCCATCCCAATACCATATGCAGCGCGCGTCGTTCATCTGAACTTCCTTGCCGTCCTGATAATTGATTTTGCCGAAGAATACTCCGGAGCGGTCTCCTCTTACGATATAATACTTATTTGTGTCGATTTTCATAATTTCATCCTTTCTGCCGGATTCCGCCGGCGCGGTATTTTTGCTTTTCCGTTTCGCTGCCAGTCAGTCAATGCGTTTCTATTCCGTTTCGGGTCCTGTCGTAGCGATTCGGTGCCATTCCGTTGCTAATCGTGTCGCAGCTTATCTGTTCCGTTGCGATTATCTTCCTGTGCTGCCGAAGCCGTTTTCTCCGCGCTCTCCGCTTGCTATCTCGTCTGCTATAACTACATCGCTTGTGTCGCAGGCTGTTACCACAAGCTGCGATATCTTGTCTCCGCGATTTACCGTGTAAATCTCGTGAGAGTGGTTGTATAGCTTTATCTTGATACTGCCCGAGTAAAGCGCATCCACCATTCCTGTCGAGAGAATGCCGTGGTTGACGTTCAGTCCGCTTTTCGACCATATCTGCCCGCAGAATCCCTCGGGTATCTCTGCACACACGCCTGTGTCTATTGTCGCGCTGTCGCCTGGGTAAATCGTGACCGTGACGGGGGAAAGAAGGTCTACTCCCGCGTCCTGCTTGTGCGCTCTTATTGGCGGGAACGCTCCTGCTTTAAGTTTGAAGTTCATTTGAATCTCCTTACAGTGCCACTCGGGCAACTTCTTTCATGATTTTTTCGTACTCGCCTATGTCAATAGGTTTCGGCGGGTTCTTTGGTTCTTTCGGCGGTTCTTTTCGGTTTACCGTTACCGCGTCTTCCTTTACAACTTCTTCGAGGTGCAGTCCGCATTTCTCAAGTTTGCCGTGCATCTCATCCAGTTCCTTGTGTAGCTCTCTGTCGACGCGGCGGTTGCCTATCAAGAAGCGTTCGATATAGGACTTAATCTGAGGTGCGACAAGCGCGTACAGGCGGTTCAATCTCTCCGCGCCGTAGTTGTAGGTGTCATGCATATACATCAGCGTATACGCCGTGTAGAGCCTGACAGCGCGTCTTGCGTTCGCTTCATACCATGCCGTTCTTACGTTGTGCGACATGATATCAAGCTGTGTATGGTGCGCGTTCTCGCTGTATTTGTTTTCAGGAGAAAGTGCTTCAAAATCGCAGTCGGAAAAGCCTATGTTTCGGAGTTCGCGCTTTATCATGTACTCCGTCGTGTCTACTCCGTCGTCAATGAGGTCGGAGCTGTCTCCCTTGCGTCTGCCCTTGCCTTTATCGACAAACATTGCCGTCGGCATATTGGCATTCACCATTTCGCATAGCCCGTTTCGGTTTCCGTCGTAAAATCTTTGCAGTCGCTTCTCGCGGAAGCCGTAGTTCTCGGCAAGCGTTACGCCGAAAGCAACGTCAACATATTCGAGAAGCCACATTCCGTATTCCGTGGTGAGCGCGTTTTCCGCCTTTTGATACTGTATTTTCTTTACTAGGCACTTCATGCTCCCGCGTCCTCCACTATGTTGATTATCGTGTACAGCATATCGCGCCTTTTGCGGAGGTTTGCGCGTTCTACGTTCGGCGCGTTTCTCTTGTCGGCTGTTCTGAGACTGCTTTCGGTCTTTTTCAACACCTTCCAAAGGTACGCCAGCTCTTCCGAGTAGTCATTGTGATTCTTTGCGTAGCATATCGGGCACACCTGTCTCCCTTCGGGAATCACAGCTCCGCACGATACACATCTTTCTGCATCAGTCATTGTTTTGCTCTGTGCCGCTTCCATGAGGTGTTCATCTTCTGCACACCTCTCTGATTGTTTCCGCCGATACGTAGCCGAGACGCTGACTGTCGGTGTGCATTCCGCGGCTGTCGTATCTCACGCGGATTCTCCTGCGCTTCTTCGGCAGTGTGCGCTCATACGCTTTCAGCAGCTCTCTGACGGCTGTTATTGCTATGGTGAGCAGACACATTGTCAATGCGCTTACGGTGAACACGACGCATGAGGGAACGGTGTAGTACCACATTCCGCATGAGGTTATAACTCCGAGCATTGTCACGCCGCTCGATATCAGCGCATTCTGTATCAGCCTTTGTTTCATTGCCTTGTCCTTTCGTTCAGAAGATTGTCGGGGGAAGAATGCGCATCCAGAACTCAACGTCTTTGATTTCGTAGGTTCTGCCGCCGTCCGGCAGGATTCCCCATCCGTCGTATTTTACGGAGTAATCGGCTACCATCATGCTTCCGTCGCTCGTCCAGATAAGGTACTTGCCGGATGCTTTCGGTTTACGGCTTGCGGGATTCCATGGTGCGAAATCTTCGAGTTTTGTGTAGTCTATCATGGTATTGTGTCCTTTCTACGGATTGTTTTGTAATGTGTCGAGCAGTCTGTTTCTGCTCGAGTTAAATTCGTTTTCGGTAAGTCTGTTGTTTGCGGGTATCGGCTTTGTTACTGTGCCGAGCAGTGCCTTGATTTCGGGCGGCGTTTCGTTGTCGAATCTCACTCTGTCACGGATGATGCCTATCTGTTTGAGAAACTGCCCGTGAGTGACGGTGTTAAACGTATCGGTGTCAACCTGTGAAAGTTCGCGGAGAGTGTTCGGTGTTCCGAGGTATCTTTGCAGTTCGGGAGGAAGTTTCGCGAATTCCTCTTTTGCTCCGTAGTAGCCGTTCGACACTGCCGCTTTCAGCTGAGACCACAGTTCTTCGTCCGTCTTTTCTCCCGTCGCCGCTCTGCGCATTTCTCGTATCTGCGTCTTGATATCCGCTATCGTCGGAGGAAAGCCTGTGTGTTCTTCAATGACCTTGTACAGAGCGATTTTGACAACGTTCACGTCCTCTTCGCAAAACATATCGCACCACACAGATACGGTGTCCTCTGCGTCCGTTTTGCTCATCTTCGAGTAAAATCCGGGATATGCGACTTTGAGAATTTTCAGCGTTGCTATTACGTCTGTTCTGTCCATAGGATTTCTCTTTTCGCGTTTTCTTTTTCAAGTTCCTCGTTGAGGTAATTTAGAAATTCATCACCTCCCGATTTTTCGCTGCAAGTTGGCGCGGCTGATACGGTGTCGTATATGTCTTGCCATCGCCACTGGTAGAAGTATGTCGAACCTGCAAGAATGAACCTGTCCTCCGTATGCTTTGCGGCTATGTAGTCCTTGTACCGCTTGATACCGTCGGCTATAGTCTCGTCGGTCACTCCGGCTGCTATAGCTCTCTGATAGCTCTCAAAAGCGTTCTTTTTGCCGTTTTTTTTCGGGTATTCTGCCCATAAAGCATCAAAACGCTCCGCTATCGTCGGTTTTCTGCGTTTAACCTCGGATTCAGGCGGTTCAAGAGGTTCAAAGCACTCAAAGGGTATCTGCTCTTCCTCGCCCGCGCCCGCGCACACGCCCGTTAATGCTTCTTCTCTTTTCTCTTCAAGAGGGGGATTATAGGGGGAGTTAATAAGGGGGTGTGGGGGAAAAGAAGAGGGGGAACAAGGGGGAGACGCTTCTCTTTTCTCTTCTTTGCTTGACGTCAAATTGACTTCCGTTTGACTTCCGTTTGACGTCAAATTGACGTCAAATTGACTTCCGTTTGACTTCCGTGATTTTCTCTTTGCTATTTTGTTATACTCGGTCTTCTTAAATCCCTCATATATCCTGCCTGCTATGTATTGGTTGTTCTCGGATATCTGCGGTTCGGGAAGGTCAAACAAAATGGCTTTTGTCAGTGTGATGTAGTCCTTTTGAGAGAGTGAGTTGAGTTCGTTTTTCCACTTGTCGGGGATGTTCATTTCGCGTCATCCTCTCTCACGAGATAGAGCTTGAAGCCGAGATAGTGTATTATCTGCATTATCTCGTTCAACTTGAAATGCGCTTTTCTGCCGTTATTGGCGGGATTGATACCGCTGAGTTTATAGCTTATTGTTTTCGGCGTTATTTCGAGCAATTCCGCCATTCCGCCGTCGGTGTAGCCGCGCGTTTTCCAGTTTCTGTGCAGCTCATCTACAAGCTGTCTCTCGTCGATTATCTCCGTTACCTTTTTCATGTATCCGTGCCTCCTTTCGTTTGCGTGATTTAATGGGGTTCTCCTGCGGCGTTGTGAGTGCTTCGTAGAGGGTATAGTTGCCGCGGCTGATTCTGCTCTGCGTCCTCTGCACGGGAACGCCGTAGAGCCTGCACCACTCTGTCAGCGTATGTTGTTCGCCGTTCAGCTCGTACAGTTTACCGCTTCCGCGCTTAGGCATTGGTTCTCTCCCTATGCTCGTGCATATAGTAAATCGTGCTGTTTGCTCCGGCGTTTTCTGCTAACCAGTCGTTGGCTTTCTCTGCCGACAGGTGGTTATGCGTCACAGCGTACTCATATGCGTATTTACCTTCCATTTCCTTTTGCTTTATTCGGTCATGGATTTCCTCTGTGGTATAATTGGCTTCGATGAGGTAATAATCGTAGTCCTTAGCCGTTATTCCGTTCAGGTTGTTTGTGTCGGTAGCGTACATAAGGTTCTGCCTATCTCTTTCGAAGGACAGCTTATAGCCGATATTCGGTACATTGTGTGTGAGAGATACCGTTTCAAGGATTAGTCCGAGTGAACCGTAGCTGTACGCTTTGCGCGGCTCGTACACGTCAATTTGCTGTGGCTTGATTCCGCAGTCAAGAAGAAGGGGAACAAGGAAGTCGCCGCAACCAAACCGTACAGATGGGCGTTGACTGCCAAAAGCTTTGATTGTCCGCTTGTTGAAGTGGTCGCTGTGGCAGTGTGTGAGAAGAATCAGTGAGACGTTTCTGAATATGTCTTTGCCGACATCCTTTTTCGAGACGCCGCAGTCAATCATCGTTCTATATGGCGTGAGATATGTAGCGTTGCCAGATGAGCCTGTAGCGATTATCTTTATGTCTTCCGGTCTCATGGCTTAAAGTGCGCTTATGTCAACGTTTTCGGGTTCGGTTGTCTGCGGTACGGGCGCGTCATTCGGCTGTGTGGGTTCTATCGGTTCGGTATCTCCTGCGTCTATTTCGGGGACGAGGTTGTTTCCGTCGTTTGTGATGGGTTCACCGTCCGCTTCAAACGCTTCCTGCATATCGGTTGAGAGCATTCCCCAGTGTGAGAGAAGCTGACGGAGCATTGTTTTCTTTGCCATATCGTCGAACGATGTATACCAGAACGAAGAATACTTCCAAAGCTCTTTTTCGGGGATTTCGCCGCGCAGAAGTCTTTCGTATTCTTTAGCGGAGAACGCTTTGCTGTAGTGGTCTGCGTGGCGCATCATCTTGTTTTGCGTCCAGTAGATGGCTTTACGGAATCCGTTTTGATACTCGAACATTGCGTAATATCCGACTGTCGGAGCGGCTTCTCTTTCGTCGGGGTCTTCAATGAGACTGCATTCGATTGTTTCTTCAAGTGGGTCAAAACCTGCGAGTTCGCCTTTTTTCAGTTCAAGCACTACGATTTTCTTATAGTAGCCTGAGCGCATTGCAAGCTGGAGCATTCCCTTGTAGCCGATGATAAACGTTGCTTTAGTACATTCCGGCTCAAGGATGTTTCCGTTGCGGTCTCTCTTCTCTTTCTGCTTAAAGGGAACGAGGTAATACTGTCCGAGCTGAGGGGAAGGGGACAAGCCGAGGGATTCACCGAGAAGCGCGCCGGAGATTACCGACTTAGAATCGCATTCCTGAAGCGCGGGATTCACTCCGACTGCCGATGTGATAGCCGCTACAAATCTTGCCTGACGCTTCGGTTCTGTGAGAGTATTTGCAATAAGTTGTTTATAACCTTTGGTTGTGATTGCTGTTGAGAATTTCATTTTCTGAGGTGTGGGCTGTGTGTTCATTGTTTTACTCCTTCGGTAATATTTCGATGTTGTTGTCTACGATAAACTGTTTGAGCTGTCTGAGCTGCTGCATTGTTCCTCTTACTGTAATGTTTGCCGTATATATGCGAACCTCGCAAACCTGTTCCTCGGGCTGTGGGTTCTCGGCAGGGACTTGTTTAACCTCCGGCTGAGTAAGTACCGCGCTCTGCTCTTCTGCGCTCTGTGCGGCTTTCTGGACGCTCTCTGCGTGTTCTGTCGCTTTCTGCTGTTCCTCTTTCAGCTGTTCAAGCCTTGCCGCTTCCGCTTTGATTCTTTCCTTACGGTCGTTTACGGTTTTCACGGAATATCCGAGGTCGAGAGACTGCTTGTATTCGCTCATTATCTCGGCGCTGTCAGGCATGGCAAGGATTGCGGTAACGTCGCCCGATACTTTGTCCGTGAACTGGTCTACGGCTTTTCTGAGGGCTGTCAGGCTGTCTGAAAGACGGATATTGAGGTTCATTCGCTCGTAATCAAGCCAGTCGAGTTCCAAAGTCTTACACTTTTCGTTGTAATAGCTTTGTATCTCTTCTTTCTTCTCGTTTTTCTGCGCGGTTTCGATTGCTCCGATTTTGCCTTGCAGTTCCGTGTCCGCTTCGCCGCATATGCTGTCTATGCGCTTTATTTCGGTTTCAACGATATTCCACGGGGCGAAAAGCTCATTTTTCTTTGCTTTTGCGGCGTTGCTCAGTGCCTTGCGGAATTTGTTGAGGTCTGCGCGGGCTTTCTTAACTTCGCCCTTTGTTTCTTCGTTGCATTCCATTGCGAGGATTGAGTTTACACGCTCCTGCACGGGTTCAATCATCTGTGAGAAGCGTTCCGCAACTACGGGAAGCTGCTCTATGGTTATGAGTTCGGTTAATTCTTCGTTCATTTGGTTGTCTCCTTTTTGCGTCTCTTGCCTGACTTTACTTCCGGCGGCTGGGTGTGCAGGTTGGTCACATCATAAAGGTATCTCGGCATTCTTCATCCGCTCCTTTCGGTCTTCTTCGACCTGCTCGGTGTCTACGGGGTCGCAGTTCAGTACTTCCAGCGTCTTTCCGAGGGAGTAGAAGAAGAAGTCTATTGTGCAATCGGGGCAGATATACTCGATATTGTCTCCGTCGTATGTGATGAGGACTGGCTCTCCGATGTGGTCTGATGTGATTTCGCTGTGACAGCGGGTGCATATGTGGTGATTTTCGGCGATTGCCTTATCGACGTATGTCCACTCGCTGAATTTGTAGGGGGATGTCATTTGATGTATTCCTCCGGCTTCGGCGGTTCTGCGGCTACGAGGGGCATTAACAGGGATGCCGGCGGGATTTTGAAATACTTGCCGAGTTTAATTAAGTCGTCGACTGTGGTGTTCCTTGGGTGTGATCTGCGGTTGACTACGGTCTGCACGCTTCTGTTAATGGCACGCGCTATGTCGGTATCTGTTGCGCCTTTGAGCGATTTCAGATATTCTACGTTCTGCCATACAATAGCGCACTGCTTTGTTATCGTGAGTTGGTCGCGGTTCATCGGCTGTCTCCTTTCTTACTGTTTCTGTTCGTTTTCTTTTTCGGTGAGGATTTTCTCTACCCAATCGCAGATTTGTTCCTGACGAGGGGTTTTGTGGGAAGCTGTGAGGGCGGCTGAAAATGTAGGTGGGATTAAGTGTTCGTTATAACGCTGGTTAATGATTCTTATTATGTCTACGTTCTTCAGCCCGATAACAGCCATTCTTGATTTGATTATGTTGTACAAGGGCGTTCCTCCTTTCTTTTCTGCAATTTGTTGGAGTTTTGTGTAAATTCGTATTGACAGCCGTGCGAAAACTTGATATAATGACCTTGGTTAGAGTTTTATATATGTTTTCGTTCGGTTGTCACACCGGGCGATTTCGCTTTGCTCCGATTAGCTAACAACATATTACTGTGCTGTCGGAAAAAATTCAGCGAAGTCGTTACGGTGGCTTTGCTGTAATTATTATATCCGAACTACTTCGGATAGTCAAGGGGTTCGTCCGAAGTTCTTCGAATTCTACGTATTGCCTAAAGATGAGGGGTGTTTTTTGTGCTGTCTCCACAAGATGTAGCGGAGAGAATCAAAACCGTCGCTAAAGACAGAAAAGTGTCTGTTGCTAAGCTTCTTAAAGAGTGCGAGCTTAACAAGGATTTGATATCGACTACGCAAAATAAGGGTTATTATCCTCGTCTTGAAGCAATTGCGAGAATTGCCGATTATCTCGACGTGTCCGTTGACTACCTTCTCGGGAGAACGGACAAGCCGGAGGTTAATCGGTGAAATGGGAAAGCAGGAGTCGAACCTGCACATGAGGGAGTCAAAGTCCCTTGCCTTACCGTTTGGCGATTCCCCAGTACGAGAGACAGGGAATGTCCGAGACCTATCTCTCGCCGAAAGGAGTAAAATCAATGAGAAAACAACTCAATGACAAGACGCGTCTTACGGAGTCGAACCGTCGTTGTGTCACTGTGACACTGTCTACCGTTGAACATATGACGCGTTGTCCGTGCAGTTCGGCGAGTGCCCTATCCGCCGCTTATACGGTATAATCAAAAATGGAGGACAGACTGCAACCGAAGCTCTCCTGTGTTCCGGCTACGTGTATATTATACTCCAACAAGTTGGAATAGTCAATAAGAAAGTTGGAATTAATCCAAGTTTATGACAAGTAACAAAAACGAGGTGTGCTGTTTGGATATATTAAACAATATACTGCGGTTGATGCATGAAAAAAACATACCACAGAAGCAGCTTGCGGATTATTTGGGCATAAAGAATTATCAAATTTCGGAGTGGAAAAACGGGAAAACCAAGTCTTACATGAAATATTTGCCGGAAATCGCGAAGTTTTTGGATGTTACGCTTGATGAACTGAGCGGAACGGCAAAAGAAAAAACTCCCGAAGTGGAAGCGGAGGATATTGATATGGAGTTATACAAACGGATTGAAGCCTTGCCGGAGAATATGCGCGGATGGCTGATGGATACGCTTGACAGATTGGAGGGGAAGAAGTGAGTACGCTTTATCAAAAAAAGTTGGAGAAGAAGATTGAAAAGTGGAAGCGGAAAGGACAACTCTGATGCGTACAAAGGAATGCAAAAGGACGGCTGTTATTGCGATATTGCTGGCTATTGTACTCGCGTCGCCATGTGTAGCACACAGCGGGCGAACAGATTCTGACGGCGGACATTATGACCACAGCACAGGTGATTATCACTACCATCACGGCAAGCCTGCGCATTATCACTATGCCGATGGAAGCTGTCCTTATGTGATTGAAGCGCAGGAAGAGGCAAAGAGACAAGAAGAAGCACGCAAAAAACGCGAAGAGGAAGAGAGAAAGCGGAAGGAAATCACTAAAAACGTCACTGTGTGCGGTGTTGGCGCGGCTGTTGCGGGAGGGACAATAGGAATTGCCGTAAAAGCGGCGAAAAAACGTAAAAAATAAAAAAACAATCAGGAGGGGGAAATGAAAAAGCGAATATTTGTAATTATTCTTTCGCTTGTAACAGCAATTGGTTTGTCTGTACTATGCTTCGCGCACTCGGGCAGGACAGATTCGAACGGAGGACACTATAACCGCAGCACAGGCGAATACCATTATCATCACGGTTATCCGGCGCATCAGCATGTAAACGGAGTTTGCCCTTACACGTCATCGTATCAAACTTCGACTACTTCCAAAGAAACGGAAACTCAAGAAACTGAAAGAATTAAGATATCCGAACTCGGAGAAGACCTTCAAGAATATCTCAAAAAATATGGCACTATAACCAAAGAAGAGTACATCGCACAAATACAACAAGAAAAGACAGATGCAACGAGCGAAACAGACGTGAAGAAAGAGATACCCGAAATTATTCCGGACAACAAGATATATCTTGATGTGACTTATGGTATTTCGGTGTATATAGACGGTGAGAGAGCTTATTTTACTGATTCAAACGGCATGGCTGTAATGCCATTTGTACACGATGGAACAGCATATGTGCCGCTTAAATCTATAGCAAAGTTGCTTGGTTGCGAAGTGACTTATCAAGCAAGCGACAATTCAAGTCGTATAACAACCAGCAAATAATGCAAAAAGCGTCTCATCTCGAGACGTTTTTTACTTGATTGAGCAGGTCGAGCAGCTTTTTCTTCTGCCCCGGCGTGAGCTTCCTTAGTCGTTCCTTTATGTAGTCGAAGTTTGATACGATGACGTGTAAGGGCAAACTCCGTTTACATGCTGAT
>ERZ1024479.34-NODE-34-length-13127-cov-10.181227_pt1 | contig 13127 bp, 26 predicted proteins | sample MGYA00520800_ERZ1024479 | MGnify/ENA primary metagenome ERZ1024479 (study PRJEB33242, sample SAMEA3444313) | Homo sapiens | biome: Host associated; feature: Gastrointestinal tract; material: Stool | place: Uganda | collected 2011-01-01 ... | reverse complement strand
TTTTTGGCTGGTGGTTTTGGGCCGTCCATGGCATCATGGGGGCAGGAAAGGGGCGAGAAAATGTATCGGGAGTACAACCCAAATCCGCAAGGAAAGCGCATCGGCGATTGCGTGGTGAGGGCCATAAGCCGGGCCATTGGGCGAGACTGGAAAGAGACATACGCGGGAATTTGCGTACAGGGATACGAGCTTTGCGATATGCCAAGCGCAAACCGCGTTTGGGGCGCTTATTTATTGGAACAAGGCTTTCGGCGGTACATTCTTCCCGATACCTGCCCGGACTGCTACACAGTGGAGGAATTTTGCCGGGAGCATCCGCGGGGAATCTATGTGCTTGCCATCAGCGGGCATGTGGTGTGCGTGGTAGACGGCGATTGGTACGATAGCTGGGACAGCGGGCAGGAAACCCCGATTTATTACTGGCAGAAGGAGGCGTAAATCATGTTTGGATATGGATATCAACCTAATTATTATATGCCGGGGCAGGCCATGCCTGACCAGCTTGCGCAGCTTCGCATGGGGCAGCAAATGCAGCAGCCGCAGGCACAGCAACAGCCCCAGGGCAACAGCGGCCTTTTGTGGGTGCAAGGCGAGGCAGGGGCCAAAAGCTACATGGTGGCGAATAGCAGCAGCGTTTTGCTGATGGATAGCGAACGGCAGAGCTTTTATATCAAGAGCTGCGACGCTTCCGGTATGCCTTCTATGCGGATATTTGATTATCAGGAACGAAAAGCGGCCATTCCGGCAGAAGAACCGGCCACGGAATATGTAACTCGAAAGGATTTTGAAGCGCTGGCCTGCCGGGTAGACGAGCTGACGAAGCGGCCGGCGAGAACGAAGAAGGAGGCGGCAGCGGATGAACCCTCTGTTTAAGCAGCTTGGAGGGGCGCAGATGCCCGGCCCTATGGGGCAATTTCAAAATATGATGCAGCAATTCCAGCAGTTTAAGGCCAATTTTCAGGGCGATCCAAAAGCTGAGGTTGAAAGGCTGCTTCGTTCCGGAAGAATGAGCCAGCAGCAGTTGAATCAATTGCAGCAGGCGGCGCAGATGTTTCAATCCCTCACGGGGGAATAAAGGCGGCTTTTATCGTGGCCACGATTGAGCATATACATCAAATTTCATGAAAGGAGTAAAACGATGAATGGAAATGAAATGTCCCCTGCCGATATCGCAGCGGTAACGGGGCGGAATAACAACGGCGACGGCATGTTTGGAGGCAACGGGGCCTGGTGGATTATCATCCTGTTCCTGTTTGTTTTCTGCGGCTGGGGCAACGGCTCTTGGAGTGGCAACCGTGGCGGCCAGGGTACGGCCATGGATGGCTATGTGCTGACCAGCGACTTTGCCAACATCGAGCGGAAGATCGACGGCGTAAACGACGGCCTGTGTGATGGCTTCTACGCCCAGGCACAGCTGATCAACGGCGTGCAGATGCAGATGGCCAACGGCTTTGGCCAGGCGGAATTGTCCCGCTCCAACCAGCAGGCGGCCTTGATGCAGCAGCTGAACAACATGGCTATGCAGGCTGCGGATTGCTGCTGCAAGACCCAGACGGCTATCCAGGGCGTGAACTACAACATGGCCACCCAGGCGTGCGAGACCCGGAACACGCTGCAAAACGGCACCAGGGACATCATCGAGAACCAGAATAGCAACGCAAGGGCGATTCTGGACGCGCTGACGGCCCAGCGGATTGAAGCCAAGGACGAAAAGATTGCGGCCCAGAACCAGCAGATTTTCGGCTTGCAGCTGGCGGCCAGCCAGGCGGCGCAGAACCAGTACCTGGTGGGCCAGTTGAGGCCCTGCCCCAGTCCGGCGTACATTGTGGCGAATCCGTATTGCTGCAATCAGCAGCTTTGCGGCGGTTGACAATCGAAATGTGCAGCTTCCCGCCCTGACGGGATGACCGGCCATTGCCGGTACTGAAAATCACGCGGCGGGGGAATTATCCCTCGCCGCTTTTTGTGGAAAGGAGAATGAATATGGCAGAATTTACAAACGCCGCGCTACAAACCGTGGCGAATAATCAGAACGTGATCCTGACGGAAACGCCGGTGTGTCCCTCCCGGTGCATCGTACACCGTGAAGGAAGCGGCATTGTGACCCTTCGCGGGCTGACGAACCAGTGCAAGGCCCGTTTCCGTGTGACCTTCGGCGGCAACGTTGCCCTTCCGGCTGGCGGTACGGCTGGCCCAATCTCTATTGCCCTTGCCATTGCCGGGGAACCCTTACCGGCCAGCACGGCAATTGTTACCCCTGCGGCGGCAGAACAGTTTTTCAATGTGAACGTTGATACCTTCATTGACGTTCCGGCCGGATGCTGTGTAACCGTGGCGGTGGAGAATACCAGCGGCGTTGATATCAGTGTGCAAAATGCCAACCTGATTGTAACTCGCGAAGCGTAAGAAAGGAGAAAAAATAATGAAAGACTTGTACAGTCTGAAAGAAATGCTCTGCCGGGAGCTGGAAGAGCTTTCCCAGAAGGATGAACTTTCCGTGGGCGATCTTGATTTGGCCCATAAGCTGACGGATACCATCAAGAACATTGACAAAATTGAAATGCTGGAAGGCGACGACAGCTATAGCCGTGCAGGCGGCTGGGAAGCCCGTGGCACCTACGGCAGGTACAACGATGGCGGGAACAGCTATGCTCGCAGGGGACAGCACTATGTCCGGGGCCATTACAGCCGGGACAGCGGCATGGTGGAGGAACTGGAAAACCTGAAACGGCGCTTGCCTGGGCAGGAGGAACGGGAAACGGTTCAGCGCCTGATCGATGAAATGAAGAACCGATAAAAAGGAGGTGGGGCGGTATGATTACCCTTGCATGGGTGGAAAGCGAAATTGAAAAATCCTTGCACGGCGAAGCGAACGCACGAAACGTGTATGATTTGGCTGCGCTCATCACCGTGCGATCGTATCTTACCGCCCCGCCCGAAAGCGAACCGGCGAAAGAAGCGGCACAGGAAAAGGCGGAACCAGTCGTCTATTTATCTGATTATTGCGCCGATCTGGACAAAGCCCCTCGCCTTGAGCAAGTGGAACAGGCTTTAGCCGCCGTTGCCATTGATACGCCGGAGCAGGCGAAACGGGCGAAGGACATGCGAACCTGGGCGAATATTATCAAGGGAAAAAACTGACCCCCGTTTTGACCCCCATAAACCTGGGGAAAGGCGGTTTTTGATGGATAATGCGTATATGTTTCCGCATAAGAAAACCCCGCAAGATGTTGTATCTTGCGGGGTTTCATGGTCTGGGTGAGAAGATTTGAACTTCCGGCCTCTTGAACCCCATTCAAGTATCTTTTTTCTATAAAATCCTTATATTTCAATGATTTTATTGCTTTCGTTTTTTGCCTGACCCCCATTTTGACCCCTTGAGCATAAAAAACGATCGATTTCGGCGGCGGTTTTTTGCTCTGCTTCCAGCTTTCGGACATCCGTTACATGATCGTAAATCCGGCGAATCATTTTATCATCGCTGTGGCCCATCCACTGCATAAGAACTTCAATGGGGACGTGCGCGTCGCAACACATCGTGCAGAATGAATGGCGGAAATCATGCGTTCGGATGGTTACGCTTCGCCATGGCGGCAGCTTTTCCCCGCTGGCAAGAAGGGCCTTGTGCTCCTTCGTTTTGCCATACCAGCGCTTTTGGCATCCATTCAGAAGGGATTCCATTTGGGAAATATAGCTTTCCCAGGCCCTATCAAAAGCGGATAACGTATTTGCCCCGTTTTTGGCCTTTAGAGCGCCACCATGCTTTCCCTCTAGAGCATTTCGCAAAGGCTCAAACATGGGCAAGGAACGAACGCCAGCAGCCGTTTTCGGCGCTTTTTTTGTGCCGCGGATTCCATCGGAAAAACTGACGGCCTCTCGAACATAAATCCGCTTATTTTCAAAATCAACATCCCGATCAATATCGAATGCCAGCACTTCCCCGCGCCGCAGGCCGCCATACAGCATGAGCATTGCGCATATGCCAAAGCGATGATCTATCATTTCGTGGACGAGCTGCCGTTCCCATGGCTCCAATGCCCGGTGGGTGCCGCTGGCCCCCTGCGGAGGCTTTACCGCCCGTGCAGGATTTATTGGAATGATGCCATCGTCCACAGCGTCAGCCAGCATGGAACGAACGAGGCTTTTTGCCTTGGATATGTAGGAATGGCTTTTGCCTGATAAGCTATTATAGTATTCTACGATGTCCGTTTTCGTGATCTGCTGCAAAAGAGTGTCCGGCCCAACAAAGGAACAAAAGCCATCCAAAATACCGGCGTATTGATTGTAGGCGGCCCTGTTTGTCCCGGCGCGGTATGCAGGCAGCCAGCGAAGCACATAGGATATAGCCGTTGTTCCGGCGGCTTCCCGCTTGATTCCGCGTTCTTCGGCCCGCTTATAGGCTTCACGCGCCGCAAGGGCTTCCCCCTGGGTGGAGCCGTAAAATTCCATTCCCTTATACTTGCAGCGATAACGCCCGTCCGGGCGCTGCTTTAGCGTTTGCCGTGGCACGGAAAGCCCCCCTTATCCCTTTGCAAAAGAACCAAAAGAGCGATTATAGCGTATCAATCCAACGCCTGGATTCATCAAATCCCAAGCGAGCCAAACGCACAAAATTGCGATAAGGATAAGAGCCAATACACACCATATGCGTTTTTCCCTTTTCAAAGAAATAATATGGCCCTGTGTGGATTCTTTTCCCAGCTCATACGCCTCTCGAACCGCATCAATCATATAGCGCTGATTTTCGCGCATTTCCGTTTTTTCTTGCTGGTGGATCTCGTTCATATCCGTGACGTATTCCGAACTGTAGCTATGCGAATCCGGCGGATGTGCAGGCCCTTCCTCTGTCGCTTCCTGTGGCTCCTCAATTTCCAGCCCAAGGGCCGTTGTGATTTGGTATACACGATCAAAGGCGGGAATTGTCGAACTATTCAGAAAACTGTCGATTGTGCTTTTTGGAATTCCGGTCATGGCGGCCAGTTTATTGACGGACATGTCCTGCCTTGCTATTTCGTCCTTTATCCGCTCTTTCAAATTATCCATATCAACGATTGTCCCGAATTTCGGCTCAACGTTTCCCATTTTTCAGCCTCCTATTTTGTCGCCATTTGTCGGATTTTGTTGCCCGGCCCGTTTCTCCGTATTGCCATTTCAGGCGGCGTGTAGTATCACAAGCACAGAGAGAGCGAAGCGCGCACCGCCACAAAGGAAAAGGAGGAACAGGAACTTGGATTACAAAGCTGAAATCATTCGTATGGTGGAAGCCATACAGGCCCAAACGGCATTGAAAAAGATTCACAAATTTGTGCGGATGATCTATAACGGAATGTGCAACAGAGTAAAGGAGAACCGTCCATGACTAAAAAGCGCAAACGGCTCATGGACAGCATAGCCGATATTCTTTACGAGCTGGACGATGAACAGTTGGAAATTGTGCTTTCTTTCATCGAAAGGCTGCGCCAGAAGTAACGGACTTTCTTTGCATTTTGTATTTGCACAAGGAAGGAGGCGCTTCTTCTTCCTTGTGCAAACACATCATATTAATATACAATTACAATCCTTCCGTGTTGTTCGTTCCGAAATTCAAGGCTTCCTGGGCCTTTGCATCCGCATCCAGGCGATCATTGGCGGCTTGAAGAAGATCGTTTGCGCCGCCCCAGGTGTACCAGATGTGGATTTCGCTGCTGTAGTCGGATTTTTCCCCCTGCAAAGAAACGATATTCCCTTGATCGTCTTTCCAGGAATACCAAGTTCTTTGGAAAATAAAATCGGTTTCCTTCTTGGCAAAATCGTTTCCATAAAGGGAAGAAAGCTTTCCCTTCAAATCCTCCAATACCGCGTCCACGTCTTTTACTTCCAGTTCATATTCAGCGGCAAAGAAAACGCTGTTTTCTTCATCAGCCTGGAACGAACCATCGGTGGACTGGACAAAAACAAAATAGGCTTTTGTATCTTCCACTTCGTACCCGGCAACGGACAGCGGCTTTGCGTTATAGGCATTCGTTTTATAAAAGCCAACGCTGTAATCAAAGGAATTAAACTCATCAAAGATAAGATTTTCAGCCGTGGCGGTATAGGTATCAAACTTCCATCCTGAATCTATGGACAAACCGTCCTTGTCCAGCGCCGCCACAGCTTCCCGATAGGAAGAACCCCATGGGATATTTCGGAAAACAACCTCTTTGTCCGTTTTCGCAAGAGCGCACGGGAAAGAAAGCGAGACCAGCAAGAGCACGGCCAAGATGATGGTTGACTTTTTCATGAATAAGACCTTCTTTCATTTTTTAACGCCACGCAGGCGCTATTTTTTTTGCTTTACATATTCCGCGTACCGAAGCACTTCTTCCAGCTGCTCTTCGGACAGATTTCCCAATTCAGACAAAATTTGCTGCTGCTTGGGGTTGGAAAAAGCTGTTTCCTCCTTTGCATTGCTTGAAATACCTTCTTCTAGATTTGCTCCTGCTAAAAGCGTATCAACAGTTACTTCAAGAAGCTCCGCTATTTTGAACATTTGTAATGTATCCGGAACAGTTCTTCCGTTTTCCCAATGGCTTACAGCCGATTGGGTAACTCCAAGTTTCTTGGCAAATTCGATTTGGGTAAATCCTTTGGCTTTCCGAAGGGCTAAAATATTATTAGCAATCATAAAAACTCCAAAAATATTATTTTAGATATTGACAAGCAATATTACTTGTGATAATATTACATCGGGTAATCAAAGGAGGTGAACCACAATGAATGCTCTGAAAAAGCTCCGGCTTCGTTCCGGCCTGACCCAGCAAGAGCTTGCCGAAAAGCTATGTATAACTCAAGGAGCTATAAGCCAATGGGAGCTTGGCAACGCTTCCCCATCAGCCCAAAAGCTACCAGAGATTGCCCGAATTTTCGGATGCACCGTGGACGCCCTTTTCCAAGATGCTGACGCGTGAACCGTGGTCGTTTCACGATTCTCGCGCAGCCTGACTTTTTTACCCGAACCCCTTTGCACCTGCTTCCGCTCCGAAGCCGAAAAAGGCAAAGTTCTTATTGCTCATTTTCAGACATCGGTTTCGCAAAGCTCTTATTGCGGCAGCGATAGCAGGATGGTTAAACGACAACCATTGCTGTAAAGGAGCGCCGCTCTTTGGCGGTTCAGAGCCGCCACGAAGGCCCCTGCGCTTTAGCGATTTCTTTCTCGGGAGCTGGGCCGAATCAAAAGTTTAGTCATGCAGACCACTTCCTTTCCCGCCTCAAGGGCTACGCTTATAATAGCACAACTATTAAAAGCGCGCAAGGGCGCAAATGATTCGGGTAAAAAAGTCAATTTTAGGGAAATTTCCCCCTTTCATATCCCACAATAAAAGGATAGCACAAAACGGAGGCGCGAAACGTGGCAGAATTTACGGAAAAAGACCTTAGAAAAGCCCGTGAAGCAAAGGGCCTGCCCCGCTGGAAGCTGGGCGAAATGGTAGGCGTGAGCGAAAGCACCATAGAGCGGTGGGAGAGCGGCGAGACCATCCCCACGCCGGAGGACATTGACAACATCGGGGAGGCGCTGGGCGAACCCACCCTGTGGCACAAATGGATGCTGAGCCACTACGACAGCTACCGCCGCCGGTACATCGGCTGCGCCGACCTGGCATTGCCGGTGAGCGTGATGCGCAACCGCTACACCATGGCCGATGTGGCCAATTTGCAGGAGGCCGTGGAGCGGGACGTGATGGACGGGCGGCTGGACGACCGGCAGCTGGGCGGAGAATACGCCGAAAAAATCCGGGCGCTGATCGCCAGCCTGAGCGACACCCTGGCGAGAATCGGAAAAGGAAAGGAGGATTGAACATGGAACGGCTGCTGACCCCCCGGCAGGTGGCCGACCTGTGGGGCCTGCCCTACGACACGGTATGCGCCCTGATGCGCCAGCAGGTGATCGAGAGCATACCGGTGGGCATTACGGCCACAGGCCCAAAGGCCCGGCTTGCCACCACAGAAAGCCGGGTGGAGCGCTTCCTGAGCCGCCGCCTGGCAGAGGCGCAGGAGGCCCGGGAGCCAAAGCGAAAGCCCCTGAAAATACCCAGGGAGACCAAACAAAGCGACCCGCCCCCCGGCATGGAGTACGGGCCGAACGGGAAGCTGCGAATCAAACGAAAGTGAGGAGACTGTACATGACCATCATGGAGTATCAACCAAGCACCGTTGCAACCCGGATGCGGCACAAACGGCAAATACACCGTATGACCGACGGTGTAATGCCCCGCAACACCACACCGGCGCTGGTGATTGTATTTGCCATTGTGGCGGCGCTGTTCACCCTGGCCCTGTGCGGCTGGTGGAATGCCGGGGCCGTGGCGGAAACCTACGCCCAGGTAAGCGTGAACCCGGAAAGCGGGCTGAACATGCGCCAGGGGCCGGGAACGGAATACAAAACCTGCGGGCAGTTGGCAAACGAAACCCGGCTGCTGATGCTGGACATCCAGAACGGATGGGTGCTGGTGGCGTGGCCCAAATACCCGGAGCATCCCATGGGGTGGGTATGCGGGGACTATTTGGAGGTGCTGCGCTGATGTATACCATTTCAAATCATGAAGAAGCGCATCGGATATCCGTCAAAAGGCTTCCCTTTTATCTGTGCAGTCTGGCAACGGGTGTGAGCGAGGACGAGAACAGCCGCCGACACATTCAGCTTGGCATGTGCCGAAATTGCGAATCCCAATGCGTATACGGCCAAATGGCTTTGGCCCATGAAAAGGAGCTGAGAAAATATGTACCGCTGTATTGAGTGCGGGGCCGAGATTACCCCATGGCAGGCCCATGAATGTGAAAAGCCCGCCGACGGTTGCAACCATCGACAGGCAAGGGGAACTTGGGAAACTGTACAGGTAGATGATACCATACCCGCCCGCCAAATGCAAGAGGCTTTGGAGCGGGCCGAAAGGAGGATGGAAAGCTATGTGGGCGCGTGAACTGGAAAACCCCATGGTGCGGGGGGAGTATTACCGCCTGTCGGAGCCGCTGCCTGACACGGCGGAAAACCGCATGGCGTACATTGCGGAAAAGGGAATTGGCTGGAAGGTGGCCGGGTACGGCCTGGAAACCGAGCCGTTCAGCCGGGAGGCGCTGCGGGACACACTGGACGCGGCCTGGGGCATGTTTTGCCAATATTCGCCGGAGACGGCCCAGGAATGGGCGGAAGGGTACCTGGCTGACGGGCTGGACCACGCCCTGTACCGGGAATGGCGGGAGGAGGCGCGGCTGTGCGAAGCGATGTAGTGCCGGTTGGATTTAAGAAGGAGGAAATGGAAATGGAAGCAAGACCGATGATGGAAACCCTATTGGAAGAAGAGGAACCCTCCGTTTTTGCTATTACTGATGATAAACTCGCCGAATGGGCCATTCGGAAAATTGTTGAAGCACGGAACGATACCGAAAAATGGCGAGACCATTTTTCCGCGCAACTTGCGGCTATTGAGAAACGAAATCAGCAAACAGAGACCTACTTAACTTACAAATTATCGGAATATTTTGTAACGGTGCCACACAAAGAGACCAAAACACAGGCGAAATATTCCCTCCCTAGCGCAGACCTTATTTGCAAACAACAACCACCAGAAATCATTAAGGATGATAACCGACTTCTAACATTTTTTGATGAAAATGGCATGGATGATTATGTAAAGACCATTAGGAAACCCGATTGGGCCGCCTACAAAAAGGCATGCACCATTCAACCGGATGGAACGATTGCCGATAAGGAAACCGGATTGATTGTAGACGGTGTAATGGCTGAAACGAGGCCGGATAAATTCGAGGTAAGAATCAATGATTAGATTCACATTTAAGGAGGAACAAAACGATGGATAACCTGGAACTGTACAACACCCTTCGATCTGTGCCCGATAACGCCAAGCGCCCCATTATGGCAGGCCGCCTTAAGGGAAAGACGGACATCAACCCCATGTGGCGCATTAAAGCCCTGACGGAGCGCTTCGGCCCCTGCGGGCAGGGCTGGGGCTACATCATTGATCGCCTGTGGATGGAGGAAGGAGCCAACGGCGAACGAACGGCCAACGCCCAAATCAGCCTATGGTACCGCCTGCCAGATGGCAGCAAGTCCGAACCTGTTCCCGGCATTGGCGGAAACATGCTGGTGGCCAAGGAGAAAAACGGCCTTTACACCTCTGACGAGTGCTACAAAATGGCCCTTACTGATGCAATCAGCGTATCCGCAAAGGCCCTTGGCGTTGGCGCTGATGTGTACTGGGATGCGGACCGAACCAAATACACCCCCGTTTCCCAGCCCCAGCAGCAGAACCAGACCAATGTGAAGCAATCCACCGTAAACCCACCCCTGTGCGCAGACTGCGGCTGCGTGATTCAGCCGTACAAACAGCGCACGGCACAGGAAATGGCCCACGCCAGCAAGGAAAAGTTTGGCCGGGTGCTGTGCATGGAATGCGCCAATGACGAATTGGAGCGCTACAAGGTAAGCCAGGGGGCCGCATCGTGATTTCCACCATCGGCAAAGCCTATGACTACAAGGGCGGCGTTGCGGTGCAAACCACCCGCCCCGGGCTGGATAACCTGAGCGACCAGGTAACCGTGCTTTGGCAGGATAAACGCCTGATCAGCCCGGAGCAGCGCCGCCACGCCTGGGCGCTGGTGGGCGAAATATCCGCCGCCTGCGGCTACCTGAGCGCCGGAGATAAGCAGCAGGTGAACGCCGATTTGAAGCGCAAGTTCCTGATTGAGCGGATGGACGAGCTGACCGCCGAGGCCATTAAGCGATTTAGCCTGAGCGACTGCGATATGACCACCGCCCGGCTGTATATCGACTTTCTTGTGGCCTTTTGCGTAGAGCACCAGATACCCACCCGTGAACCGCTGGCCGAGCTGGCGGAGGACATTGAGGCGTATGTGTACGCCTGCGCCATGAATCATGTATGCGCCGTATGCCGAAGGCCCGGAGAGCTTCACCACATCGATCGGGTGGGCATGGGCCGAAACCGGGACGACATTTGCCACATCGGCATGCAGGCCCTTCCCCTTTGCCGGGGGCACCATCAGGAGGCCCACCAGCACGGAGACGCGGCGCTGCTGGAAAAATACCATCTGCAATCCATTGCCATTGATGAAAAAATCGCCCGGCTGTACAAGCTGGGCCAAAACAAGGAGGCATAATCATGAACAAACTGACCATCATCGGAAATCTGGCCCGGGACCCGGAGCTGCGCACCACCAATACCGGCAAGAACGTATGCAATTTCAACGTGGCCGTCAACGGCCGGAACAACACCGTTACCTGGTTCCGGGTTTCCGTGTGGGACAAGCTGGGCGACCTTTGCATGCAGTACCTGGCCAAGGGCCGCAAGGTGTGCGTTGTAGGCCCGGTATCGGTGGGCACCTATACCGGCAATGATGGCAAGACCTACGCCAACCTGAACGTAACGGCCCAGGAGGTGGAGTTTTTGACCCCCAGAGCAGAGCAGGGGCAGCAGGCCGCGCCGACGCAGCAGGCGCCCATGCCCGGCCTGGGTGACGGCTATGTGGAAGTAACCGACAACGATTTGCCATTCTAGGAGGATAAACCCTGTGGAATATAGCTACTTGCAGATTTTCCGGGATAAGCGCGAGCTGCTGGAGCCTTTTACCCTTGAGGAAAAGGGCGAGCTGCTGGACGCCATGATGGCCTATAACTTCGACGGAGAGGAAATAGAGCTTCACACCAACGCCCGGTATATCTGGCCCGTTTTTCGCAAGATGATTGAACAGACCAAAGCTGTGATTGAATCGAAAAGCGCGGCCAGGCGAGGAAAGGCCACCAAGGGAGAATCAGAACAGAATCACAGCGAATCAGAGCACAATCACAGCGAATCAAAACCAAATCAGGACAAATCACAAACATATCACAGCCAATCAGAAACCAATCAGAACGAATCAGAGCACAATCACAGCCAATCACGCACCCATCAGAGCGAATCAAACGGGGACATTATTCAAGAATCAAGAATCAAGAATCAAGAATCAAGATTCAATATTCAAGAGAGAGAGGGGGACGAAGTCCCCCCTACCCCCCGCAAAGCGCTAAAGCGCTTCGCCCCTCCCACGGTGGAGGAGGTGGAGACCTACTGCCGGGAGCGGGGAAACGGGCTGGATGCCCAACACTTCGTGGATTTTTACGCCTCCAAGGGCTGGAAGGTGGGCAACCAGCCAATGAAGGACTGGCGGGCCTGCGTGCGCACCTGGGAGAAACGGGACAGGGCCTTGCCCGAAGCCAGAGGGCCTACAGCCTCGCCGCCAAAGCGGGTGCAGGAGCAGCAATACGAGCAGCGCGCCTACGACGTAAGCGAGTTTAGCGGCCTGTCGGCGGCCCAAATGGCAGAACTGGAGGCGATGGAGCATGGCGCGTAACGCTTGCCCGACGGAAGATCAGGAGCAAGCCGCCCTGATGGCCTGGGCGCAGATGCAAACCGCCGCCCGGCCTGAATTGGCCCTGCTCCACCACATCCCCAACGGAGGGGCCAGAAACGCCCGTACAGGGGCCAGGCTCAAGGCCCAGGGGGTGAAACGGGGCGTGCCGGACTTGTGCCTGCCGGTAGCCAGGGGCGGCTATCACGGCTTATACATCGAGCTGAAGCGCCAGCATGGCGGGCAGGTGAGCCAGCAGCAGCGCTGGTGGCTGAATCAGCTGCGGGCAAACGGCTACGCCGCACAGGTATGCAACGGATGGCAGGAAGCCAGATGGACAATTTTACGCTATATCGAGGGAGGAAAGCACGATGAGCAACCGGTCCCAGCGCCGGGCCGCTAAAAAGCAGCAGCCGCGGTGGCAAAAATTAAGCCATGATCAACGATTGGCGGCCTTAGTCAAAAACGGCATTACGCCAAAGGATTTGGAAAAAGCCTATTCCGATGGGCGGCTGGACGGCATCAACGGCACATACCAGATCTGCTTCGCCGCCGCGTGTCTGGCCCTTGCCGATTTGCACGGCTTTGGCCGGAAGCGCTGCCGCGACGTGATGGAACAGATGCAGCGACATGTGATCGACACCCTGACCAACGCCGAGGCGGTGCAGGCCGTATATAAGCGATTGGGGCTGACGCTGGATTTTGGCGATCCGGAAAACCTGGTAGATTTTAACGACGATTAAACG
>ERZ1024479.32-NODE-32-length-13729-cov-593.322949_pt1 | contig 13729 bp, 16 predicted proteins | sample MGYA00520800_ERZ1024479 | MGnify/ENA primary metagenome ERZ1024479 (study PRJEB33242, sample SAMEA3444313) | Homo sapiens | biome: Host associated; feature: Gastrointestinal tract; material: Stool | place: Uganda | collected 2011-01-01 ... | reverse complement strand
CGAATTTTTTTCGTAGGAGTCCCAACGCGCATATATACAGACGACAAAAAGAGAGGTATTTCTACCTCTCAAGTGTCCGCTTCATCGTATATCATTTCGCGCCATTCGTCTGTAACTCCAAACGTATAACCAACGTCAACGATGCCTATACTAGAGCCCAGTGTAATCTCATGCCCATGTAGAATGATAGTCTTAGGTGAACGTAAGTCAACATACTTACTCGCAGTCCGCCCACTTTCGATTGGTGGTACGGTTGTTCCAGGAGAAAAAGCTCTAAAACCGCCATGCTCCATAAGCCAACTGATAGCACCTTTCCGCAATCCACTAACAGTTGTATGAACTTCTTTACTACCACTTTCTTGATACATGTATTTCTTAGCACCCAAACTTTTGAATCGTTCATATGTGACACCATGTCCATCATTCTCATGCTCCCAAATACCTAAATATACTTTATGTCCGTTTTTGATAGCATAAGGTTTAACATCAAAAGTTTCTGCCTCTGCTCTAATCCTATCGTTCAACGCGTCGAACTGTTTTTTATACTCACCGATTGCCTTGACAGAATCAGTATCAACTTGAACAATATCATCACCAACAATTTTCATACCTTCATAAAGAGATGCTCTAGCATGTGCCGTTACCCACACTCCATGTTGATAACTTAGAAAAGAATTTCGGCTGTTATAATATTTATTCAACCCTTTATTGACGTCCGTAATTTCATCCACTTTCCACGGTTCATCATCTCTAGGGTCATAAATTACTTCAGCATTTAAAATGTCTGTCAACATCATACCGAAAGAAGCATTGATTTTATTCTTGAATTTGGCATATAAATACTTATCTCCATCCTCAAGATTAGTCTTCATTTGGAACATGCTCATTAGTTTAGTTCTAAATGCTTTCGATAACATACCACGTTCAGCAATCCAAAGTTCGTGAATTTTCAAATTATCAAAATCGTAAGATTCCCTGATAATTTTAAAATCAATCTCAGTACAACACATACCAACTCTTGCGGCACTGTAAACTTTACCATTACCATAACGTCCATGTTCTCCACGTTCAATGGCACGGCATTTTGCTTTGCTAATGTACGGTATGCTTTCCCATTTTTTGAGTTTTAAATGTTCACATTCCCATACTATCAGGCAACATTTACTATCTAAAAAGTAATTCAACCATTCTTCGTCGAAATTATCCGGTACGTTAATCGGTAGAAATCGGCTTTGTGGAAAATATTTGGTTGCCATTTGATATGGATAACTAGATTTAATATCGAAACTGTCAACTAGGTCAATAGTCCATCCAGTGTTGATGTTATTAGAACCGCTAATGCCACCTCTACATGCTTCTACGCATAAAGCATAGGTGTGAGCGTCAAGTCGCATAGCTTTCATGTGACGTTTGTAGCCATCTTCCGCAAGGCACACCTCTCTAAATTCTCTTCGTATGTATCCAGTAGAGGTTAATGGAATTGTGCACAAATCGTCTTCTTCAAGACGGCTTTTGATAGCTTGACATAATCCATACACATCTACTACACAATAAGCAAGTTCCTCTTTACTTAGTGGTGTATCTGGGTAGCGTTTAGTTCTATAGTTAAAATCATCACCGCTTAACTTGAAAGCGTCAACACCTTTACTATTTTTCAGAAACTTATCTAGTGACATGTTGCTTAACGCATAAGAACAGCGGTATTCAACATCCTCTATAATGGCATATAATACGTCTCTAGTATGTCTAGCAAACACACTTTCTACTTCAAAGAAATTGCGCATGAATTGAAATTCAAATTGTAAGTTATGATCGTACACAACTAATTTTGTGCGATAGTCAACTCCCATGCTCTCTTTAAGGTTATGTAAAAATTCTTTGTATTCATCCCAAGTTCTTCCTATACATACTGTATCGCCTATACAGAATTGCCAAATATACATAAAACCAAAATCAGAATGGAATATCCCACATTCACTTTCTCGTATAGTAGTAGTTTCAATATCAAAAGCACATTCGATATTGAAATAACTACGTTTTCCATGTTCGACGCGTTGAACATTTTCAAACTTTTCATACGGAAAATCATATATATCGTATACTGGAATTTCCTTAACGCTTTTTGTCTGCTGAATATCTACTAATATCAATTTGCAACTCCTCCATAGTTTGTTTAAAATCTTTAAGGTGGCGCCCAGTCTTTTCATCAACTGTTAAATATTCGCCTAGTGCTTTCAACATTTTTTTCTTAGTGTTATCTTTAAGCTGATAAGCGTCCCAAAGCATTTCAATGACAGTCTCACTATGACCATAACTTTCAATACTCTCAGAAACTTCTTCATTGCCTAAAAACTTTAAGAAATTTTTAGCACGTCTATCACTTACTGTTTCATCAAGAATACCTTTCTCTCTGAATTTGCGTATTCGTCTTTCAGCAATAGCTTTCTGTCCCTCAACAGTCGAACTCTCGCTACCTAAAAATTTAATGCCAATTTGACTCTGTTGACTCATTTGATAATAGTCATTATCCATATTTTTTGAATAGGCGAAACGGTTGCTTTCATACATAACTTGTGTGTAGTTTACCGCTGTTGCCCAGCCCATTCCATAGTCATATCCAGTTTTTTCTAAACCGATAAGACGTTTATTAACCTCTCTTGCGATTTCATTGTTAATGGAAAAGAGAAGCTGTTGAGCTTCTCTATCTCCACTTGTCGCAAGTTTCCCGTAGTCCTTAATCTCCTTGATCGAATACATACATTATCCTTTCACGAACAATTCTCGTTCCGCTTTGCGCCTGCGTACCAATCCTCTTAACACTCTACCATTTGCTTTGTTATATAGCAAAATGGCATCTGCAATTTGAGATTTAGTACGCTGTCCATATTTAAGTAATTTCTTAAGGTTGCCAGTTCCGCAATTAAAAGCGAAACTTACTAACGCATCAAATTCATTTTGCGTCCAGTGATAAATACCATCGTAACTGTTGATGACCGGTTCGACGCGTTGAACATCTTCAATAAGAAAATGTGTAGCAACTTCTTCCGATATGTACATACCTTTCTTAACACCTTTAGTATGCCCATATCCGATTGTCCACTTACCGGCAGGACACCGGTAAGCAGTTAATCTGAGACCCTCAAAACTTTTAATTAAATTTAAACCATTTTCACTTATTGTCATAATATTGCAAACCCCGTTACATTCGGATTGAAAGATCGAGTACTGGTAACCGATATTGCTAATGCGGCGAAGTTAATGATAATAATAACCTTCTCGTCTGAGAAATAAATACTGTCAATAGTTGCTGGTGCTACATTACCGTTAATTAACATTCGACCACTTCCCACTAAATTGGGAACTTCGTTATTTGTTAGATTTGCTAATTCAGGAAAATCTGTTAATATCTGACCGATCGCCATTTCTACTTGCATAACTGCATAGTTTGCTGTTCCAGTTGATGATGGTATACTCGGTGCAATATCTGTTGAGAGACCGAAAATGTACACACCATTTTTCTTTTCAATAGTTAAGCTTGCTGTAGCTGTCGGTGAGTGTATTAACGATTGTGTGATCGATCTCATATTGAAGACCGAATTAGGGATGCTATACCCTTTCTTGGGTATGTCTCCACTTCCACCCTCTTCCAGTGCTGTAACTCTACCGTCCAAAGAATTGATTTCGGTAGTATTTGCCGCAATCTTTCCGTCCTGTTCAGTATCTTTAGCTTTAATACCATCAATCGTAATATTGATAGCACTAATTGCATTAGTATTACTCTGCGTAGCGCTGGACACTTCACCAACTTCTGTTTCCAATGCCGTTACCTTACCACTTATTGTTGCAACATTCGCGTCTGTCTGCGCGATTGCAGTTGTATTTGCAGTAATCTTTGTATCAGCGTCAGTTTTGTTGGCATCAACTTTCGCCGCTAATGTTGCCAAATCAGCAGTAGTTTTCTTCTGAATTTCCTGGACGCTATGTAATTCGACGTCGAACTGGTCACTTCTCGTATTGAGGTTGGTAATATCCTGGGTGTGCTCAACAATCTTTTCTTCTGCCGCCGTAAGTCTGTTGTTATAACCGGCAACGATCTGTGCGCTTGCCGCACTCTCTGCCTTGGTTTCGTCAGCCAACTTCTTAGCGTCAGCCGCAATGCCAACCACTTCTAATGCCTTACTCTTTGCATCTACCATACCGTCGTCGATCTTGTTCATGGCATCATTCATCTGTGTAAGCCAACTGGTCGTATCTTCTCCTGCCCATAACGGCAAATCGTAATTCGCCGTATGGTTGGTAGTTGTCGCTGTACTTTTTTTATAGGGTGTATTCACTGCCATATTATCACTCCTTAATGTTCGACGCGCCGAACTTGTCGACTAACTCTCTGATAACGAGAGTGTTATTGTTAATAGCATCTGCGGTTTTCTGCATCTCTTCCTTATGCTCTTTGTCCTGCTTATCCATCTTCCAAAACAAAGCCGCACACATTACAATGGGAAAACCTACTGTTGAAATTGCTGTCATAATCATCTGCGCAGTATCCATAATCTTTCTCCTTAATAATATTCTACTGTGAAATTGATAGTTGCGGAATTGAAGTCTCCACCAGGGTTTGTCAGATTAACTGACAATTTATTCTCTATGACTTCCATTCCAGTTAAAGGTGCTGTTAATGTTGCTGTATTAGCAACAAAAATTCCGGTTCCGCACATACTGAAAATTGTAACTCCGGTCGGAATTGTTGCGAGTTCAATAGCTCCCTCGCTGGTATTGGGAAGAACTGTGAGAGTTCCACTCTTTCTCTTCACATTCTTTTCTCCAACGTATTTGTTGGTTGCATACTCCATGCCGTCGAATAAATAGTTATTCTTACTTATATTGATGTCAACAAGCTTCTTCACTTCGTCGATATAAGTGTTAGTCTGATTGAACTTTGCAAGTACAGTATTCGACTCGTCGAACCCTACCAACGTTTTATCAATGTCGGTATCATGCTGTTCCAAACTTTTAATTCGATTCTCGTGATCCAACTGAGTGTGTTCAAGATTTGTACATCTTGTCTGCAAATCTGTCACATCATGCTGAACATCATCCATATCATCATTCAGACCCTCAACGATCGGTGTCAGAGTTGTCAACTGCTCCAGTGCGTCATCGCTACCAGTTTCAGCTTTGTGCAACTTTTCATCAATCATGTTGTAAGCAGGATTCATGTCGTCCAAAAAGTCCGGATGTTCCAGTGCATCCCACTGGGGAAGATTGTAATTTGCTGTTCCTTTTTTATACATTTGGTATCTCCTTTCCGTGCCAATCATATGACTGAGCCGTTACATTTTTATCATCATAGTTCTCAGCTGTTAAGTTCAACGCGTCGAACTCGGATGCCGTAAGTTTACTGTATTCCCCAACCTTAAGAAAATCTGCCAACTCGTAAATAGCCATTTTAACAGTTGTGTATTTTCCACTTACAGGTGAGAACATCATATTGTGTGCTCCTAGTTCTGTAGTTCCATACATCCAAAATGTCATCGCACTAATGTCACTATCTTTAAAGTACTGTGCAGTGATGTGAGTTGTCTTGTGCCATGCGATCGCTGTAAAACCTAACCGGTTGATTGCGATATTATAGATATCGTTTATTGCTCCATTGATAGAGTCGTTCGCCACTTTAATCGGATTGAATACCGGCAGTTCACTTTTAGGAATATCTGCCACAGTTTTCTTCATATCAGCGATTGCCTGCTCCAGTGTCTGTCTATCTTTGCTTGAACTTGCAAGAATCATCAATCGCATTTCAGAGAACTTTCTATCATACACTTCAAGTGTATTCAAAAACTCTTTACGATACTCTCTGATTTCATCAGCAAGTGCATTATCGTCAGCGATAAGTGAACGAACTTCTCTTTCCAGTTTTGAACGTACATCGTTGATGTCATTTTCTAACATCTTAATCTGCGCTGAAAGTTGAAGTTTTTCATTCTCACAAGCCGTGATATATTTCTTGATTTCTTCATCCATTAAAAATCTAACATAATGTGGAATGTTAGATTCGTAACTATTGAGCCTGTAGTTAACTTCGTTTATTGCGCTCAAGGTTCCGTCGTATTCGTCAACCAACTTCTTATACAATTCAATGAGTTCTCTTAAATCTGAATCGTGATAGTTGGTATGTGGAAATTCTGAATATGCCATAGTGTCACTCCTTTACCATACACATATTAAGAGGTCTTTCGCGAACTCTCTTAATATCCAATCATCAATGTCGAACTGTACAGTCCTACGTTGTTTGTCAATAAGTTCCTGATATGAAAGGTTTGTAAGTCCTTTCTTGGTGGCTAATGTCTCTTCATGGTCTGTTGTTCCAGTATCCTGTCCACTGTTGTAATCTTCATTGAATGATGTGTTATCAGTTGTGTTAGCAGTATCTCTAGTCTGTTCAACATCCTCACCATTTATGTTATTGAACGCACTAACGAAATGTTTACTTTCAGTGTTGATAGTCTCGTCAGTTGTCGAACTCGTATTATCTTTTTGGGTGAACTTTTTAGTACCGTTAGCATCAAGATTACCGGTTTCGACTGTAGAATAATTTTCAATGGGGTCGTATTTTATATCAAGAGTGTCGAGCAGTCTCTTAATTCTGTCTTTGTTTTTCATCCAAAACAGTTCAACATTCTTGTGCATGTAGCTGGTATCTGAATACACACACTCAAGGTCTGCGTATTGTGACATTATTATGTGGTAAATGTGGTCTTTATTGATTCGACTGTCAATGTCACTTGATTGAAAGTAAGACTCATTATTGTGTAACATCATCCACAGGTTCACGCTGTCCACTAACGTCATCTTTACTCTCCTTTCTGTTCGACGCGTCGAACTGTAACGTCACATTCAATCCTACATTGAACATTGCATTGATCTTATCACAACAAAGTTTGAGATTTTCTTTCCAAATTGTTGTGTTTGCTACCAATTCCTGATTGTTAGCATCAACTTCTCCAGTGACCAATCTCTCGCGTTTGTCTGTATTTGCATTATTCACACCTATAGCTGTTAGAAATTCGTTAATGATTGTACGTTTAGAATCCTGCACCATATCCGCAATGTAATTTTGTTTCACATTGTTGAAGAATACATTTAATCCGGTTGCATTAAGTGCAACATCCTTGCGATAAACCACTAATGGTTCGCCATTACTTATTTTGTCGTAAGCTGATTTGATTGATTCGGCTTGTGCTTTAGTCTCTGCTTCAGCTATGTATGCAACTCTACTGTTCATCAAGTTTACATCAATAGCGGCATCGGCTGAAGCCAATCGCTGTGCATAAATGTCTGCAATTCTGACAAAATTGTAATAGATTCTTGACTGCGGAATCCTTTGTATATATAAGAGTTCACAATCGGTTCCAATTTTTTTATGTAAACCAGGAATCAGAGGAACGTTTATTACTACATCTGTCGGATTGTTGAAATAGTTGTATCCTTGCAATGCACCTTGCAATGGTAGCACTCCAAAATCTGTGTCGGATACAATTAAATAACCATATCGCAATAGAGTGTCTCTCATATAATCTTTATCCCAGTCGGCAGGACATTCTATCTTGAAGATACCGCCAACAAGTTTCATCAACTCAGTTCGATAAAAGGCAGTTCTAGTCACCATGAATGTTCCATTTACATCTTTCGGTTTCGTTGCTGTATATTTATTCAATGATTAGTCCCCCGTAAATGAAATTAGTTGACGAGTTAACATACTGTGCAATCATTTGATGTTCAGTATCCGTGCACTCCGCTTTAACCCACGCTCCCGAACATTTCACTAAACCTGATAGAGAGCCTAAAGTTACACTTTTAAATAATGGTAAACCTATTGTTGTTAAACAATTTGATGGAGTATCCGAAATCTTCCAATATGATACAGTTAGAACTATATTAGCGTTAGCTTCTGCTCCAGCTCTTCCACCTAATCCGCCTTTAATATGTGAGAATTGTTGTGAAACTGAAGTTGCTGTTGAAAATACAGACCCTACGGCGGCGATTCCTGCTCCAACTAATCCGACAGTTGCCGTTTCGGGCAATGCTGCCGCCATTGCTACTGCTCCAATCGACGCTCCTATACCACTTAATGCTCCGATTGCGTTAGATGTTTGCGATGCTACTGGAACATCTACACCAAATGTTCCGGATACTGACATTATCATACCTTTTTTATCGGAATCTTTTATCAGATATAAACATTCGCCAGTTGTAATATCTATCGTTAAATCTATGTATATCGTAGGTCTATTTGCGCCACTTTTTAAGATACGTATTAGAGGTAACTGTACTAATCCTACTCCTGGTAAAAACACTCTACATTCCGTGTACGGTTCTGTATTTCTGTAATCAGAATATGTTGTGCTTAATTCATCGTGATACGGTAAATCGATAATCAGAAAGAAATTTGCGTCTATTGTGGTACCGCTTATCAATTTTCCACTAACACCTGTATCGTAATTTCCGAGCCATATAGTTGAACTAATACCACTTATTAGTGATAAATCTATCGGCATCCATACGCAATTTAATATGTAGTCAAGAGGGTTATCTAATTGTTTTTTCAACGATTCCCAAATTGATTGATCAGTTAATTTATCACCTAACGCTTTCAACTGCGCCGCTGTCATTGCATAAGTTGCTGTATATCCATTCTGTCCACTTGTCCCGTGACCGACAACGTTCAAAACATATGTTCCACTTTTTGAGTATGGTGTAAACTCTATTGAACTATTTATATCTGTGCTTGATACTGATTTTGCTAACCTAGTGTCAGGTAACATTGAATTGTACGAACTTTGTGCATACATAACAAAAGCTTTAGTTGCAAGTATCTCTTTTCTGTATGTAGCTAAAACGTCAACTTCACAATCAATCTGCCATACTAATGCGCTAATAGATGTAACATTGGTTATGAAATAATATCTATGAAAGTCCTTGATATAACAATAGTTATAATCAGGAAATTGTTTTCCCTCGAATGTACTGTCTGCACCTTGAATGATTAGAGTGGGTTTGATTATTGATGTGGGGTCTTTGAGATAACAAATTGTTTCTGTGATATGCCCCTCAGTGGTACTAGGAACTCTTGTGGAGTTCCTAGCCTTTGAGGTGTGCATAAGGTCAACTTGAACTGTTGCCATACGCATCCTTTCCGTTCGACGTGTCGAACTAATTGAGTGTGAAAATTACTGCGTTCTCACTCATATCGTTGAACCACATCTGCTTTTCATGCCAGAATGTGTTGTAATATGCTCCACGTGCATTTACGGGAGTTGTGAGAACTTTCTCTTCCTGTCTGAATGTACCGATAGCTTCTCTATCGAATAATACACCGACAACATTTTCAATAGTCTTGTCAACCTTGCTGTCAACTTTACCGATCACCTTTGAGAGTACAGCCATATCATTAACGTCTTCACCCTCTTTAACACCCTGCCAATAGGGTACGGCAATATCTACAGACTTGTTGACATACTGGGGATTGAAAGCCGCATACTGTACTACAGTTTCAAGCTGTGTAATGAAGTCAGCCAAAACGTAGAAACGCTGTTCACTCTTGGGAGTGAATCTGTCGTAACCATCTGTATTGAATAACACACTCATAGTTTCCAGTTTGGAAGCAATGTTATTCATCATACCGATTGCAAAACGCATAAAGGCAGGATCGAATAATGCTGTCTGAGGATTGAGAGTTGATCCGGTTTTACTGTTGTACAGAGTTACCAGTTTAATCTCCTGTTTGGTAGAAAGATTGCACATCATATTGACGAGTGCAACTCTTGCGAGGTCTTCCAAAACAACTTCAATCTTATTCTGAACTTTACCGAATACCTGGTTCACAAAGGAAGACATAGCACCTGCATTGAGAAATGCTTCAGTAAGCATCTTCTCCTGCATTGTGATAAAGAATGAATAAGGAGTCTCCTTATCAAAAATTTTCTGCTTCGCTTTAGGGTTGTTGATAATGTAATGGTCGAGAGCCTGACCGTTCATCTGTCCCACTTTGTACATATCGTCGGCTACTGCGTCAGGCATCTCAACAGTCAATTTCTGAACCAGTGCACCCCACTCAACCTGTGTTCTGTACAAATCGGAGAATCTGTTACGGTACACTCTGTAGGAATCAATGGTAAGACCAATTCTACGTGCCAAAGTGTTAAGCCACAAATCGTTCTTACCTAAATTGGAAACTTCGTTTCCCATTGCAACCAGTGACGCACTGTCAACAGCCGCAATATCTGTTCGTCCAGTCATCTGCTGGAAGATCTGATTACATAAATCATAAATCTGGTTTACTTCAATCTGATTAGGCATTTGCACCATTTCCTTTCTTCGGACCGCACATTGCATATATTATCTCTTCGGGTGTTTTCGGACCCTCTGCAACTGGTGTCTTGAGTAATAATGCTCTGTTGGTCAATTTTAACTTATCTATTTGTGAACTCTGTTCTGTCACCTTGTCCTGCAACTGCTTTATCTCTTCACTCAAATCGGAGGTATCTTCATCTGTATTATGTGTTACAGAGATATTATTCTCCGAAACGTCCAATGAATAATCAGCTTCCGGATCAAGGTCAGATAACTGAGTAAGCACCTCTTCTAATTTAGCCATGTCGTCTCCAATCTGTTCGACGCGTCGAACTTTAAAAGGTTGACCGCTTAGAGTGGCAAACTCACTATCCCCTATTCCTAGGTATGCCCTGATAGTCCAACGTAGTGGTCGGCGGTCATATATTATTAGTAGCTGGGCTTATAGTTTATCATTTGCTCAAAATTGACTTTGGTTAGATAGTTGTCATAAGTGACTCTATGCTCAATAACTAATATCTTATAAAGCCAATAGAACAGCGCTCGAACCTTATCTTTCTCATTTTCTTTAAATGTGTATTTAGCAGGATTAGCCGTTTGAGAAATGTGATAGGTTCCGTTTGATTTGTGCTGATACACGTATATATTCGCTAACGAAATATATGCAAAATATTCAGTTAAATTTACTTTTTTGACCAATTCAAGGTCGTTATCCACGAAATCGCCACTCAATGCTCTTTCGTTGAATCCAGTGCCCGCTCCAAACCGATAAATGGCAGATTTTGCTTTTTCCGCACTTACTTTATGGTCTTTATATTTTTCAATATGAAGTGAACGATTAGGGTCAGTATATTTCTCTTGATTTTTAAAGATCATAGAGTTTAATATACCTGTTAGCTGTAACTGCGCTAACAAATCACTTCCTAAATCTATAGCATTTGATAATAGGCATACAACCACTTCCGGTTTATCCTCGATAGCGCGGTTACGGTTGATAGTTTCGAGCATATTTAAGAATAAATAACCTTCATCTTTTAATGGACGCTTATTCTTATTTTCAGGAATACACTCATCATACAATATGAAATTTACGTCTGAGAAATCTACACCTCTCAAGTTTGAAAATGTTGACAAACCTGCACAATAGCCGATATGTTTAGTTTTTTCAGCATCGAGATAAAAATTTCCGAAACCGAGTTTAAATGAGAAATCGGATGTTATTTCATACCCCTCGTTTCGGTTATAAACCTTAAAGGGTGAAGCTTCGGGAGAAGCCACGGTTTCTGCTTCAGTTCTCGTTCTCCTCAGGTACAAGAACTTATTGTCATCTACAGTGTCATCAAGCTTCAATTCTCCAACACCGATCTTTCTGCACATATCTAAAGCACCGTAAGTTTTACCAGTCCCTCGACCACCGCAGAAATAGAAAATATGGATATCTTTATCCTTGAGAAATCTCAAAATGACAGGTTCGACTTCAACGTAGAAACCGTGTTTCATACTACATCACCTGGAAAGTCAAAAATTCGCGTCCTGCGTTAGACTTTCTCTTGATCAGCTGAAGTGTTACAGATTCGCCTGCATCCAGTAATTCAATGCAGTCAGACATAATGTCTGCAACTGTAGCAGAAATAGCGGTGTAGCATTTTCCGTCACTGTCAATCAGTACGGATACGTTTTTGAGTTCTCCGGTTTCCTCATCAGTGTCCTCTACTATGGCTGCTTTGCTGATGTTGAATGTTTTTCCACTGGGTTCATCTTTCAGAGGAAGACCATTTCTCATGTTGATTGCGTCTTTTTTGCTGAAATTCTCAGTTGCATTGATAATACTTTTCATGTCAAATCTCCTTTTCTGTTCGACATGTCGAACTTTGCGCCCGTTATCTTTTTCTGTGAGACACTCTCATATTCGTCATGTTTGGGGAGTGTGGGCGCACTCCCCAGGAGACGGACATGAGTTCTATGTAAATTTCGGAACGTTTTAACGCTCCGAAAATTTACGCTATTTTAATACTACTTGTAAAAGATATTTACAATTTGTAGGAATTATCCTATCAATTTCTAATAGATACAGGTTATTATGGTCAGGGTTTTCTAGCATTTCTTTCATACCAATAGTTCCTACAAATTTATCGTCTTTATCGTATATGGATAAAGTACGATTTGCAGGTGTTACTGTTAATAAATCAAAAATCCTCATCGTTTCGTCTCCATTCGTTTCGTTTAAAGGGGAGTGGGGATTGCTCCCCACTCTGTTGTTACTTTGTAAGTACTACATCCACCTCAGAGTTCTGAATCTGTGTAAGATACTTTTCAATCTCTTTACTGAGTTCCTTGATTGTCTTACCCTCTGTATGAATCGTAACTGTCGGGAAGCTGTCATCGGCTTCGGGAATTTCCGGCTCCTCTTTTTCGTTCGACGCGTCGAACTGTTCAGCTTCCTGCTTTTCGGGTTCAGCTTCCTGCTTTTCGCTTTCAGCTTCCTGCTTCTTCTCTTCAATAGCTTTCTCTGCTTCTTTTCGAGCTTCGAGTACTTTCTTAATCTGTGTAGAGTTCATTTCGACAGTGATGCCCATTTCAAGAATCTCTTCATCAGTATAATTCTTGAGCATGATTAATGACCGCCATGCGAAACCTGCATACTTGCTGTCAATAATACCGTCTTTCTGGAATCTGTCAAAAGTGTTAATTGCATCGGAAGTTGTTCCACGACTAATGCCGTGTACAATGTTTGCGTACTCATAAATATTTTTGTACCCCTCCAGCATGAACAACTCTCTTTTCTTAATCTCAGAAAGTGCTCCTGCGACAGTCCTAGCAAGTCCATCCGCTGACGTTTGACAAGTTCTAATTGTATCCGTCAACTCAGCGTATTTTGCTTTGTCAATTTCTGTCCAAACGTGCTCATCAACTAATGCTGTGCTTTTTCTGCTCATGTCTTTCTCCTTTTCTGCCCTGCGTGGGGCTTTCGTTCGACGTGTCGAACTTTTGAATGTTTCACGTGAAACATTCGACGCGTCGAACAGTTGCTAAATTTTCAGACAACTTAACTAAACCGTCTAAATTGTCAGACAGTTTGGTAGACCGAACACGTGTGCGGTATCCAGTTGTCAAGGTTCCTACAAGGCAACCACTTCCTTACCTTGTACCTATATGATAGCACACCTTGTGGCATTTTGCAATACCGGAATATTGCACAAATATACTGGCTGTTCATTGTGCACTCTGTACAGAACAGCTGTTCGATGGTCTACATGGTGTAGACTGTCGTGCTGTGGCGCGTTATCACTTTAGTGTGTTGAAGTCGGGGAACTACCGATCGAACGCACGTTTGGACAGAAATTGACAAAGCAAAATACGCTGAGTTGACGGATACAAT
>ERZ1024479.30-NODE-30-length-14146-cov-7.907388_pt1 | contig 14146 bp, 16 predicted proteins | sample MGYA00520800_ERZ1024479 | MGnify/ENA primary metagenome ERZ1024479 (study PRJEB33242, sample SAMEA3444313) | Homo sapiens | biome: Host associated; feature: Gastrointestinal tract; material: Stool | place: Uganda | collected 2011-01-01 ... | reverse complement strand
GGCGACCACCGAGATCTACACTCTTTCCCTACACGACGCTCTTCCGATCTAGACTGAACCACACTACACAGAGCCTAAATTGTTTAGAGCGAATATCAATTCTACATTGACTGATACATTTATCAGGGCATTTGGAATTGATGATTCCTCTGACAAGGCAACGATTGTCTGTGCAAAAGGAACTCTTCCATTGACTAAGGGAGCACGTATTTGGCGCAATTCAGACATCAAATACAAAGATTCAATAAATAAGTCAAACGTGGATGAAAATTCCGCAGATTACGTTGTTAAGGATGTCAACGATGAAGCTATGCACGAAGATACATTCTTGCTTCAACGATTGATTAAAGAGGGATAAGAATGAGCACAAAAATCAGTTTCGGATTATCGCAAAAGAGCATTGATGAAGCAATCAAACAGATTGAAGTTTATCAGAAATCGCTTGATTCAAAGTTAAGCTTGTTCTGTGAAAAATTGATTGAGAGAGGACAGACTGTCGCAGTTGAAAAGCTGACAGAATCTCCGCTCGGAAAAACAGTGACTCTGAAAAGTGATAAGACAGAAGAAGAGATGGGATGCAAAGCGGTACTGATTGCCACTGGTGAAGTAAAGTATCCAGAGGGAAGAGAACCGTTCAATCTTCTGTTCGCTATAGAATTCGGAGCCGGTGTTCGTTACAACAGCATCCCAAACCAAAAAGCCGGAGAGCTTGGATTCGGTGTTGGAAGTTATCCGGGACAGACTCATGCTGCTGATCCGAACGGTTGGTACTACTTTGGTGATGATGGAAAATGGCATCATTCCTACGGTATCAAAGCAACTATGCCGATGTACAATGCAAGCCTTGAGATGATTAAATCCGTTTCAGAAGTGGCGAGGGAGGTGTTTGGAAGTGGATAATTCATGGGTTTTCGACTTAGAGACACACATCTTCTCTATTGTTCAGAAGAAAGTAGGAGATAAGCTGAAAAGTAAGTATCCGAACATTCGTTTCACGACTACTTCAAAACCTAAAGGCGTGACCGTAAAATATCCAACAGTTTACATTCGTGAATTGCCTGGTGCAGAAAAAGCACGCACTTTGGACGGTGAAGATATCAGCGGAATCTTGTATTCCATGCAAGTGGAAGTAAGTACAGATAAAAGTGTTAAAGAAGCTAAGGCAGTTTTGAAAGAGGTTGCCTTGGTATACAAAAATATGGGGTTTGAAATTAATTCATTTCCCGAAGAGAGTGACGGAGACGAATATTACCGATGTGTAATGCGAGTCAGGCGAACTCTCGGAAATATAGATGCGTTGCACTGAGCCGAAAGGCTCTTTTTTATTGCCTAGATGGCAGAAATGGAGGTAAAAAATGGCTTCAACCAGTTATAAAGTAAGAGCTATTTACAAAGAATTAGACGATAGTGCAGATTTGTCAACTGTTGATTTTGCCGGAAGTTACAAACTGCTTCTGAAAGCAAAGTCAATGCCAGCTCCGGTGTCTGCACCAAACACAGTTGAATCAACAACTATGGAAGATGATGCACAGACATTTGAAATGGGTATTAAGCAGTCCGATGCAAAAGAGGTAACAGGGAACCTTGAAAAAGAGTACCTAGACAATATTGACAAACTTGAGAAGAAAAGAGTAGCTATCTTCCAGTTATATGGAACAGACGGTATTGGTGGCGTTGCGAAATATGCATACGTTGCACAGGTATCCGCTACTCCGTCAGACGTTGGTGGTGTCGATGAAATCTGTGAGATGACAGCGACCATCATTCAGAACACTGTCGCAAAGAAAGTGACAGACGAGTATACAATCGTTGACGCTGGAAACGGCACATTTACAGTAACAAAGGGGTAACACGTTCCGAGCAAGACATGTCAGCAAATACTCGGAACGTAAAATTTGATTACGCTGACATTACAGAATAACAACAGGAACGGGCACTCTTCGGGGTGCCCTTCCCATATAAAAATTACGGGAAGGAATACAAAGACATGAAAACATTTGAAATTAATGGAAAAGAATATTCAGGGAAACCTTTTGACTTTAACCTTGTTTGCGACCTTGAGGACATGGGCGTATCAGTTGAATCCATGGAAGAGAAACCGATGAGCATGGTTAGAGGATATATTGCGCTGTGCATGGGAAAAAGACGTGCAGATGCCGGACTTGAGATTCAAGAGCATATTCTGAATGGCGGAACAATGGATGATGCAACCAAAGTAATGCAAGAAGAAATGGAACAGTCTGATTTTTTTCGCAACCTCAACCAGAGAGCGGAAGCGGAAGCTACAAAGAATCAGGAGAAGAAGAACACTGGCGGCAGAAAAACAGCAGCAGCGAAATAAGATCGTATCGTTCTCAGCGTGAGTTTTTCACCTGTGAATGGTATCCGCAAGCAAAAAAAATGGGAGTTGGCTGGACAGAATTTTGGAGCATGAATCCTAGAATCCTGAAAGCGGTATCTTCCGGATACGAAGAACAACTCCTTGATATTGATTATATGAATTGGATGTCAGGACAATATCTTATCAGTGCAATCAATACGTGCTTTGTCAAAGAAGAAAAGTATCTGAAGAAACCGATTCTGAAAACATTAATTGAAGAATCGCGAATGACTGATGAAGAACGTGAACTTCGTGAGATGGAAGAGGAAATCAGAAAAATGGATGCTTGGATTGCAGCAGACAGGGCAAGAGGATTGCCGGAGACATCGATAAATTAGGATGGGTTCACCATCCTTTATTTTTTGTAAAAAGGTGGTGAAAACATGGGAACAGAGGTTGACTCTCTTGAGGTAAAAGTTGAAGCGTCGGCTAAGTCAGCAAATGCTAGTTTGACTAATTTGGCAAAGAGATTAGGTACTGTATCGCAACAGCTTCAATCTGTTTGCTCTTATCAACCAACAATAAATGCACTTACTGGAAATCTCAATAGCATTTCTCGACTTGATTTTAAGAATGTAAAAGCTTTAAAAAACGCTATTAAAACAATGTCCAAAGATATGGCGAAAATCAATGGACGGCAAATTAAAATCAGCGTAAACAAGCTTGGAGATGTAGAAAACGCCGCAAAGAAAGTGACAGACCTTTCTCAAAAAGTTGCAGAAGCATCCAAAAGCATAAAAATTTCCGTTGATTCTTCTGAGGTTAATTCAGCAAAAAAAGCTTGCGATGAACTGAAAAAGAAAACTTCCGGTTTAAAAGCAAGTTCTCAGACCATCAAAAAGGCAAGCGGACAACTTGGTGCATCTGATGGTAAATCCGTATTGAGCGGAGCAGAAACGAAGACAGTTAAACAAAGAGTTGTTCCAGACAAAGACAAAGGAATTGCGGAAGAAGAGACAAAAGAAGCGTCTAAGCTTTCAAAGATTCTTTCAGGCACTCAGAAAGTTTCAAAATCTCTTTCTAATACGTTCGGGAAGATGGGGAAAACAGTTGGTGGAGTGGTTTCTAAAGCGAGGGATCTCAAGAATTTGATTACAAAAACAAACAAATCAGGTGGTCAAATGTCAATGGGAAGAATGCTTGGAATGTCACTTGTATTTTCCACTGTATTTTCAGCGCTGAGCGCAATAAATAATGCTATTAAGGAAGGTTCAAACAACCTTGTTCAATACAGTTCTGATTACAACAAAAGCATTTCGGGTATTGTTACATCTCTTCTGTATTTGAAGAATGCTTGGGCGGCGGCTTTTGCTCCGATTATCAATGTAGTCGGACCGTATATTTCAGCATTTATTGATATGCTCGCCAATGCAATGAATAAGGTTGCGCAGTTCATGGCTGTATTGACTGGAAAAACAGCAGTGGTGCAAGCAAAAAAAGCATGGAAAGACTACGGAAAAACACTCACATCCACTGGAAGTAGTGCTAAAAAAGCTGGAAGTGATGCGGCAAAAGCAGCAAAAGACCTTGAGAACTATACTCTTGGAATTGATGAACTAAATGTGATCCAGCCGACAACATCAAGCTCAAGTTCAAGTGGTGGCTCTGACGGAAGTTCCGGTGCTTATACGGGACCAGATGTTTCTGAAATGTTTGAGACAACTGAACCGACTAAAGCTATTTCTGATTATGCTAAACGGCTCAGAGAAGCGTTCAAAGCTCAAGATTGGACTTCTCTAGGCTCAATCATGGCAGAGGGCGTAAATGCCGGAATGCAGAAATTATATGAAATATTTGACTGGAATAAGCATGGGGAAAAGATAACTTATTTCTGCAATGCTTTTACCACAACAATGAATAGCCTTGTCGACAATATTGAATGGCCGTTAATGGGAGCTACTGTTGCTGCCGGAGTGAATACGGTCTTCAATACTGCACAGCTTTTGATTACCGGGTTTAACTGGACAAATCTTGGAACAGGAATCGGAACAGCTATTTCCACAGGGATTCAAAACATTGACTGGGGAACGATAGGATACACTCTCGGAGCTTATTTTATGATTTCTTGGAACACTCTTGTCGGTGTACTGAGAGAACTTAAAGGTGAAGACATTGGAATGGCGCTGGCTAATGCTTTTAACGGCGCACTGGAATCAATCAATCTTGGAACAATCGGAGAATCCATCGGAAGAATGGTTGCTCTTGTAATAGAGTCAATTAAAACATTTATTCAGAATGCCAATTGGAAAGAGCTTGGATCACAGATTATTGAAGGAATAAAGAATGCTTTCAAGTTTGCTTCTGACGGTGGTGAAAATACAGGAATACTTGCATCGGTTATTGGAATCGGAGCAACAGGTGAAATCACAAAGAAAATAGCTGAAATCCTTCCAAAATTAGATGGAATGGCAGAAAAATTCAATAAAATAAAGGAAGTTGCAGGAAAGCTAAACTTTAAATCTCTTATTACATTATCTCCAACAACTTTATTGATTGTTGCCGGAATTACAATTTTAGCTGCTGAACTCATGGATTTGTGGAATACTTCTGAAGGATTCAGAGATGCTGTAAAAAATGCTGTTGGGGAAATTGGAGATGCATTTTCTTTTGCGAAAAAAGAAATTTGGGATAACGGATTTAAACCACTTTGGGAGAACCTAAAAGAACTGTTTAATTCTATTTACGATTTATACGCATCAAGTGGAGCGAAAGAGCTGTTCGAATCAACAATGATTGCTGCAGTAAAAGCAATCGGGGCATTACTTTCCATAATAATAAAAAGAATAGCACAAGTTGTTTCTACTATTACCGGAATGGTGAGTGGAGCGATAGAGATAATCCAAGGCTTGGTTACGTTTGTGACAGGTGCGTTTACTGGTGATTGGGGAAAAGCTTGGAAAGGAGTAGAAGATATTGTTCTTGGATTTAAGCAATATATTTCATCTTTATTCCAATTGCTTTTTATGGCGATTACAACAATTTTCTCACCAATTGTACAGTGGTTCTCGAAAAAATTTCAAGCTGCTAGAGACGGTGTAACGAATGCATTTTCGGATGTTGGAAAATGGTTCTCAGCTAAGAATACAGACATCCAAAATGGAATAAAGAGCATAAGTTCTTGGTTTGGTACAAAATTTGAAAGCGCACGTTCATTGACAAATGCAGCCTTTTCCAACATCGGTTTTTGGTTCGGTCAAAAACGTGAGGATATCAAGTCAAATATGGATCCGATTGCTCAGTGGTTCAAGGATATTTTTAAGTCTGCATACAACGGAATTACTTCAATTTTTGACAAGATTGGTGGGTACTTCGACAAGGTAGCAGGATGGATAAAATCACCTGTTTTAGGCGCAGTAAAAGCAATCGCTAATGCTGTGAACTGGGTTTACAAAAAATTAGGTGGAGACGGCGATCTGATTAACGTCTCTGAACTTAATAACTACGCAAGCGGTACAAATGGAGTCGCGAGAAATTCCTTTGGTGTTGTCAATGACCAGCCGGGGAATACCTACAGAGAGCTTGTCCAGTATCCGAACGGGCAAACAGTAATTCCAACAGGAAGAAATGTAGTTCTTCCGATGCCAAAAGGTACAAAGGTAATGCCAGCTGGTCAAACAGCAGCATTGATGGGGATTACTGGCGTGAAGAAGTATAAATCTGGAATCGGTAATTTCTTTGGAAGTACAGCAGACAAAATCAGCGATATTGCAAGTAACATTTTCGGTTACATCAAAGACCCGAAGAAACTTCTTAAAGCTGCGATTGATAAATTTACAGATTTGACAGGAGCACTTGAGCCTGGAATAACAATTGCGAAGACGGCAGTTAATTCACTGTTTGAAACAGCAGTTTCCAAAATCAAAGGATTCTTTGACAGTTTCGGTGCTGTTGATTACAAACCATCTGCAGGAGTGGAGCAATGGAGAGGACTTGCAAAACAAGCTCTTTTACTGACAAATCAGTTCAGCGAATCCAATCTGAATGCCTTGTTAACTCAGATGATGCATGAGTCGGGTGGAAATCCGAACGCTATCAACAACTGGGATATCAACGCAATCAGAGGTATTCCGTCAAAAGGACTGATGCAGGTAATTGACCCGACATTCCGTGCAAATGCGATGGCTGGATTTAACACAAACATATACGATCCACTGTCAAACATGATCGCCGCTATCAATTACACAGTCAAAAAATACGGAAGTCTGTATGCTGGATGGACTGCCCGTGGATACAAAGGATACGCAAACGGTATCGGCACATTCAAGATGTCTGATGTGGTTGGGAAATATTCTGTAGGTGGATTCCCTCAGAATGGCGAGCTGTTTGTGGCGAATGAGAAAGCACCGGAATACGTTGGAAGAATGGGAAATAGAAATGTGGTTGCCAATAACAATCAGATTGTGACCGGAGTATCCAACGGAGTTGCAGAAGCGAACAAAAATACAGAAAGACTCTTACAGAAGCTAATCGAGCAGAATGAGAGACTTCTTAGAAAGAATACATCACTGATGATGAATAGCAAGAAAGTGAATAAGGAACTGTCAAGGGGAAGTAGAAACTCTGGATACAGTTTCAGTACAACATAGGAGGTGCTAGGATATGTCAATTAAATTGAGTGATTTCATTATTGTAAATGGTCATCAATATCCGGCACCGAAATATTATCCGAATTTTCAAGTTACTACAGCTACAAATGCTGCGAGAAATGCAGCGAATAAAGTGGTTGGGCAGAAAATTGGTCGTGATAACTATAAGATAGATTCATTGGAGTGGCCGTATTTGGATGCAGAAACTTGGTCAACAATGCTACAAGAGTTTGATAAGAATTTCTTTAGCAGTGTTCGATTTTGGGATATGGTAAATAATAAGTGGCGTACATTAACAATGTATTGCGGAGATAGGACGGCAGATGTTTTCAAGATTGATTCATCCGGCCGCCCTCTTGCTTATATTAACTGTAAAATGAATCTGATTGATGCGGGGTGGTAGGATGTACGAAGTATCAGATGCATATAGAGAATCGATGAAAAAACCGCTGAGAAATGCTTCTCACATGAAAGTAACACTCGGCGTTATAAATGATACAGCACAGAGTCAGGCATTGCTGAGTAATCAAAGCCAGTATGCCGGATTTTCTGATTTTGATGGAGTATTTGAACAGAAAAAAGCTCAAAGCCAGTATGCAACCTATGAGAATAACTTTTGGATGCTTGACGGTTCTATGAGATTTATCCCGGATGCAGCATCTCAGTATGAACCTGTAGGAATCGTATCGGATAATCTGTTTTCAAACAGTTTCTCGGTGAAAATGACATTTCAAGAGAATGTTGACATTGCCGGATTAACTATAAAGTTTGCCGGGAATTATCCTAGCAAATTCAGCATAATCACATCTGACGGAACATCGAAGAGCTATTCAAACAGCAGCTTGAACTTTACGACAAATGATAGATTTGATAACACAACTTCTCTTGAGATAAAAGTCACTGCAATGTCCGCTACAAACAATCGTGTGCGTATTGAAAGCATTTTATTTGGCAATGCAATAGTTTTTACAGATAATGACATAATCAACGCAGAATCAACTTCTACGGCATCACAGATCAACGAGGATTTGCCGGAGATTAATTTTACTCTGACTATTGATAATAATGATAAGATGTTTGATTACGACAACAAGGAGTCAATCATCAATTATATGAGAACCGGACAAAATGTAGTTGTCCAGATGGGATATGACCTTGACGATGGAACAACAGAGTGGATTTTGTTGCATACATTGAAACTGAGTGAATGGTCTGCAAGTGACGATGAAGCAAGTATAACGGCTGTAGATGTTCTTCAACAGTTTGGAGAAGGCAACTATTATCGTGGTGATTGGCACGAAAATGGAATTACGCTGTATGTTTTAGCAAATCGTGTAATTGCTGATGCAATCGGTACTTATTCGATTCCTCAAGATAAGTTTTTTATTGACAAGTATTTGAAGTCCGTAGAGGTCAGAAACCCTATTCCATTAGTGCCGCACAAAGAAGCATTGCAAATTATCGCTAATGCCGGAAGATGCATTGTGACTGTGGACAGATATGGAAAAATCTGTATCAAGTCAGCATTCGACCCTGATTCAGAGACAACTTCTACTGAGACTGCATATTTCTCTGATGTTTTCAATGTGAACATTGACAATAAAAAGACGCGTTATGCGACATATGAAGATTCAATGTGGCAGCTCGGTAGCAGACCGCCGTTTCTTTCGAGGACTGGTGTTAAAAATGATGTCGGATTTGTTACAAAAGATATTGCTTCTAAAAGTGGAACGTTTTCGACACCTCCGCAGATTGTAAAGACGTTTGATGTTCCTAGAAAAAGCAATGGAATGAAAGTGAAAGTGTATCATTTGTTCCCAAATACAATGAGCATTAACACTTATCTGGAAGACCAAATCGTTGAATCTATCGGAATTTCTGATGGAAAAATCAACTATGATGATGTAAAAACATGGACTACAGATCACCAGTTTAAAGAATTCGACAAGATGGTTATTGAGTTTGGAAGAATCAATGTAAATACAAGGATTGTGGTTGATTATATTGAGCTTGGTGAAAACATCGATTACACAATCAAAAGAGATGATATGTATTCCAGTCCGACTATGAGTAAGTCGGAGCATATCAAGCGGTTAAAGAATATCAGAACTGTCTATTCAAAATCCGATACGATTGAAGAAGTAGTAAGCGAAGAGGTTGAGTGGACGAATGAAACTCTGCTATATACGTTTGACGAACCACATCATTCTTATACAGCTTCTCTTGAGAATCAGGCGGATGGTCAAAGTGTTAAGATTTCGGACAGTGGAGCATACTTTGTTGAACTTAAACTTAGCGGAAATGACAGGGGAAATAAGGTCCAAGTCATCGTTAACGGTAAAAAATTCAATCAGTCAAACACTTATTCCGTTGCAAAAATCAGCAATTACGGTGTTGAAAAAGATTGGAGCAATCCGCTGATTTCGGATAAGGAACTCTGCGATAAAGTCTGCAAATGGGTAGCTGATTATTACAATCCAGGAATTGATTACTCTATCGATTACCGTGGAGAACCGGCACTGGATGCCGGAGATACAATCTATCAAGAAAATCGTGACGGTAAAATGGTTAAGACGGTAGCGGAAAACGTGTCGCTGACCTATGACGGAACTGTAAGTGGAACGCTTGAAACAAGGAGGTAATAGCATGGCATCATTTTCGACACCATATACTAATTGGGGAGAACACTCGTATTTTTCTCATACTGATTACAATAGAATCAAGAACAACATACAATATCTGATCGACTTGTCTTTTGAGTTGTTTCCTGAATACGAATATGAAAATATGGGTAGCGATAAGACGTATTCGAATTTTCCATATGCAGATGAATTCAATCTGATTGAATTGAACTTGAAGATTTTACATGACAAGACATTCGGATTTGTGGAATACGCATTCTCAGACATGAAAAACTGGTATCCAAATCAGCAGACACCGTCTTATGAGGATATGAACAGATATGAACAGATGACTGTTGATTACTACAATGGTTTGAACAGCATAAAGAAAAACAAGAACAAGCTTGGTGATATAAAGCTTGGAATGAAGTTATAGGAGGTATCGTTATGGCATTAAGAACTGATTTTAAGGATAGTGTATTGAAAGACACAACTGGAAATAAGAAATACAAAATGACGAACAACAGTGACAACACAGTTTCTTTCACTGATGTTACTGAGTACTCTCAAGAAGGTAGCTCCTATGGAGCAAAAGAAGTTAATGAAGAAAGGGAAGCTATTAACTCTGTTATAGTTCCTAAAACAAGAAATATTGCAGAAAGCTATATGACATGCCAAGTTGCAGAATTAGGAGCTATTACATGGTTTCAAATTTATAGCCATACGAAACGTGACCTTAAAGGTGGAACTAATTATACTATATTTACTGTGACGCCAGTTCCTTTGTTCGGAGTTTATCGCAGAATCTACCTCGATTATTCTCTTGGTTTTATTTTCGAAATTAAAACAAGTGGACAAGTTACTATCACTCCGTTTGGAGGAAATATTCCAGCTGGAACAATAATTAACGTGTCTGAATTCTTTATAAATCGGCAGGCGTGATGTTATGAGAACATTAAAATTCAACGTAAAAGAGCAGAGGATAGAGAAAGCGAAGAACTGTGATTTTAGTGATATCGCAAGAGGGACAACGGGATATTTGAAAGCACAGTTTTCTTTTTCCTGTGATTGGAACGGATACGCAAAGGTAGCTGTTTTCAATGATGCATGGGACAAAGTAGAAGAGTGCAGACCAATTATTGGTAATGAGTGCGAAATCCCGTCAAAAGTTCTTGACAGCATCTCATTCAAAGTAAGGGTTATCGGCGTATCAGATGGAAGAAGACTCACCACGAACAGAACGGAGGTGGATCAGTGACAGAGCAAGAAGCATTAGCTGTAGCACTAGCAGAACAGGAGCTTGTAAAGCCAGTCAATGACATTCTTATGATTGACCCGGAGACAAGGACAATTAATGTTCCTGATTCAGAAAGACTTTTCGGTGTGCAGTCAGATGAAAAGGCTGAAAGAAAGTATTTCAAGTGTCCGAAAATCGTTGGAAACAACATCAATCTTGCGACCATGAATCTGTACATCAACTACAAAAGTCCGAATCAAGCAGATGAAGAGGGTGACTCCTACATTGTACAAGATGTTGTAACAAGCGGAGATTACGTCACATTCTCTTGGGTTCTTGGTCGGAATGTAACGAAATATACAGACGGAATCCACTTCTCTGTTTGCGCCAAAAAGTCAAACTCAGACGGCACTCTTACGACAGAGTGGAACACAACATGGGCAGAAGGAGAAGTCCTTGAGGGATTGGAAACAACTCAGCAGATCGCGGAAAAGAACAAGGACTTAATTGAGCAGTTGTTGAACACCTACGATTCCAAAGTTGCTGTGAAGTTGGAATTCGACCCGTCAACCCGTGGCATATCTATTGTTTAAGGAGGGAGAATTATGGCATTGAAAGCAGAAGATGTATTGGCGATTGTCAATAAAAAAATAAAGAATCCTGTCACTCAAGAACAAGTGACAACAGCTGTGAATGAGTATCTAAAAGAAAATCCAGTTACCGCAGGAACAGCAACATACAACCCGGAGACAAGAGGAATCTCGATTGAGTAAGGAGGTACGACATGGCAACGAGTGATATTGGAAAAGGTGCATTTTTAAATGTAAAGAACAAAGACACGGGTGAAATCGAAAAGAAAACCCTCATTCCTCCGGCTCCGTCTGATGGTGATTTGGGTGGAATTTCGGAAGAAGAGTTGGCACAGATTACAACAAACAAAGAAAAAATTAGTTCACTAAATGAAGAGAAGGCGAATGGCAAAGGAATCTCATTCTCAATCAACGAATCTGGTGGTCTTAGAGTAACTTACGATGATGGAAAATAGGAGGATATGATAATGGCACAGACATCTGTAGATATTGCTATGGAAAAAACATCGCAGGAGATTCTTGAGATGTGTAAAATTATCCGCACAATGGTGACGGATGTAGAAAGATTCGATTGGAAAAACTTCTGGGCGAATATGGCAACAGGAGAGCTATTCTCCACAAAATTTTATAATTATGAAAACTCAACGAATCCAGCCGGAGAAAAGCTGAACGCTTCAAAAGGACTGGTTGCAGTTCCTTCCACAGATAAGGTGAAGAATCAGGATGATTTCGCTGGAAGAAATGCTTTCAATTACATTGACTGTAATTTTACGGTGAATGACTCCAGTGAGAAGATTCCGGTTGCAATCAAAGGCGGTAATGGGTTTTATGACACTGGGAAAGTTGATGTTGGAATCATGACTCCACCTACTTATTGGGGCAAGGAAGAATTTGACGGATATTACATTATTCATTTTTCTGATACGCCGCATCCGGAAGTTGGCTGCACCATTCCGACTCCGTGGACAGATGAGAATCTTGGATATGGCATGGTCACAAAGTATTATGCCGGATTGATTGATGGAATCGCATACAGTTCTTCCGGGAACGCGATTTACAATTTTGTTTCTGCGCAGTTGGCAATCGATGAGCTGAAAAAGAAAGGTGCTGGATATGTCGGTTCAGGTTCGGAGCGTACTGCATATCTGCTCTGTATGCTGTGGATTAAGTATGCAACAAAGAATAGTCAGAAATACTTTAGAGGTTGTGTTGATACTGGCGGTCATCAGTACAAAGTTGCTGAAACTGGTGAGAATGTAAATTACGTGGTAATTACAACAGCTCAGGCGAAGAACTTCTATGTCGGAGAAACTGTATCAATTGGTACTCCGGGAGCTAACAACAATGTTGACCGTGGACAGGCAAGCATGAATGCAATTGCAAAGAATGTGAGAATTACAGCTATCGAAGCTATTGCTAATACGGCAAACAGTAAAGTGTACGTTGAAAAGGTTGGCATGACGATTACTGCGGATGCTTATATTTCAACAATTCCACTGCATTCCGGTACGACAGACGGTGTACTTGGAGCTGACGGATACATTTCTAATGACGGTAAGCACGCATTTAAGCTTGGTGGTATCGAGGAAGGTGTTGGAGCTTACTTCATCTCCATGAATGAGATATGGAACAAGACAACAGCCTCTATGGTTGATTACTATGTGCGTCCAAAGGGCGTTGCTTGGTCTGCAACAGCTTCAGGATGGAAGAAAGTTGCTACAGTAGATATGGTTGACTCTAGTGACTGTTGGATTGGAGATATCAACATTGACCTCGAGACTGGTGCTGATTATCTAAAAACGGTCGGAACGGGTGACTCTGTTGGTGTTGGAGATAGACTCTATAAAGGTGGTACGGGTACTGGTTGGAGACAAGCTGCAAAGCGTGGGGCCCTCAGGCTCGGTGGGGACGGTGGTTTCTGCTACTCGAATCTCAGGAGCGGGGTCTCTTGGGCGGATTGGGTCTACGCCTTCTGCGTTTAGTTCCTACCACCTTTCAGGGGTGAATTTTTCGCAGAAAAAGAGGGGCTCTTCCCCTTAATTAAGTTAAAGAGAAAATACAGGACTTGTCGTGCTGGCGTGGGAACCTCAGGAACGGTGGGAACGGTGGTTTCTGCTACTCGAATCTCAGGAACGAGGTCTCTAGGACGAATTGGAACTACGCCTTCTGAATTTTATTATGCAAAACATTATGCACCGCTGGGTGCTTGCACGGCATTTCGCAACAATAAGTTGTACCGTAAGGTCTTAAATAAGTAACAAGAAAGGGAGCTGGTGCCACGGCAGTGGTACTGGCAGTCTGTACGAATTGGTATAGGCTGGGGCTAGTAGAAAAACCGAAAGTCCCTCGGAACTAAAATGAAACGATATTGCAAGAACATTGATATAACAAGCAGAGAATTAATCTCAGAAGCAACATGGAGCTGTATCAGTAATAAGATTACACGCGGCGACACGATTCACATGTTCATGGAATACACAGGACTTCCGTATCAGTTCTTGATGGATATGGCTCAAGAAAGCAGGTACATGCTTGACAGCATTGTAGAAACTGTCATAGATGGTATCCGTCAAGAAATCATAGAACAGAAGTATATCGTGAAGAAAATCCGTTACAGAATCAAGAAAGATTCTTGTACTGGAAAGCTACGAAATATCGGAATCCAAGATATTAAACAGCAAATCTACGATTATATCGCAGTATACGGCTTGAAAGAATTATTTGAGAAGAAA
>ERZ1024479.29-NODE-29-length-14592-cov-21.496732_pt1 | contig 14592 bp, 19 predicted proteins | sample MGYA00520800_ERZ1024479 | MGnify/ENA primary metagenome ERZ1024479 (study PRJEB33242, sample SAMEA3444313) | Homo sapiens | biome: Host associated; feature: Gastrointestinal tract; material: Stool | place: Uganda | collected 2011-01-01 ... | reverse complement strand
GGCGACCACCGAGATCTACACTCTTTCCCTACACGACGCTCTTCCGATCTATTGAAGGGGAGAGCAAGAATGTACACCCGGAAGATTAAATTAACTCGCTTGTTGCTATTTTACGATGACGGCGCAACACTGGAAGTATTTTATCCAGGAGTAATTTCCGGTAAAGCGCTAATACGAAAGCTAGCAATAGACCCACGGGTTTTAGTTAGGCGCTCGGATGACGGTTGGTATACAGCTGTACAGTCTAGTATGGCGGGTCTTAAATCGGCGGTTTCGCTCGGCTATAAAGTTGTTGGACTTGAGACAGACCCTATTAAGCTAGTGTGTTTTAGCACTCAAAGAATTGAGCTTACAGATGAATAAGAGTCAAATAATTTCACAGGCGCTTGAGTATTTACGCGACTATAAAGCGAAATTAGAAGAGCGTGAAGCAGCTGATAACTTATTTCCGCCAGATCTTTATTATCTCAGCAATCTTGATAGAATCATTTATTTTTTAACTCAAATCTATTATCAATTAAAAGGAGAATGAATTATGAACATTATTACCGCATCCCGTGAATTTACCGTGAAGGAAATCTACACTATGACCCGTGGCCAGCACAACCAGCAGATCAAACAGATCAAGGACGGCGAAGTGATGCATGTTACCGGCTGGATGAAGTACGAGGACGTAAACAGCTCTGGTGAAGTTGTCCCGCTGCTGGCGATTGAAACGGATATGGGAATCGTTGCAGGTTCCAGCCCTACTTTTGAAAAAGAATTTTTCTATATCGCAGGTCTTTTTGATAATAAGCCCGGCTTCGATATCGCTAAGGTTACAGGCCTTTCCAAGAACGGCCGAACATATCATTCTTGCGAACTTGCTTAACTAAAATCAACAAGGGCCCTTCGGGGCCCTAAACTTTTCTAGGGGGTATTACAATGGCAAAGAAAAAGCGAAAATTAAGCGTTGAGAAGGACGCCATATTAAAAGAGTACCGAAAAGCGCGTGCAAATCTCCGAAGGAGAATAAAATATTACCGTGACCGGGGATTTCTCATTCCCGAATCCGCGCTACCAAAAATCCCTGAAAAAGTAACAGAAGGTTCTATCCGCAACCTTAAGCGGGCATCGGAGCGTTTATTTGATAAAGCTGCCTATAAGGTCCGCGACAATATCAACTACGGCGGGCGAATATATAAAACGGGGGACGTTGTTTTTGGCAAACGTGGGTTAAAAATTTACCAAAAAGAAGAACGTCAGTACCGGGCTGCTACGCGAGCGCTGGAACGGGGTGAATATTTTGAAGCGCTGGACGATGACTCGATACGCCAGCTGGCAGGAGAGGGGCAGCCGCCTCTAACAGGCGGCGCGGAAGCTTTTGATGATTTGATCTATAATCGTATAATATCTACACTTATGGATAATGCCGCGCATGATCTCGAACCGGGTACAGCGCAACATATTTATCAATTGATACTGGATGAGGAGGAGAAAGTTGGACGTAGTGAAGTTGTAAGACGTTTTGCGGAAGCTGGCGAGGCTGCTGTTGAAGCATTGCAAACTGTGTTGTGGTACAAATACTCCTACCCGGCATGGGTAGCGTATCAATATTTTATGTCTATACTAGAAGGCAGGCCTTTTGCATGAGTCAGGCACGAATTTTTGCTTGTGACTTTGAAACTACGGTTTTTGACGGCCAAACCCGAACAGATGTTTGGTCGTCAGCTCGGGTGGAGCTTGGAACAGAGAATGTGATTATAGACGGCTGTATAGAGAGCACGTATAATTGGTTGTTGGAATCTGACTTTGACAGCGTATTATATTATCACAATTTAAAGTTTGACGGCTCATTTTGGTTAGATTTTTTGTGCCGTTCAGGACTTCCGCAGGCGTATAACGGGGCTGAGTTTGTCAGCGATGAAGAAATGCCAGCTTACAGTTACAAATATAGCATATCAGATAAGGGGCAATGGTATACAATTGTTATCCGTCACGGGGTATACTACACGGAAATCCGTGACAGTCTAAAGCTAATGCCAATGAGCCTAGAAGCTATAGGTAAAAGTTTCCAAACAAAGCATCGTAAATTGTCGATGGAATATAAGGGGGAACGATACCCCAACTGTCCGCGAACGGAAGAAGAAAATCAATATATTGCCAACGACGTGCTGGTGCTGAAAGAAGCGTTAGAATATTGCTTTGCTGAAGGCCACAATAAATTAACAATTGGCTCGTGCTGTCTGGAAGAATTCAAAAAATTGCTTTCCGATAAATACGACGATCAACCGGCTTGGTTATTAAAAAAGTTAGGAAAGCCGTCTGCCTATAGGCGGATTTTTCCTGATTTAACGCAAAAGCAAATTGATTTTGAAAAATATGGCGCTGCAACTGAAGACTTATTTGTTCGCAGGGCATATCACGGCGGTTGGTGCTATAAAACATCGGAAGCGTCTGTTTGTTATGGCGGGACTACTTTAGATGTAAATTCTCTGTACCCGTCTATGATGCATAGCGATTCTGGCAACCGCTATCCGATCGGTTACGGCCGCTTTTGGGAAGGCCCGAATATGCCGAAGTGGGCAAAAGATAAAAAACACGTATACTATATAAAATTCCGTTGCCGCTTTGAGATCAAAGAAGGAAAGCTGCCTTTTGTGCAGATTAAGGGTAATTGGTGCTATAAACGGAATGAGAGCCTTACAACAAGCAGAATATACAATCCAAATGATGGAAAATATTACGATGAATTTACGAACAAGCAAGGCGAGACGGCTACGAGCCGTGTCACTCTAACGATGTTTTATTGCGACTACGAATTATTTTTAGAACACTATGATGTATACGATTTTGAAATTCTAGGCGGTGTCTATTATTGGGCCGAAACTGGAATTTTTGATGATTATATAAACAAATACCGTGAAATCAAAATGAATAGCAAGGGTGCCCGGCGAACGATAGCGAAGCTATACCTAAACAATTTATATGGAAAGCTTGCGGCGTCGAAAGAATCTAATTACAAAACGGCGTATATAGACAAGCATAATAAATTAAATTTTGACAATCATATAGCGGAAGAGAAAGAAAGCGGGTATATTCCAGCGGGTGCCGCTATTACTGCGTATGCAAGGTGCTTTACAGTCCGAGCTGCGCAGGCGAACTACTACGGCAAGGGAAGACGCGGATTCCGCTACGCTGACACAGACTCTATACATTGCGATCTATCAGTAAGTGAGATAAAAGGCGTAATGCTGGACCCGGTTAAATTTTGCTGCTGGAAAGCGGAAAGTTATTGGGATATCGCAATCTTTACAAGACAAAAAACCTATATCGAGCATATTACACACGAGGATGGAGAACCCGTAGAAGCCCCGTATTATAACATCAAATGCGCAGGAATGCCTGACCAGTGCAAACGCATATTTGATTTGTCACTGCGGGATAATTGGTCGGAATTAGAAAAGGAAGAAGTTTTCAGCTATCCGCAGGAAACGCGTAGATATATGCGAAAGAAAAACAAACTAACAGATTTTCGTGTTGGCTTGCGCGTCCCCGGCGACTTAAAAACGGTCAGAATGCCGGGTGGAATCGTGCTAATGGACGGGTATTATACAATGCGGCCAAACTAAAAAAGGCGCCCATATAGGGCGCCTATTATGTCACCTTAAAAGCGCGAAGCGGTTTGCATCCGTCTGACGCGCGGCGGCATAATTTCAGCCGTGCAGCCCGCGTGTCACAAGCGCGCTTATTAAGGGCATAATCATTAATAGGAGAGAAGCTTCAAAATAGCGTCTTTGCAGGACAGGTTTTTGAACCGGAACGCGCCGCGCTGAAAATACCATCGGAGAGTGGATATTAAAAGCTCATTTTGTTTTAACATTACATAATTTACCTGATGATCAGACGCCGAAGCAGCGACTTTTAGCGGGAAAGAATTATCTACCGATGTATCGCAGTAAATCACACCGGAATCTGCGAAAGTGCGTATAGCATAGTCAGTGCCGGAGATTTTAACAGTACATACGTATTTCGACTGGCCCATAGGCTTTTCGATGAAAGCGGTGTTGTCAGCTAGATAAATCATTTGATTTGCGGACTGCTGATATCTAGAGCCCGAGAAAGCCCTATTAAATCCAGATTCTTCTTGCGCTTTGGCAATTTCTGTATTAAAAAATCTTTCTAGCACAAAACCATCACCACGCAAAATTTTAGTGTTTTGTCGGAGTCTTTCTGAAATTCCGAGTGCGGAGTAATATGGGTTAATGAGTGACACGCTATTACCAAGCATGTACACAGGCACATACCGGACCGCTTTCCCCTGTCCTCTTGCAACTGTCATATGAATGGACTGATATTTTATTAATTCTTCGTCGCAATACCGGCCAGTTTCCGGCTGCATCTCATCCAGCAGGAGTCTATCAATATCTGAAAAAAGGTGGGAATTCTTTTTTAGAATATCCGCGGAGTTAATGGCTAGCGCATATCCGGCGGGTTCGCCATTTAGGAAAATTTCGTGATATACGCCCTTCATCATAGCTTTACTTTCGCACGTGACGCCAGGGAAAAATAGCGCTCCGATATCCTTGAAAAATTTATCCGCTATCCCCGATAGCTCATAGTTATAACGGTATAGCAGGCCGAATTTAGATTTGTTTTTTAGCCATTGCTCCACAAGGTACCTATTAAAAAACGTTGTTTTACCTGTCGATCGATTCCCCTCTGATATAAAAATCTCCGGTGTTTTACCGTTGATGTCCTTTTGGTTCAGCAGATTATAACCGCTGTAGAAATTCATCTTCTCACCTTCTTTCTATTTAATTGTATCATACTTTTCAGAAAATTGCAATAGGCACTTGACAAATTTTTAGAATTGTGTTATAATTTAGAAAACTGTAGAAGGAGGTTATACGGTGGATTTTAGCGTAATTATGGAAGCGATAACAACCGTTGGTTTTCCGATTGTGTGTTGCGCGGTCATGGCGTGGTTTTGTAAATATCAAATGGATAAATTCCAATCCAGCCTTGACACGATCAACCAGCGGCATAAGGAAGAGACAGACAAAATGACGGAAGCAATCCAGAATAACACAAAGGTGATGGAAGAATTAATTATCAAGATGGGAGGGAGTAGTGTTGTACACACAGAAGTCAAGTAAAGATAAGGCGGTTTTACAGATTGAATTTGAGCCAGCGGAGATAGGAGACGGAAGCTACGGGACCGCTGTAGGAATCGCGCAGTTTTTGCTACTTATGCTGGGCTATGACTGCGAGGTTGACAATGAGTTTGGCCTCGAAACAATGCAAGCCGTTACAGACTATCAGGCGGAACACAACTTGTCTATTGACGGCATTGTCGGACCAGAAACATGGAAATCCCTGCTAGGTGATTGAGATGACACAGGCGGAAAAGGCGGTAGAAATCGCCCTGCGTGAAGTAGGGAAAAACGCAGGCGGGGATAAGTTCTGGAAATGGTACGGTTTTAAGTCCCGCGTCAGCTGGTGCGCTTGTTTTGTGTCATGGGTCCTTGACCAGGCGGGGTTAAAATGTCTTGACCTGCGCCCGTTGATCTGGGACGCCGGAACACCAGAAGAAGAACAGGCTATCCGAGAGGGCGCGCAGGACGAGTCAAATCAAGGCGTCATTAGCAAGGGCTGCGTACAGATTTTAGAATTTTTTGAAAAATCCGGCTTGCGCATCGGTGAAGAGGGCGCCAAACCTGGGGATATTGTTCTATATGAATGGGATGAATCCAAGAATGACGGTGTTGATCATGTAGGCATTGTCGAATATGTAGAGGGGAACGGTCCCGATGAACAAGTGCTGCATATGATCGAGGGTAACTGGGGAAATCAGGTATCACGTACGCGGTACCGCTACAGGGATAAGCGCGTTTACGCGATCTGTCGGCCCCGATACAAGGAGATTGCGAGGGCTACAGATTTACAGCCAGTGCGAAATATAAGGAGGTGGAAATAAATGGCCGTTTTGAACAGAGAAAATTTTTTAAGCCGGCTCAAGGAGTTTTTGGGCGAACGCAACGACGATGAAGTAATTGAGTTTTACAGCGATGTGTCTGACACATACGATGACTTTGACCGGAGAGTTTCCGAGTCTGGGGACTGGGAACAGAAATATAAAGACAATGATAAAATGTGGCGCGACAAGTATATCGCGAGATTTTCCGGCAAACAGGAGGACCCAGAGGACCCCGACCCGGAAGAAGGTTTTAAGAAAATGGAGTATGAAGACCTCTTTAAAGAGGAGAAGGAGGAGGATTAATTTATGCCTAGAAGAATTGCAATCAGCAATCTAAACGCGCGGACAATTGATATCTTGAACACGATCCGCGACAACGCAAGCGCCGAGTATCAGTCTCTTGTGCCGAGTGTAACAAAAGCGGACGATATCCCGCGCGTCGGCGAAGTGATTAAGGGGTATCCCGCAATCGCTAACCAGTTTATTTCCGCTCTGGTCAACAGAATCGCGCGTGTTGTTGTAACGTCTAAGATTTTTAACAACAAGTTCGCGGACCTTAAGAAGGGGGAACTCAATTTTGGCGAGACGATCGAAGAGGTATTCCCCGAGCTTGTGAAGGCCCGCGAATTTTCCCGTGACAAGGCCGCGCAGCGGGAATTCCAGCGGAATGTACCAGATGTTAAGTCCGCTATGCACGTTATTAACTATTACGTGCAGTACCCGCTGACAATCGATCAGGACGAGCTGGAGTTGGCGTTTTTGTCAGAAGAGGGAGTTACGGATTTTATCGCGAAACTCATCGAGAGAATCTACAGCTCTGCTGAATATGACGAGTATTTGCTTTTTAAGTACTTGATTATTAAGGCAATCGCGCACGGCGAAATGTACCCGGTGCAGCTTGACCTTACGGATTTTGACAACGCGGCTATCGCTTTCCGCGGCACGTCTAACGACATGACATTTTACAAGACAAAGTACAATGTTTCCGGTGTACACACAATTTCCAATAAGCGCGACCAGAATATTTTTATGGATTCGTTCTTTAACGCGCGTTACGACGTCAAGACTCTGGCAGCTGCCTTTAACATGGACCAGTCCGAGTTCTCCGGCAAGCTTCGTCTGATTGATGATTTTACGACATTCGATAATGATCGTTTTTCCGTTATCCGGGAAAATAGCACGATGCTGGAAGAAGTCACCGCGGAAGAGCTGGCGCTCTGCAAAGATGTAAAAGCTTGCTTGATTGATACAGAGTGGTTCCAGATTTACGACAAACAGAATAAATTTACTGACGTTTATGTTTCCAGCGGTGACTATTATAACTATAATTACAATGTGCGTAAGGTGGTGTCTGTATCCCCGTTCTCTAACGCGATTGTATTTGTAGATTCTTCCGCTGCTGTAACTAACCCCGCGTCCCTGACTGTGGAAGTTATCGGGAAGGAAATTAGTGATACAGCTACGATTCTAACTTTGGCGGTTGACACCGAAGAGCCGAATCTGGTCGGCGGAATGGCATGCCAGTTTGTGCAGACGCAGGACGCGACGACAAAGGGAATCGCGGTACACCCGTATGGAGCTATTATCTTCCCTGCTGGGCAGACCAGCTTTACACCGGAAATCAAACTTGGTAGTGATAAGTATAGCCCTGCAGCGGCTCTTACAACTGCCGCTACAGTTGGAACTACAATCGAGTTTACAAAGCAGTAATAAAGTAAAAAAGCAAGGGCTGGCTCCGGCTGGCTCCGGCTGGCCCTTGCCTTTAAGGAGGTGACAGAGTGTATATACAGCCTAGCTCTACATTGATTTTGCTTAAAGGGTGCCCGTGTGACCCTGAATATAATAACACGCTGTACTTTGCCAGTGCTGGCTTGCAGGAAACGTATTTTAAGAGTCTTGCGAAATATACACTTTCTGATTTGTCGTACATCCGTGTAAACAGGGGCGAAATCCGCGTAGAGAAAAAAGTTGAGGATTTATACGACTGCAATTACATGATGTTCCAAAATACGTCTTTTGGGGACAAATGGTTTTACGCGTTTGTAAAATCGGTTGATTATGTAAATAATAGCACGGCTAGCATCCAGTTCGAAATTGACGAGATACAGACGTGGTATTTTGAAACAAGTTTTCTAGCTTGCTTTATTGAGCGGACACACACTGTCACTGATAACCCAGGAGAAAATTTAGTGCCGGAAAACTTGCAGCTTGGTGAATACCATTATGCAGAGCTTGCCGGTGTTGATTGGGGAATCAGGGAGAATTTTCTTGTTTTGGCAACCTTCATTCAAGAAGGGGAGAGCTATACTGACAAGGCAGGGCAAGCTCTTTTTGGCAATTTTTCCGGTTTGTCTGTTTCGCACATAGTAAACGCCGAAAATTTGGTAGACTTTATTGGCGGCGCTATAACAGCGCATAAAGACGAGGGCATAAAAGCAATATATAAAATCCCCCAAAAATTTGGAAATGCTTTTGACGCGTATAAAGACGGATTGAACGTAGCGCAGATTGAATACGCTATTCCCGCGGGCTATGGCGCAAAATTTGGAAGTTACACGCCAAAAAATAACAAGCTATATACATGGCCGTATTACGGGCTATATATAACAAATAACGAGGGCGTGAGCGCCACATTCCCTCTCGAATATTTTAATCTAGTCAGCAATGCTGCGCGCTTCAGCGTACTTTTTGCCGCTTCTCCTATTCCAGTTGCCGCTTTATGCCCCGTTGGCTATAAAGGGACAACCGGCGTTAATTACAACGAAAAAATGGAACTGACAGCCGCTATGTATTGCAGTTGGACAACGGACACGTTCGCTAAATATATGGCGGATCGTTTCGGTTCAGCTGGATTAATGGCAGATATAGCACTGTCAGCGGCAAGCTCTTCCGTTAATATTGCGAGGGCTGGCGGTTTAGCTTACGGCGGGCCAGAGATCCACAGCTTTGCCATAAACGCGTATCGTAGCCTTATGGAGGTATACCGTGCCAAGGTCCAGCCTGACCAGAGCCACGGCCAGTCATCCAATGATCTTAACGCGCTTAGGCAAACATGGTGTTTTACACCTTACCGCGCGCAAATAACGGAAGAGTTCGCGCGAATCATTGATGGATATTTTGACCAATTTGGCTATGCTATAAATACGGTCGGCACGCCGTCCCGAAAAAACAGACCGCATTGGACATTTATAAAGACAAAGGGATGTACCCTTTCCGGCTCCATGCCGTCTGATTCTTCCCGCAGAATTTGCGACATACACAACAAAGGAATAACTTACTGGTCCAATCCAGAAGAAGTTGGAGATTATAGCATCGATAACAGCCCCGCCGGAGAACTGCCGCCAACACCGGTTGACCCCGTAGAGCCGTCAACACCGGAAAACTTTATCCCGCGGCTATCAGAAGACGGGATATTAAATAACCCGTATTGGTACAGCGATGATAACCAATATTATAGATACGGCTATGGTATGCCTAACTGCACATGCTACGCGCTGGGTAGATGGTACGAGATTCAGGGTAGCACAAAAGCCTTTAACTTTCCGGGTTATTGGGACGGCATGGATTGGTACGATATGTGCGTGACAGCCGGATACCAGACAAGTAAAACCGTCCCAATGGTGGGCGCTTGTATGAGCTGGAAGCATGATTCGGCTGGCCACGTCGCGGTCGTGGAGCAGATAAAGTATAATGACGACGGGACAGTGTATAGTGTAATTACATCCAATAGCGCATGGCAAGGTAAACTTTGGTATCCGCAAGAGATTTTAGCGTCAAATGGCTGGAAATACCGCGATGATCAAACCTTTAACGGCTTTGGGTATCATCCTAGCCTAACAACCCAATTAACAGGAGGTGGAACAGATGGGGCGTAAGAATCGGAATTATTTTATGCAGTCTGCGATTGGCAACAACGCACAGTACCTATATTATTATAACCGCATTATGCAGCTTGCCTTGTCACGATTTGAATATCATAATCTTCCGACAACCATGGACGAGCGATTTTTGGAGATGCAGCTAATCGAGAGAGGCAGCGCCCTATTATTTGTCGATGATGTGATGGGCCCGCTATGCTTGCCATTTTCCTACGGCGGGCCGCTGGATATCTACCAAAAACCTACGGTCCGCAGGGCATACGCTTCTAACGGATACAACACGGAGCGGTCAGAGCTGGATAGTGTTATCATCTACAACAGCCGGATGCGTCAACCAGATATGCAGGCTATAAGGCTATTTGCCTATAGGCTCTGGAATTTTGACCGGATTATTGATATCAATTGCAATGCTCAAAAAACGCCGATCATTATCCAGTGCGACGAATCGGGGCGCCTTACTATGACAAACCTTTATAAAGAGGTTGACGGAAATTCTCCGGTTGTGTATGTCAATAAAAACCTTGACCTGCCGAACAGTCTAAAAGTTATTAATACTCAGGCCCCGTTTATCGCTGAGAATGTTCTGAATATTAAGAAATCGGTGTGGGATGAATGCATGAGTTATCTGGGAATCACCACGGCTGGAATCTACAAGGCGGAGCGTGTCACAAGTTCAGAAGCAAATAACGCCGGGGGCACTACAGTAGCCAGCCGATGGAGCCCGTTAGCGGAACGCCAAGCAGCAATTGAAAAGTTTAACAGAATGTTTGGTCTTAATATTACGGTCAATATGCGAGAGGACTATGACGTATACAAGACTCTGTTAACCGGCGCACCGGATGCGGCACTTGAAGGAGGCGAGCCTATTGAGTAAATACACAACAGAAGTTCGGTTTATCTGCGAAGTCGCTGCTGGGTATAAAGAATCACAGGGCTACAGTAAAGTTGACGAGATTGTGACAAAAGCAGCACCAACAATTTTTGAACAGTATCCGATCTATGAAGAAAGTCATAGATCGGAGCTGAACAAAAAGATACTCCGGCATTACTACACGCAGGAAATAGGTTTTGAAGTTGTCGGGCTATGGAAATTGCATCTGAATAACAGAATGCAGGAAATCATGCCATACTATAACAAGCTCTATAAACTGGCGGCTGAAGAATTTAACCTGTTTGATAATGTAAATTTAAGCGCAACGGAACAAATCGACTTTAACACAAAACGAGATCAGGCGGACACATCAAACAGCAGCGGGACAACGGGCAGGACCGGAAGCGCTAACAGGAAATCACGGTTTTCCGACACGCCGCAGGGGGCTTTAACTGACCTGGAAGATGATAGCTATCTATCATCAGCCGAAATAGCGGAAACATCGGACAGCGACAACACCAACACCAGCAACAACAGCAGCTACAACAGCGGGACTACAGGGACGGACAAGACAGAAAAAACAACAGTGACTAAAGGCAAGAACGGCGGCATGAGTTACGCCGAGCTATTGGAGCAGTACCAAGCGCAAATCCTAGACATTGATATGATGATTATCAATAATCTAGCGGATTTGTTTATGGGGCTATGGTAAAGGAGGGAATTATATGGCAGTAAACTACACACCGGAGCCGAACCCGTATATCGAGATGAACCCGTTCCGATTCTGGTGCCAGAAGGTTCTACCGCTGGCGTATGATGACGCGCTCAGCTACTACGAAGTACTTTGCAAATTGTCTGAATATTTGAACGAAATGCTTTCCAACGTGGAAGGCCTGAAAGATGATGTTGACAATTTGCGGAAAGCGTTTGAAGCTCTGCAAGAATGGGTCAATAATTACTTTGCAAATCTTGATATTAAAGGCGATATCAAGGAAACCATTATAGAAATGGTTAATGACGGAACACTGACAGAAATACTGAAGCCGTATATTGATCAGGAAATTTTGAATCAGTGGAACGCTGAGTATAAAAAGTATGTTGATCAGCAGGATGCGTCTATCTTAAGTCAGGCTAACAAGCACAGCGATGACGCGGACGCGGAACAAAATATGGTAATCAACATGAACACCGTGAAAATTAACAACCTTGCAAGCCGCCTGGATGGGCTGCTGGATAATATCGCGGAACGGGTGACGGTGTTTATGACAAGAGTTTCTACCAATTCCCGCTTGGTAGTTACAACTACCTCTTCCGGCCAAATCAACTGGAGATTTTTTGGAAGCGTTACATACACAAGCGCGCCTCCGGCTATGGAGTTTTGGACGTGGCCAATTGAGCAGGCTGACGTAGGGGACCCGCCCGCAACCGGATACACAAAATATTTGTGCGTCAATATGAAAACACATCTATTAGAGCTTGTCAATAATGAGGACACGTCAGAGCGGTTGGATACTACAAAATATAGGCCCATTGTCAGAATTAATCCAGCAGGAAACGTGTTTGAGGTATACGCCAGCGGGTATGGTGACTGGATCACCGGAAATATTCAGGCATAAGGAGGGCGCAGGAAATGAGTAATGCTTCAAACAGATTTACTTTTAGAGATGGAAAAACTTATTTGACGGGGTATCCTAAGTGGACGGGTATCCACGATTTAAATGACCCCGTGTATTTGGGATATGACACACTGTATATCGGGCCGTGGACACCAGATCAGAATCGATATTTTATTATTGGCCCTTCATGCGCGACAACGTACGCACCTAAAATATCGGTTTATGACGCGTTTACAAACCATTTCCTAGACTACGGAATTCTACCGCCCGGGTTATCTGTAGTTTCACTCTATAGCTGGGGGGATTCCAATATAACGAGGCCTGACGACACGCCAAATATACTAGCTACACTAAGCCAATTCCGGCACGAGCTTACTGCCGACCAGGACGCAATAACGCCCAAAATTATCCCCGTTATGGACAGGCAAACGATTAGCTTCCGTTTTCAGGACAACCACTACCAACCCGGAAAAGAGTTTAGGACCGATTTCGACATAACCAAGAATAATCCGTGGACACCGGTGTTGATCCTTCCGGTTGGGCCATTTACAAGCGGGGTCGGGTATTCAATTAACGGCCAGAAACTGGACACTACGGCGTTTGTATATTTCGATTACGCGGAACAAGGTGACGAATTTACAACATCTGCTATGACGCCTATTCTGTTTGATTATGGACCTAGGTGGCATTACCAGAATAAACTAGAGACTGGCCAGCATTGGTATGATACTTGCTATCACTTCCGGCCTGTCAATCTAAAGAGTACGCCAGCCTAAAGTATTAGAGGGGCGGGAGCCCCTCTTTTTTAATTGCTTTACCAGTCCGTGTCATAGATTTCTTGAATCCGCTTCCAAAAGTAGTAGAGGCCGGCGGGGCGGATATCGTCCGGATCGTTTACTCTCTGGCAGGATTCCCGTATTTCTTTGGCAATTTCTTGCGCATGCAGAAATTGGCCACGGGTTAGGTAGCGGGAAATATAACGGTTCGCCTGTTCTGGTGACTGGCCATCTGTTATTAGCAATGCGCGATATAGCTTCAAAAAATCATCGTTGCCGTAAACAAGGCCATATGTAATTCCCCAAATTGCAGCATCAAATTCTGTCATTTCGCTCCCTCCTTAAAAATAAATTCTCCAATTAACGCTACGACTTCTCCATACTCAACACATTTTATCATGCCGGGCTTCTTAGTTTTAAAATATTTAACGCCATCAGAAAAATAGCTGGCTAGTTTAACGTCTAAATATACGTTATCACCATCTTCAAAAGCAAGCACATGATACTTTTCTTTGCCATGTTCTTTTATCAAACCGGTTTTTTGAAGTGGGAGATCATCCCCGGCTAGTTGACACATCTCGACTATTGTTTTAGATATTCCTGCTGGGGCGCTAAAGACATTTTCCGATAAATACCAAGCGTAAACTGGTATACGGTATAGCGCCGTCCCTTTTACGTTAGCAATGTAATAGTACTCTGATCGCATTTCATGCATACTGCCAAGGCCGCCCAGAGCCTTTCGTAGCTCTCTGAGTAAGTCACACTGTAATTTAATTGCGTCCATCGTGATTCTCCTTTAAATCAATTCTGATAATAGTCCCTGCACGGTAAACAGTTATTGTGTAACCGTCTACCGTGTTTTCTACCTTTTTAGCCCAACCGGCTAAAATGGCATTACAAGCCTGGCAATAGCCTCTGTCACTGCTAATGTTATCATATTAACCCCTCCTATTTAAATAGCCTTCAGCCGATTCTATCGAGTGAAACAAACCCTGACTAATATACTGGTATACACCTGTTTCATAATCGTATTCCTTTGCGTATAACGCGTATTTAAACCCTTTAATAGGACTTTTATACAGCAGATATTCCGTGCTACCCTTGTATAGACATCTATAATCGTTGTTAATCCGCTTAAAATGCTTCACTTTCAATTCCTCCTTGCGTAGTCATATAACGCGCGCGTAAGATAGCCCCACGCTAGAGCCGACGCCGCCATAACGGCTTCCCAGCGGTCAAGGTAACCGGTCCCGGCTACCTTGAAGCAGGAAATACAGAAAATTCCACAGGAAATAAGGAATAGAGCCGTTAAAATGTATGGTTTAGCTCTCATAAATAGTCCCTCCCCTCAAGGCCTAGAGCAGACGCCATAAATTCATGGGTTAGGTTTGCCGCTGTCGGGCGGCCTTTGTGATAAATGCCATCAGTCCATTTTTCCAGCAGATCGGAAGAGCGTCGTGTAGGGAAAGAGTGTAGATCTCGGTGGTCGCCG
>ERZ1024479.28-NODE-28-length-15073-cov-245.399587_pt1 | contig 15073 bp, 21 predicted proteins | sample MGYA00520800_ERZ1024479 | MGnify/ENA primary metagenome ERZ1024479 (study PRJEB33242, sample SAMEA3444313) | Homo sapiens | biome: Host associated; feature: Gastrointestinal tract; material: Stool | place: Uganda | collected 2011-01-01 ... | reverse complement strand
GAACGCCGATTACTTTAGTCTAGTAAAGCGCTCACTTCGCTGCAGTAAAGTGATGTAATAATGTATACAAGAAAAGGACTCCCGTTAGGGAGTCCTTTCTATTTACGCAAAATGCATCACTTAAATGTTACAGTGATAGTATCAAGTCCTCTGATGTAACAAGTGCCGGTAGTGTGTGCGGTGCCGAATGCACCCGTCAGCTGCAAAGCAATATAGCCGTCGAAACAACTGGCAAAGCTCACAGCAAGAGAAGTCACCGAAACAGGCGCACCGGTAGCGTCATTCAGATAAAGCGTGCCGGATGTTGTGGCAGTGGCAGTGTCACCATTTTTACAGGCGCACGGCCTTACAATCATACAAGCGGCCTGGCTGCCGTCCGCAAAATTCCACGGAAGCTTGCTGTATGTGTTAACGTCAAGACCGCTGTCGGTACGGGTATCAGGGAAAAAAGCCCTGTCAAGGTCTGTGACTTTCTGCGAAACCGTTGTGCCGGGATGCTGCGTGTTCCAGTCACCGATATTTGTGGCGTTCGCGTCTGCTTTGGCGTCAACTGCCGCAATCTCGTTTTCAACGCTGGTTGCGCACTGGCTGATAGTCTGCCCCGGGTGGTCGGTCTCCCAGTCGCCAATAGTGGCGTTTGCCTTGTTGGCGGCGTTCTGCGCGGCAGTGATACGGGTATCCTGCGCGGCCTGTCCTTCCGTGTAGGTCGTGGTATCGACTTTGTGGTTAGCGATATCCCGCACCTCTTCCACGTCTGCCGCGATAGTGTCACAACGACCATTCAGCGCCGTATCACCATTGGCGCGTGCAGCTTCTTCCTTCTGCACTTCCTGCGCAATGGTCGTATCAGGGAAAGCAGAATCCCAGTCAGACGCATTGCTTTCAAGGTCGGTCAGGCGTTTTGCGTGCTTTGCGATTTCTGCCGAATTGTCAGAAATGTTTTTCGCGTTGGCGCTGATGTTGGTATTCTGAATGACCTGTTCGGCCTTGATGGCGTCGATATCGGTCTTGTTGGCAGTGATACGATTGCCTAACGCAGTATCCGCTTCTGCACGGGTCTGCGCTTCGGCTGCGTCTGCCGCCTTATACGCCGCGTCAAGCTCAAAAATAGCCTGCTTGCGGTCTGAGGTCTCCTGCGCAATAGCAGCGGCGTTTGCCCGTTCTGCGGCCTTTGCGCGGTCGATTTCAGCGTTCAGTTTGGCGGTCAGGTCGGCAACGTTGGATTCAACAGTATCCAGACGTTCGCCCCATGCCGCCATATCCTTTTCCCACTGCTCAACCTTTGTGTTCCAGCCGTTAATCAGTTCGGTGAAACGCTCGTTGTCTTTCTGGAACTGCTCAACCAGTCGGGACAGGTCAAGGACGGTCTTTTTCAGGTCTGCGAACTGATAGTTATAATCGGACGTTTTGACCCAATACTTCGTCTGCCCTTCCGGGTACGGGGGCAGCTGCGCGCCCTTCGGCACATAGCACTTAGAGGTGTAGCAGTTGCCGTCATGAATGACGATTGTCAGCGGCTCATACTCCCGCACGTCGTCCCACTCCACAGGGTCGGCGAAAATGGGGACATATCGCGCACCGATGTACATAGATGTGCCGCCCTTGTAGGCAGGCGGGGGGCACGGGTGCGGGGGACATCCGTGTGGATGGCAGCAGTCACCGCCCGGGGCATGAGGTGCGCACGAAATGGGGAAATCATTGCAGTTGCAGTTTGCCATAATAAAAATGCTCCTTTCTCAGTAGTAAACGACCAAATGGCCATATCCGGGTTTATCGGGGTCAAGCAGGGTATCAAAATGCAGAAATTCCCAGCTTGCGGGGATATAAGCGACAAAGTGCCCGTCATCGTCAAGGCCAAAGAACACGAACCGCACCATCTGATAGATGATATCGGTCATGTTGGTATTGACCCATTCAATGAACGTATCCTTTGTAAAGTCGCCTGCTTTCAGCTTTGCAAAAAGCTGGTCGGTTGCTTCTTTCAGCTGTGCGGTCAGGGTATCCAGACCATCAAGGCGGGTATCCTGCCCGATATCGTGCAGCCGCAAGGTTTCCGTGTTGGTCAGAGCCTGTTTGAGCTGGTTCACCAGCCAATACAGGTCATACTGGTAATGGTCGCCGGGTGCTGCATACGGGGGCGACGTCTGAAAGATAAACGGGGTGCTGATATCGGGGTTCTTCGTTTCGTCTGCCATATGTGCGGCTCCTTTCATAAAATCCCCCGCTTGCGCGGGGGTCAGTCAGTTAGTGTTTGCCGTTCAGCTGCGCCAACAGCGCGTCAGCCTTGAGTGCATTCGTGGTGAAAGAGTTATTCTTCCACCATGCAATCAGGGCGGCTACGGTGGTAAAACCAGCCGTTACCAGCTGTTCCAGCGTTTCCGACTCGATAGGCAGGGGGCTTTTGCCGCAAGCGCTCAGAATCTGGTTAACGATAGCCAGAACAAGCACAAGGGTACGTGCGACGGTGCCAGCCGAAATGTGCAGTTCTTCCATAATTATTCTCCTTTCAGGTGTGTATGCTCTAAATCATCAATGCGATGATTTGCGACTTTGATTTGCTCCTCAATGACGGGGATTTTTTCAGCAAAAGAATTGTGCTTGCGAACTTCCCGCGTCAGCTCTTCAATTTTTACATCGGTGACGGCTTGAGATTTGCTATTTGCAATCAGGACTCCCGCAAGGGTGACGATACCTGTAATAATGGCAGCAACAATTGTTTCCACTGTACCGCCCCCCTTAATACACATCCAAACAGAACTTTGAATGGTAGTCATTGGCGATTGCCATATACACATCGAACAGCACGGTTTCACGCTCTGCATCAATCATTTGTTGTGTGGTGGTAACGCCGATATTGCCCTGTTTAATCCAGCCGTGATTATAGGTCTCCTTTGCGGTTTCCTTGCCCACCTCTTTAGCGTCTTCGTGCCGGATATCATGAGCGCTGGTTTTCGTGTCGGTCGTGCCTTTGGTCGTGCCGTCCGTCTGGCTTCCGGTGGTCTGGTCTTTGTGCCCGTGGGTCTCCGTGTCCGATGTGCCGGTGGTGACGGTGGTTGAATTGGCTACTGTTGTGGACGTTCCTGTAAAGTCTGTGGTCTCCTTGTGTTCACCGTTTTCGGTGCTTTTAAAGGTTTCCTCTGCCACGGTGTGCGTCTGGTCGTCGGGCTGGTAGTCCGGGGCATTTTCGGGGCTGATATCGCGGGTCACAGTTTGGTCAAGGTTCTTTGTGCTTTCAGTGGTCTTTTTGTCCGTGCCTGCGACGTCCGTTTTGTTGACGGTCGTGGTGGTGCTGGTATCATCGGTGACGGACTTGCCTTCGGTCTCCGTATGCCCTGTGCCTGCGGTTTCGTCGTGCAGCTCTGTACTTCCGGTTTCGTGATAGTCTCCGGTTGTCACCTGTCCCACGGTCTGCCCGCTCTTTCCGCGATTGATAGCGGTTCTATCCTGCGTGGTATCGCGGTCGGTAGTGCGGACGTCAGTGGTGCGTTCCTGCACGTCAGTGTTCCAGATGGGGTTATACTTGAGCTGCGTGGTGCTGTAAAGCTTTTCCCAGATAGGCATACTCTCTTGCACCCAATACCGGATAGCGTCCACCATCCAATACGGGTCAGGCCGGTAAAGCGGGGCTAAACCGTGTTCCCGCATGATGATATGAATAGCAAGCTCTCTATCCATACCAACAGGAACTTTGAAATCACGGAAAAGCCCTTCGGGGATATTGCACAGGAGCTTGCACGCGCGGTCGATAGCATCACTGTTTTGGTTCGTGCTGTTCTGGTTCGTTACGCTCCCCCAATACATCGGCATTCTCTGCACCCCCTTCTCTCAGTTCTGGCGGCTCGTTGATTTCGATGGAAATATTGGTTCCATACATATCATTGCACACTTTTACCGATTCGTCAAGTGAAATTTTCCAAACCTCTCTGCGGTTGTACGTTTCGGCGTCGGCGCTGGCGCTCTCATTCGTTACAAGCCGTTCCTTTTTATCCGGCTGCACCCGAATACCCAGTTCCCGGTAAAAGTCCTGCAGCGTTTTCCGTCTCAGGTCGTACAGGTCAGGCAGAATAAAATTTTTCGACAAATCGCGGTCGAACTGCATGATAGGCAGCTGATACTGCGCGTCGGTTTTGTTCATGACAGGCTTCTGCAGCTGCCCGTTTACCACAATGGCGGGTTTGCCGTTTTCCAGCTGCTCGAAAATCGTTTCCAGTGTACGGCGGGCTTTTTCGTCTTTGGCAATGGCAGCATAAGCAAACCGGCTGTTTACAACGGCCTGCCGGATAGACACTTCCAGCTGCTGCATTTCCACGGCGTACTTTTCAATGATATCCCAGACTCCGCGATAGTCGGGGGTCAACTTGATAACGGCGCACTCCGTGCCGATTTCAAGCGGTCTATCAAACTGAAAGAACGGCGTTTGCACCATCATGCCGCGCGGCTGGAACTGCAGCCCAAAGCCAGTAGGTGCACCCGGCTGCACCACAAGGCCGTATGTTTTGGAGTTAAACACAACGGCATAACCCATGCGCAAAAGCTGGTAAAGGAACGCGTCATAGTCCCAGCCAATTTGTCCGGGGCCTGCTTCCGGCAGACCATGGATTTTATAGAGGGCACGCATACGCTGGAAAAACGACCGCTCCCAGTAGTTGAGCACATCCGTGCTCAGAGACGGGGGACGAAACCCACCGCATGCCTGCACGTCGTAGGTTCCCTGATAGCACTGATACATGGTATCACCTTTCCTTTCTATTCAATGAAAACACCGCCGTCCATAGCGGCATTGATGTACGCGGTTTCTGCGCTGGTCGCCATTGGCGCAGCGACGGAAAAGCCGCGCGTCTGGCAGTATCCCGCTGCAGGGGTATCAATTTTCATCACGGGGTGCCCGTACATGCTCTGAAAATTCGTGTCGTCCGTGGGCGGGTAATACAGCAGAGTCAGGCACGCTTCCATGGACTGCAGCGCCGTTGCATTTCCGGTCATGCTGCCCGCGCACTGCGCAACAGGGGGAATCATCTGCATAACTGCGCCGCCCAAAGACTGCATTGCAGCACCCATGCTTTTAGCTCCGGCAGACGGGTTTTTATACAGCTCTCCGTGAATAGGGCCGATATCAATAGGAAAGCTTGCGGCACTGCTCAGTGCTCCACCGCCCACCTGTAAACCAATGCCAATAGCGCCAATTGTAGCGGCTGCTTGATTGCCGGTCAAGCTGATATTGCTTGCACCGATGGCGTATTGGGATGCGATATTAGCACTTCCCACGTATACCGTGTATGTGCCTGCATCCACCTTGACGGAAATATTACCATCAAGGAAAGAACAACACCACGTAACGGTTAAAGCGGCAACGTTGTTAACTTTATCAACCGGAATGGACACTGTGCCGATGAACGGCACATACAGAATCATCTGGCAGTTCAGCCGTTTCCAGTCCGACACGGGCCACGGAATCGGGATTGCGGTTTCACGCTTGATTTGAGAATGCCCCATGACGCCGCCTGAAACCCCTGTATCAAAGTCTCCCAGAAAAACGTTTTGTGCGCTCTGCGGGATAACACTTGCTTTAATAGGAATCCAAATACAAGACCGGATGCAATCCACAGCCGCACCGCCGTACACGAAATTTTTTGCAAGATACTTGATAGCCTTATCCGTGGCAGTGTCCGCGCCGCTGTAGGTCTCTGTGGTGCTGCCGATACGGGACACAACGCCGCCTTTCTCCATCACTGCCGGGGGGTAGGTATCGACCGTGTTAACCTGTGTCGTTTTCGTCTGGACGTCTGAAATCATCTGCCCAAAGTCGGCGGTAATATCCTGCTGGATGCTGTCAATCAAACGGGACAACGCTGTTTTGTTCATGACATAAGTGGTAACACCGGAACTTTTGCCAACTGCGGACAGGATGAACGCGCCCTGCGTGCTGTCAATGCATTCATCCGTCACATCAAGCGCCACGCTTGCGACCTGCGGACGTTGCGCCACGTTCTGGCGGCTGTCCTGCACGCGGTAGCCGTCGCCGGATGCATCGAACTCGTTATGTCCATACACAATGTACGCTTTGGTTTTCTTGATATCGTCCGCAAAGGTCGCAAGTGCATCAATGGTGCAGGAGAATTGCCAGTTATTGGCATTCAGTGCGGTGATATCTTCAATCCAGTAATAGGCGTGAGTTTCCTCAATATAGCAGTAGTTATACTGCGGGGAGATATTCAGGCTGTTCAGCCGTACATAAAACACGGGTGCTTCCATGCTGCAGGCCCGTTTCATATAAAACGGGAATTCGTCCGGCAGAGCCGTCAGCTCAATGCGTTTTGTGCTGTTGAGTCGCTTTGATACTTTGCCCAGATGTGCATGATAGCCGTGCTCGATACCTTCATTATGGTCTGCCATGTAATAACCTCTCTTTCCTTTAAAATAAAAACAGGAGCGGCGGTGCGCCGCCCCTGTACATTCAGTTTGTCGGGGTTATAGAACCGTTTACGGTTCGTCGGACATGAACATAAGAATTGCGTTCTGCGTCGGGTTTTGCGTGTAGTTCATCTTCCAGTGGTGTTCGGTGTTGTAGTATTCACCGGAAATGTTGAACGGGGTAGTATACACGCTATCCTGATAATAGGTCGTTGCCATAGCTTTACGGTCATACAGCAGGCCCACGACATAGGACAGGGCAACAGCCCCACCCGTCACCTGTCGTCCGGTGTTCACGTCGAACTGCGACGGGACGCAGGAAATAGCCGGTTTGTCGTTGATGTTCTGCCAGAAATCGACACCCTCATAATTGCCAAAGCTCAGATAGCCGGGGCCAAAGATGGCAGGATAAACCCAGCTTCTTGCGTCGTTGATAAGGGGCTGATACAGCAGCAGCTTCTGTTCGCTCTTCGGGGTATGACGCAGGAGATGCAAGGTGTTCCCGCCGTCGTCGGTGCAAACGGGGGTCTGATGATACAGCACGCTGCTGTTTTCCATCAGGCTGCTGGTAGTTTCCAGCCACGACACGAAAAAGGACAGGAATTCCTGCAGATGGGTGGTCAGCAGTTCTTTGGTGGTGTAGGTCGTGCCGCGTGCCGCGTTGAAAGCCTTTGTCAGGTTCACATGACATTCATCACGGTCAGAGTTGTACAGCGCACCCATGAAATTGATGACCTGTGCACGGTTTTCGGCAGTTTTCCACCGTGCAACATCGTTTGCGATTTCGGTAGTCATTGCCGCCAGAAACGCGCTGAACTCGCTTTCATTGGTGAAAGCGGTTTTCAGCTGGTTCCGGAACGTGGTGTAACGCTGGTTCAGCACCTTCTGCCCACCATAGAACATCTCAAGCGGATAGCGTTTCTTGATTTTGTACATGTCAACGCTGCTACCGTCCACCAGAATGTCGTTGTTCTGCGCGGTGTTGATAAACTTCGATTCGTCGAAATCGCCAGAGAAGAAAGCGATTTCACGGACGAACAGGCCCCATTCCTGCCGGTCGGTCTCGATGCTGGTAAACCGGCCCGCATAGGAGCGGCTGGAAATCACGGTGCGTGCAATCATATTAGAAAGCGCCTGCAGGGTTCCTTCCATGCTCTGGTCAAGGCACATCTGCCCTACCTGAATGAAACTTGCCGTGTTGACGGCCTGAATAGTCGCAGTCTGTCCGGTGACTTCCTTAACCAGTGCGTTGGCAATGGTATAGATATCGGTCGGACGGAATACACTCATGCCTTTCAGCTCCGGCATGTTGGTACGGGATTTTGCCATTTGGATGCTCCTTTCTGCCGTTACTTTACGGCGTTAAAGTCGGGGCTTGCAGGCGCGTCGGCAGGCTGCACAAGCCCCAGAATGATATCTTCTACACTGGTAACGGGGGCAGGATTGCCCACCGTGCCAGCGGTCGGAACGCTTTTAGCGTTGATGGCGGCAGTCAGGTCTGCAAGCTGCTGTGCCATTGCCGCCATAGGGTCAGGGGCCACAGGCTGCTGTGCAGCAGGAGCAGCGGGGGCCGCACTCTGTGCGCGTTCCAAAGAAAGCATCTGCTGCACCTGCTGTGCCGTGAATCCCATTTTACCCAGAGCCAGAATGTCGTTAATAGTCATGTGTGTCATCCTTTCCACCGGCTGGAACCGGTTCTAACATCGACGTGTGTAAAAGTCTTATAAATGCCGATGCCACCGCTATTTCCTAAAAAGATTTCAGCGATTGCGGCGACTTCGGCGGGGGTCTTTGTGCGGACAGGCTGGCGGTTTCGGTCGTAGTGCCCCACCCAGATATCAGCGGCCAGCCCATAAAGATGTTTACTGCGGGGTGCGCTGCCTTTCTGCTGCCGGTTCCAGCTTGCGGTGCGGAATCCGCTGTTGATGTGTACCGCGTCGCCGCACACTTTGCGGATGTTTTCCAGCAGCTCCACAAGGCGGGAATCAACTGCCACAAAGTCCTGTCCATCGTTACACTGAAACTCTGAAAGCTGAAAATGCTCAGACAGCCGAACATTTCCGTCGACACTCATGTAATATACCTTTACCATGTGTTCACCCCCTTTCTTGTTTCTGAAAGCAGAACCGGCAGGAGAAAACCGTTCCGCGTTAGAAGCGGGTGTTCTGCTCTCAGAAACGCGGGGGCATGGAAAAGGAAAAGCCAGCCGCGCACCCTTCCGGGGTGTTCCTTTTGTGCGGCTCCCCCGCTCCTTAATCATACACCCTTTAATCTTTTATGTCAAGATAGTTCCGGGTTTTGAGCAGGGCGGGGACAGACGAAAAATCGACCTGTCCTAAGCATATCATAGGGCGCAGTTCGGGGTGTACGGCCTGCAGCTGTGTTGCAGCCTGCGGGCTGCTCCCGTAGTGCTCCCTGCCGCTGTGAGGGGATTCACAGATGTAATAGTGCAATTCGTCCATCTGATACGCGTACAATCCCGCAAAAGCGAAAAGCGGCGTCATGCCTTTCAGGCTGCGGGGACGCACGTTTTCAAGATTGTTATATACGAATTGGTTTTCCATTGCCATTTTGTAAAAGTCACCTTTGCCCGCAAGATGCTTCATCAGTGCGGTTTGCTTGCGGCGGTCGCTGATACGGTCACTGTGGGGCATTGCGATAAACACACCGGTCTCAGTCATGCACCACTCGCGCCCGCTCCTTGACATTTTCGCCACAAGGTCAGTGCATCCCAGCTGCTCAAGAATGGGACTTGAAATGTCAAAAGCGTTTGCAAGCAACCACATGCGCAAGGGCGGCTTTCCTTCCAGCTCCCTGTTTCCGCACACTGTAACGTATGCATTCAGCAGCGCTTCCCCCTCAGCCTTGCGCTTTGCAATGATACGCTCCGGGATGAACTCGTCAAAAACAAGGTCTGAAAAAACATTGCCGTTAAAACCACGGATTCCCGCGATAGACGGCAGCGCCATGCCAACGGCGCGTTTGTGGCCTATGTACCACTTTTTGCGCCCGTCTTTGTCCTCTTCATCCGTGTATTCAATATCACCAATTGAATAGGAAATCTTGCCCGCTTTCAGAATGCCGATATCATAGCCCACGGACTGCAGAGCATTGAAAGGGTTCAAGTCCGGGTCTGCGGCGACGGCTTGCAGTTCGTTCACGGTACGGCGCATGTACAAGAAGTACTTGTTTTCATCAAGCATGTACTTCAATGTGCCGAACGTCTTACCTACTTGCCTTTTTCCGATTATGATATTGCACCAGCAACCTAAAGCGGCGACGGATGGGATGTTAACCCAGCCGTCGCCGGTGTACAGGTCAAGCGCAATATCTTTGTTGCGCTTGCTCATATTTATACCTCAACTTCGGCGGTGTTTTCGTCATACGCTTTACGCACGGCAGCTTCCACAGCTTTTGCGGCATCTTCGGCAAAGTAGACACGGAAATTGTCGTAATACTTGCCGTCCTTGCCCTTCATAGCGCTGGCGGTGATGAACGTACCCTTTGCACCTTCAACCAGCCGCATATTATAAAGGTCGATGCCGTACAGCCGCAGGGTGAACGTCAGACAGGTATCTGCAACCTGTCGGATGCTACGCACAACGGCGTGCAGATTGTGCAGCATTTCCAGCGTAACGCGGGGTGCGTTTTTCTTCTGATAAGATGCATTGTTGCTTTTTGCGAATGCCATAGTAAAACTCCTTTTTTCTGTCAGTCGGTGTTATTGTTCCACATGGAACATCTTATTTTGCGGTGTTATTGTTCCACATGGAACATCTTACTTTGCGGTGTTTGCTGCGATAGTGCGCAACAGCTCAATCATGGTGTCCTGCTTGTTCTCGATGGCCTGCAGATGGGAAATTGCAGTGGTCTGGTTCGTTTTGACCTCTGCCAGTTCATCCACAAAGTTCTCGAAAAAATCAGTCAGCTTTTCGAGAATGTCAGCCAGCTTATTGTTAATGTCCTGCATACGTTCACCCCCTCTCAGAACATCCAGCGAATAAGGAACTGCAGCCCTGCAGGGGTCGCACGTTCCGGATAAAGCGCGGTAGGCTCTTCGGGGAAAATGTCCGCGACATGATGATTGTACGCTTTAAGGTAGGTGTACAGGTCTGTCAGAGACCTTTCACCGAATGCGGCAGGGTCATACGTGGGTGCAAACGGGAACGCCTGCCGTGCGGCTTCCACCAGTGCGGGACGGGGCAGCGGCTGCTGCGCTCCCAGATTCTGCACCGCGTTCACCAGCTCCCCCGTGGGGTCAAACACAAGCCCGATAACGTTCCCCGCGATATCTTCCCAGATTTCAACCTTCGTGATACTTGCCATATTAAACCACCCCGTCCGCTTCGTTCAGCGCCAGCACGTCCCGGATAGAAACAAAGTCCGTGTTCCGAACTTCCGCGCTGAACTTCGTGCGTTCATAGTCGTACAGCTTGAAATGCTGCCCCGGATACGCTGCATTCAGACGCTCCAGCAGCTGCGCACGGTTCTGTGCATCGACCACGCAGATGGTCTTGATACCGTCCTCAAACTTGCAAATTGCGGTCATGTAATAGCCTGTCAGTTTCATTGTGTTTTTCCTTTCTGTCTGTTGTCTATTATAACCCCGCTTGCGCGGGGTATCGGCTTACCAAATTCTTCCCAAATTGTCGATTTTCTTTCCGTTCTTGTAAAGCACCTTGTATTTTTCGCCTACAAAGTTCGTCATGATTTTAATTTCCCATTTGTTGCCGTTTCTGTCGATACGGGTATCAATGATTTCGTTTTTCATGATAATGTCCTTTCTGTCCGTCTGTATTGGTGTGTTCCTCTCTGTGATTATATAATACCACATTCCCCGCCACAATGTGTTAACAAACTATGAACAATTTGTGAAACTATCAAATAGATACCTCGCATTCCATAAGTAAAGAGCGTTCGTCCGATACCCGGTATTCGCGATTCGTCATGACAACCCACGACGCGGAAACGGTAGGTTTTGCAAAGTCGGTTCTATGGCGTATCGGTTCGTCATGGTATGCCAGACATTGACCGCCTGCAGGGGATATCAACAAGCCATCCCGCAAGTTGTCAATGCTGCCACTAAGCGCCTTTACACCCGCTTTCTTATTCACTCCCGCGATTGTGCTTTCTATCGTGCCATCTGCATCGACACAAGCATAGCACTTTGCATGCAAAAACCGGAAAGCCCGCATTCCGTACCGGTCGTGCGGGTGCTCGTCCTCTGCGACGCCAATATAGACTTTACTGCCGTCTTTCTTCTCAACCACACAATCACGCTGCACGCATTGCGCACGAATGACCGCGTTATAGTCGTCAATAGCGGGCTGCTTTTCTCCCTCAAACTTGCAAGAATCCGTATCCCAATAAATGACATTTTCCCAGCCAACACGTTTCAGCATATCCCACAGCTTGAGACGGGATAAAGACGCCGTCCACAGGCCCCACAAGAAAGGAAACTTCTTTTCTTGTGATTTCTGAATTTCGGCATCGTCTTTGCTCTGCAAATTCATAATCCAGCTTTTATGCGTGCATTCCAGCGTGTCAGGGTCGCACCCGTATTCGTCCCGGACAGTTTTCTGTGCACACGCACCGAAAATCGTATTGACGCAAATTTTTGCAAAAGCATAATCAGGGCTACCCTTTTCAGACTCTTTTACACGGAATTTCTCGTATATCGTCCTGCGGAAAGAATCCGGCAGATAATCCAGCCGAAACGCCACGCTTTCCACAGCAACGATTTTGTCATAGGTGTACCCATCAACAAAACGCTGATAATCATTGGAATCACAATACCAGAAAAGAGCATCCGCGCCCAAAACCCGACCGTTATCCAGTTCATCAAGGCCCGTTGCGTCGGGACATTTGCTGAACGAAATGCAGGGGTCGGGGCATTCAGGTTTGCAGCGGGGATTGATGATACACAGCTTTGCAATCCATCCATACCCGGCCTTGATGAATTTTTGCAAATCCACTTCCGGCAAATCAGCAGGCAGCGTTACAGGCGCACCGGCTGGAAACTTCCACAAAAGTTGCTGCGACGGGTGCGCACTCTTAAAGTCGTAACTATTGCAATTGATATAGGTACGACCGGCACGCCAGCGCGTGCCGTGCGTGTCACCGCCCGCCATACAGTGATATGCAAGCGCCATCTGTTCACGGTCAAGCTGCAGCGCCTTGATAGCTGACATACAACGTCGGTCTGGCATGATTTCTTTGCGCACCGCTTCAATGACCATGCCCGTATTTGTATATGGTATTGTCGCCTGATTATAGCCGTGTTCCGTTTTCAAGCGTTCGATTGCTTCGTACAGGCCCAGCACATCGTTAACGCAGTACGCAAATTCCGTATCTGTCAACGGCGTATCAGGGGTGCGATATACAGTATAATCAAGGTCGCCTGCAAGTTTTGCATGCGTGCACCCCTCTGTTGCTCTTGCAAGGGATTTTTGGAACAGTTTAAAGCTGTCCCTAAATTCAATCCCATTATCAAAGCGCAAATACAAGGGCTTGCGGCTTTTCGTATAAAGACTATCAGCCAGCCCCCAACGGGCCGTTAAAAGCTGCATAATATACTGATGCTCATAACCTAAGTTATGCACATACAACACAAGCCGGTTCTTTTCATTGACTCCCCATTTATCCACCAGAGTTTCAAGCATTTCTGCCCAGTCCTCAAAGTATCGGGGGACAATGACCACGCCACCAATACAGGTTTGCCAGCTATAGGCAAAACCATCTGTATCAGTGTTCGTTGTTTCTATGTCAAATGCAACCGTAACATCAAGATAACTCGACATATATTTCCGGCCTTTGGTGCGCTTAACTTTTCGCGGGCACACAAGGCGCGGCAAATATTCAGCTAAACATTCGCTAACAAGAACGCCTTGCGACTCTCTCATTTATGTGATTCTCCTTACATAATCAAGCAGTGCTTGACCTTTTGACATTTGGTCGTCCCGGTCTGCTGCTATGATATCTTCCAACACGTCGGTGTTGTTGCCGGTGATAGCATCATAAATTCTATCACTGTCGAAAAATTTCTCTGCAGCTTTGGTGAAAAACTTCCGCACCGCCATGTCCCATTGCTCCGGTGTACCCTTAAACCCCCGCTTTACGGCGGTCTGATACCGTGCATCCTTGATAGCTCTTGCACCTGTGACGGTGCTGCTTTTCATCGTCATAAATTCGCGTAGCTGCAAATACTGATGCTTGAGCGTCGTTCTGTCGGCGCTCTCTTTGGGCCGCTCATTAAAGCGGGGTTTGATTTTCCCCGGCATCTGGCTTTCTGCGTACTTGTACGCGCCTGTTTTTGCGGTATTGATAACGTCGCTTTTTTCAAGAGCGCGCAAACGCTGATTTGCGGCCTTTGCTGCCTTGCGGATAACCTTTACAAGCTCCGCGTTTGTGAGCCGGTTCGGGTCGGTAGCGTCGGGACTGTAGTAGCTCCACGACTGCGGCGCATACTTTGGCAAGTGTCTAGTGCTTCGTGCCATGGTGATTATGTCTCCTTTCAAAGTCTCTATCTGCCAGCCAATACCCGATTTTGCGGAAAACCCAGTTTAAAGGAATCGCTACGACAACCGCACAGAGCAGGCAGAACGCGCCGCCTAGAAGCATTAAAACGATATCATGAATCAGTGCCATCATCTGTATTTCATAAAACAAAGCCGTAAACATTACTGAAACACCTCTATTCTAAAACCGTCCATGGTTTCCGTCAACACGCAATCTGCAGCCCCCGCAAGACATGTGCGAATGCAATCATAGAACTTGCGTATTTGGCGGGGGTCTACATAGACACAGCTTGACGCATGCCATGAGCCTTTATTGCTCTGATATACGTAAATATGGCATACTTTAAACGCCGCCTTGTTTCTTGTGGTCATACTTGTTATATCTCCCTTCCTGATGCTGCCAATGCCGCAACGCATTGCGGTATTCTACAAAGCCTTTGTCCGACGCATACGCGGTCAAGACGTCGTGTTTTTCATCGTATCGAGCCGAACGGATTTTGATATTCTGCCCGATATCACCCAGACGACTAAAATAGTCGTTCATGATTTCCGAACCACCCCACAGCACGCGGCAGCGGGTCAGGTGGTCGGATGTGCCCAAAGTGAACTTGTGATAGTCTTTCAGTGTCATACTCTTACCCCCACTATTACATCTTCTACGGTGTTACTTCCGAAACGGTGACGGGATGCAATAATATACCGTCTGCCGTCTTTTACGATTTCTTGCAAATACCCATATTTTGCATCATAGGTTCTAAGAACCTTGTTCAACGCCAGATAGTCATAACTATTTGGACGCAGATAATAACGCTTATAATTCATCATACAACTTTCACCTCTTCTGTATCTCCGGTTTTGATATTGCGGCGCATGTACCCGACACGCCAGCCATACCCGTTATGCGATTTCAGAAACATCCAGTATTCATAACGTCCGTATATTACATGATTTTCTTCGTTCAGAAAACGGATGTATTCAACTGGCAGTTTAACTATTTTCATCTTGTACACGCTCCTTTCTATACATATTATACCACAAACGCGCACGCGATATGTTAACAAATTATGAACTTTGCATCATCACTTTGCATCATCACTTTACTGCAGCGAAGTGAGCGCTTTACTAGACTAAAGTAATCGGCGTTC
>ERZ1024479.27-NODE-27-length-16085-cov-40.465689_pt1 | contig 16085 bp, 26 predicted proteins | sample MGYA00520800_ERZ1024479 | MGnify/ENA primary metagenome ERZ1024479 (study PRJEB33242, sample SAMEA3444313) | Homo sapiens | biome: Host associated; feature: Gastrointestinal tract; material: Stool | place: Uganda | collected 2011-01-01 ... | reverse complement strand
GGCGACCACCGAGATCTACACTCTTTCCCTACACGACGCTCTTCCGATCTTGCCTAAAATATGAGTTATACCCGGACACGCACAATATTAAATTGTCAAGGTACACTATGCGGCACTGACCGCCGACTTATAAGCCCGCGCCCTGTGTGGGCTGTATTGCGGTTCGTTTTGGATTGTCTATATGGTAGCACACTGTTTCGTTGTTGTCAACCCCTTTTTTCAAATTTTTTGAAAAAACTTTTTTCTAACTGTGCGCATATAATGTAACGCGCGTATACGTGCGCGTGTGCGTGTACGTATGAGCGCTAATGAAAATTTTAACAATCTCAGAAATTTCTACCTACCGTGGCGGTAGGTAAGATAGTTCGTGCGCAAACTACTTTAGTATGCTAAAGCCCTACACCACTACGCTAAAGTATTTGGTGAAAATTTTAACAATGTGCAAATTTTGGAAATGAATGCCAGGACGCGCAATCGCTGATAAAATGCACGCTATGACGTTCAGAATGAACGTCAAAGCGTGCGCGAGCGAGCGGAGCGAGCGAGCCACCGCGAATGTGAATATTTATAATGAAGTTGAAAGACGGTTAACAGACATGATTTCGCGCGGCGTTATTGTAAATGTAACGGAATTGCATAACGCAAGAGCTTTAATGTGGCAAGGTGTTTACGTAACACTTATAACAGCAGCGGCAAATTGGTCAGAGGTAGTTAATTGGATTGACGAAATTAAGTGATTAAACCCGCTGACGAGTCTTTGAAAATTAAGACGAAACACGCAAGCATAACACGCTTGCGTGTCCGGGTGTTTCACATGAAACATACCTATCTTGGGCAGCTGCACCCATAAGCAGCGGAGAAACGGCATGAAACTGAACAGAAACACCAAAAAGGCACAAGGCTTCATTGAACGTTTTTATAACAGCGAAATTGATAACTTTGGCGGTTGTTACAAGACGTGTTCTGTGGCAAAGTGCAGAGCATTTTATCGTTCCACAAACAAGTGTGCTGAGATGGAGGGCTGGCGTTTTCGCATTATCTCTTTTAATTCTCAGACTTTCACGTGTGGTTGGCTCTATGTGGATAAAGAAACAGACAAAATCATGCTGAATGTGGAGACATACCGAAACACCTACACCATTGAGTATTAGTTAAACTTATACCCATTACCCTCGCTTATACCGAACCTCTGTTCGATATAAGCCGTGCTAATAGGTGCATTATAAACCATTAAAAACTGAGACTTTACAAATCACCGGATATATGTTATCCTTTAGACAGTAAAACACAGGAGGTACGACATGACATTGAGTAGATGGGCTAAAGCGTATGGCATTATTGACTATACACCCAATAGCAAAGCCGAGGAAGATTTTGTGCGGCGCTGGATTTTTGACCACCGGGAATTGTTGCACAACGTACAGACAAATGATAGAACTTTCACCTTTAAGGCAATCAACGCTGTTATCGGTGAATTTGGCCGCGTCCTTGATATGTTCAAGGAGGAAGATTTGCATTTGCAGGAAATGGAGGCGTATTTTAATGAGCATTGAACCCATTACAATAACCATTAGCGGCTGGTTTTTCATCGCTATTATCATAGCGTTTGCAATTCAATTTGCAGTCTGGATTCTCTGTGTTCTTGATTACATGGACAAGCCGAAACGGAAAAAGCGCCACTGAGCGCTTTCCGTCACACCGGATTCACCTCCCGGTGTCTGATGATGGCAGGTGTCCACACAGATTATATTTAATAAGGTGAGAAAGGCCAAAACTATGGCGAAAATGATTACCCGCACATTCCGCACTCAGGAGGTCACTGTCATGACGATGGATGTGACCACCAACGCAACCGAACCCATGTCCCTGACGCTGCCCCATGTTCTGCCCGACAATGAGAAGATTCTGAAAGCAGCCAAGAAGAAGCTGGACACTGACACCCTCAAGGTCGTGTACGTTATCGGTTCCGAGGTCAAGGAGCAGCTGCGCGGCGTGGACGAGGAGAAGTTCCTCGCTATCTCCGTACCCGTCGAGCGCTGAGTGAAAGGAGGAACAGACTATGGAAAAGACACTTGAGCTGACCATTTTCGCAAAGAAGCGCACTTCCAAGGACGGCAAGAAAACGTTCTTCACCTACTTCACCACTATGCCCGGACGTGACAAGGCGAATAAGGTAAAGTTCCGCGAGGAATGCGGCGCCCCTGACTGCCCCGTAAACATCGTTCTCCGCAAGGGCGATTGCAATATGGCAAAGGAAACCTATACCGACGAGGTTACAGGCGAAGTCAAGGCGGTGGACGTTCTGTGGGTGTCCAAGTTCGAAGCAGGCAAGTCCTACGAGGACAAGTCCATGGACGAGTGGTTCTGAGACAAACAAGAGCGCCCCTGAAATATGGGGCGCTCACTTCTAAGGAGGTGCAAGCATGGCGAAGCGTATGACCCCTAACCAGAAAGCATGGCAGCGTGAAATGCTGCGTATCGAAAGCATGGCGCGTTCTATCGGAATTGAGGACGTTGCCAGCATTAAACCAAAGACCCCTGAAAAAATAACTAAGAAGCATATCGCACAGGCAGAAGCCATAACGATGAACTACATTCGTGAAAAGGCAGAGCTTGATAGCGTAGGAATAAAACCGACAAGGAAAGTAAAACAGCAGAGAGGTAAAGCTGTATCTGGCGTAAAGGAACCGGATTATGTAAAGAAACCCCGCCGCCCGCTTACAGAGGAAGAAAAGAGACGGAGAGTTGAGAATTTGCGAAAGGGCAAGGAGAGCCAATCAGCAGAGCAGAGAAGCAAAGCAGCACAGAAAGCCGCCAAGCACAGAGGGAAAAGCGCGGCTAAGAAATCTGGGGCTACGAGAGCAGCCAAGAACGAGCAGATTGCAAATCTGCCTAAAGCGTCCGATTTGGCTGTTGACAATTTCTTTAGCGCGATTAGAGACAGACTGACCGCTCCACGCTCTGCGGATGATATTAGCGCAACGCAAACGTACTACAACGCCATGTTGTCGCTGCTATCTGATATTGGAAAAGATAGGTTTGCTTCAATGCTCATATTAGCAGACCAAGAGGGCGCGGGAATATATCTAACCTTACCGCCGTCACAGGTGGACATGGAATGGGCTATGGGAGCCATAACTGCGCTTTACGGTGTGGTAAATAAACACGATTTAGGTTATGGTAAGCGTGTCAGGAAAGTATGGGAAGATATGGACGAGACAATGGATTCATACGATGTGGACATAGAATAAATTTAGGTGGTGAACAGTAAATGCGTAAACCCTTATATCTTGTGGGAGATTTTGAAACTACTGTGTACAAGGGGCAAGACCACACCGAAGTCTGGGCAAGCGCAGTTGTACCGCTGTTCACAGAAAATGTACAGATACATCACAGTATTGATGAAACATTCAATTATCTTGCCAGTATTCATCAAAACGTGGTTATATACTATCACAACCTAAAGTTTGATGGCTCTTTCTGGTTAGATTATTTGCTGGCACAAAAGAAATTAAAGCAAGCATATTTAAGGATAGGGAAAGAGGAAAACGATGTAGAGTGGCTACCTAAAGCCAAAATGAAGAACAATACGTTCAAGTATTCCATATCCGCTATGGGACAATGGTATACGATAACCATTAAGGTGAATAACCATTTCATTGAGATACGCGACAGCTTGAAGCTGCTGCCATTCAGTGTTAAGCGGATAGGTAAAGCTTTTAAGACTAAGCACCAGAAACTTGACATGGAGTATACAGGCTTTAGGTATGCTGGGTGTGAGATAACAGAGGACGAGCAGAAGTATATAGCTAATGACGTACTTGTGGTGAAAGAAGCGCTTGAAATAATGTTTCAACAAGGGCACGATAAATTAACAATAGGGGCTTGTTGCTTGCAAGAGTTCAAGGACGGCTATAATCAGAGCCTTGAAATGAATTTTGAGCGTTGTAGTTACGATGAAAAGCTGCCTAACCTTTATGCAGAAGATATGCAGATGGCATACGGTAGCAAGGTAGACGGGATAGAAACCGTAGGAGATTACATTAGAGCGTCATACAGAGGCGGTTGGTGCTACCTTGTTAAAGGCAAGGAGGAAAAGGAATTTTATAACGGTACAACCGCCGATGTTAATAGCCTTTACCCATCTATGATGTCCAGCGAAAGCGGAAACTATTACCCTGTCGGTAGGCCGTGGTTCTGGAAAGGAAATTTTTGTGACGAGCCTTTTATGCGGGTACCTAAGATAATGGATGGGCAATACTGGTTTGTTAGGCTGCGAACACGGTTCTATATAAAACCCGGCATGTTACCAACGATACAGCTGAAACACAATTGCTTGTACAAATCTAATGAGTTCCTTACAACTTCTGATGTGCTGAATCCGGAGGATGGGAATTACTATTCACAGTATATAGACCTTGACGGAGAGATACAAGAAGCCATAGTGGAAATGACCATGACGCAAACTGATTATCAGCTAATGATTGAGCACTACAACCTGAAAGACACTGAGATTCTTGACGGAGCTGTGTTCAAGGCCGAGAAAGGATTATTCGATTCCTACATGGCTAAATACAAGAAGATAAAGCAGGAGAGTAAAGGCGCTATGCGTGAGCTTGCCAAGCTGTTCTTGAACAATTTGTACGGTAAGATGGCAAGCAGCACCGACAGCAGCTTCAAGCTTGCCTATATTAAGTATGACGGCGTTGTAGGTTTCATGCCAGTTATTGAAAATGGTAAGAAACCGGGCTATATACCAATAGGCTCTGCTATAACAAGCTACGCAAGAAACTTTACGATACGTGCAGCGCAAAAGAATTATCACGGCATAGACAAACCGGGTTTTATCTATGCAGACACCGATAGTATACATTGCGACTTACCACCTGATAAGGTGGAGGGAATAAAAGTGCACCCCACGGATTTTTGCTGCTGGAAGCTGGAAAGCTGTTGGGACGTAGCAACTTTTACAAGGCAGAAAACGTATATCGAGCATGTAGTCAAAGAAGATTTGGAGGAATGTGAACCATACTATAATGTTAAGTGCGCCGGTATGCCGCAAAGATGTAAAGACCTTTTTGTAATGAGCCTAACAGGAGAGCACAAAGGAGAGCTTACAGAAGAAGAACAAAAGTTCGTGTCAGTTCGTAGAACGTTAGACGATTTTCATAAAGGTCTTTTAGTGCCGAGTAAGCTTATGCCAAAGCGTATAAAGGGAGGTATACTTCTGAAAGATACCACCTATGAAATGAGGTGACGAAATGAAAAAGGTTAAATGGCGCGAGTGTATCAATTCAAGACTGACGTACAGGCTGGGCGGATATATACAAGAGGTGAATCACATTAAGAAAGTTGCTGCAAATAATTCAGCTGTTAATGCAGATAGTCAGTTAACGCCGGAATGGTTGCAGATAGAAATAGCGAAGCAGAGGTGGTTCTGATGTATAGAATATACGACCCTGAGAAAGTTTTGGAAGCTGTCGGATTTGCTCACCCGATAAAAGGGTTTCCGGATTATGATTATAAGAAAGGCTTTAATGACGGACTTAATTGGTTTCAGGCACAGCTTGCAAAATATTCGCGGGAGGTGAAAGTGCGTGGGCAGACCGAGGATTCCAAGGGGGCAAAAACAGATTGAAGCATATAAAACAGGGGTATGTCCGTACTCTGATGATTGTTTTAAGTGCCCGGAGAAAGATTGTATAGCAAACGGGGCGTTTGCTTACAAGATAAATGTGTTACAGTCAGATGTTGAAAGAGGAAATGGCGCTAAAGGCGGTAAATTAAAGGAGGAAATGTGATGGACGCTATTAAGTTTATTGAGGAAAAGGAAAGAATGTGCCAGACCTGTGGCTCTTGTGTCTTGTGTCCAGCGTGGCTGGATGATGGGTGCATTATGAGTATGCGAAGCGGTTTTGCTCCTGAGCAGCAAATCAATGCAGTTAAAGTATGGGCAGAACAACATCCGCGCAAGACACGCAAGACTGTGTTCTTGGAACAGTATCCTAATGCAAGGGTTGACAGTCAGGGTATACCTTGTATTTGCCCCGCAGGTGTCTATGGAGACGGGGTATGTCCTAAGAAAAAAGAGGATTGTAGAATGTTATGTTACGATTGCCGTCGTGAGTTCTGGTTGCAAGAGGTAGAATAAAAGGAGAGGTTAGTAACCTAACCTCTCCCTATTTCACCCAATATCCACAACAGGCGGCGCTTACAAGCGGGCTGCGAACCCGACCCAACCCCGGAGGTTTTCACACCTTGCAACCCGGCGCTGCGGATAAGACGAACGACTGAGGATATTAGCGGATGAACACTTAATAGCTGAGTGCTTTAAGAACAATTTCCTTACACTCAATGTCCTTGAATCTGAAACACCCACGCTCAAAGTAGTAGCGCATGGTAGACAGAAACAAGTCGCTGCGTTTGAGCATGACATAATTAACGTCATGGTCATTTGCGGAAACGGTTATCTTAATGGGGAAAGAATCGTCAATACGTTTGTCACAATAGACAACACCCTCGTCAAGATACTCTCTGATGGCAAATCTCTTATTACCGCTTCTAAGAGTAGCAATGTAATTACTTCTACCCTTGGGCGTGTCAATAAATGCAGAACTGTCATTCAGATACACGCACTCAGAAGCATAAGCAACATAATCATTTTGCGCAAAAGCCCTGTTGAATCCGCTTTCTTTCTGAGCTGTGCTTGCGGCTTCAACGAACCCCTGTTCAAGAACAAACCCATCACCCTTTAGAAAGTTGGTATCAGCTTTCAATCTGCCAGTGATACCGAGTTCCACATAGTAGGGATTGATAAGTGAAACAGGGTTAGCGCACATGTAAATCGGCAAATATCTAACCTGTTTGTTCTGTCCTCTGGCAAGAGAAGTATGAATAGAGATAAGCTTTTTAATTTCGTCAGGAGCGTACTTATTAGTTTCGCTCTGAAATTCATCAAAGAACATTGCAGATGTATCACTGAACAGGTGGGACAGTTTCTTAATACTATCAGCGTCATTGATTGCAATTGCATATCCGCAAGATACGTCATTAAGAAACAATTCTTTATACTTACCCTTTTGTCTTGTCTTTTCAGACATATCGTCATCCGGGAAGAACAAGCCGCCAATGTCCTTAAAGAACTTATCAGCAACTTCATCCAGTTCATAATTAAACCGATACAACAGACAAAATTTTGCACCAGTTTTCTTGAAACGATTTACAAGTAGTCTACCGAAGTAAGTAGTTTTACCACCAGTTCTGTTAGTGGTGGTCATGTAAATCTCAGGTTTCTTACCGTTAATGTCCAGCATGGAAAGTAGCTTTGTTCCATCATAATACTGGCTCACAGGACTTCACTCCCTTAAAATTTCTTTACTTAATTGTACCAAAAAAGCTTGCATTTGTCAAGTAAATGTGCTACAATTAAATCGTAAAAGTTAGGGAAAGGAGGTAAATGCAAATGGAAGTTTGGACTAATCTCATTTCGTCTTTGGGATTCCCCCTTGCAGCGTGTATTGCTCTGGGATTTTTCGTCTACAAGATGTGGCAAAAGCAGTCCGATGAAACGGATAAAATGACAAAGCAGTTCACTGAAACTGTCGAGCGTCTTACTGCCAGCCACCACGAAGAAATGTCGGGAATCCAGCAAGCCCTGACCGAAAACACCATTGTGATGAACAAACTTATCAACCGACTGGACGGTATCAAGGAGGACGTTAAGTAATGCCAGACACCTTTATTTTTGGCAACAGATACTTGTCGGTTTCTGAGCAGCAAAACAATGCAGACGTTTGTTATTCTTGGTTTCGCGGTATACAAGCAAGTCGCTTTTCTGTAAATGCTACCTGTGCTATTATCGCAAACTTTGAATATGAATCTACTATAAATCCCGGTATCGTGGAAAGTCTTGCAACAGACCCGGAAGCTTTCAAACAGCAGAACGGGTACTATCCGGGTTGTGGGCTTGCTGGCTGGACACCGTATACTAAGCTTACGGGCTGGCTTAATGATAACGGAATTGCAGCGGATTTTAACAGCGGTTGGCAAGACAAGGGAGCGCTTCAACTTGAGTTCATTCTGTGGCAATTACAAAACCAGCCGTCAGCTGTATGGTTTCGTAACCCTCAAGTTACTCCCTCTAACCCGCCAATGAGTTTTGCAGAGTTTTGTAACTCAGATTTAGACCCGGCAACTCTTGCCAAGTATTGGTGTTGGTATTATGAGCACCCCGCAGACCCGAACGGTCAAGCGCCTTTGAGAGCGGCTGCCGCAGACAAGTGGTACACTTACTTTACGGGGCAAGAACCGCCAACGCCACCGGAACCGTCACCAACTAAGCAAAGGGGCTTACCCGTATGGATGATGGTTGGAAACAGGAAACGGCGCGTAATGCGCGGAATATATTAAAGGAGAATGTACCATGGCAAAGCTTAACAGAGAACAGTTTTTGGAAGCTATCAAGGCGAGAATCGGCGATGACACCTCTGATGCTGCAATGCAGTTCGTAGAGAACATGACCGACACCTTTGATGGTTTCTCAGGCAGCGATAACCAGCAGCGTATTAGTGAACTTGAGAATAAACTCGACGAAGCTAACAACGCCAAGGACGAGCTGGACAAGAGCTGGCGACAGAGATACCGCGACAGATTCTTCTCTGGCGTTGACAGCGAGAAGCTGCCGCCCGAAGTCAAAGACCCCGAACCCGCAGAACCCGATAGGGCTACTACCATTCAGGTGAATGACCTGTTCACCGAAGTTTAAGAAAGGAGAACATAACAATGCCCACTAAGCCTAAGATTAAAACCCTCACCAACAGTTCTATTGATGTGCTGAACGCTATTCGCAATAGCGCCACCGTCAATTATCAGAACTACGTTCCTGTAGCCACCAAAGACCCGGACAACATTCGTGAGATTGGTGCTATCATCATGGATATGCCCCAGCTCCAGAACGAATTTCTGTCCGCTTTGGTGAATCGCATTGGTCGTGTGATTCTCACCAGCAAGATGTACTCCAACCCTTGGGAGATGTTCAAAAAGGGTATGCTGGAATACGGCGAGACTATCGAAGAGATTTTCGTGAACATCGCCAAGCCTTTCCAGTATGACCCCGCGGTTGCCGAGGAGGAAGTGTACAAGCGGGAAATTCCCGATGTACGTACTGCGTTCCATGTGATGAACTATCAGAAGTTCTACAAGGCAACCATTCAGCAGGAGCAGCTGAGACAGGCGTTCCTGTCCGCTGACGGTATCTCTCAGCTTATCGCCGGTATCGTTGACCAGATGTATACCGCCGCCAACTACGACGAGTTCATCACCATGAAGTATCTGCTGGCAAAGCAGATTCTGGCCGGTCGTTTCCATCCCGTCACCGTGGACGCTCTCACCGCTGCGAACTCCAATGCTGTGACCACCACCATCAAGGAGACTTCTAACATGATGGTGTTCCCCAGCACCGAGTACAACCCTGCTGGTGTGTTCCAGCACACTGAGTACAATGACCAGTTCCTCATTATGAGCGCCAAGGCCAAGGCTGTCATTGACGTTAACACTCTGGCTGCTGCGTTCAATATGGATAAGGCTGACTTTATGGGTCACGTTATCACTATTGATTCTTTCGGCACTCTGGACGTGGCGCGTCTGAATCAGCTGTTTGCTGATGACCCCACCTACACCGAGATTGGCTCTGCTGAGCTGGCAGCGCTGAACGCAATCCCCGCCGTGTCCGTCGGTAAGGACTGGTTCATGGTGTATGACAACCTGATGCAGTTCACCGAGAACTACAACGGTCAGGGTCTGTATTGGAACTACTTCTACCACGTGTGGAAGATTTTCTCCAACAGCCCGTTTGAGAACGCTGTCGTGTATGTGCCCGAAACACCGTCTATCACCAAGGTCACTGTGTCTCCCGCTACGGCGGCTGCAAAGGCCGGTCAGAGCGTGAGCCTGAGTGCTGATGTTGAGACTGTCGGCTTTGCTTCTCAGGAGGTCAACTGGACTGTCACTACCGGTACCTACGCCAGCACCGTCACTGTTGACAAGGCTGGTAACGTCAAGATTGCCGCGACCGCTGCCGCTGGTAAGTGCGTTATCACCGCTACCTCTGTTGTGGATAGCTCCAAGTCTGGCACCTGCGAGATTACCATTACAGCGGCGTAACTCCCTAAGAGGGGAGGGAGAAATCTCTCCCCTCTATTCTAAGAAAGGAGGAATAGAATATGTATGTTGAACCTAACAGCACTATATATCTGATGAAGAATGTTCCACTTGACCCGACTTATCAGCATACGGTGCTTTTCAGTTCAAGGGATTCTCAGGCCAATACTTTTCTTGCCTTCACAGAAGCGGGTCTTACCTTTGAGAACCAAAGCTACCAGAGACACGGTAGAGGTTATCTCAGAGTGGCTAAGAACGTTGGCGAATTGCTGAACTGCAACTATATGATGTTCCGCAACTACAATAGTGAGAAGCTGGGCTATGACAGATGGTTTTATGCTTTTATCACTGATGTAGAGTACGTGAATGAAGCAACCACACTTGTCAGATATGAGATTGACATTATGCAAACGTGGTTGTTTGATTACAGCCTTGACCCGGTATTTGTGGAAAGGGAGCATAGCAGCACTGACGAGATAGGCGATAACAGATTGGATGAATCCATAGATTACGGTGATTACGTTTTCAGGGATTTTGATGTATTGCCGCCCTTTAAGTATGAAACTGACAACATGGGCGTAGCTGTATATTTCACCTCGCAAATTGTTGATGGCGAAAAGGTTGTTTATGGTGGCAAGTGCTTACAAGGGGTATTCACAGGCGGCGGATATATGTACGCAAGAAGTCCATCCGCTATAGAAGAATGGTTTAACAGAAACGCCGAATTGCTGCCGGATAATATAATCGGAATTTGTATGATTCCCAAGGCTTTAGCTCCAGAGAGTGACACAGGGCAAGCAACGTTTTCACCGTCTCCGTATAGAGCTACTTTTTCACCTAAGTCAAGGTTTGGGACTTTTGACGGGTATGTTCCTAAAAATAATAAAATAAGAACGTTCCCGTACACAGGGTATTATATGACCAACGGTACAGGTAGTAGCAAAATCTATCACTATGAGGATTTTAACGACCCGACTAAGATTCCGCAGTTTAGAATATACTGCAACAGTTTAATGGGTGGTGATGCTTTTGTTGCACCTGTCAACTATAAAGGCACTAAGAGTATTCCCTCTACAGCTGGAATTGAAACAGAATCTAATTTCAATGAAGCAATAAGCGTTGGCGGTTTTCCCATGTGCAGTTATTCCTATGATTCTTTCAAAGCATGGTGGGCACAAAATCAGGGTTCTTTCCTCGCTGGAATGACCGGGCAATTAACCGGTGCAGGAGCTACTGGTTTAGTTGCACTTGCTACAGTTGCTAACCCTGTAGCCGGTTTATTTGGAGCTGGCATATCTATTTTTAGCGCAGTAACTAACGCGCTTGGAACAGTCAGAGATAAAAAAGCTATGCCCGGACAACTGCTTGGTGACGCTTCCGTAAACACAGCTATGGGTTCTGGTTTCTTTGGAATCTGGGGTGGAGAAATACGTATTAGAAAAGAATACGCCATAATAATTGACCAGTATTGGAGTAAATTTGGCTACCCTTGTAGAAAGGTTAAAGTGCCAAACAGAAACGCCAGAGCTAATTGGAACTACGTAAAAACTGTAGGCTGTGAGTTCACCGGTTCCATCCCTGCGTCTGACGCTGAATCCATCAAAGCAATCTATGACAACGGTGTTACGTTCTGGAACGACATTAACAAGGTGGGTAAGTACGGGGACTTCACCAACCCCATTAACACATGATGTTCGGGAACGACCTGCCAGAAATGAAAAAAGTTGGGTGCTGCAACGAAAGCTTACCGCCGTTGCCAACTGGCAGAGTTCGTAACTATTTACCCACTATGTATAACGAAGCACTGACCTATCAGGAAGCAATGGTAACAGTGCTACAAAAAATCAATCAGCTTGTGGAAGCTGTAAATAACATCAATCTTAAACAAATTGAGGACATTAACGTTGTGGAGGTAAATTGAAATGGCAGACAAAACTTATAAGCTGGTATTCACGCTTTCCGATGGTAGCTCTATCAATGCGGGAACATTTGTTGCCCCGCAGGGCGAGAAAGGCGCACAGGGTGACCCCGGTGCTAAGGGTGACCCCGGTGCTAAGGGTGACCCCGGTAAAGATGGCACCAACGGTATTACACCTTCCATTGGCACCAACGGCAATTGGTTCCTCGGTTCTCAGGACACGAACAAACCGAGTAGGGGTGAAAAGGGTGACCCCGGTACAAGAGGCCCTCAGGGTGTAAGCGTCACAGGCGCTACGGTATCGGAAGTGGTATAACGCCATGGCAAAGTATAAGTTGACGCTTCAACTGTCAAACGGAACTTCCATAGACGCGGGGCAGTTTACTTGCGTAGACATTACCCAAGTTGAAGTCAATCTTCCGATGGCTGACTGGAACAATAAAACACAAACTTATACTAACGCCAGAATTACAGGTGATAGCGCTATTATCAGTTCACCGACTGTTGGTAGCTGGGAAGAAGCTGCCCGCTTTGGCGTGAAGTGCGTCTCACAAAGCGATGACGGAAAGGTGGTCTTTAACTGTGATGAAGTACCGGAAACCGACCTGTCCTTTGTGTTGATGATATTCAATCAATAGAAAGGAGGTAAACCATGGGAAAGAATAAGTGCAAAAACCTTGGCGGTATCATGTCTCAGTTTTGGAATAGTGCTGTTATGAATGAGATAACATACAACCACTATTTCAATCACCTGTCCGAGTTGGGCATGACCATGTTTGAGTGGCACAATCTCCCGAAGGGAATTGACCCGCGATTCATGGAAATGACGCTGTTCAATGAGGGCTACGCTATATTCTTCTATGATGAAGCTATGGACGAATACCTGTGCTTGCAGGCGAGAATCGGTGGAAAAATGACTGTCTATCGGGTTCCTAAAATCAGAACTGCATACGCTGTAAACGGGTATCAGTACCAGCTCAATGAAAACAACAGCGTCATCATATACAACAACTATTTGCGTTATCCCTCTGTGCCTGATGCTCAGTTCTTTGCTGCAAAGCTGGTGAACATTGACAGAGCTATTGACGTGAACGTAAACGCTCAGAAAACGCCTATTCTCATTCGTACCACGCCTGACCAGCAGTTAGGCTTGGAAAACGCCTTTATGAAGTGGCAAGGAAACCAGCCGGTTATCTACGCCAATAAGGGCAGCGACCTTGACAAAGCTTTTGATGTCCTAACCACCGATGCACCAAGCGTGTTCAAAGACCTGTATGAACTCAAGACACAAACGTGGAACGAAGCTCTCACACGAATGGGCATTAGTTCGGTGAACACAGTCAAAAAAGAGCGCATGATTACGGACGAGGTTGCAAGGGCGCAGGGCGGCACTATCGCCAGCAGATATTCCAGACTGGAAATGCGCAAACAGGCGTGTGAACAAATTAACCGTATGTTCGGGCTGAATATCTCTGTTGAGTACCGTGACGATTTTCTGAACATGACAGACAACGGAAAGGAGGAAGATGTGACAGATGTTGAACGTCGAAGCTCTGTTGAAGAATGACGAGCTGTTTGAAGAAGTTATGACGCAGTTCTGTCATGTGATGGAATGTTCTTTGTGTCCGTTCAAAGAACACGACATGCAATGCAACCTTAACGCTGCTGGTTATCGGATTCCATGGTGCGAATGGAAAACAAAGGAGGTGAAACCGTTTGAGTGAATACACGACACAGGTGAGATTTATCTGCGAAAGCTACGCAGGATTACAAGAAAGCGTAGGAGCGGATGATGTGAACACCATCGTTGCTCTGGCGGCTCCTAAGATTTTCATGAATTTCCCTATCTGGGACGAGGGATATAGGCTTACCTTGGAAACGAAAATCTTGAAGCATTTCTATCTCCGTGAAATTGCCCATGAAACCGTTGGCCTTTGGAGGTTAAGGCTGGACACGTATATGAACGAGCTTATGCCTGTGTACAACAAAATGTATGCAGCCGTGTCTCAGGAATTTAACCCGCTGTTTGATGTGGATATTACCAGAACGCATGACGGCACGTCTACCGACAGCACTAACAGTTCTGGTAACAGCGTGAACAAGTACAGCGAAACCCCGCAGGGGTCTATTCAAAATGTGCTTGATGGCAAATATCTCACAACAGCACAGGCCAATGACGCAACGTCTAACAGCAACGGCAATTCTACTGCGCAGTACGTTGAAAGAGTTACAGGCAAACAGGGAACTGGCTCCTATTCGAAACTGCTAAGAGAATACATCGACAAGCTGGTAAACGTTGACATGAGACTGATGGCAGAGCTTGAACCGCTGTTCTTCTGCCTGTTAGACTAAGAAAGGAGTAACACATGTTTGTATATCTCAGCCCCAGCAATCAGATTGGAAACACGTATTATGGGAATAACCATAATGAAAGTTTCTGGTGTGAACAGATTGCACAGGCGGCGTATGACGCTCTAATTAGGTCGCACGTGAAAGCGTTTCTCCCCGACAGCGATTCCATGTATGCGAGAATCGCAGACGCTAACGCTAAAGTGCGTGATATGAAAGAGCCTATGCTGTACGTTCCCATTCATACCAATGCTACCGGTTTGAAGAATTCCACACGCAGGGGAACGAACATCTACAACTATGGCACCGCCGAGGGGAAACGGCTGGCGACTTGCATCTATAACGCTGTTATGGATATTCCGGGTGCAGCTGTTGGTTTCGGCGGAACTCCCAAGAATCAGACGTGGTATGAAATGAAAAACAGTGACGGGTATTGCGCCTACTGTGAACTTGAGTATCACGATTGTAAAGAGGGCGCGGCATGGATTACCAGCCATATTACCGAACTTGGCGAAGCGGTAGCGCTGGGTATCTGCAACTACATGGGCGTGGATTTTGTGGAGCCGAAGCCGGATAAGCCCGCGGAAAAGGAAAGCATGTACTACGTGCAGATTGGCGCGTTCAAGGTAAAGGCGTATGCCGAAGCCTACATGAGAGACGCTATCGCCAAAGGCTACAACGCTTTCATCAAAACAAGTGAGGACTTTGTAAGATAGGAGGTGAAATAATGGGAGAGCCTAATAATCTCTGGGGCAACATTGAGCCTATATGTATTAGGATTCAGAAAGTGCTGCCGACCGTGTACACTGACGCTCTGAGCTATCAGGACGCTATGGGGCAGATTATCGCCAAGACCAATGAATTGGTTAATCAGGTGAATCATTTCTCTGATGAAGTGCTGACTGCGGCTAAATTGTATACTGATGGCGAGATTACCAAGAGCATTGAGCAGTACAATCAAGCGTTGCAGCAGTTCGCAAGTGACTATGACCAGTTCGTTGATAACGTGACTGGTGCGCTCTCTGGTTTCCAGAATCAGATGGACGCTAACTTCCAGCGACAGGACAATGAAATTGCTGGTGGCAGAGCGTATACTGACACGCGAATTGCTCAAAACAACGAATGGATTCTTGAGCAGATTAGTGAACAGGTTATCAGCGTAAGAGTGCTGAATCCGTTTACTGGTGAGCGGGTGTCTATTCAGGACATGATTGACTATCTTGCTGGTCTGCACATGACCGAAGCTGCCAAGGTGCAGCAGATTGTGGCAGCTGCTAAGACTGTCAATATTGTGGTTGGGTATAACGCAAGTTGTACGCAGCTGGTCAACAACGGCAAGAACATCTTTGGAATTGCTTAAAGGAGGTAAATAAAAATGAAGCAGACTTCCCATTATAAGTTTAAGCAGTATGAGGGTGATGACCTTTTTAACCCTCTGACTGTGGAAGCGCAGAACATTCAGGACATTGATACCGGAATGTATGCGAACAAGACTGCGGCAGTACAGAGCGCTACGGAGGTTAAGAACGGTACGGTTCATGCCATTACCAGAACGGTGCCCGGCGCGAGTGTGATTAAGTTCGTTGCTACGAGCGACTGGACTAAGGGCGACAGATCGGAAGAGCACACGTCTGAACTCCAGTCACGCCAATATCTCGTA
>ERZ1024479.26-NODE-26-length-16102-cov-14.267215_pt1 | contig 16102 bp, 17 predicted proteins | sample MGYA00520800_ERZ1024479 | MGnify/ENA primary metagenome ERZ1024479 (study PRJEB33242, sample SAMEA3444313) | Homo sapiens | biome: Host associated; feature: Gastrointestinal tract; material: Stool | place: Uganda | collected 2011-01-01 ... | reverse complement strand
TACGGCGACCGCCGAGATCTACACTCTTTCCCTACACGACGCTCTTCCGATCTGTCGATGTACGGCTTGCTGGGCGCGTCTTTCGCGCTGTTGCCCAGCGCCCGCAGCATCACACCGGAGACAAGGCCGCTTGATTTTACCTTGTCCCAGTCGATGCGGCCCTGCCAGCGGGATACGTCCATAATAGGGAACATAATATCAGTCCTTTCTATTTTATGTGGGTGAATAATCAAATAAAGCCCTCATCATTTGACAACAAATGTTATTCCATCTAAAGATTTACAATCGATCGCTCTTACAGATGCATCTAAAACCACAATAATACTATCGTTTGTATTACGATTTTCTATAATGTAATCTCGCATTACATTTGATTTCACCGTAATGCCAGAAACAATTAAATTTTTTACGCTGTGCGATATTATAACTATTCCACTTCGATTAGTTTCCAAATTTTCTTCCATTTCAAAAACTGAGAATCCATCAATTCTGATGCTTTCACTAACCCCAGTAAATAGTATTGGCACACGCTTAGCACCTTCGCATCCACAATTTATCATAGAAAGGTTAAAACATACATCTATTTCATAATTTGCATATCTCGTATGGTCAGATGCGCAATTCAGCATGGTGGAGTATGATACGCGATTTAATTTATATGATGCATTACATTTATCACAATAACATTGTATCATTGTGATTGTTGTTGCTGCAATATACGATGAATCGGTGGAATCGGTGGAATCGGTGAATTTTCCAGAAATATAGAATCCAACATTGCACGAATACACCCGTACATTTTCTAACATTGATTTATATGCAGATGTCATAGAAATACCAGTATTAGTACAATGTTCTATTCTAACTTTTTTTAATACATTATCATGTGTATATGCATCGCCTTCCATATGTGTGATTCCGTTTTTCGCTACATTATTACCGCTAATATTTAAATTGCTAATATTTATACATGACACACCATTCGGAATTGAAAATACAGTATCAATTGCATCATTAGCCTTGATAGTTGCATTATTTTCTCCGCCGTCTGCATAATACATGCCGTTACTTCCTTCAATTATAGCCCCATCAATCAAATTGATAGGTTTGCTAACAATATATGTGCCAACTGGTATTAACACGCGTGTGCGACTATTTATTGCACTTTGAATGGCATTAGTATCATCCGTTTTTCCATCACCTTTTGCTCCATACATTTGTGGTGTAACAATCACATTTTTTATTTCATTTATTTTCCCTTCAATATTTGCTGCTATTTTTTTATTTGTAAATATTTCACTAATAATGCCTCCATTCTTTTTTACAAGCCCATATAGAATAGATGCATGTTCCTCTGTTCCCACTATTGATCTAGTAAAGCTAAAGCGAAAGCTATCAAATTCTTCAGTGATATTCACAACGCGATAGCATTCTTTGTTTACTACCGCCAAATTGGTGTATGTTTCATTTCTCACACCATACAATGTAACTTTTGCATCTGTCGTTGCCGTAAATGATGATAAAATGATAATATCACCATCAGTTAATGGCATATCTATATCAACAGGTACATAATTAGATGTAATATTAAATATCTCGTAAATCTGTTTATAACCGATTAAACCACTTAAATCTTCCTTTAGCTGACCAACCGCCTCTCCCACCTTTGCCGCATCCGCAGCCTTGCCGGAGAGGGAGAGGGTGGGGTCGATCATGTTTTTGAGCTCTTCCCAGGTCTGGATTGCCGAGGTCCAGTCCGCGTTGGTAATCCGAGTGATATAGAAGAAGCTCTCCACCGACGTTCCGCCGGTATAATTGTCATTGCGACAGTTGCAGTCAATGGGCCAGCCATGGAGCATGTATCCATTGCTGCCGGTCACGCAGAGCATGACGCTGACGTGGCCGGGGACGCGGAGAGCCTGACGTGCGATCTCGCAGGTGACGACGTTGCCGGATACCGAGCAGGCCGCCCGCTTGCCAGCGCCGTCATTGATGGTATCATACCAGCCCTCATTCTGAGGACCGAATCCTCGGTACATGATGCTGTACGTTGCACCGGACGGCGCAGCGTATGCCTTTCCGTCCTTGTACAGCACAGCCTTAAAAAAGCGGCTCTGCGCGTCATTCTCCACAACGTCCAGACGCTGCGGAAGGCCGGGGTTGTCGAAATCAATTTTGATTGTTTGCATTGTCGTCCTCCTTTTCAGGCAATGGAGCGTAAGTCAATGTCTTTCCGTCCCAAAGATAGTTTTCCCCACTGCCTCCATCATCTGGAAACTCCTCAAAAAGCACCTCATTGTCAGGCAGCTGTTTGGGTAAAACGCTTTTGTGTGTCCAAGATCCATAATACAGTCGGCCAGTAGAGTCAATTTTGCATTGGTAAAAATAATCCTGTTTTTTCATCATCTGCCTCACAGAAACCCGTAAATTTCTTTTGGAACGCAAAGACGGTTATCTTTCTTCCAGCCATCGCTGGTCGGAATGTCCAGGTCGTATGACAGCGTAGTAACACCAGGCACATTGGGCACACCCAAAATACCGACCGGCTTGGTGTAACGGGACGTGCGCTCATAAGCATCACCAAAATTAACGCCGGTAGAATCCGCCCAAACATCTCGCCTGTGTACCGTATTCCACGAATATATCATAGAATACTTTTTCGGACTGCCATTCCAATCTTTTGAGCCGATCGGAATAACGACCGATGCTGTTCCGGCTCCACCGCCAGATGCAAGCCAGGTAGAACCTTTGTGGCTTTCGAATGTGATAAGGAGTGCAGAATATCGACTGAGGTCGAAATCTACTTTTCCTGCGCTCCAGTTGGTCACATCTCCAAAATTTTTGATAGGTGTTCGGTTTCGGATGCCATTAAATTCCAGTCCATCATTGCCGATGGTGTAAGAGTAATCGCCGACGCCGAAGTTGATGCTGCCGGTGTCGCTCTCCTCGATATAATCCGTCGCAACATGGCTTGCACGTTCTGCGGCTTCTGTCGCGTCGGTGGCCAATGTCCCGGCATCCACCGCTCGGTCGTTGGTGGTGGTCACGCGGCTGCGCTCCCGGATGGTCGTGCGGGCCAGGCGCTCTTTGGCGTCGCCCACTTGCAGGGAGTCATAGCGTTCCAGCAGTGCGTTGTAATCTGTCTTGGTGATCCGCGCTGTGGCGCTCACGCCCAAACGCAGATACCGCACCTCGACCGTATCACCGCGCAGGATAATCCCGCTTTGGCCGGAGCCTGTGTACTCCACACACTTTTCCAGCTGCACATAAGATACCGTCAGGCTGACGCTGATCTTGCCGATCTCATTTTTCTGGATGAACTCGTCGGCCGTCTTTTTCATGCTGGCGTCCGAAGGCGCTTTCTGGTAGTAGCTGGTGAGGTCGAGCGGATAGATCTTCCGATAGCCGGTGATGCTGGAAGCCGCAATGGGCTCCAGGTCATAATACTTGTTCTTCTCGGAGTTCATCCAGAAAGGATAGACGTGGGTGTAGACGTCCTCGATATTTTTTTCTTGGGTGACGTCCAGCAGGTTCAGGCCGTATGCGATTTTGACTCCACGGTCAACGGTCTCTTTTTTGCGCAGCACACAGCTCAGGCCGTCGAACGTCCAGACGCCATCATAGGCCGAGGCGAGGTTGTCGCTGTTGCTGGACAGCAGCGCCGCACGGACGGTCATCGGCTTCGAGACCGAAAACGTGCCCGCAGTATCGTAACTGGCCGAAATATCAAACGGGCAGTCTCCTACGATTCCGGCCTTGAGTTTTGTGATGGCTTCGCTCAGCGACGCAGCCGTGAAAGGCTTGACGATGCAGTTGTTGAGGTCATACGAGATGTGATGCGCATAGGCTTGGATCTTGCCGTCGATGGGCCGCGTCATCCGGTAGATGCGGAATAGCTGCCGGTTTTCATACCGGGACGGGGCCGCGCTGATGAGCCTTCGTTCGGCCAGCAGCTCCGCATGGAGACCGGTCATCGGATAGATGAGGGTCAGATCATACGCACCGTTCTCTTCGCAGCTGACGGTGCAACTCAGGGCGTCTTTCAGCGCGCCCAGACCGTAATTGCCGATGGAAGTCACATCGGCCTCGTGTAAGATCGGCGTCATAATGTCCACCACCTTGGAGTCAGGGTCACGCCGGTCACGCCGCCGCTCCAGCTGATCGTATTTTCGCCCGGCCGCAGCGTGGGCCAGGTGCCGCCGACAAGCGCGTTTGCATTGGTTCCGCCGGTGACGTAGGCGTCCCAGTTTTCGCAGTCGGCATAGAGTACCCGGTCTGCCGGGGGCATGGCGGCAAATTCCACGCCGTTGACGACGACTTTTCCCTCTGCGCCGTTTCCGGTGATCTCCAGATATGGGAGTGCCACCTGATCCAGCGGGTTGAGAAGGGTCTGTCCGTTTTCCAGTGCCGCAGCCTGATAGCCGGACACAAGAAAGTGACGCGGATCACAGTCAAAATCCACCGACAGCCGGCCGTACTTGTTGAGGATGTTCGAGATGCTGCCCGGCTTGGCCGTGGCGAAATAAAAAAACGACGGGTCGTATCCATCGGAGAGCTGATGCGCTCCCGGCGTTCCGGCCAGCCATTTCTTGACGGTGCGGGCGTCTTCCGCCGTCGGGTTTTTGCCGTGAAAATATAGCTGATACGTCACGGTGATATTGTCGTAATAGCCCAGGTCAGCATGGAGCTTTCCGTTTCGGCCCGGCACCTCATACTCCTCGTATTTGGCTTCCGGGACCGGGATCTCCGGCTTGTGCTCGATGTGGCAGAAATACTCATCCGAGCTGTGGCCGTTAAAATACAGGTATTTCTCCATTGGCGGAGGCCTCCGAATTTATCATCATTTGCAGCTTGTCGATGGTGTACTGGGCAATCTCCTCAGCGTCCTGCCCTTCCTGCGGGTAGATGCTGATGCTGACGCCGCCCATGCTGATGCGCCGGGTGTTGTAAGCCGTGGTGAGCGCAGAGCTGGCCCGGCCCACGTCATAGGTGAGCTGAGTTTCCATCTGGCCGCTCAGCCCGCGCACCGCGTCGCGCAACACATAGGCATTATCAGTGATACCTTTGGCCATGCCCTTGACCATGTCCGGCATCCACTGCTCATATTCCCGCAGCGGTCCAACGTCCGGGCGGGAGAAATGCAGGAAACTTTTCACGGTCTCGGCCAGCCCTTTGGCGGCAGTGGCCAAAAATCCGCCAGCCTTTTTCATGCCGTTCGCCATGCCGGTGACAAGGTCTGCGCCCCATGTTCCAGCTTTTGTGCTGAGAGACGTTCCCAGCAGATTTGTCGCAACACCAACAATAGCGCCTGCGGCAGCGCCCCATGGACTATTTGTCAACTTGAATCCTTGGATGCCCATGCTGATAGCACTTCCGGCCATTCCCACCAAATCAATATTGTCGAAAAAGCTGTCGCTTGCGCGGTAGCCTTTCGATAAATCAGAAAACCAGTTACTCAGAGGACTTTTGCTCAAATCAGAAGCAACTTTTTCCAGACCGCCCAGTTTCGTATCGAGGTCGAGGATGAACTGCGAGAAGCTGCCCACCGTGCCCTGAATGCCCTTGATCTCGGTCTTCAGGTCGTTTGTTTTTTCTTGCACGTCGGTCACAATGCCGTTGACATAAGTTGTCGTGCGAGTGACCGCCTGGGCGACGCCGTCCACTATGGCTGTATACGAGTCCGTCACCACATCAGTCGTAGAGACAACGTTCTCTTTTACTTCACCGGTCGTCTGGTCAATGACTTGTTCGATTTTATTGGTAGTCTGGGTCGTCCGGTCCAGAGCGCCGACAACGCCGTCCACACCATAGATCTTCTCTGACTTCGAGGCAACCGCGGTCTTTCCGGCAGTCGTGACGTTTTCAACGGTCGTTTTGCTGCTCTGCTCCACGCCGTTCAGCAGGGTGACGACCTGCTTGTAGTTTTTCTGGATGCCGTCCACCATCTCGGTCCATGTCCGGGTGACGGTCTGGGCCGTTTCCTGCGTCGTTCCCTTGAGCTGTTTGGTCGTTCCGTCGTAGACGTTGTAGGTGTTATCGGCGGTTTCCGTCACCTGCTTGATGGCACCGACGATGTTGCCAGTTCCCTCCAACAGCTGGGTGTTGGTTTCGGTCACACTGTTGGCGAGCTTCTTTTGGTCGGCAGCGGCCTTTTTGGTTTTTTGGGTCGTGCTTCCGGTCGGCGTATCACTTCCGCTGCTGGTCGGGGTCGTTACGGTCGGATGCAGCCGGTCGTATTGCTTTTGGTTTGAGATGCCTTTTCCGGCCAGGGCTTCCTGCCGTCGGCGGTTTTTGTTTTTCTGGCTGTCCGTTTGTGAGCGGTAGTCCTCGTAACTGTCATACCCTGCATAGGCGTCCTTTCCCAGCGCCTTGTTGAGCTTGTAGCTCCACTGATCGAGGACGCTGATTGCATTTTGGGCAATGGTAGACAGTCCATCGCCCAAAGCAGACATCTCGCTGATTACGCCTGAGATCAGCGGGTTCAGCGATGCAATTTCCGTTGCCAGACCGACCCAGCCGTCCGTTTTGTATGCTTCAGCCGCCGCAACGGTCATATCATTGAGGTTGCCAACGACCATTTTGATGCCGTCGGTCAAATCAGCAGTCATAAGGCCCGCCAGCTGGGTGGCGTTATCCGTCAGCGTGGACATCTGGCCGTTGAGCGTCTCGCTCTGGGTGGACATAGAGTTGTAGTACCGTCCGCCCTCGTCTGAGGCCTTTTCCAGTGCAGCGGTCAGCACGTCATAGGTGACGGTCATTTTCTGCACTTCGGCGGTTGATTTGCCGGTGTAGTCGGCCAGAATGCCATAGACGTCAATGCCCGCATAGGCAAATTGCTTGATGTCCGCCGCCGTGGCCTTTCCGGCGTTTTTAATTTGTTGGAGGTTCTGGGCCATCCGGCTCAGCTCCTCGTTGCCGCCGCCGGTGGCAGAGACTGCGTCGCCCAGTGTGAGGATGACTTTGCGGGAAGAATCTGCATCAACGCCGGTCGAGATCAGCAGCTCGTTGGCCTTGACAAGGCCCGCCGTGTCGAAGGGGGTCCGGGCCGCGTCCTGCTTGATCTGTTCCAGCGCGTCTTCCGCAGCGGATGCGCTGCCGAGCATGTTGGTCAGTGCCGTCTGATACTGCTCCAGCTGGGCGTTATAGCTGACGCCCGCCTCAACGACCTTTTTGCCTGCCGACAGCAGAGTGCTGCCGATGGTCGCATAGGCTTTTGCGGCCAACGTGCCCGCTGTCACAGAGGCAGCAAGGTCGTCGCCGGACGTTCTTGTCTGGTCCGAAAATTCGCCCAGACTGTTTTCCGCGTCGGACAAGCGGCTTTTTAGAGTTGCCAGTTCGGCGCCGGTCTTGTTGATCGCAGTGCGGAATCCGGATGCCTCTTTGCTGGCGTCGCCCCATTTGGTAACTGCTTTTTGAAGCATCGTGTTTTGTGCCGAAAGGGCAGATTCCTGATTCTGAATCTGCTTTTTCAGCACAGAGGCAATGGAGGAGGCCTTTTGCTGTGCGGTGGCGTTTTTTCCAAGCTGTGCAGTGACAAGATTCAGTTCAGAGGAATACTCCTTCTGCTGCTGGATGATGTTTTGCATCTGTTTGCGGTATTCGCTTTCGCCCTCAACGCTGATTCGTGGGCCTATGTCCGTTTTTGCCAAGCGCTACCACCTCCTCATCGTATCGCCGCAAGCGTATCGAGGTCGGCATAGACTTTCTGGTCTGCACCGTTCTCGATCTGCATACACGCCATATAATCCAGCATTCGGCCAAGCGGGCAGGCCAAAACTTCGCGTTCTGTCATGCCGAGCTTTCGGCCGTAATACAGATACCATGTGGTATTCAGCCGGATCACATGGCGGTTTCGCCGTTTTTTGGGTTGTTATCCGGTGCGACCTCCACATCGCGGGAGGACCCGCCGCGCAGAGCCCTGGCAACGTCGGCCCAGATCTCGACGATCTCAGTGCCGGACAAAATCGCCTGAAGAACATCATCTGCCGGAAGGTCTGCGGTATCTTCCGACTTTTCGCCGGAAAACAAAGCGCTTGCGGCAAGATACGCTTTGCCAGCTTCCGCCAGCGGGCGAAGCACGGTCAGGATCACACGCATCATTTCGGCCAGTTCCTGCTTGTCGGCGTGAGCGGTAACGCTCTCTACGACCGCGTTGACATTGCCGAACGCTTTTTCCAGCACATCCGCCGCCCCAATGGTCAGGCAGAGCGGAAATTTCTTGTCCTTGATATTCGTCCACACAACATACTTGTCGTTCATCTGTTATTCGCCTCCCAGAGCTTTCTTGACAAAGGCCACCGCCGCGCTTTCGCTCGTGAACAGGGTCTTCGGGATAATTTTCCAGCGGTTCTTCGCGCTGTCGTCCCGCATGATGGTGAAGTCGATGTCCTGGGTCTGCCAGTCGATCTGATCTTCCTGCGTGGTGGCGTCGTCACCGGGCACCTTGCAGCGGCATTTTGCCAGGACCATGGCGCCCCAGTAGCTCTTGCCGTCCCGCTGGACCTTTTTCACGGCACCGATGCCGATGTAGGGCGGCTCCATCTCCGCGCCATACTCCAGCGTCTCAACGCTGTTGCTGTCCACCTGCACCGGGTTGCCCGCTTTCAGGCCCATGAGGAAGGCTTCGTCGTCCGGGCTCAGACCGTCGATGGTCATGGTGCCGGAACCGTCCGTGAAGGCGGAGCCGGTCTCAGTCTCGGCCAGCCGGTCGTCGGCGTAGAAGTTGTTATCGTCGCTGGTCGAAATATCGGTGCTCATGCTCACCGAGCGGCCCAGCTTGCGGACGCCGGTGTAAGTGACGTTCCCGCCGTCGGCTGCATACAGCGCGACGTGGATGTTGGAAAAACCGGTCGTCACAATGCTTTTTGGATTCTCAGGCATGTTTTTTTCCTCCAAATAAAAAAAAGAAGAAGGTGTCCACGGTGGACACCTTCTTTGGGTTTATTTTTTCGTGATGGCTTCGATTTGCTTCTGGATCACCACTTCCATGGCGTTTTGCGCATTTTTCCGGCAGGCGTTGACAGCCGGGGCAATAAAAGGCGTTTTGTCGCGCACACTGCTCCCGCTTTCAACGCTGCGGGCGATGAGCGCGTTCGGCTGGCCGTTCGGATAGGTCTTTGTCTGGACTTCGTTGTAACCCTCAAAGCCGATTTTGACGTTCCAGGCACCGTTTTCGTGGCGCATGTTGGTGATGCCGAAGCCCTCTTGCAAGCCTTTTTTCTGTGCCTCAGAAATTCCATGCAGTTTTTCTCCCGCATCTCTGGATTCCTGCGACAAGTAGAAATATGACTGTTTTGCCGGTGGTGCTTGGACCGGAAGCGCGTCGATGGACTGTTTGATCGCATCTGCCACGACTTTTGCGCCCTCATAGACCGCGTGTTTGCAGATGCTGTCCGTCTCGTTGGTCAGCTTTTCCAGCTGGGCAAGATAGTCGTTGGCCTTTTTGGAGGTGATCCTAGCCACAACCGGCCACCTCCCAGCTCCACTCGTAGTGCCAGATGCCCCGGTCGGCCTCGAACTGGATGCTGTTCAGCCGCCAGGCAATGGAATCAAACGAGTCGAACGATTGCTCCAGCGCCTCGCGCCAGGGGTCGAACTCGTTCTGGGTAAAAAGGTCGGTCGTGCCGGTGACGCAGCCCTCGACGTGCTTGCCTTCCGCCTCAAAATCGGAGGCTCCGTCTTCCTGCCAGACGAAATACCGCTTGGATTTCATCCGCCCGCCATGGCTCACCTGGTCGGTGACGGCGGTATGGGCTGCGATGATGCACTCGCTCCACGTCATTTGCCATCCTCCTTCAGGCGTTTGTCGAAATCTTCCTCGACGGCCCGCAGGCTGATATCCATCGAGGGCGGGTGGCAGTTTTCCACCACCTGCACCGTGTCGATGCGATAATACTGTCCGTCTTCGGTCCGGGCCACGTCCTGGCTGCTGATTTGGACCGGTGCGCGCGGCACCCGCACCACACGGACGATCTCCGCGAGGTTCTGGCGGCTGAGATACAGCCGGTTGATGCCGAGCCGCTGCTCTTCGTAGCAGGCCGAGAGCTTCCTTTTCAGCTTGATCTTGGGTTGGTGGCCGACATCAGCGACGTCCTCGGTCGAAAAGACAGCCAGAACGCCTGCGTTGAAGTTCTGCGAGATGTCATTCGTTGGTCTGGTCGGCATTTTGCGCGGCATAAGCGCTCACCCGCCTTTCGTTCTGCGCTGCCAAAATGAGATGACGGTAGTTGTTCTCGAAGATATCCGCCGCGCCGTCGCGGGCGTAGCGGACGTAATCCATGAGCAGGTCCCGGTGCAGACCGGGCGCGGTGTAGTCCTGTGGCTCGCCGATCTTGCCGTCCAGATAGGACATACCGCCCACGGTGAGGTTCCAGACCTTTGTATCCACGGCGTCGTCATCCCACGTGATGTCGAGATAGTTTTTAACATCCGGGAGCAGCTTGGCCCGGATGCTATCCCATACGGTCGTCATAAGGTCAGGACTTGGTGACGGTGACGGTGTAAGCCTTGGTGGTCGTGCCGTCTTCCGCCGTCACGTTGATGGTCACAGTGTTGGAGCCTTCGGCCCAGGTGGCAGACTTGCCGTTTTCGATGATCTTGCTGCCGACCTTGACCTGTACGGTTGCACCGGCGTTTGCGGGGGTGGCAGTGATGACATTGGAGGCCGTATCGGTCGTTGCAGTGTAGCTGGCAGTGGTCGCGCTGAAGGCCGGGGTCAGGGTCAGGTTGCCCAGCTTCAGGGAGGCCAGGTTGGCGTCAGCGGACGGGGTAGGAGAGGTGACGGTCTCGACCTTGTAATGCAGCGGGCGCAGACCGGAAATGTCGAGGTTTAAGAAAGCGTTGTTGTCCACCGGGAAGCCGTTGGCATACAGCTTGATGAGGTAGACGCGCTCGTCCTCCAGGAAACGATAGGAGTCGTCATACTCCAGCCGACCGCCCTTGTTCATGCCGACGGCTGCGAAGTACAGACGGCCCACGCCGAACACAGCCTGACCGCGCGGCAGAGCGGAAACCGGGATGATGGTGGCAGGGTAGGGAAGGACGTTGTTGCGGTAGGTGCCGTCCGGGGTGCGGATCGTGGTGGCGGGCATGACCTTCTCATAGTAATCCTGCGGGTTGACCAGCAAAATAAGGTCATCCGGGTTGCGGTCCTTGCCGTTCGGGGTGACTGCCAGCAGAGCAACCAGCTTGCCCATGGTGGTGGGCTCGAAATCCGAGACCTCGATCTTGGCCTTTTCGGGGTATGCGCCGCCGACAACGGAAGCGCTCTCGCTCACATCGCGGATCATGCCGATGGGCTTGTCGTTGCCGTCGCCCATCACGATGCCGTCTTCCAGGCCGTTGGCGAGTGCTTCGGCCAGAATGGCGCGGATATAGCGGTCCAGCCATTCGGGGCCAAGGTCCAGCTGAGCCTTGCAGACCGGGATGAACGCAGAAAGCTTGTACAGGCCGACGTCAACTTCCTTGAAGCCGGAGGTCAGCTCCTCGATGATCTTTGCGCACAGCTTACCCCATGCGGCCTTGTGGCGGCCGTCGGTGTTCAGCATCATCCGGATGGCGCCGCCGGTCGGCGTGAACTGGATCTTGCTCAACAGAGGATGGCTCTCGGTCAGGTCTTCCATGACGCGGGAGATGATGGTCTGCGGGAAAACGACACTCACGTTTTCGAGGGCCTGCTTCGGGTTCTCGCTGCGCATGGCGTCGCTGATCTTCTGGTAGTATTCCTTCTCTTCCGTGGTCAGCTGCCGGATGCCGCGCGCATACAGAGCAGAGTTGTCGAGTTCCTGCCTCAGACCGTTCAGCTGAGCCTCGTACTCCTCCGCATTGATGTCGCCGATGGTCTGGCACATCTCCGAAAAGACGTCAGACAGTTCGTCGGGCTTGTTGTCCTTGATGGCAGAGGCCAGCCGCTGGCGCAGATCAGACAGTTTCTGATTCTTCTGGTACATGTCTTTCAGATTCATGTTGTTGTCTCCTTTTTGGGTATTCAAAAAGGCGTGTCCAGTTTGGACACGCCTTTACGGTTTGGTCAGAGCTTCGAAAACAAGCTCAACAGGTTGTTCTGGGGTGGAGCGGGCGGTTCCTGGAGCGGCTTTTTGGGTGCCGGGGAGGAAACGGCCAGCGTTTGACGGATGAGCATGTCGTGCACACTCTGGGTGGCCTCGTCGCCGCGCGCACCCTTCTGGATGCTGGTGGCAAGGCCCATTTCCAGAACAGCTTCGGGGCTGTACCACGTTTTGCTGTTGATGAGATCCCGCGCCGCCTGCTCTTTCATGCCCGCGTTTGTAAACGCACCCAGGCCGATCTCCGTCAGCTTGTCCAGCTCATCCGCAGCCTCGCGGAGGTCTTCTGCATACCCCTGACCGCAGCCAATGACGGGGTGGAAATAAAACGCGCTCACATTGTTGGCGATGCGCTGCGTACCGGCCAGAAACGGGTAGATGGCCGCGCTGGCTACAAATCCGTCGGCGTAGGTCGTGATCTGTGCGTTTTTTGCCCGCAGGGCGTTGTAGATTGCAAAGCCCTCCGAGACCTCGCCGCCATAGCTGTCCACATGGACGTTGATCTCGGCAAGGTTCCCGGCCTGCTCCAGCTGGTTGGCCAGGTGATAGGCGCTGACATCATTTTCGATGCACCGGAAACTGGTAATGTCGCCATAAATATAGATGTTGGCTTCCTCGCCGCTCTGCTGCATGTCAAAATACGGTTTAGGCACTGTTCTTGTCCTCCTTTTGGTTGGCTTCGGTCGCGGCATTGCGGGCAATGGCTTCGACCGTTGCAATGTTTTTGGTCATCCAGTGGATGTTTGCCCAGTCCTCTGTAATGGCGGAATCTCCGACCTTTTCACGCAGCTCGTTGATGCTCCATGCCGCGCTTTCCACGATTTTTTCGATCTTGTCCGCATTGCTCAGGATGTCGAAATGCTGGATGGTCGAGGTATCCACGTTCACGCGGTCGCCGCGCTGCCAGACCCGGCGTCCATACAGCTTTCGGTTCAGCTCCTCGCTGATCTGTGCCGCCAGCGGGTCGATGCAGGTGGTGAGCCAATGCGTAACCACGTCGCTGATCCCGGCAACTTCGCCCTGCACCAGGACGGGCGGGATGCCGAACCCCCGCGCCGTGAAAGAAAAAATGTCGTCCACAAGCGCCCGGATATCTCGTGTGTCGCCGGTCTTGCCTGATTCCGAAAACTGCTGGAAGTCGTAACCGTCAAACTCCGGCAGAATGCCAAAATCATTTTGCAGAAACGGCTTGTACTGCTGGTTCAACCGCTGCGCAAACAGCTCTTCGAAATTGTCCTGCCCGGAATTGACCTGCGAAACATGCACTTTCATGTGCTGGCCAGCATTCCAGCTGTGATTTTTCATGCTCGCTTCCAGCAACTTGTTGTAACTGGTATAGAGCGCATCCACCACCGCCTTTGCATCGGCGCTGTTGAGCACAAGGTGGATGACTTCGCTTTCCTTCAGGTCGCGGGTGTATGGTTCATCGCCCACCTGGATCTGCCGGTAGATGTTTTCCGCTGTCGGAAAGTATTCCGGCTTCGTCCAGCTGTCTGCCACGACCAGATTCAGCATGCCGCCGCGCTGGGTGGCGAGGATCAGCGCCTCATTGTTTTTATAGAGCCGGTAGATGACTTTTTGCCAGAACGCCGTGCTGTTTTCGTTGACGTTCGGCTCCACGTTGAGCATGTAATAGTAATCTTTTTTGACGGCCTGTCCGCGCTCGAACGTCTTGAACTCGCAGTTTGCAATAGCTTTTGCGATGAGGTTCACGCAGCAATTGAACGCCAGATCCCGCAGGCGGTATTCCTCCCAACAGGTCATCCAGTCGGCAAGGGAGGTTTTTACAGCCGAGGCGTTGATGGGCACATTGGTCTCATCCACATGCTGCGCGGGGAGCTTGAGCTCATCGGATTTCTGAAATCCGAAGAACTCTTTTACTTTTTCGGAAAATGACATGGTTTGAACTCCTTACCAGCATATTGCTCCGATTTTGGGGAGCTGAACTTGTCCGGTGCCCAGCTCGGTTTCGATGACCATGGAAGCTACCAAGGCCATGAATGGGTCTGTTTTTCGGGATTTTGCCTCAATCTTCGCATAGACAAAGTTTCCGGTATCCACGCCCTGACTGCGGCTGCTGCGCACACGCTTGGTGTTGTTGACCGCCCAGCGCAGCTGAGGCAAGTCTCCCCAGGTGAAAAGGCCCCGGTCGAAACAGTCCTGGATCACCGGGTCCACCTGCATGATGTCGCTGGGCCGGATCAGCTTTACGCGGGTCTTGTCCTTTGCATCAAAGCCGATGCTCTGCAACGCTTCGGCCATCATGGTGTAGCGGAAGTTATCCAGCGCCAGTTTTTTGATGTTGTAGATGCGCCCGGAATCCCGGATGTAATCCGTGAGCAGATACGGAGAAATGCTTACATCGTCCACATAGGTGCACACGCCCATATCACACCACGTTTTCCACGGGGCCTTGATGCGGGTCAGCGTTTTGCTCTGTGCGCAGATCCAGGCGTGATTGATGTCGAAGCGCTTGTCGCCGCGCCGAAAGTGGAGGTTGACCGCCGCCCAGTCGCTCAACTCGGCGTAGTCGATACCCACCGTGCAGCTCCACCCGGCCAGGTCGGGCAAGGGGGTGTTGGTGGCCCTGACCTTTTCGTAGTCGGTGACGGCGATTTCTTTGGCACCGTCCCGGATGCCCATGCGTTTCGTCATGAAATCACCGTTTTGTTCCGGGCGCTCCCGCCAGTCGCGGTACTCGTCCCGGATCTCCTGCATCAGGTGGGGCAGGTAGGGGAGCGATGGGTTTGCCATGCACCAATTGTTTTCATCGTGCACTTGGTCTTTCGAGTCCAGGCAGCAAATGAACGGCAAAAAGCCCTCATCCGCCTCGCCCTCAAACAGAATCCTGCGGCCTCGTGCAAGATAGTCGTCCAGCGGGCCGTCGCTGACGTCGCCGTTGGAAGTAAAAAAGCCCACGCGCGGCTCGGCAACCTTGCCCTGGCCGGTGACGAAGACTTTGATGTTGTCGTAATTTTGGTATTGGTGGACCTCGTTGAAGATGACCGCGCCGGAACGCATACCGTCACGGCCTTTCGGGTTGTTGGTTCGGCCTTTGACCTCGCCCAGGTTTTTGCGGCCCCGAAGGATCTCTTTTGTGTGGTAGTAAAATTTTGACAATTTGGCTTCCCACGTCGGATTCTCCAGCGCTTCCACGATATCTTTGACGGGGGTGACAGCCTGCTCCTCGTTGTTGGCGCAGATGTCCACATTATAATGCGGGACCGGGTTGTATGGGCTGATGAGTGCCGCCGAAGAAATGGCGATCACGCCGTCTTTGCCCGCACCACGGCCCACCATTGCAAACAGCGTTTTGAAGCGGGGAGTATTATCCGCGCGGTAGGTGCACAACCACAGCCCCAGCGCAAAGGTCTGCCACGGGAAAAGCCTGTCATACGGAAAATACCGGGCGAGTCGAAAATATTTCCGCATTCGCTCGGTATCCACATGAACGTTTTCTGTTTCAAAAATGCGCCGCACAAGCGCAACAAGCGCATGCTGCTCCCGGCAGGCGCGAGGATTATCGGCCTCCACCTGCTCGATGTACTCCAAAATCTCCGGGGGAATGTTAGAGGTCATCGTCCTCACCGGCATTCGCCACCATAAATTTGAATTGCTGGATGACGCGCAGCAGGGTCGAAACGGTGGAGTTTGCCGCGCTGGCCGTCTGGTTATAGATCTGGATAGCAGGATTGGCGATTTCCATTTCGGCACCCTTTGGTGTGACTTTCGTGACGGTCAGGCCATTTTTGTTCATGTCCGTCTGCGCCTGCGTCAACAGATCCAGCTGGGTGACGTAGCGGTCGAGCGTCGAGCGGTACAAAAAGTTTGTATCGCAGTTCGCCGCTTTCGCCGCATCCTCGATTTCCTTCAATTCTTTGCTGTACTTTTTGTAAGCCGCATCAAGAGAGGGCGGTTTTACCGTTTTCGCCATGGAATCATCCTTTCGTCAAATTTTGTGCAACATCACAACAATTCCCGCGCGCACGTGCGCGCGAGAGGAAAGCTGGAAAGTCGAGGGACACCAATACCAAAATTAC
>ERZ1024479.25-NODE-25-length-16981-cov-526.202219_pt1 | contig 16981 bp, 14 predicted proteins | sample MGYA00520800_ERZ1024479 | MGnify/ENA primary metagenome ERZ1024479 (study PRJEB33242, sample SAMEA3444313) | Homo sapiens | biome: Host associated; feature: Gastrointestinal tract; material: Stool | place: Uganda | collected 2011-01-01 ... | reverse complement strand
ACCTACTGCCAAGGAGGTGAACAACATGGCGCAAACCCGAATCCGTCGTGAAGTGATGACAACCCTCTACGAGGGCACCCGATCCACCGATACCGGAGACGTGGAACATATCGAAGGCAAACTGGCAGGAGCATACACCGAGAAACGACTTAACAGCGTTCTCAGCCGCTCCAACCCCGGCTACTTCATCGACGCACACGTAACCGGATACGAGGTCAGCGAGTACAGCATGAGTCTCGAAGACTTCATCCGATACGCGACACCCGCAACCAAATAAACATCCATAGCCTATAGGAGGGCATTATGAACGAAAATACCAACAACACCAACACCATCCGCGCATACTTCAACCAGTTCTCCAGCAAAGGCATCCCATTCATGGATGACCGCGACAAGGGAGACATCAAAACACTCGTCGGTGATGTTCTTCATATCGATGATTTCGGTTTCATCAACGGACGTGACGGAGAGTATGCGGTCGTATCCTTCAAGGAACACCCGGAAAGCTTCTACTTCGCTGGACTTGCGCTGACCGACATCTGTCGTAAGATCGATGCGGACGGCATGCGTGAGGAGCTGGCCGCGCAACCTATCGTTCTTACCATGAAGAAGAGCAAGAACAACCGTAGTTATATGGCCGTCGATTTCCTCGACAATGACTGACCGACATATAGATTAATCCAACAGGGCGGGTATCCTAGACGGTATCCGCCCTTACTCATATCAAGGAGCATATTATCATGACGAAACGCCTCAGCCCGGAAGAGAAGGCACGTCGCGCACGCGAGCGCAGGGTTAAGCGAGCCGCCCGCAAAGCCAAGGAAACCGTTCAGGCCGCACGTAGAAGCGCAGGCGCTTCCAGTAGGGAGGTCGCACAGGGAGCGGCCTTGGGGAAGGCTGTCAGCGGTGCCGTACGACAGAAGACCAACGCGGATTCCGACTATAACGTGCGCCGTCGGGCCCGCCGTGAGGTGGCACGCTTGCAGAAGTTAGGCATGGATTCCAAGACCACTCCGCTTCAGCGCAAAGCCGCGCGTGAGGCCGCTGAATCCTTGCAGGAGACCATCGGACGCACGTATGCGCGGGTCAACAGCAAGGCTGATCGTGAACAGGCGTTCAATGAGCTACGCGGACAGTTCGGTACGACGCACCGGGTTCGTTCGCAGGCGCAGGCGCGTCAGGATTCCCGTAATCGTTCCTTCGCGCGTCAGCTTAATCTGGCGCTTGCGGGGCAACCGTCCGCAATCAACCGGGATGGGTTCAAGGGTCAGGCCATGGCCATAGGTTTCATGAACGCTTTCGCGGATGAGCGGCGCGGGCATCGTCGGTCCGAACAGTACGAGCTGATTTTGAGAAGCGCCGGGGCAAACGATTTGGAACAGGTGTTCCGTGAGACCATGCGGCAGAATCGTGATGAGGTTCGTGAGATGATGAGACGGTTGAACAAGCTGGATTCCGGGGATGGGTCGTATGATGATACGAGTATGCTTGGAGATGATGAGGGGGATGCCAAGTACATGGCGTATCGCGTCGTGATTTCCGGTTTCAGCTATAACCGGGCGTGACACATGCTCTGATGATAGAGCAATCAAACAACCAACATAGGAGGCAATCATGGCAGGCAAGAGCCATGGAACGCCGTTTCGCGTTGTGGCCGCATACGATACGGAGACCTGCAATGTCGGCACCGGACCCGACACTCGCGCATACCCGATACTGTTCATTCTCAACGATTTCACCGACGTGCCGTTGGAGGAATACAAGCCGGACGATCCGCGTGAGACCGTGACTTTCGATCGCACGCTGGACACGTTCATGCCCCGCCTGTTCAACCTCATGGACGCGGGCCGTAGAAACGGGTATGTGCCCGTCGTATGCGCCTACAACCTCATGTTCGACATGCAAACCCTCATGGCTGCATTCGCGGGCGTTGCCGTGCTGAAGCTCAACGCGCAATCCTCCACAAACGTGTACACCATCGACGTGTACGCCAACCAGCAGGATGCAGACAATGACGGCAGACCGCTCATGCGTTTCTGGGACACGTTCTTCCTCGAACAAAACGGGTTGAAAGCCATGGGAGAGACCGCAGGCGTCGCTAAAGCCACCGGAGACTGGGACTATTCCAAGATTCGCACTCCTGAAACGCCTCTCACCGACTTGGAACTGTTCTACGCGAAACGTGACGTGCAGGTGATACCCGCATACCTCCGGTACCTGCTCAGGTCGAACGAGTGGATGACATCCGACATGCTGGGGTCCCGCGTGCTCACGAAAACCAGCACCGTACGGCAAATGGCGCTCCACACCTTCGGCAGCGTACGTGTGGGGGAGTCTAGGGGAAAACGCCGCGCACCCACCATGCTCAGGAAATTCGAATACCTGTGCCATGATGAGCTCCCCAAGGATTACGATACTTACGCCCTGCGTAAGGCGTGCTTCAGGGGAGGTTTCACGTTCACCAGCGCCGCATTCGCAACGAAATGCATGCAAGGCGTCGTGTCCACTGATGTTACTTCAATGCATCATACGTTCATCAACGGTCGTATGATACCGGTCGGTTTCACCCGCATGAGCGCCGCAGACCTTCAGTATCTTGCGGACAGGGTGGTACGCACCCCGCTTCGGGATGTGCTTGAACGGTATTACCGTCCGTTCGACGGCGCTTTCCAGGCGCGCATCAGATTCGATAATATCCGGCTTCGTGCGGGTTCCCCGTTCGAAGCTTGGGGGGTGGCTCTCACCCCGCGCGGCAAATTCGCACGTCATGCCGCAGGGGTCGATTACTGGCAGGATGCCCCCGCCGCAGTCGCAGCCGAAAACGCGACCCGTGACAACGGGTGGCTGGACGATGCCGACCGTCCCGTGTTCGCATTCGGCAAACTGTATTCCGCAGCCCACGCCCTGATTCACGTCAATGAAATCGAACTATGGAGCATGGCGCAGGTGTACGAGTGGGATTCGATGATCGTGCTGTGCGGAGAGGGCACCGTTAAATGGAAGTTCCCTCCCGATTACGTGGCGCTCCAGTCGAACATGCTGTTCGAACGTAAATCGGACTGCAAGTTCATGACGAAGCATTATGAGACCGGCATCCCGTTCACGGGTGATATTCCCGCTTCGATTCCCGAGGGTCTTGCCAATGAGATGCGCAAGGGCACCATGGACGCCGGTTTTCTCAACAGCTACTACAACGGCACCGTCAAAGGACAGTTCAACAGCATCTACGGCACCATGGCACAGGACATCTTCAAACCCGGTTACGGTGTGGACGAAGGCGGGGGCATCTACGTAGATCAGACCACGATAGCGACCCGTGAGAATTTTGCCACGAAGATTCCGAAACGGTGCCGCGTCCTGTACACGTACGGCATGCGCATCGTAGCAGGCAGCCGCATGCACCTGACCATAGCCATGCTGCTGATCTGGAATGCTTTCCACGGGCGTGTCAAAGCCACGGGCGGGGACACCGACAGCATCAAGATGAGCGTTCCTGATGACGTAACCGATCAGCAGATAAGCGACGCTCTGAAACCCGCGTTGGATGCCGCGACCGCAGCCATTGACTACTGCATGCGCCCCCTCCGCGACTCATACCCGCAGTGGGCTTCCAAGCTTACGCATGTGGGAGGGTTCGAGGTCGAAAACGCGGGCGCACGATACGAGCATCACATGGAATACTGGAACAAGGCCCGTGTGTCCGAGCGTGATGGAGTGTTCCATGTGACCATGGCCGGATTGTCGCGTCCGCTGGGGGCCTATCATATCGAACACATCATGCATGATCTGCATGCTGCCGGATACCCTGTCGAGCAGGTCATGCGTCTGACTCTCGGATACAATGTGGAGGTGTCCAGCGAGGCGTGCTTCAGTCTCCAGACGTACAGGCCGAAACCGGGGGATGTGTATGACAGGGACATCATCGACTATGAGGGGACGGAAACCCGTGTGCTGGCATTGCAGGCCGTCGCCCTGTATCCCACCGACCGTACGTTGGGAGACACCGGGAAACCGAGTAATATGGAGAATGTGATATGGCTCAGACGCCATGGCATTGACGTGGAGACCGGTCTACGTCGCGTGGAGGTGCGGGATATGACCCCGTACGTGGTAGGAGGTTTGGACGGTGAAACCATACTGATGAAAGGGGTCAGGCATGAACAAGCCTAGATATTATGACTGGAATCGGACGCTGTCGTATGATGCGGACGTGACCGCCGTATTCGGTGCCCGTGGCATCGGCAAGACGTTCGGCCTGCGCGCGCAGTTCGTACGCGACTGGTTGAAGGACGGTAGCAGGTTCGTGGAAATCGCACGCTACAAAAGCGAGATACCTGATGTGGCGCGAGGCTATTTTGACCGGTTGCAGGAGCTGGAGGAATTCCGACGCCTTGTGTTCAAGACGGACGGCAAGCAGGCGTATATCGCACGCAAACCCGATGACCCGGACGCCAAACCGGATTGGAAGGTGGCGGGCTATTTCGTCGCGATGACGGAAATGCAGAAGTCCAAGAAACGCACGTTCGAACATGTGTACCGTCTGCTGTTGGATGAAGCCACCATTGACCGCACCGACCGGTATCACGGGTATCTGAACCATGAATTCGAACTGTTGGCGAACATCGTGGACTCCTGCACCCGTGAACGTGCGGACGAACAGGGACGCAAACCGCATGTGTACCTGCTGTCGAACGCCTGTGATCTGACGAACCCGTATTTCATCCGGTACGGCATCGACAGACCACCGAGATTCGGCTACTCATGGTATGCCAACAAGACGTTCCTGTTGCATTACGTGAAAGATGTCGATTACGCGCATGCGAAATCCACGGGCACGGTCGCGGGTCGTATGATGATGGGCATGAGCGGTGAACGGGTTGCATCCTATAATGAGTTTTCGGGCTCGAATACGGATTTCATCGAAGCGAAACCGAAATGGGCGCGGTTCGAAACCGGCATGATATACATTGGGCAACGGTTTGGTGTCTGGTGCGATGATCTGAACGGCATGTATTATGTGAACGACCGGATACCCTCGAACACGAAAGCGCCGGTGTATGCGTTGACGCGGGCGGATAACCGGGTGGACATGCTGATGGTGAAACGTTCCAACAAGGTGTTGCAGTCGCTGGTTGATCTGGCGTTATGGAACCAGTTGAAGTTTTCCACGGTCGGTGTCCGTGAACGGTTCTATCAGGCGTTGAGCATGTTCGGCATCCGATAATCGATACGAAAAACGCCCCGGCTGGAATGGCCGGGGCGTTCGTGTTTCATGTCAGACGTACGGGTATGCCGTGGAAGTCCAAACGTGGATTGCCTCAATGTACTCGTTGACATGGACTTCCGCGTTGGTGAGGTTCTCGATACGGAGCCTGACATCAATCTGAGAGGTTCCCGAGTAGGTTTCAACGGTTACGCAGATACTGCCTATGGGGCCCTCCCTGCTAACGACCTCCGTATTGGAAACCACTTCGTTTACTGTGTCTTTGCTTATGCCTCCCAGAGATTCGAGACGTACAGTGTGCGCGGGCACGTAAATATTCTGTTCCGGATTAGTTGTGCCTAATTTATAGGAGAAAGCGAGCTTGTTCCGGGTTTCTGAAGCGCTTAGAACACCGTCGCTTGAAATCGTCAGGCCCGTTCCGATTTTGACGCCGCCGAGCGTGCTATCGGTTGCGGCCTTCAGATGAAGCCCGTATCCGTCGCCGTCCGTTCCGGTGTCGAACTCGTCGGGGTCGAACGGAACAACGGGTTGCCCGCTCGCGTTGGCCGCGATCAGGATGCTTCGGGATGCGGTGGGCGTGTTCGTGTTGCCGTAGTTCACGGCTAGGGGATTGCCGCTGTCACCGGTGCCAGTGATCGAATTGTCATGCGCGACAGCTGTAAGGCCTGCATGCGCCGCGATGTAATCGGGGTCCACGCTGATGGTGCCGAAGGTGTCATCGGTGGATTGTGCGGGATTATCTGTCAGCGTGCCGCGTTTGGAGGTGGTGGTAAGACCCTCTCCCACTTGGACAACGCCCGGCGCGCCCTTCGTTGCCGGGCGCGTGATGATGCGTTGCGTGAGTGCGCCGTTCACATCCGTTTGCTTCGAACGGAGGGTCTGGGAATCCAGATACACGTACGGATACCGGTAGTCACGGTTCATCGGGGAAACCGGAACGATTGCCAATTCAGTGGGCAATTCCGTTGCTGCGCCCTCGTTCCACGCTGACGCGTTATAGTTTATGCCCAGACTATTATCGCTGCCATTGCCCTTCAACGAGGTGTCGCGAGAGACGGACGTGAGATATCCGGCCTGTTCCAAATCGTTGATACGGTTTTCCAGATCATTGACGGCGGCATCGAGTTTCGACTGCGTGACTTCGGCTGCGATGGTCGCGGTGGTCTTGTCCGGGTCGTTCGTAACCGTGATGCCAGCGCCCGCGAGCACTGCACCCAGCTTCAACCGGTTGTTGATCTGCTCGTTCTGCACTTCGTCATCGTGGCGGCGTTCATCGATCTCCGCGTCGATGCTTCTCTGCAATGCGCTGTCGGCGGCGGTACGGTCGGTGATTTCCTTCGTGATTCTCGCGTTCACGTCATCGAACGCGGGCGTGAAAGAATCCCCGATCGTGACGGTTGTCTTGTCCGGGTCGGTCGCGCTGGAAGTCACGTTCACGTTGATGTGGGAATCATCGGCTGCTTTCACGTTCACGGCTTTCACACGCGCGTTCACCTGCGCCGTAAGCAGATTATCGGCGGTCTGCCTGTTCGAGGCTTCGGTGTCGATGTTCGACTGAAGCGTGGTATCCGCCTGCCTGCGGGCCGTGGCTTCGGCGTCGATGCGTTCACCCAACGACGTGTCGGCGTCCCTGCGAGCCTGAATCTCCGTGTTGAGACTGTTGGTCAGGGTCGCGTCAGCCTGCGTGCGTGCGCTGGTTTCCTCGCTGATTCGGGTTCCCAACGCGAGGTCGGCATTGTTGCGGGTCTTCGTCTCGTTGTCGAGGTTGTTTTGGAGCGTGGCATCCGCCTGCTTGCGTTCGACGCGTTCAGTGTCCACGCTGGCCTTCGTTGCGATTATGTCCGTGTCCACCGCGTATGTGCGGGTCTTCGCGTCCGTATCGTCCGTGCCGGTCAGCCCATGCCCTGCCACACCGTCCAACATGGTGTTGTCGATGAGTGTGCCGTCAGTGCCGGGGGTCAATTCGATGAACCGGCCCGCCTTCGGGGTCACTCCGTCGATACGCTTGCCCAACGCGGTGTCCGCCGCCTCTCGTGCGGCCTGTTCGTCAGCGATGAGCTTGTCCAGTCGTGTGATCTCTTCGGTCAGATCGGCTTCCAGCTTGTCGATGCGCTGGGTGAGACGGGTCTCGGTTTCCGTGAACCGGTTATCGAGATACCAGTGCGCCGCGTTCGCGTTCGCGGCCATATATCCCAGATACGCTTGGATACGTCCGATTTCCACGCAGATTTGACGGATACGCTGTTCCGCGGAATACACGTTCCAATAGAATTGCGGGATTACCGGAGTGTTCCATGTCCACGCGGGAAACGGGGTGATGGGTGGCACGGCCTTCGTCGCGTCCACGGGCGGGAACACCGGTTGCGTCGGGTTCGACGGGGTGACGGGCACGGAGCCTTCCACCGGATTGATGGTGTGGGAGTCTGTCATAATCCCATTCCTCCATTCATGTGACTGGTGAACAGGCATGAGAACATGGTTTCCATGTCGTTCACGATTTGCAAATCTATATCATTATACGCCTGTAGTTTTTCCACGCGGTCGAGGTAATCGCCTTCGTGAAGGGTTTCGAACTCCCTGTCCGAGGCGTTCGAGGCGTAATCGTTGTTCTCGGACAATTGGGTTGCGGGGAACTCGCTGTCCACGTCGCGGGTTTTACCGTACGTGTCCTCCGTGCGCATGAGAGAAACCCCGTCATCCAACGCCTTGTATGCGAGCTTGTATTTCGGCATGATCTCATTCATGCGACGCATGAACTCCATCTTCCAAGCGCCGGGGGGAAGTACTCCGATTTCACGCTGCCAGTAATGGTTCTCCAGTTTCTCGCACACCCTCCAATACTGTTTCTCATCGTAGTAATCCCATGTCCACGAGGGTTCGCCCCATACGATGAAACCCCAACGGAACAGTTCGCAGAACTGGATGGACATAACCGCATGGAAATCTTCCTGCGGCATCATGTCTCCCATTGGGTCGCATCCGAATCGGGGCATGGGCATGGGTGCCGGAGGTGTGCCCATGTCCGGGTACGGGGGTCTATTCCATGGTGGTTTCGGCGTCGGTGCTATCATCTTCCATCCTTTCTTGGATATTGTGCAGGTAATTGTAGTTCTGACTGGTGTTGTCCTGCCTCCACACCACGTCTATTGGTTCGGGGAACAGTTCGGGGAAACGACGGTTCAAACGGTCGCATGCCTCACGCCGCGCCTCCAAGGGGTTCAACGCCATGAGTTGTGTCGGCATGGTCTGCGATTTCACCTCATCCTCGATCTGACGTTCCTGCTTGAATGGCAGATTATCGATTCCCAGACCCTGATAGATGGTGTTCCACTGGTTCTGCCATGCGGAATACAAGTCGTTTCCGATGAACGGCACGCCCGTGCTCAGCACGTCCATGTCGATGGTTTCGATGCCGTTCGTAGCCATCACCGCCGGTTCGCCGCCCGCGACCTGCTTGTACAGGTTCTGCATGTCGAACTTCTTCTCCTGCGGTCCTTTGAAGATATACGGTATCTTCTGATGCATGCGGTTCATCTGCATGGTGCGCATGATGTCCACGAGCTCACGCGCCCAGATGTCCACCCAGTCGATGATGGGCACCCTGTACCGGTTGTCCCATACGAGCACGCCCCGCGACGGCGTGACATCGAACCTCCATCCGTTGTTGCCGATGCTCTTCCAGCGGGTCGGATTATCGTACACGTTCAATGGGCTCGCGTATGCGACCTGCGTGCTGTAGAACACGCCCGGCTGCTTGCGCGGATATGCGATGGTCGCGATGCCCTGCGTAAGCAGCGTCCATTCCAGATAACGTTCGTCGCAGGATGCGGGAAGGTTCACCCATTCGAACCGTACCAGAGCCAATTCCATTATCTGCTGCCGGTACATCTGGAACAGGCGCGTGTTGTACGCGCCGGTCGCCCAATACGTGTCGTTGCCCCACAACAGCCCGTTGCGGTCGTTCCTGTTTCGTTTGCTCATCTCAGCAAAGCCTCCATATCCGCGTCGGGTTCCGGCACGGGTCGCATTTCGGTTTCCTCCAGCATGACCTGCCGCAGATTGACCTGTGCGCTCATGGCCCTTACGGCATCCACCCGGTTTCTTTCGGCGGTCTGCCGTGTTATTTCAAGGTCGGATTCGATCTGCGCACGTCCCACCTTCGTTATCCACTGGTTCACCGCCGCCTGTGATTTAAGCTCGATGATGGTATCGATCTCATCGTCGGTGAAATCACCGTAACGACTGTATGCGCGTTCATGTTCCGCCTTCAGTCTCTCGTATTCCGAGCGTGGAACCTCCACAGTGGCGTCACTCGTGGTTGTCATGTATGCCCACCTTTCCGATGTCATTGGGACTATGCCAGACGGTCACACCGTTTTCGAACATGTCCTTTATGGCCTGTTTCGCTTCCATCATTATATCAGTGTCCACATCCAGCCACAGTTCGTTCATCTCCCAGTACGTGAACTTGGGCATGATGTTCAGCGTGGTCACGTCCCAGTTCCCCTCGTACTGGTATCCGTATCGCAGGAATTGGTCTCCAGCCTGTCGTATTGCGGATTCCGATTGTGTTTTCACCCTGACCTGCACGCCACGGTATGCGAACATGTCGGGTGTCGGGTCACCCTTGTATTCACCGTGCATGACCGGCGCGTTGTTGCGTGCCTGCGCGTAGGAGAGCCTAGTCACTTCCTCCGCCTGTTCCAACATGGTCTTGCGCGTGAACTCCGCAGCCTCGCGTGATTCCAACGCATTGCCCGACGTGACCTTCAACGTGGCGTCCGCATTGGAAACGGTGGTGTCCTTCGTGGCCGTCGCGTTCGACACCGCGGTGTCGCGTGAACGTTTGCTGTTCCTGTGCGCCACGTCGTTCGAATCCTTCGCGTTCGCATCCCCGGTGGTCTTGTTCCTGTCCGCGTTCGCTTCGGCGGTGTCGTAGGTGCGCTTGTTGTTGGCAAGGGCGGTCGCGTTCGTGTTCGCGTTGTTGCCCACGCTCGTATCGTAGGAACGTGTCGCGTTCGCAATGGCCGCATTGTAGGAGCGGGTCGCGTTCGCATCGTCCGTGGAACGTTGTCGTGTGGCGTTGTTCTTCGTGGTGTTCACGTCATTGGTGGTGTTCGTCAACGCGAGCGTGTTGGAATTGTCCGTGGTCGTGGTTCGCAGGTCGTTTCCATGCCTCGTGATGGAATCCATGTTTCGTTTCGTTGTCGCGCTCGTCTCATGCGTGAACGTGACGCCGTTGCTGTTCTTCGTGGTCATGTTCGCTACCGTGGCGCTACGAACCATTTCGTTCTTCGCGATGGCCCAGCCGCCACCCACGATGGCTCCGATGGCCGCGCCCGCGCCGCCGCCGCCCGGAGTGAACGCGGAAAGCGCGCTGGAAGCCGCGTTGATGGCCGCATCGACCTTTTCCAGATTGGCCTGAAGATTGCCGAGATCGATATCAGCGTTCATGTTGTTGGTCGAAAGCGAGTTCGACTGGTTCATGTTCTCGGATACCTGATTCTTGTTGGAATCCCTGTCATCCAACGCGGTCTGGTTAGTGGCCTCCGTGTTCGTGCTGTTCGTATCGTTCGTGTTCCGCTGGTTTGCCAGCGTATTGTCCGCGGAGGCGTTCGTATTGGTCTGCGCGGTGGCATTCGACGCGAAGGCGTTCTGTTCGCCCGCATAGGCGCTCGCGTTCGCATTGTCGCGTCCCGTGGCGGCGCTCGCGTTCGCGTTCGTCAAAGCGGTGCCAGCGCTCGCATCCGCATTGGACTTGGCGGTCGCGTTGCTTGCACCCGCGTTCTGCCGTGCGGTCTTGTTCGACCTGAGCGTGTTCTGATACGCGGTGTCCGCGGCGTCGTTCGTGACGGTCTGCCCCGTATCCGCGCTTGCCGTCGCGTTCGACAGTCCCGTATTCGCGGAACGCACCGCGTTCGAATACGACGTGTTCGCGGAATCCTTCGTGTTCTCGTATCCGGTATTAGTGGAACGCATGCCCGTATGGTAAGCGTTCAAAGCCTTCAGACGTTCAGCGTCGATGTTGGTCAATTGGTTGTGCAGGCTCCAGTCGGTTTCGCCGCTGATATACAAGCCATAGACCGGAATATCGTACGAGCACATGAACTCCGTGAAATCGGTGTCATAGCTGACGCCCTCATGGCTGACGCCGTTCAGATCGCGCCACTCGTAGGTTCGTGCGCCGGTGCCGTTCACGCCCGTCAGAAACGCCTGCGCTTTCAGATACGGGTATGCGAGACTCACACGCCGGTGAAGGGTCAGCGTTCCCGTGTTTTCGATGCGTATGACTGCGCTGGTGCCGTCATTGTCGGATAATTCCAATGCGGCGTACGGGAACGTGTACAGTTTGGCAAGATTCGCATACCGCACGGGATAATGGAACCTGCTTTTATCCAATGCCAGTTGGATGTCCGGCATGTCGTTCACGCCGTTGCATGCGTGGAACGTGATGCCGTCCACGGTCAAAGCGTCTCCCATGCTTGCCAGAGTGGATGGGACAATCCACACACCTTTGATGGTCTGCATGATCTGAGGCATGAGTTTCACCAACGCTTCGAACAGTCGCTTGGCCTGCGAGGAATCCACGGCATACACGTGTACCCCGTTGGGTATCACACCGTCCGTGGACGTGTACGTATCGGTGGGTGTGGTCAGGTCCCGCATATCGCTGTCGCCCATGTTCCACGCATACCCGTTCACCTCGTACTGGTGCCCCCAACGTGCGGGATTATCGGAATACGTCGGGTCGGTGGGTGCCGAAGCCCATGGTTTCGTCTCCCCGGCGGTTCGGAAACCTTCGACGCTTACCGTGGTCGCAAACATCACGAGCTTTGTTTCCGCATCCCACGGGATGAACGTATGGTCTCGGGCAATGGCCGCGTCAGGCCCGTAGTTAACGTCAGGCGTCAACAGCATGCCAGCATGTTCGATGGGATTCGACAGATACGTGTCGGCGTCAATGGCGGCAAGCGGAGCATGCCCGCGTCTCAACTGGCAGTGGTTGAAACGCGCCCATAATCCGAACGTGCCCCAATTATCGAGCCTGAGACGACATTCGGTTGTGTTGGCGGCCAGTTGCGCGGGGGAGTCCATGAAGAAACCCCAATGACGTGCGCGTGGTTCCTTCGCATACTCCAAAGGCTCCGTGGGACTCGTCGGCATGGGATATTCAACCCACACGTAATTGTATCGGCTCATGGTCGCGAAGGGGATCGGAAGCTTCAACGTGCCGTCCGGAAGCACGTGGAACTCGCTGTTCAAAGTCTCACGATGCGCGGACAGGCCATCGAACCACGCATTCCGAGAGGCTTCATCCTCCCATGCGACGATGTTGCGCGTATCATCCCACGGCACGTTGCATACTGTGATTTTCGTGCCGGGCGTCCACCGCGTGTAGTCGAAATCATTATGGTACTGCGCGTACGGTTTCGCCTGCGTCACATCGGGAAACCGGGTGGCCTGCGTGAGGTGCGGATATTGCAATCCCATCGGCTCTCCTTCCAAAGCGTATATAAAAGACCGTCGCCCCGGCAAGAAGAGCGACGGTCTGCAATAATTAACCCATGCCATGAGGCACGCTACCAGTATAACACTTCTCCGGGATAAATGAGATTCGGATTACCGGAACGATACCCGTGAATCTGATCATACCCGATACCGTAGCGGGATGCGATCGATCCCAGCGTATCCCCCGCGCACACCGTATAGTAATGCACGCTCGGGGAAGGTGCCGCCGTGGAAGGGGAGCCGCCGTTGTAGGTGGCCACCTGTCCCGGGTAGTACACGTTCAGATTACCCGAGGGCACCCGCCATGCGGACAACGGCCACGCATTGTACCTGACCGCGTACCCCCAAATCGTATCCCCGTAGTTGATACGGACGCTAAGCGTTCGTACGGGTGCGGGGGTGGCAGCGGAGCCGCCGCCGTAGGTGACGGTATCGCCCACGTAGTAGCGGTTGATGTCGCCGGAGGGCGTGTGCCATGCGGACAGGGGCCATGCGTTGTAGGCTACGGCAAGGCCCCAGATGGTCTCGCCCCACTGCATGACGTGGCTGATGCCACCCGTGCTGGGAGTGGGCTGTGGGTTATTCGGCTGTGCGGGCGCGGCCGGTGTGGCCGGTGCCGTGGTACCGCCGGTCGGGTTGGCGTACAAATCCCACTGCCATGCGTCGCCCCGGAACAGGTTGAGGTCGATGGGACTCCACGTGTTGACCACGCCGGCGCCGGAGTACTGGCGCATGACCTCGCCGTACGCGCCTATCATCCACGGGTTGGCCTGATAGCCGGTCGGGGCCATGTTCGCGTACTGGGCGATCCACAAACCGTAGTTGGCGCGGATGTCGCCGGGGATGGTGCCGGCCACGGGGCCGGTGTAGAGCAGCGGCTTGACGCCGCCCGAGAGCCGTTCGCACTCCGCCATGAAGCGGCGCACCCAGTCCCAGTTACCCCATGCGGGATTATCGTCCATCTCCCAATCCAACGCCACGATGCCGTGACGCCAATAGTTCGATGTGTTGCGGTAGAAGAATTGGGCTTCCGCCTCCGGGTTGCCGCCCATGGCGTAATGGTAGAGGCCGTATTTCTTGCCGCTGGCCTGTGCCTGATAGATCATGCGGTTGGCGTCGGTGTTCACGCCGGACACGAGGCAGTTGTTGTTGACCTGTCCAGTGCCCCATGTGGTGCCGACCACCACGAAGTCCGCCTGCATGTTGTAGACATCCGCGCCGCACTGCCAGTTGCTCATGTCAACGCCCTGCATGTCCGCCATTGCAAGCGGTGTCATGACGAGACATGCGACGATAGCGGAAACCGCCGCGATAATATGCCTACAAATTCGCAATGCCATTACCGTTTCCTTTCTCATTGATATTGCCGCCGAAGATACCGGCAATTTTCGAACCACGTAGCTCGGGGTTGATTTCGCACAGGTTCTCGAACACGCTCACGATTTCGGTCAAAGCCACGTACACGCATACCGGTGTGACGATGGGCAGCTGGAACCCGAGCTGTAGGAACCCGCTACCCCATTCCACAATGACCGCAAGAACGATGACACCGATGAACGCACCCTTATGATACAGGCCCGTCCGTAGCTTGCTTGAATCCATGGTTCTTGTTTCCACGGCTTTAAGAACCCCTGTGATGATGTCCAACACGATAAGCGCGGCCACCACCACGAACGAAAACAACATTGTCTTGTCCACTATCAACCTCCTTCAGAGTCTAGACAGGAAAGAACCCCTGCAAGGAATACTCCAAGCAGGGGTTCTTTTATTGTACTACAAGCATATCATTCGATAGTGACAGTCGCAGTGCCCGTATACGGCACGGTCGCACCGGACGGATTCACGTACGTGCTGGTAGCGGTCACGGTGATGACATCCCCCGGTTTCAGACCGGTCTTCTGCACATGAAGCACACCGTAATTGTCCACGCGGGTACGCGCGTTCAACTGCACCGGCTTCGCAGGTTTGGTAGTGAGATCAGCACCGGCCGGAGTCTCGGCGCTCACATTGTAGATGCAGGCGTCCGGACGAACAAGAATATCAGCATCCGAATCCGCAGGGTCGATGGTTCCGTTCAGCTTCGTGACGATGCCGACACTGCCTCCCAGTTCCACGGTGCCCGGTTCAGCGGTGACGGTCAGACCGGTGACCGCCTGTTTGATGGTCGGTGTGACGGTGCCAGCCGCAGTGGTGAACAGAATGGCCGGAACGAACGGGGAGACACTGTACACGCCCCAATGGTTCAGCCAATAGGTCGTGGTAAGAGTCTGCGGATTCCAGAAGCTCGTGGTGTTGTACAGGGTATCATGGCATACGAAGAAATCCTCCGTGGTCAGTAGAGCCACAGCATCCGGAATCGGGAATTCATCGATGAGCACGGTACGGTAGGAGACCTTCGCAAGATCAACGTTGAACAACGCGGCCAGCGTGTTCACGTTCAGGCTTGCCTGAGCCTCCGGGGTGACAAGCAGAACAAGCTCCGAGGGTTGCGCGAAAACCGGAATGTCGGTGCCGGAATACACGCTGGACGGGAACTGGAGCTTTCCACCGAGGGTCTGGAGGGCTGTCAGGAACACCTTGCCGGAAGCATCATCGGCCGGATAATCGTCCAGATGATACTTGTAGAAGCCCCAACGGGTCTCATACTCCGCAATGAGATTCTTCATGATGTTGAACTCATCATATTCATCCGCGTTGTTCGGGGTGTTCATCAGCTGTGCCACGAGATTGTTAAGCCCGTACTCGTCGGTGAAAGCGGTGCGAAGCTCATCGACGTTCACGCTGATCGGATACTGGTCTCGACGGTTCTGGGAATGGTACCAGACCTCGGATTCGGGGCGGTGCAATTTCAGCAGGGTTTCGGCGTCATCCTCATAGGAATGCGCCTTAATCCACTTCGGGGCGATTTCCTGAATCGTGGAACCGTAGTTGATTTTGTTTCCCTTGAACACGGCAAGAGGATTCTTGTAGTTCTGGCCGCGCACATACGTGTATGCGATACGGTTGACAAGAATATCCATGAACTGATTGAAATACTGTCCGTTCATGGGTTGGAAGAGAGCGCTCATGGTCGCGCTGATGCCCGCCTGAGTCGGATCGGGGATGCGCTGTTGGAAATCGTTTGTTCCGGCCAGCCATGCCTTAGCCATGATGGTGTTGTTGTTCTGAGCCATTGGAACTTCCTTTCTCTATGCTCAGTCTTCGTCCAATGAGAAGTCCATATCCTCGATAGGCACGGACATATCGATGTCTGAATCACCGTCCGTGTCTTCGGACACGGTTTCGGTGTCAGTGTCGGAATCATCGCGTACGACGCCCCCGTTTTCCACGAACGAGCCCAACGTCTCACGCAGGGCGCTTACGATGTCGAGAATGTTCGACGCCTTTTCCTCCAAGGAACCGATACGAGCCACAAGGTCTTCGAACTCGCCTTCGCGATGCGATTCCTCGGAGGTTGCTCCGGTTTCGGCTGCTTCGTTCTTCTCCTCCACGGTTTCATCCGTGGCTGTGTTTTCGTCTGCCATAAAACTTCCTTTCCGAAATTAAAAGAGGCCGAAACATGCTTATGCATGTTCCAGCCCCCTAGTATAGCATGTCACAGCGGTTTTGGACTAGCCGAAATCGGTGCCTTATCCGACGATGGCCGGGCAGGTTTCACCCCGTGGCTTCCCGTGCTTCATCTACTCGGGTTCGTGCCAGCCGTCGCGACAAGCATCATTCTAACACCGATCCCGACAATCCAAGTATATCGCGAGTATTTCGACTTGGTATCGGGTCTGGGGTTTGCACCTTCCCGCCTCCCAGTTGTTCACGGCGGTGGCGCTTACCCCCAGCATGTCCCCGAACTCCGCCTGCGTGAGACCTCCTGCGTTGAAGCGTGCCCGTCGCACCATGTGTCTCCATGTGGTCGTGTGGTCGTACATCATTCCAACCCTTCGAAGACGCCTTGCACGATACGCCAACAGTCGAGGCTTGGAATCTCACCAGACTCACCTCCCTCAAGAGGCGCGTTCAAATCCACCTGTTCGATACGCGCACGCTCCTGCAAGATGTTCGCGTATGTCTCCATCGCGTACAATTGGCTTTCAAGGAGCTGGAAGGAGCACGCGGGCGTGAAGTCCAACGTGCCCTCCGCGTAGCCCTCAAGCATGTGCGCCAGCTTGCTGATACGCTCCTGCAATTCTCGATGTTCGCGAATCATCCGCTGCTTGTAATCACTCATTGTTTTTCTCCTTCTTGGCAGTAGGG
>ERZ1024479.24-NODE-24-length-19636-cov-1304.766406_pt1 | contig 19636 bp, 34 predicted proteins | sample MGYA00520800_ERZ1024479 | MGnify/ENA primary metagenome ERZ1024479 (study PRJEB33242, sample SAMEA3444313) | Homo sapiens | biome: Host associated; feature: Gastrointestinal tract; material: Stool | place: Uganda | collected 2011-01-01 ... | reverse complement strand
CGGTAAGCCCGCTGATACTCTGCCACTTTGTCCCGGTTGGCTTCACGGTAAGCCCGCTGATACTCTGCTAACTTTCTTTTTTCTGGCGCCAACATTTCCTGCATTGCTTCCCGATCCATCAATCGGGATCGCCGAAGATCATCCGGGTTCAGCCGAAAATCCGCATCGATCTCCTCGTCTGCGCGGCGCATTTCCTCCAGTTCTTCCGCCGTAAAAGGCATATTATCCTCCTCACACAAACCTCAGCACCGCCGCCGCCAGCACCCACACCACAGACGCCGTCAGGCATCCCGCGCAGAACCCGTCGATCCAGCGCTGCGTCTTGTTGTCAAGGGCCGGCATCGCCGCCAGCACCAAACCGCTCACCGCGCATACGGCGGCGGCTGCCACCACTAAGTCCCGCATCATAATCACGCACCTTTCGATTCCTTCTCGACCTTCTCAAGGCCGACAAACTCCAGGCCGTTTTGACGGGCGTAGAGCTGGCACAGAGTAGTCTTAATCTTCACGGGGTCAGGCTCTTCCAACCAAATAATTTTATATTCAAGCTTCTTCCCCATTGTGTTTTCCTTTCCCCTGCGGTATAATAGCCGCAGGACACAAAATCTTTGGTAGGATTTGTTCCGCCGCCCTGTTCGGTCTGCTACACCGAGCGGGGCATTTTTTTATTCTTCATCATCGGACCTCAACAGCTCGTCCAACGTACAGCCGTACAATGCGGCGATCTCCGGCAGCCGACTCACGCGCGGATTCTGCTGGCCGGTCTCCCACATGTACACTGCTGCGTCGGAGATATTCAGTTTCTCGGTCACCTGCTGGACGCTAAGACCAGCGGCCAACCGAGCGCTTCGGAAACTCATCATTTCACCTCCAATTTTTTATGCAATCTTAACTAACTTTTAATTGACTTCGGCGGGGGAATGTGCTATATTTGCCTGTGGAAGCATCAGTTTGGTATTTAGCCGGTTCGTCGCGTTGCAGACGGCGTACCATTTGCTCTTATACCATTCGCTTCCACCGCCCCACCGTCTGTTGCAGAGACGGCGGGGCATTTTCACTTGTTGCAGAAGCAGGGAAATTGGTGTTGCAGATCACCAGGCCCATTCCCCCGCCGAAGCCAACCAAAAATCAGTCCCGTGTTGCTTTGGCTTTCGCTAAGGTTTAATCGTTTCCTCAAGCGCCTCGATAAGCTCCTTCTCACTCACGCCGTACATCCTTGCCAGCTTCTTGTGGTACTTCCGTGCCGGTCGCCAGTCGCCCAGCTCCCAATGCGTCACACAGGACAAGTCCACATTCAGTTTCTTTGCTACCTGTGCGCGTGTCAGTCCGGAGCGTTCCCGAAGTTCCTTCAATGCCAAATCATGCATCCTCCTTCCAATGTGTGGTCTCATTGACTGCGGAACAAAAAGGAATTAAAATGCCATCGTAGGCTGCCGCCTCGGAGAGGGGGCGATTGCATCAAGGCTTACACATATAGCTGGGTCGAGGCTCAGAAGCTGTTAAGCGAGGGCTACACGCTCTTGTCGATGGCTTTCTTCGCTTCAAATCCTACGATGTCATTCATCCTGGAAAAGAAGTAAGCCTCTCTCCCAGCCCCCGCCGCAACTCACACTTGCGGCGGGGTTTCTTTTTGCCCCGCAGTCAACGTGAGAAATCATCTTGACAAACGCGAAACACGCCGCTATTATGTAAGTGTCAGCCAACAAAATATCAGCTATAAGTCCGCAAAACGAAGGAATTCGTTGGGGGCTTGGTTTTTTGTTGCCTCATTGAGTTCTCACAAGGCTATTATAGCCACCACAATGGTTGTTGTCAACCTGTTTGGCCACCGTTTTGTAAGTTTGTTGTATTGCACAAAATTGGAGGATGTTTTTATGGCATTGATTAAATGCGTAGAATGTGGGAAAGAAATCTCAGACAAAGCGGCATTTTGTCCATCTTGTGGTTGCCCGATTGAGATGGAAGTCCGAAACGCTTCAATTACATTTTGGTGGGTCGGGAAAAAAGGAGACAGCCTCAGAAAAACAACTGTTTACATTGATGGTGAAGAGGTTGCTACTATGAAATGTGGAAACCAAGTAACTGTATTAGTAAACGGTTCTACCCATCAGGTGGATATGTACCAAGGGAAACACCACCTAATATCTGAAAAAGTAACAATTGATTTGGAAGGCGAGACTTTCGCATACAAAGAGGTTTATGGGCTTACGCACGCCAAACTGGAAAGAATAAGCAATGAGGAATTGAAAAGAAAACCACGATGCCCAACTTGCGGAAGCGATAAGGTGAAAAAAATATCTACTTCGAAGAAAATTTTTGCGTTTGGAATGATTGGCTTTGCCAGCAGTTCAGTCGGAAAAACCTTTGAATGTAAAACTTGTGGGTATAAATGGTAAAGGTAAATAATAATGTCTAAACGCATTACGGTATTTGTTGATCAAAACCTTTTTAATTTAATTGATTTTTACTGCAAAAACGAAGATATAAGCGTTGCGGCATTTGCGCGAAAAATTGGAAAACATAATCGTTGGGTAAGTGAAGTAAAGCGTGGGCGAAATCTTCCCTCTCCCGAAGAAGCTGCCCGCATGTGCATCCTTCTCAACACCACCCCCGAAGAAATTTTGCTCCATGAGGGCAAGGACGAAAAAGAGACAGCTAAATGTCAGAAGGATATTGAACTGGTGCGGAAGCTGCTGGAGAAGGAAAAGGGCATAAAAGAAACCCCCGATCCGAAGATCGAGGGCGTGACAGATACGCAAAAAGCAGCCATTGATTTTGTTTTGACCTTGCCACCAGAAAAATTAAGGAAATTTATTAAATTGGCCCAGGCAGTCTTTGAGGACGAACAACATGATTGACTGGACTGAAATTTGGGCTTACGGAACAGCGGTAAAGTATTGTGATGATGTTTGATAAGACAACGTATAAGTTGCTAATTGCGCTATACAAAAAAGGGCAGCTATTTTTAAAAGAAATTGATGCCATTACTGGAGAGTGCGAAGAAAAAAGGCAAAGCCAATATATTACCGCCCTGTTAATTGCAAACTACATTTCCATCGTAAGCAAGATTACCACAGAAAATGGAATAAAGGCTGAACAAACTATAGGCTATAAAATCAATATTGAGGGGAAAGCTTATGTTGAACAGCGCCGCCGTGATGGGCGAAACTTTTGGGTGCCGTATGCCATTACTACGTTTATTGCTGTATTAAGTTTGATTATAGCGCTTATGCAGTCAATCTCCTATGGATGCGTATGTTGTTGCGGATCTTGAAAAGTCTTTGCAAGGGGCGTCAATGTCGCACCCAATGACATTGGGGGGGGAATTGCCATACTGATGCCAAACGGCGTGGGCGCACCCAATACACACAAGGCCGCAGCATTTTTTTAAATTATTTTCATCGGACAGTTTTAGGGTGTCTTCCAATGCATTTACTTTTTCTTCTAAATATCTGATGCGCTTTTTGAGCTGCGATCTTGTTTGAAACATTCCGAACACCTCGCCAAAATTGGATAGCAGATCCTTAATAAAAGTCAGCTTGTCTCTTTTCTCCTTCTTTCCAAAATAGTTCAAGTTCCCCGGTAAACAGGTTTCTCGCCATTCGGTAAAGTTCTGCCATTGCGGTCTCGTGATCCATACCTTCGCACTCCATGCCGATTTCGTACTCAGTACCTTTTTCTTTGCTGATTGCCCAAATTTTCATTTCAGATCCTCCATGATTTTTTGAAGTTGTTCGTCAGATAATTTTTTAATTAGTTCGAAAGCTTCTTCCAGCATTTTTTGATACTCTATTGTATCAAGTTTTGCGTCATCATACAACATCGTGCTTCCCTCCGTCTGGTTTGGCTCAGCGTGTGATTATTATATATATACTCGGTAATCGAATTTTGTTGCTATATAGCATACAACAAAAAATCTGCTGCCGGAATATCGTCTCGTTGGCGCGGTGGAATACAGCTAATCAATATAGTTCGCCCACGCCTTCCATGCACCAAACGGCGTGGGCGTTTTGCCGCGTTTTTTTGGCCAGCAATTGCGTAACACAACCGTACTCCAAACTCCGTTGTACTTTCAATCGCCAAAACTTGCGAAACCACAGGTTTTCTGGTGGTTGGTTTTTGCTATTGAGACACCCGAATGTCGGAAAAGTTAGGAGGGCATAAATGAATATCCAGGAGTTGTGCAAAAACCGCAAAGATGCGCTGAAGCTCACATATCAAGAAATCTCAGATGAATCCGGCGTTCCAATTTCCACGGTTCAGAATTTTTTCTCGAAGATGTCTAAGGCCCCCTCCATCTATACCGCAGCGCCGATCTGCAAATCCCTCGGGATATCTCTCGACGAAGTGTTCGGAATTTCCGAACACATGACCCCGACCGAACGAACATTGAAAGCTCGAAACGACGAATTGGAACGGCATGTTGACGCAAAGGCAGACACCATAGAAATCATGCGTCGCGGTGTGCGCATCCGAAACGTCGTTATTTTTATTATGTTTTGCATCATCGTGTTTCTCGCCATTTGGTGCGTGTACATTGATATGCACTGCCTAAACTATGGATTCTGGAGGAGATAAGATGAGGGCTGCATTATATATTCGCGTGTCAACGGAGGAGCAGGCCAGGCACGGCCTGTCCCTCGCAGAGCAAAAAGAGTCGCTGGAGCGATACGCGGAAGCGCACGAAATGGATGTTGTCGGGATCTATGAGGATGCCGGGATCTCGGCCAGAAAGCCGTACAAAAAGCGACCGGCGCTGCTCAGACTGCTGGAGGATTGCAAGAGCGGGAAAATTGATACCATCCTGTTTATTAAGCTGGATCGGTGGTTTCGGAATGTCGCTGGATATTACGACGTACAAACGCAGCTTGATAAGTACGGCGTGACATGGCAGGCCACCAAAGAGGATTATGAGACACGGACGGCGTCCGGGCGGTTAAAGGTTAATATTATGCTGTCGGTCGCCCAGGATGAAGCCGACCGCACAAGTGAGCGGATTAAATTTATAAACGAAGGGAAGAAGGCAAAGGGTTTGCCTGCAGGGTCAAAAACTCCACTCGGAATAACGATCAAGGATGGGCGATATGAAATAGACCAGAATACAGCAGAAATTGCCGTGGATATGTTTAGTGCCTATATCAAATTGAAAAGCACTCTTGCACTCAGGCAATATATGTTTGACACCTGGGGTGTTTATCGAGCGTACAACAATTACAAAAACGCAATTACAAACCGGTTGTATATCGGAGAAGTATATGGGATTGAAAACGCATTCCCAGCGCTTATCAGCATACATGACTTTGAGCTGGCCGGAGAAATCATGAAACAGCGGAGCCAGCGCTGCTGTGGCATGAGAAAAGGTAATGTATATCTGTTTTCGGGTATATTGCGTTGTCGCGAATGCGGGAAAATAATGCAGTCTAACGTAGTAAAGGGTTATAAATACTATCGGTGCAGGACACAATTTAGAATGGATGCACAATGCGACCATCGCCAATACGTTCGAGAGGATGTGCTGGAAAGTTACATGCTGAACAGCATTGAACAGATGGCCGCAAAATATCACGGGCAGTACGATGAGGCAGAAAAAAAGCCCGCAGTATCTGCGGACAAAATCAGAAAAAAGATGTCGAAGCTTAAAGACCTATACCTTGCTGATTTAATAGAGCTGGACGAATACAGAAAAGATTATGAGGATTTAAAACAGCAGCTATCGCAAATGGAACCGCAAAAGCCAAAATATTTTGACCGCGACGCACTTCATAGAGAGATTGAGGAATATCCAAACCTATCCCCGCAAATGAAAAAAGAATTCTGGACCAGAACAGTAAAGCGGATTGAAGCAGACAATAACGGTGCGTTTTTTGTTTTGCCTCGTTAGGTATATTTTATGTTTCCTACACTGAACATTAAATATGCCTAACAGCCCCCACCTAAAAAGGCGGGGGCTGTTTTATTCGAGCTTCCGCATAACGTTGTTATAAATGCGCTCATTCACAACTTTCAGGCTGTCCATAAGCTCGTCCATTACCTCCCATGCGCGGGATGGGTCAACATTGGATACCGCCCGAAGAAAATCACTCTCGGGTGCGGGAGCCGCAGAGTACGCTTCAACCATACGCGGAGGTTCCATTGCAGGATTACTATTCTGACTTTGGATGATATAGAGAGTTGCCAGCTTCTCATAGTTCGACCAGCTGGATTCTTCCGTTTCCAGCCGTTTAATCCATAGCGCAAGTTCTCGCTCGTCAATCATTGGGGCCTACCCCCTTACTCCTCCATCATGTCCATTGCGCGGCGAAGGGCGTCCCTGATGCGGTCATCATCGGTCTCCCGCATCATATCGTTGAGCTGGCTGCGCAGACGTTCGGTCGCGTCCGTACGGCTGTAATGGCCCCGGACGTAATGCCGACGAGAATAGGAGCTGCCACGGTTGTAACTGCGCAGGTCATCGTCCGGATGGTTCCCGGAATAGCCACGCTCGTCCAGCGCCTCGATCTTGTAGATGTTCTTCACGGTGTCGGTCAGCTTGTGGGCGATGTCCAGATCACCGGCCCCCAGGTCGCCCTTGTCGGCGATCTCGTCCAGCTCCTGGCAAAGCATGTCCTTCAGCTTGTATAACGTTCTTGTACCCATAAACGATTCTCCTTTCAGCTAATCCGGTCCACGGTCATGTTGGCGTTTGCCACACTGATGGCCTGCGTGCTGGTGTTCTCCATGGCCACCGTCAGGCAGCAGCCCCGGGGCACCTCCACAATGGCGCTGACGTAGATGTTGAAGTAGTTCTCCACGGCGGCAGGGGTCACGATGGCGGTGGCGCTGTTCAGCGGCTCCCCGTTGATGGCCAGGGCGGCGGTGATGGCCTCCACCGTCCCGCCGGTGGGCACTGCGATGTTACCACCAAAGCCCACCCGGAAGCGGGCCTTGCACTGGTTGGTCAGCCCCCGCAGGGTCACGATCCCCGCCCCGTCCCTGTGTACGATGCAGGGCTTGCTGTTTACCGCGGCGGAGGTTAGGGGCACGTTCTGCCCGGCTGCTACGGTCAAAATGCCGGGGTTGGTGTATTCTGCCATAAGATCAGTCCTTTCATAAAATAAGCGGCGGGACTACTGCCCCGCCGCGTTGGTGTCAGTATCAGCACGGGGCTGAACAGTTCGGAGATCCCGAACAGCTGATGCTATGCAGTTGTCAGCAGCCGCAGGTGCCGCATCCCGTGTAGCTGCCGCCCGCCCAGGGGTTGCAGCTGGCATAGGCCGGAATGGGCGTGGGCCGCAGCTGGGAGATCAGGTAGTTGTTCTGGGCAGCCTGAGACGCCGCCAGCTTCAGCCCCTGGTTCTCGCTCTGAAGATCCTGCAGTTTGCTCTGGGTCAGGAAGTCCAGGATGGCCCGGCTGTTCTGGTTCTGGTTGTCGATGATGTCCCGGGCGGCGGTGTTTACCGTGTTCCGGGTGTCGCAGGCCTGGGTGGCCATGTCATAGCGAACCTGGGCGATGGCGGCCCGGTTCTCGCAGCAGCATTCCTGGTTCTGCATCTGCATTGCAGTCAACTGCTGCATGAGGGCCGCCTGCTGGTTACTACGGGAAAGCTCAGCCTGCGCAAAGCCGTTTGCCATCGCCATGTTGGTGCCGTTGACAAGCTGGGCCTGCTGGTAGAAACCATTGCAAAGCCCATCGTTTACCCCGTCAATCTTGCGTTCTACATTGGCGAAGTCAGAGGTCAGCACATAGCCGTCCACTACGCCGCCAGATCCACCGCCGTTGTTGCCGAAGCCATTTCCCCAGCCACCTGCAAAGATGAACAGGAACAAAACAATGAGCCACAGAGCGCCGTTGTCACCCCAACCAAAGCCGCTGGATCCGCCAGAGCTTGTTGGGGTCACAGGCATAGTTAGCATGGGACCGCCGTCAGAAGAAAGAGACATAGAAAAACTCCTTTCAGTTTTTTATTATCAAATCGTGGCCACGATATTGATTAACCTAATGATTGAGTAAACACCTTGCTTAGTTGTTTGCTTAAGTTAGTCCTTTGCTTGCTTATTTAAGCAAGCCCTGAAACTGCTTTGCCATTTCTTGTAGCTGGTTCAATTGCTGCTGGCTCATTCTGCCGGACTGCAAAAGTTTCTCAACCTCGGCTTTCGGATCCCCCTGGAACGAGGACCGAAACTGATTGAACTGTTGCATCATCTGCTGGAACCGGCCTACCGGCGTGTTCCCGCCGCCCAAAGCGTTAAAAAATGGGTTAGCCATCTGCATCGTCCTCCTTTGCCTTCTTGCCCTTCAATTCGCCCACAAGTGCCGCCAGTGCGTCAAATTCTTTTCTGGTAACAAACTCCACGTCATTCTTATGCGACGCTGTACGGGGCGTTTCTGTGCGTTCTACGAGGTCGTATATTTTAAGCGATGGTTTCCAGCTGGCGTCCGCCTGTTTGAGGTACACGGTGGGCGCGGAGCTGTCCCACAGGGCCACGGCAGCGTTGGGCGCAATCATCCAGTTCCGGGCCTCCTGTTCGCCGCTGACCCACTGCACACCGCTCTGCGCTACCGGATTCTGCGGTGGCTGCGGTGCCATCATCGGAGGCATCTGCTGTTGACGGAGCTGTGCCAGGTTATCCGGCATGGGCTGTGTGTAATAGGGGTTCTGCCGTCCGTAAGGTGTGTACGCCATTTTAGTCATCCTCCTTGACCCAATAATACAAGATGTTCTCGTTGCTGCTGTCCCAGCTGTCCCAGATCACGCCGTCGCGGACGCAGACTACATGGCCGGACAGAGCCAGAATATAAGTGCCTTCCGGATGATCCTCAGCAAACTGCCCCACCGTGTAGCAGTCCGGGCAGGTGTCCGGTACGATGTACCGCCGGTATCCGATGCTGCGGAGATACCGCCCCCAGCAAGCGTTAGCTGACGGCATATCCCCGTCCAGATACCCTTGGATGCAGAGGCGCAAGTAGACATCGCCCCATTCCATCCCGGTAGCTTTAGAGATCGCCCGCACGGTGCAATCACCCACATTTTTCCCGCATGGGTTGGGGTTGAAAAAGCTATACATATTCCCTCCGGTCATCGTATAACAACTCGATCAAGCGGACGTAGTGCTCTAATTCTGCTGGATCGCTGTGCTGTGCGATGATATCCCGAGCCATATCTTCAGGATAGCCGCAGGCCAAAAGACGCTCATACATCGCCCCACCTTCTTTCTGTTTTTATCTTACAAAAAAACGGGCGCTTAAAAGCGTCCGAAAAGTGTAAGGGAAGTGCCAACAAAAAAGAGCACCGACTAAAAGTCGATGCTCTCTCTTTGACCGTCTGCAATTTTACGATATGCCCTGCGGCGATACTTCTTGATCGTATCCGGCGACAAATTAAGTTCAAAGCCTACCTGAGCGCAGGATTTCCACCGGACATCGCACTCGATGATGCACGCAGTCTCGTCCGGAGGAAGATCGAAGGACAGAACATAAGAAATCGCACGCTGTGGGGCCATTGATGATAGATTCTCTCGTAACATCCTGTGCTGAGTGTCCATCCCGACACCGCGGCTTGCAGAACGCTAAAGCGCGGGGAAGTGTTGCAGACATCCCGCCGTTTTCCTTTCCGCGCTAAAATGCGCTTTTTATTCTTGCAGCGCCTTTCTCGTCGCCGGGCCGCAGCTGCCGTCGGGCACCAGCCCCGCGCTCACCTGATAGGCCATCAGGGACTCCTTGGTCCCCGGGCCAAAGCTGCCATCAATCGCGCAGGCAAAGCCCCGGTCGTTCAGCTCCCACTGGAGCCACCGTACGCCCTCGCCCCGGTTGCCCTTGGCCAGCGTCTTGGTGGGGGCGGCGTAGGGGTTGCCCCCAAAGGTCAGCACCGTGCAGATTCGCCGATTGCCTGCCGTGCAAACAGGGGTCTTGCCCCCCGCCCGCAGGATGGTGCTGCCGCCCCCGTCCACCTTGATGGCCTCCCGCAGGCCCAGGGCCGCCAGCTTTTTGGCTCCCTCGCCGCTGGCGATCAGGTTGCCGGTCGTGGTTTTCAGGGCCACCACCGTGATCTTGCTCCGGTCATGTCCGTACCCCACAAAGATGTGCCAGGTGGCGTACAGACTGGACGCCTCCCAGCCCTGGGCCTTTGCGGTGGCCCAGCTCACCGCCTTGCCCTGCCGCAGCACGGGCACGCCAGCGATGGCATAGGCGCAGCCCTCCGGGGGCGCGCTCAGCTCCCCCATGTCCGCCAGACTGCCCCGGACAAACAGGGTGGTCTCCGTCCGTCCCGGCTCGGCGTAGACCAGCTTGCCGCCGGTCACCTTGCCCCGCTGAGCGCAGTAGTGGGTTACCCACTTGTTGTTCGTCTCCATGGTGGCCACCGTGTGGCCCACGGGGAGGGTAAACTTGTCCCGGCCCTCGTTGTAATTCCCGAAAAATCCGGCGTTGCAGTAGTTGCCGCTGTACGCCGTCTTTTTGGCCTTGTCCACCAGCCGGACAGCGAAATCCTTGACCGGCACCTCCACAATGTGGGCCCCGCCCCTCTTGGTGTAGCACATCCGCTCCCGCACCTCCTTGCGCTCCGTCAGATTAAATACTTCCACCAGCGCCGCCAGCAGGCCGCTGGCCACCTGCTCCGAAAAATACGGCCCCAGAATCACCGGCACGTCGGTGGACGAATCCATAAACCCGCATTCGATCAGGATGGCGGGCATTTTCGTGCGCCGGAGCACATACAGGCCGCTCTCCGCCATGGGGGTGGCCCGGTTGCCCACCAGCCCCGTCCGGCTCACCACGGCCCCGTATGCGGCCCGCTGGAGGGCCTTACTCTTGGCCTGACAGCCGGGGGCCGTGTACACTACACAGCCCCGGCCGCTGCCGCCTTTAATGCCCGCGTTGTGGTGGATGGACAGATACACGTCGGCCGGCCAGCCGTTGGCGGCCTTGACCCGGTCCGCCAGGTCAATCAGCTTGTCCCCGGTGGTGTCGTCCACCCGGATGGTCTCGCACTCGTACCCCGCCAGCAGCTCCTGGAGCTTGTCTGCCACCCGGCGGTTGAGCTCCCATTCCCGGGTCTCGCTGGGGTCCAGGGCGGCTAAGCACCGCCGCCCCGGCGTCCCCTTGTAGTGCCCCGCGTCAATGGCGATTTTGAGCATATCCTCACTCCTTGCTCAGCTGCTTGCCCACCTGGTTGATGCCGGTGGCCGCCAGGCCGCTCACAATGCCCACCGCCACGGCGGTCATGTAGTCCGTGGCGGGAAAGCCATCCAGCCCCAGATACAGGCCCACAGGTCCCAGCACCGCCCCGCACAGGCCGCAGGCGATGGGAATATACTTGTCCTCCATGTGGGGCACAGCCTTGACCACCATGCCCACCAGATAGCAGATGACGGTGATAGCCGCCACAGAAACAATGCCAAAATCCATATTACTCCGCCTCCTTTGCGTCCTCAGCGTCCTGCTCCTCACAGGCCAGCACGACCTCTTCCATCACCGCCAGATCCCGGGCGGCGTAGGCCTCCACCAGCTCGTGGTAGTGCTTGCCGATAACCTTGCCCAGGGCCCGCTCATCCATGCCCTCGGGCAGGGGCTTGACCGCCATGAGCTTGGCCATTCCGATCAGCAGGTCGTGGTCGTGGTTGCGCTCCGTGGCCTCAAAAATGTTGTAGATGTACTCAGCGTTCATTTTCGTTTACTCCTTTCATATCCTGCTCCAGGTCCTGGAGCCTGTGGTTAATTACTTTGATCTGTTCCTCCACCACCGGCATCCGCCGGGCGAAGTTGTTGTGTTCCCGTACCTCCCGGGTCAGCTCTGCGATCTTGGTCTCCATGACCGCCTGGGTCTTATTGTTGGCCACGATCACCCCCAGCAGGGTCAGCCCCCCGGTAATAATGGCGCAGATAATTGCCTCCGTCATCCTCTTTCTCCTCTCCCGCCCTCCGTCAATCTTTCGTAGGGCAAGGGCTCTGCCCTTGCCGCTTACTCCTCGCGGCCCACCAGTAGGGCAAGGGCTCTGCCCTCGCCGCTTACGCCTCCTCAGCCGTCAGCTGGTCAAACTCCTCTTGGCTCAGCCGCCCCGCCGCCAGCAGGGCCTCCAGCCGCTCCCGGTCCCAAAGGCGAGGGTAATACTTTTGCGCCAGCTCATACACGCTCATAACGTCACCCCCGCCATAGCCGCCAGGAAGTCCACGTCCGCCCGCAGCTGCTCCGTCTCCGTGGGCTCCGGCTCGGGTTCCGGCTCCGGCTCGGGCACCACCCCCGCCGTCATGGTCACCACCTTGTTTCCCTCCACCTGGAGGTCCACAAAGGGAAACGTCTCCGGGATGGCCACGTCGGCGGGGATCTCCGCCCAGCCTGTGGGGATGGTGGTGGAGGTTGTGGTCTGGTTGCGGTGGGCCCCGTTGTCCAGTGCCTGAATTTCAATGATTCTCATGTTTCCCTCCTTAACCAATAGCCATGTAAAATACATTGTCATTGGTGTTATTTAATTGCCCCATAGCGTTTCTGGTGTTGTACCAGAACAAAGTTTTTCCATCATCAGACTTTTTGGAGTATGTATAATCCGCAGAATATCCCGTTACCGCAGGGGAGTTTGTGTGCGAGTAAGATGTAGTTATAAAATCCATCGGGACTACTGCAACAGGCAAGTCATCATACGGTCGAAGGTTGCCAGAATATCTGCCGTCAGCATAGTACATAATAACCAGGTACGGCGCAAATCCAAACGTCAGCGTATTTGGATTACTCGCCCCATACGTCCCCGTCCCTACATAGCTTCCCGTCTCGATCTTGGGCGCGGTCACCGCGTTGTCAAAGGGGATGCCCAGATACTCATACTCATACCCACTCAAAATGCCGCTATCAGGGTAAGTGTTCCGTTCGGAAGATTGGACATACCCCCACGGGCCAATATGGATATCTGGTTTGTATATCGCTTCCACTTTTTTAACATAATTTGTCGGATAGTCGATATAATATCCAACATCTCCAGACGAGTTTTTTACCCGAGTAATCGTAGCTTTTTCGTCGATAAAAATTACATCGTTTGGAGCCGCATACAGATTTTTACAGTATTTCCCGTACAAAGCATCAACACCGGGCGAAGGGAAATCCCCTGAAGAATTTGAGGTAATTGAAGATGGAGAATTTAAAGTTATTTCTCCTGTTGCACCATTGACGGTATAAGAATCTGCATACTGGATTGTGCGAATAAGTTGAGAATCGTTCTGGTAAGAGATGTGATAACGGTTTGAATCGTTTGGTCCTTCCACCAACTGCCCAATATACTCACCAGAATCTGTATATGTTCTTCTCTTCCACCAATACTGCTTATACTTTCCAAGCTCCGCCAGCACATCATCCGGCACCGCGCCCGTCCCCAGGCCATACAGCGCCGCCGTGGCGTCCTTGAGAAACGTCGCCTTGTTCAGCGGCGTACCCGCCTGGGTGGGGTCGTCGGCCCGCACCATGTCAAAGGTGTTGGCCTGCCCGGCCACCGGGGTCATTTTTACCCGCCCGGGATAAAGTGGAATGCGATCATTCATGCTGATTCGCCTCCTTCATTTTGACAAAATACAAATTGTGGAATTTTCCGTCTTTGTTCCTGACTGCATTTGCGATTCCGCTAAAAGAACAACCAAGTTGCTTCCCGGCTTCTACCATACTGTAAAACTCACCGACAAAATCTCCATTGAGAGAATAGCACCGAACTTTTGCGCCTTTTGTTCGTTTTCTGCTTTCATGCGCTTCCCCATAAGAATTGTTTTTTGAATAACTGCACCACTCTAAATTTTCAATGCGGTTATCATCTTTTTTTTCGTTGATGTGATTCACAACAGGATAATTGTTCGGGTTGGGGATAAATGCTTGTGCTACGAGACGGTGAATCGAACAGCGCTTGCCGTGAATGCCAACATCAACGTATCCACTGCATAATTTATGAGGAGTGACAAGCATAGGCTCCTTTGACAAGCTTAGCACCCTTCCTTTTGTACTGATAAGGTACTGATTATCCGTTCCCGGGATAAACGACCATCGTTCATTACTTTGCATAAAATCGCCCCCTTCAAATTTCCCCCGACCAAATTTCCCCGGAGTAAAACCACGCCGCCGCCATGCGGGTCAGCAGCTCATCCACGTCCAAAAGGATCTGCTCGATGTTGTTGGCCTCCTGCCAGGTCAGGCCGCTGGCGCTTTCCGGCGTGGGCGGCGTGCTGGCCATCACGGCGATGGCCCCCCGCAGGGTGGCCACGTCTTGCAGATACGCGGCCATCTGCCCCGCTGTGGGGATGTCGCTGACCGTCCAGTCCTGTTTGGGGTTTACCGTCACGGCGTAGCCGTATCCCGTCAGCCGCCCAGCCACATAGGCCACGGCAGCCCCCACCCGGTTCAGGTCGCTGGCGTTGTAGGCCCCCTTCAGGTCGCTGGCCCACTCCGTCTGTTCGGCCTCTGTCGCCGTCCCGGCGCTCACCCGGGCGGCCAGCGTGACCACCCGGTCCACGTCGGCCTGGGTGCGGTTGGTGATCAGATTAAGATCCATAGCCCTCACTCCTTGTCCCAATACACCACCACGCAGCCGGGAGCGCCCTGCTTGCCCGGGGTGCCCTTGCCGGGGTAGGCCGATACCCTCCACCGGGTGGTGATGGAGCCGTCCTCGTTTACCTTGGTCTCCCTCTTGCGCTGGTAGTAAATCATACCATCACCTCAATTTCGGCCGTGGTCAGGTTTGACAATGTAATTTTTGCAGATGTGAGGCTCCCAGTCATATCCTGGCCCCATGGAGTCGGTACGGTAATGTAGTCCAACATATCCTGATCTTCCCATACAATGCTGGTCTCCACAGTTTTTCGGCGCATCCAGTAGTCATACACCCGCTTTGCAACAGTCTGGGCATTGCTGGAATTGACCAGCGTAGCGTCCTGCACGGTTTTGATGTTCTGTTTGTCGGACGCTGTTACATTTGGGTTGTCAATGCGTACCGTCCCCGTTGTGTGTACATATTTCACACCATTTACAGTGATTACCTCATCCCCGGAGTTGCCGGTTCCTTGGGTATAAGTGTGGTATGTGACGATGACCGCAGTAACAATAGCTTCTTGCTTTACGCTTCCGCCCTCAAACACATCCCGATCAGGCAACGCGGTAGGATTTTCGTATTTTGGGGCAAAGAAGCGGATCTTGTTTGTCTTGCTGGTGTCTACCGCTGCACCGACGATAAAAGCCGCCTGCTGAAGTGCTTCGCGCCTGGTGCCGTCTGGGATATAGCCTTTGATTGCCGCACTGGCAAGGGTGGTTTCAATATCAACCTCAAATGCACCGCCAACAATCTCATTGACCACAGAGGAAAACGGCGTATCAGCGGTATACATTTTCCCGGGCCACTCATAGTTGTCCAGCACGCCCAAAGCGTCCTGGCACTCTACGGAGTAGTCACCTACTCCGGTCCGCTCTGGAATGTTGTCAACGTAAAACACGCCGATCAGCTTATTATTGTGGTATGCTTCTACCGGTTGCTTGAGCTGGAAAATGTACTCTGTGTCTGAATTGCTTTTTAGTTCCCAATCCAGGTAGTTGATGGCGAGTTCGGCGGAAATTGGGTTGACATCCTGTTGAATGGTTACGCTGCCGATCTCCCCGCCTTGGAACTCCCGGATGATACCAAACACAATTTGATCCAGCCTTGCCCGGCGCTGCGGAAGGGATGTTTTGTCTATCGAGATATCAACTCGGTTAAAGGCGGATACCGTCTTTTCGCAGAAATAATTGGCGCTGTCAGGTGTAAATACTTGAGACGCAAGCTGCGTTTCCCCTTGATACCAAGCGACAGTCACCTGCTTGCAGTAGTCTCCTGTATCCGGAGAGAACTTCAGGGAAATGCCAAGCGTGGTGTAGTTGCTATCAAAATCGATCCGTATTTTGGGCGTTTCGGAGAATCCACAGTTTTCATTCGAAACCTCAGAGGATAGGAATGCAATGGCCTGCCCATCGTATACCATGTGGGTTCCGTTAAGCCGCCAGAAATTGTGCTCTAAGATGCACAGCGGCGGAGTGTTTGCCCCAGAAGGTAACAGAGAAACATCAGACAAATTGTGTGCACCAGTGGCCGTTACCGCTGCATCCTCCGCCGCGCCAACGGCAACATCCCGATAAATCAGCTTACTGCTCATGTGGGTACCCTTTCAGGGGACATGGCAATGAAGTTAATCTCCAGGCCGTCCCACTTGCTGTAATCGTCCGTTTTCAGCATTAGGTTATCAGCGCCGCTCGTGACGTATGCCTTGAACTGTTTCCACCCCTGCCCATACGGGACTCTAATGGTATGGCTTGCAGCGGGGGAAGAAATAATCTCATACAGAGCATCATATTGTGCAATGGAGGCATTAGACTGGTCTGGCTCAATTTTAAGAGTGCAATTGTAGTATGTCCCGATGATATCCCTGCGCATCTCTCCCGTCTGGACGCGCCCTGTGTTCGGGCCGTCCAGCACGGAAAAAGAGCGTTTTAGACTGACGATATGCACTCGGTCATACTCGACACCGTCAATAGAAATTCCGCTCATATCGTCCTCCTTATGTCAAAGATACGCCTACACGAACATTTTCCTGATTGCCAACATCAACAACGGCACGTCCAAGCTCTCGACGGTCGAGCATCAGAATGATAGGCCGGTTATTTCCGTTCCCGCCCTGTTCCGCCAAAGCCTGCCGGAATGCCTGAACGATGGTTTCAAGCGGAGCTTCAATGTTAGTCCCGGACTTCTGGTCGCCCAGTACCGCCAGGAACTCCCGGTTCGGGGGAATGACGGCACCTTGAGCCAGTTGTGGAATGGGAAACGGATCAGCAGGTTTAATATGAGGGCTCCAGCTTTTACCACCAAGCCCGGGCACCCAGTCGGGGACAGAAAAAGAAATGCTGTTGATTTTGTCGATCAGCCAGTTTAAACCCCGGATGATAAGGTTGATAACACTGCCGACAATGGTCAAAACAGCGTTCAGCGCACCTTTCACCATCTTTTTTAAGCCGTTCAGCATTTTATTCACATCCTGGTTGATAAGTCCGTCGATGAACTCAGCGACGCCCGCGAAGATGTCTTTAAAATTCTGCATCAGCTGGTCGCCATTGCCTACCAAAGTAGTAATGGCATAGAGGACAGCCATAATGCCAGCCACCAGAGCCGGAAGGGGGCCGCCAGTCAACATCCCGATGCCCAGGCCGGTAGCAATGATTCCGGCCAGAACCATCAAGGTGTTCTTGAGGTTTACGCCGTTTTCCATTGCGTCCGCAAATCCAGTTACCAGCGCCGCTAATCCTGCAACAACCAGCCCGATAGCCGTCCCGTTTTTGCCAAAAGCAATAGTAAGACCGCCCACGAGGGCCGTTGCACCCGCGATGATTTCCATTAGGTTTGCCCAGTCAAGCCCGTTTTCCCAGGCGTCCTTTAAGCCGTCAAACATCAGCATAAGTCCCCCGATGGCAATCGCCATTCCGGCCAACTTTGTGCCGATCTCTCCCAGCATACCGGGAAGCTTAGAGGAGATCTTCCATAGTGCAAGCCCCGCTCCAATTAGAAGCACCGCATTTGCAATTTTGCGAAGTCGTTCATCTACGCCGTCAAGGAAACTGAAATCAGGAGCAATGTCGGTGGAGCTTGCCCCGCCACCGGACGCAGACGAGCTGTTGTCCGACAGCTGATTGATCTCATCGAAAGCCGCCAAGGATTTCCCGGCGTCTTTGGCCGCTTTCCCGGTCCCCTTCAACGCCTTTGTCTGATCGTTTAAGGCTTTAGCTGATTTCTTTGCTGAGTCAATGCTTTTCCCTGAAATCATCGCCACCAAACGGGCAAGCTGAGATACAACGGCAGTGAGCACATGCACCAGCAGCGTAAAGGCTGGAACAACAACGCTGATTATAGGCTGTGCCAATGTAAGCAGTGCACCCTTTAGTTGGGCAAACGCGGCGGATGCTTGGGCGTCAGCCTTAATGACGTCCCAAAGAAAAGCTTTAATCTGGCGCAGAACGGAAAGAACGACCGTAAAAACAAAAACACGGCGGGCCATAGACTGTAGTTTTTTCCCTATTTTGTCAAAGCTGGGTGGCATATTTCCAGCTTCTTTCCCCGCATGGGAAAGTTGTTCCGTCAGCTCCGCAGCTCTGTTTTCGGCAGTTTCAAGCGCGGTAGACTGGTTTATTACCTTATCGGTAATTCCGGTGTATTGCTTCCCAAGTTTTTCGGCGTCTTTGTTTTGGGAATTCAAAAGGGCTTCCTGCTCTTTAAGGCTTGCGGTTATAGCTGCCTGCTTCTCCTGGGCTGACAAAAATTCAAGCGGGCTGGCATTTGTTTTACCGCTGGTAATCTGCTGGGTGTCAGATAGCTCAGCCTTTAAGCGCGAAATGACCTTTTCAGTTTTCAATGCCTCGTTGGTGGCCGCTTCCAGTTCGGATTTAATGCCGCTCTGCTGCGTTTGCTTTTCGGACAATTCCTCGCGCATTTTGTCAATTTTCTTCGAAAGCTTGATCAACTCTTTTTGCGCATCAGCATCATCCAATTTTGTTTCTATGATAATGGAGCCATCAGCTGCCATTTACTCACCCCCTTAAATCCATTGGGATAAGATATCGTTTTCGGCGTCGGTGTATTTCCGCTTGATGTCCACCAGACGCTTGTTCTCACGGTAGAATTCCTGATCCGTTTTGTCGAGGCGCTTTCCCTTTGCCTTTAGATTGCGGATCCGGACAATTTGGGCGAAGAAGCAATCCCCGATCTCGTAGTATGCCGCGATAAAAGTCCACCAGTGGATATAAGGCAGTGCCCGAACATCATGGCCAAAAACGCGATTGATGGGAGCGACTATATACTGAAAATCTTGCTCCCAATCCATCAGTTTGGGCCGTTTGCGGTTGTCCCCCTCGTCTCCACAGTTGATAAACCACATGCACTTAGTAAGTGCTTCCTGCAAAGCATCCCCGGGAATGCGGACAAAATCAGGATAGAAAATGTCGAGCGCTGCAAGGGCTTTTTCCTCGTTGTCCAGCTCCGGGGCGGAAAGCACGCCAAAAATGTCCAGAATGGCCCGATAGTCGGAGCGGATCTCGTATTCCGTCCCCGCTATTTCCAGGCTTTTAGGAAGGTCGTACATCATCGGTGATACTTCTTCACATACTTGGCGATTTTCTCATTGGACAGCGCCTTTTCCCTCTTGATGCCTTCGTCAAACCGGTCCATAATCGCAAGCAAAAAATTAGCCCATACTGGCATACCGTCTCCGTATGCGTACAGATTCATTTCTCCGAATACCGCATCGCATACCGGAGCTTCAAAAACGCCGTCAATGGAATCTCGCATTTCTTTATCAATCTGGCGCATTTGGTCATAGATTTCCCGGCCAGTTGCGTTAGCATCAGCAAGGTTTTTTCTCGCTTTCTGCTTTTGCTCCAGTGCATCGAAAACGTCATACAACTTCCCGGCAAATGTAGCATCCGTTGGGTTGAAAGTGATTTCGCACTTGCCATTGACCATAAATGTCTTTTTGCCGTCAGAAAAATTCAGATTTTCCATATTACCCTCCAAAAAAGGGGCGGGGATCCCCCGCCCCTCTGTCCTTAAACATCTGCCGTGAAAGTTACACCGCTGGTGCCCTTTGTGATGGTGCCAAGGGTCCGCGTACCGCCGTAAGTAATCT
>ERZ1024479.23-NODE-23-length-20294-cov-23.176096_pt1 | contig 20294 bp, 35 predicted proteins | sample MGYA00520800_ERZ1024479 | MGnify/ENA primary metagenome ERZ1024479 (study PRJEB33242, sample SAMEA3444313) | Homo sapiens | biome: Host associated; feature: Gastrointestinal tract; material: Stool | place: Uganda | collected 2011-01-01 ... | reverse complement strand
TCATCAAACTTCTGGAACCAAACTTTCGCGTCCGTGGGGACGAAACCGTATGGTTTAGTGGTGTCAAGAACCTCGATATTTCCGCCACCCCGCAGAGAAATCTCTTTGTTGTGTCCTTCAAAATCGTTTGTTGCTTGATTAAAATAGCCAACAACAGGAGAACCTGGCAGTTTTCTACCCATCTCTGTTGCAACTTTCTTAGTGATAACAGTTCCGTTTCTGTTGGGATTTTGTCCTACATAGCAGACCTTCACCTAACACTTGCTGATTAAAGGAGATATTTCAGTCGCATTGATGAATTCCAATGTGTTAGCAATAGGAATACTAATATGCAAGTTCTATCCCTCCTTATGACATGCTTTCGCGGTTAGCAATCGTCTTATCGCTCTTTTCCTCGTCGGACTTTTCCGGACGACCAGACTATTTCTATTCCGTTACTTTTGTTGTGCTTGAACTTGTCTACTTATTCTAAGAGTTATTCTAATCATTCTAATCTTTTTTGACCACGCTTCCACTCATTGTGCTACTCATCATGGGCGGAATCATAATCTCAGATAGATGTAGAATCTCATTTTCGAATGTTAAAGTAGCCAAAATACTAGATTGAGAATGACCAAGAGCAATTTGTGGCAACATCTTAGGATAGCCCATTTGCGCGTGTTCTTTATACAATTTAGCTAGTTCTTTATAGTTAAATTGCGTTGTTTCTAGCATTGATACTCTAAATTCGTAGTGACCTTTGCGGTTAAACTTTTCTACTATCTTATTCAGCAAATTAGCAAACTGTAAAGGTAGTTCTCTAATACTGGCTTCATCTGTTAAGATAGCATTAGTTACAGCTAAATTGCCGTCCGCATTGAATAAGTTACGAGAAATACCAGCATTGTTAAATACTGTACGCTCAACTTTTTCAAGGTCATCTGTCGTAGTATTGGAATTACTATCCTTGGTATCAATCTTCTCAATATCAGCAAAAGTAGTAAGCACATCCACACCGACCGCGCGCTTAAGCATCGCGACCGCATTGTTATGGATATCTCTTGCTTCATCTACATCGAAGATTAAGTCACCATTCTTATCAAGTGGTAATTTCTGGATAATAATTTTTAATAGCTGTTGCATTGTCTTCTATCTATCTAACTCTTGAGCTTGGTCAAGGTCAATGATAGAGGGAATAACTCCAACAAGAGGTGGAAAACAACTATCATTCAATCCCAGCTTCACCGAAACTGCGGGGTCGAGAGGATACCAGCAACTTAAGTCTCCTGGATAATCCCCCTTAAGCTTGCCTTGTTTGTATAAGACATAGCCTTGCTAAACATCCTTGGGGAATGTTTTTAGAATTGCCATTCTCTATTGAATATTAGAGAAATAGGCGTCAAAGAACTAAAGATTTAGTTCTACGATTGGATCAACTCCAGAGTAGTAGCGATTACGACAATATGAAGCGGGAAGTTTTTGGATACCAAATCTATCCCCGAAATCCACGAAGATGCCATAGTAGACACCATCTTTCATAATATCGAGAGCAATATTTCCGCATAGTCGCTTAACGTCAGATCTATCAAGGTACAGTAGTACCTTTGAGAAGTCACCAAGAATCTTATTTTCTTTTTCCTTAGATACATCTGTAAAGTAAGGAGTTACATACCAGTCATATCTATAAAGAGTAGCTAAGTATTTACACAATCTGTAATAAATACCACTAGACTCAAAGAAATATTCAGAAATCTCTCTTAGTGTCTTGTAATCATGTCGGTAAATAGCATTGAGAACAAAGCCCTTATCGCCGTAGTTTGGGTTGACCTTCTTGTAAGTGCCAAGATTTACGAGTGCATTATCCACGGTACGAATGCCCACCCGCATTTTAGCATAATCACGTGGAGCCATATCTTCTTCGCCCATTAGATTAAAGCCTTTATCTCGTATGTCTTGTTGTCTGCGCTTAAGCAAGGTTTGTCACCTCCTTAATACCCGGCCTTCTGCATTATATAGTCATACGTTAATATATTTTCATCCGTATAGGGAATCTCTATTAAAGTAAGACCTTTCAATGCGCAGAATCTCCTCTTTTGATTATCATTATATTTCTATTGATACAATCCTCTATTGCCGCCAAATTTACTGACTGCTTGATAATGCTATTTTCCTTGATACTCAATCAAGAAATCTAGATTACCATCGTCATCAAAAACGGCAAAGTCAAAACGTAGAGGACGTCCACTAGGGGCTTTCAATCCCGCGAATTCATACTCTTCTTTAAAGTTAATATCATTCGCCTCTAGGATCTCATGTATCTTAATTTCTCCTCTTGATGCTCGCATAGATTAAATCACATCCTCTATCTATTATTAAAAAATCTAATAGGGCTATTATTTAACTATGCCCACTTAACTAATAAACATAAAATCAGCGAAGCGACCTTTCTTTCTCTTGCGCTTACTATCTTCTTCTTGCTTGATATAATATAGACCGTATTCAAAAGCTGAGAATTTATCCTTTGTAATAGATTTATTAGCTTGCTTCAAGATAATATTAACGCCTTCATTTTCCTCGCGCAAATTCAACATTTCATCTCGAAGAATAGAAGTATAAGTAAAAGGTTGTAAATATGCCGCTCTCTCTTCTGGTTTCATTGCTTGACCCTTTTTAGTTCCTAGCAACTTGTTCTTCGCAATTCTTTCGTCAATTAAGAATTTCACTTTTCCAGCCCGCATCTGCGTCTATGCATTACTGTGAGCTTCGGTGTTAATTGGCGCATTAGCTTTAATCTCATAAATAGCATCATATTCCGTTCTATCAGTTCGATACTTCTTATATTCTCCATCATCATCATTCTATACACCAAAATCAGGGAAGAAATCATCTGTCTCAGGGTCAACTTGAGACTTAACCATATAGTCCATTAGACCAGCGCCCAAACCATTACCGTCGATAACAACGGTCTTAGCCTTGAACTAATAATATAGTTTTTTAATTTTAATTGCCTAATCTTCAAAGTGTTCGTCATCCATTGTAAACATATTAACTAATGACTTAATTGCAGGTCCCTAGGATTGTGGTGTAACTTTGAAAACACAAATTACACTTTGACATTTTTTACGTCCAACGTCCACAGACAAGACATAATAAGCTCTATCAGAAGAGCGACCAGAAGCTTCATATTCTGGTTGTTGTAATTTACGATTACGGTCAAATACCTCGCCATTGAAGAATGCATCCTCAACAGTACCACTCCAACGAGATTCATACTCACGATCAAAAGAAGCCTCATTGAAGGTACCGTCCTGCTTTAGTTCTTGAACGAAGTTTTTACTTTGTAGACCAACTAATACAGGGATACGCCAAGTACCGCCCATAACAATCGCTTTCTCTGGATCAAGAACCATACGAATCAAGAGTTGAATCAATTTATTGTACGGGAAAGTATTCTTCCAGCCTGCGGTGGTGACATAGATTTGGCTCTTATTCAAAGTTTCTGCCTCTTGAACAGTACCATCCATACACTCACGGTCAATGTTCATTAGAGGAATAAGAACTTCGTTCAAAATAGTACCATCGACACCAACACATTCCTCAATTAGACCACCATGACGACGCTTACCACGAGAACTCTCTCTTGCAGCAACGTTATCAAAGTAAGAGCCATTCTTAAAGATATATTTACAATAGTCTTTGCCTTCTTGAGTCTTACCTCTTCGCCAGTCAATCTCTCTTTCAAACGCAGGAATCTTCTAACAAATTTCCTAAACCTTTTCTTTAGCAATGCCAGCAGCCTGTTCCTTACCACCAGAAGTAACGAACAATTTACTTCTCGGATACAAAATACATCTACACATTAGCACCATAATAGATAAGAAAGACTTGGAATAAGCACGCGGGAATACCATGTATACATACTTATAGCGCATGGCCGCCCGCAAGAATACTCTTTGATAGAAGAAGAAGTTTAGCTCCTTCTTACGAGTAGGATCTCCACCAGTTTGAAGGAAATCGACGAAGATATCAGGATATTCTCTCCAAAAAGCAATATATTGGCGTGCCGCAGGAATAATTGCCCGCACGCGTTCTTCAGATAAACCAATCTTCTTATTTTTATTGGAGAGGTTTAATAAATCAGCTAATGCCATTTACTCCACCTCCCGCAGATATTCCTTATCTTTCTCAGCTTCCTATTGTTTCATTTCTTCAAATTCTTCATAGTCAGCATCAGTCAATACTTTATCTTCTGGATAATCGTAAATCTCATTATCTTCTTCATCGCCACCATCAACGTCAATCTTAGCTTCTCTTTCCTTATCTTGAGCAATAGCTCTAACAGATGCGTCAATCATGTTACCAAGATTCATTTCTTCTGTAACAAGAGAGTAAGTGTAATGTTGAAGGTCTTGTAAAACTTTATCTACCTTGTCCATCGGTCCATCGGTATAATAACGAGGAATAAATCCTTCGCGTTCGCAAATTGTAACTAATTCGCCAATAGAATCTACAAACTCGCCAGATTCAGCTTTGTTCTGCGCGGCTGTGAGTTTAGCACTCTTCATCAAGCTATCATACATCTTGATCATCTTCTGCGCACCATCGACATCGCCACAATCTAGAAGCTAATTAGATTTCAAGGAAGTCTTACAAATCATGATAAGGGTATCTTTCATGCCAGCCCCTTGAATATCATATGAAGCCATCATATCATTATATAATTGCTCCAACCGCACCCATTCCTCTGGGCGGTATCCTCGACCCCACTTAAGTCTCAACATTACTTTATCTTCCTCAGTAAGTTCATCTGAGAAATCATCATCGGCTTCTGAAGGATCATAATATTCAGGAGTACCTACAGCTTCTTGTGGCTCAGTTAAAATTTTGGGCTTAGGAGGAGTTCTGTCTGTCGCAAGCTCAGTCTCAATCTCTTCACCAGTCATACCTTGCGCTTTCATTTGATTAATCTTGCGCATACGCTGCTCTTCTTCAAGAGATTCTGTATCTGCCCAAGAATACTGGCTCCATTGCTTCAATTTCATCTTCGATAGATAACGGCCAATAATAGTTAGTCCAGTTACCTTCTTTGGGTCTTTACCATATTTCTCAAGTAAAGCATCCCATTCTTCTTTAATATAAGGCACATCAATTTCTTGCAAAATCCATTTATATGTTTCTGGGTCCCAGTTATCGACGTGCATGGTTAAACATTTCTTGCAAATATCCATCTTTCCATCAGGCGGATATTTCTCTACATTCTTAGAAGTGTAGAATTCACTATCATTCATAGTTTTTCCGCACTTCTTACAAAAATGCTGTCCAGCCATACGAATCAACCTCTTTTCTTATTACGGCATTTCTTACAAATAGAATACCAATTATCTTTACTTGTCTTATTCTTTGAAAAGAAAAGATTGTTCGCTGGCTTAATTTGCCCACACTTAGAGCATTTTTTCATGGGATATCCACGCTTGGTGTACTCCCAAATTAAAAAATCTTCTTTAGCCTATTCTGCGATTACCTTCGGAATCTTATTGCGCCATAGGCTAGAAATATATTCTACGCTATAGGTTTGATGAAATTCTTCATCAAGTAATTTTTGAATCTCGCTATTTGGCTTACCATCAATCTTCCACTCAACAATTCTATCATAGATAGGATAATCAGCAAGAGCCTTAGTACATAAGTTATCAAAATCTTGCATTAAATACCAAGTATCTCCATCAAACTAATCCCAACTATCTTCCTTGAGTTTAGAATAATTACATAAAATAGCAGATACTACTTTAGTATCCATTAATGAAATGCCATCTACAACGATTTCAGAACCATCTAAATAACTCTTATCATCAAGAGGTAGCGATGTCCTAGTAGATCTCGTTAATCGACACGGAATAATTGGCTTCTAATAAGCCTGCTTAATAATATATTGTTCTTTCCGCATCTCGATTAACGCTTTCTTCATCATAAAAGCAGTCTTACCAGAGGCGTGCTTCGCTGCTGCTTCCCAAGCGTTTATAGTATCTCGCAGTTGTTTCAAACAGGGGATTGTCTCTAAATCTTTATCTGTAATCGAAATCTTCGGTTGAAAAATTACATTCTTATTTTCATTAACTAAATTATAAATACCATCTTCGCCGTTCTCCAACTAACTAACAAGACCCTCGAAAGAACATTCTCTCTTGTTTACCGTAGTCATACGGTTATCTGTCAGTATATTGCGTTCTTTTCGCTCTTGCTTTTCCATGCAGAGAACAAGATAATTACCTAAAATTTCAAGATACGCGGGACTAATATCCGGCGTTTCCGCAATTATCTTTTCAACTAGCGCTTTACGCTCTTCTGGAGACTCTAGAGTATAATCTAATTTAATCACACTTGTCATCTCCTTTATGCTTATATAATAACAAAAAAAAACTGGTGTGTCAAATCTGTTTGACCAAATTAAATTATTTTGTTATAATAATAATAGAAAAATAATAAAGGAAGTATTTCTTATGAATTTTTGCGATATCCCAGCTGAAGCGTTTCCCAAAGGCGCATAGTTCTATCATAATGTAACTGTAATAGTATTTTCTGTTGCTGAAGATATATGGGACGAAGACTTTGACTCTATTTGGTATCTTGACTAGTTAACCGCACCAGAATCAAAAGCAATTCTATTCTTCAAAGAAGAAAGAGAGATTATCAACGATGCTGATGTAGATGCTTTCTATGATTGCGATGATGAACAAGAGTGCGATTGGCTACTAGACTATTATGAGAATTGCGTAGTCGAAGTAGACCCAGATGGAACAGTTTCATGGTATGAAGGAGAATTTTAATGAACCAAATTAACATTAAGGAATATTTTAAGACAGAGAAGGAGAAATTGCGGCTAGCCGTCATCGAGCATGGTTATGAGCCTCCTTCTCTCACGATTGTAGATGCTACAGATGGCGATATCGGCAATCAGATTTATATTAAGAAGAAGATTGAGGATTTTGAATCTGTAGGTTGGCCGGTACAGGTTGTTAGACCTAAAGATAGCTCTGAATTACATTATCTATTAAACTACGGCTTTCATACTGACTGTGTAATTGTTCAGATGCCTACAGCAGAGAGATTTGATTTTAATGTCGAAGATATCCCACCTTATTTCGATTGTGATGGTTTGACTAAGAATGCTCTTGTTCTCCCTGCTACTGTTCGAGGTATTATTGACTATCTTGATGATTGCGGTTTTAATTATGCAGGCAAAACTGCTGTTGTTCTTGGTAGAAGTAATATTGTTGGCAAACCTATGGCGAAAGCTCTACTGGATAGAGATATGACAGTCTCGATTTGCCATAGTAAAACAAGCTACGGAGATAAAGAGTATCTTCTCCGCAACGCAGACCTAGTAATCTGTGCTACTGGACAGCCGCAATCTATTTATAGAGAACAATGCGAATCTGCTATTGTTGTTGATGTCGGAATTAGTCGACTTAATGGCAAGATCGTTGGAGATTTCGTAGAAGATGAAAATAACATCGTTGGAGAAGCTTGGTCTACTCCAGTTCCAGGCGGTGTTGGTCTATTGACAAGATTGGGGTTGATGAAAAATTGTCTAGATCTCAAGGTATCATAATTGGTAATATAGGAGCGACTATTTTAGACCTAGAAACAGAATTTGAACGAGCGAAAATTATGAGATATCCTCTTGGTGATTGGTTGCATAATAAAATTTCTCGTCAAGAGTATAAAGAAAAAATGGCTATTTATCGAGATAAACAATCTCAATATGTAGCCAAAAGGCTCTTTGAAATCTATGGATTTGAAATCGCTCAAAAGTATAAGCCAAATTATGTGCAAGATTTTATTCCCTGTATGGGAGCAGATGGGCAATGTAATCTATATTGCAAGAAATTTGGAAAGTGCCAAGAATAAAAGTTTACACACTATATTTGAAAAATAGGGCAGAACCAATATCCAGTTCTGCCCAACATCATTTTATTTTAAGGAGGCCGCAATAAAAGTGAAAAAGCATTTCAAGCAATTGATTATCGCAAGACGTGATTTGAATATGTCACCTGGTAAGCTGGCAGCGCAAGTATCTCATGCATCATCTGCCTTCCTCATCGAGATGATTAGAGACTCTTGGCCTGAGAAAGCGCAAGGTTTTTACCAAGTAAATTATAGACTGGACGAAGATATTTACGACAACTGGATCAACGACGGAGTAACCAAGGTAGTATGTGGCGCCCGCAATAGAGGGAAGTTAGAAAAAGCCATTGAAAAGGCTAAGGAATTAGGCATGATTGAGGGTGTTGATTACTTTCCTATTGTTGATGCTTGCAGAACTGAGTTAACTCCAGAGTCCCCGCAGGGGACTTTGACGTGTGTAGGATTTAGACCTATGGAGGCGGAGAAGATTGATGAAATTGGGAAAGATTTTCATTTGTATTAACATCTTAGTTCTTTCTCTCTTGATGTTGACTGGATGCACAGAGAAATTGCCTAGGATTGTTTATCAAAATACTTATTATAGGTTTGACGAATATAATCGTACTATTGTTTTAGATGATGGATATGTATTGAATGGCGGTCATAGCTATGATATTGTGGAAACCGAGGATGGCTATGACCTTATTCTTCATTTTGTGGAGGAGCAACCATGAAGAGGATTATCAAGAATAACTACTAGCCAAATAGTGTGCGGATGATTTGTCCTATTTGCAAGAGCGTATTTGAATTTGACCCAAAATTTGATTTAGAGACAGAAGAGTTCTAGGTATATAGGGATGGAGAAGTTTATATCGAGCGATAGATTAGCTGCCCATGTTGTACGAGGATGCTTAGAATAGAGGGTACGTATCCTTATCATATAAGAAAACCGTAATCTGAAATCAAAAATGGTTTTCGAGATTTTAAGGGCGTGGGAGAACGAGTTTGTGAAAATTTTCACGCTTTTTCCCGAAATACACGCCCCCGTACTGTCGCACTTCATCACGCTAAAGTGTTACAGTTGAACAGCCACCCCTACTTTAGTTGACTAAAGCGTCTGTCGCTATTATTATGTATCGCGCGCGCGTAAAGAGGAATTGGTCAAAATGCACAGCCGGATCGGCACTCACTTGTGCAAATTGACGAAACGCAAAAACTTGCAAAAAAGTTGTTGACAAGCAAGCAAGGCGGTGCTATCATGTAGTCACAGGCAAGGGAAACACACAAAACGCCTTGCCAAACACACCGAAAAAAAAATAAAAAAAAGTCTTGACAAGCAAGACAAGGTGTGGTAAACTAAAGACAATCCAAGAGGGAAACACAAAAACAGTCAATCAAAAGAAAGTGAGTGTATCAAAATGACAAAAGTAGAAATGGCTCGTACCCTTCAGCGTATCCGCAAGGTGCAGAACGACATGGACGCCCTCAAGCGTGAGTTGGACGAACTCAAGGACACCGTAAAGGCGGAAATGGTAGCGACTGGCGAACACAAGGTAGAGGCTGGCGGCTGTATCGCCACCTATCAGGAAGTCACAAGCAACCGCTTTAACAGCTCTGCGCTAAAGGCAGAGGACAAGGCTACCTATGACAAGTATGTGGTAGCCAGCACCACCGCAAGACTGACCGTGAAGTAACAACAACCACCATAGGACTGCCTGTATAGGCAGGCAGTCCTACCTTAGAACAAAAGAAAGAGGTATTATTATGGAGTTCATCAAGTATTTCACTAACCCGCAGTTCGATAACGCCAAGTTCGCAGATATGCTGCGCCTGAAAATGAATGTGCGTGCCAAGGCAGTAGAGGATGGCGTCATCCTTGACCGTGACGCTTTTAACGCCATGAGTGCCGCTCTTATGCCTAACTGGGCGTGGCTGAATAAGCAGAGTATCAATAGTCCTCTGCACACAAGACCCGCAGAGCCTGCGGAGTGGCCGGAGCTGACCCATGCCTATCGCTACTTGCTTGCCATAGTGTTCGATGACAAGGACGCTTGCCAGCTTGAGCAGGCAGACGGGCTTGAGTACATCAGCGAGCAGGCAGACATGGTGGCTGGCTACTGGCGTAAAGAGGACGGCTTCTATGGTGTAGCAGTCATTGATAACGGCACTGGCGAAATCATGCACATGGCTGAATAAGACATAACGGGCGCTCTGCGGGAGCGTGGAGCGCCCAACCCGCAAACAAAAGAAGGGAGTATTATTATGACTTATAATGAATTTCTGAGCCGCTTCTGTGGTTGCCACGAGGATGAGGTCGGCAATCGACCCTGTGATAACGGCTGTATGTGCGACAAGTGCATGACACCGGAGCTTGAGAAACTGTGGAAAGAGGTGCGGGACAATGCGTAAAATAGCAAAGGTGACACTGTACAGCGTATGTCTGGTAGTCCTGTTGTGGTTTTTCCTCTCATGGCTCGACATAGTATGGGATAACTGTGAACCCAATCCGCACCACAGTCCATATAATGTCTTTGTTCTTATGACGCAACAAGAGGAAAAGACAGAAGAGCCTACCGCAATAGAGGGAACTTGCGGAAGCCCGCTTACCGATCAGACAAGGCTGGCCACCGCAGTCATAACCAACATTGATGGTAACACGCTTACTCTTGTTACGCTTGAGGACGGCGAAGAGTGGACAGTCGAAGTTGGATATGGCGAGAACTTCTCAACAGATGACTACTTGTGCGTGTTCTTCGATAACATGGGAACTGACTCAATCTATGATGACGAGATTGTCAAACTCTGGAAAGAAGTTTGGTGAGATTTAGGGCAGAGAAATCTGCCCTAAATTTTTGTGCATTTTTCACAAAGACATTTTCGCCTTAAGTCGGCGGCGCGCTGGCGACCGCGGCGCGCCGAGTTTTGAGTTTGTGTAAGTTGCACAAATTTGGAAGCGAAATTTTGGTATAGGCAAGTTGCACAATCAATCCCGAAATCTTTGTGCAATTTGATAGTTGACTTCTGCTATGCCCTGTGCTATACTATAATTGTTCCAATGGGAACGACATCAAAGACGAAAGAGGTTGACAAAAGATGATTACTCTGAACGCTCTACTCCGGCTTATGCCCTATACGGGTCTGTTTGACTTAGACTCGGACTGTTTCCTTCAAGTCGTTGATAGTGAGACTGGCGCTCATTACCGGACAAATCCCGGCGAGATACTGTTGCTGGGCGGTGAACCCGTAGGGTTCAAGATGAGTGACTTGTGCAAGCTGGAAGTTACCTGTGTGGAATATGAGAATGACCACTGTGTTATATCGGTCAAGGGGCACTAAGCCCTTTGACCCATCAAAAGAAAGGATTTGAGATTATGTTAAATCGGCACAGCGCATACAACATCACTACGGGCGAGATCCTCTCATGTGACCGCGGAAATCAGCTTAAGCGTTCAGTCGCTCTGACTAAGAGAGTCGATAAGGAAATGTTCGGAGTTGCCGGACAGTGGCGTTTCTGTCACGACTTCGGCAAGAAGTGGAATAAGAAAGGAGTGCCTACCAGATGAAGAACTATCTGTTCTATGATGAAGAAACCGGCGAGCATTTCTTCGTTCAAGAAGTCAATCTGTGGAAAGCTAACCAGACAGCGCATCTTTTCTTTCAGCGTCCCTTTTACAAGTGTTCCATGAGCGACGCAGAGGCTGAGATGTACGGATACGATACCTATTAAAAGAAAGCCGGTGATGAACCGGCTTTCTTTACTTTTGGTAAAATTTTTGATATAATAATTACAGAAGAAATGAGAAAGGAGAATTTTCTAATGACGCTAGAAGTGCTGAAAGCGCTGGCTGTCATTCTGGAGTTCTGCATGAACCAAGATTCCTGCAAGAACTGCCAATGGCCCAGTTCTGTTAGAAGATGCCATGTGAGTGGTAATCTAATTCCTTTCGGCAAAATGCCGCGGCTCCCGTCTGGAGTCGAATTTTCGCACAGGCTAGGTCTATAGAAATAAAAAACCAAAATGGCTGAATCTACTTACTCTAGAAAATTAGATGCAATGGGAAGAATTATGATTCCTGTTCGACTTCGCGATCAGCTCGGACTTATTACAGGCCGAGAGTATTCATTCGAGGTTCGTTAGATCGACGGCCGCAATTACATTTGTATTGATTGTGGTTTGAATACTGAACTGGAAGAAGCTATGAAACTTGTCCAAAATGCTGGACTAAAAGTTGTTCAAAATGACGATTGACAAACCATACTTTCTGTGGTATACTTAAACCATCAAAAGAAAGAAGGTTTGATATTATGTATGAGTTTGAAGTCTTGTTAAAGAACGGCGAGCGCACTTTCATCTGGGGCTATAATTATCAAGACGCTCTCAATCGACATCCCAAGTTAGCGAAGGAAATCGAATCGCTTCTATTTCAAGAGTACATTGATTGACCTCCCAATGGGAGGTCTCTTTTTCTCTCGGCTGGCCGTGCGCGAACGCCGCGGCCAGTTTTTCGTGTCAATAGGCAATTTGCACAATTTTCCATACGCATCTTTGGTGGATTTGACGAAAGAAATTATCCCGAAATCCCTTGACTTCCTTTGTAAGCTGTGATATACTTGTATCATCAAAAGAGAGGAGCGAAACCAAAATGACAATCGCTATCATTATCATCACTATTCTGCTGTCTTTCCAGTTTGTAGCCGCTATCGAGAAAGACTGCATGAGCCTTGCGGTTATGTTCGGCGTTGAGATTATCCTTTTCGCCTATATTATGAGTAACTGCCAGTTTTGAAAAAACCTCTTGACAAACTCCACCAAGTATGCTATACTAACAGTGTAATCAAGGTTGACCACCTAAACAGTCAGAAAGGAAGTTATATTATGAGAGTTACTAAGACTATCCGTGAGTTTATCGAAAAGGAAGTTTCTAACCGTCTGGACGCCAAGTACGCGGCGGAGAAAGAAGAAGCCACTTTCCAGACCAAGGTGGAGCAGGAAGTGTGGGAAGCGGCTATGGACGCCGCACAGAAAGCCTATGACGAGTATATGGCGGACGCCTTTGCTCAGTACGGCTTCCTTGAGGACTTGCATACCGACAAAGACCGCCGTTGCGTTGAACTCCGCAAACACATGGCGTTTGGTATCAAGGACAGACAGAGCTATAACGGCGTTCAGTGCTGGCGCAGACGCAAGGACGATGAAGCAAGGTCTATCGTCAATGACATTATCGTGGAAATGGAACTCGGCGGCGATAAGGCAACCCTTATGGCTATGCTGGATAAAGTCGGGGAAGTGTAAGACTTCCCCGACAAGAAAAAGAAAGGATTTGATATTATGAAAGCAACTGGTATCGTTCGCCGCATTGATGACCTTGGCCGCGTGGTCATCCCCAAGGAAATCCGTCGTACTCTTGCTATTCGAGAGGGTGACCCGCTGGAAATCTATACCACAGACGGTGGCGTTCTTTTCCGCAAGTACACACAGCCCACAGAAAACAAGGCGGCTATCGCCCAGAAGTGGCTTGAAGATAACGCGCTCCCCATGCGTGCTACCTCTGCTAAGTTTAGCATTGAGAACAAAACCACTACTTGCGAGGTTGTCAGCAACAATTCCCGTCAAACTGGAACGGCAACAGCTACCGCAAAAGATATTTTTATCCCCGCTGTCGGTATGGTTATCGCCTTTTGCCGAGCCTCTGGCAGAACTGTTCCGCAGGAACTGCTTGAGGACTAAAAAAATAGCATAAAGGGCTTGACAAAACAAGCCCTTTATGCTATAATAAAACCATCAAATGAAAGGGGAAAATAAATGTTTATTCTTTTGGTTCTTCTGGCTCTCGTAGTTTCATTCCTTATCACAGCGGGCCTTGTTTGGCTTCTTTGCTGGCTTCTTCCCGCTATTGGGATTGTAGCCATTGGCACTTTCACTATCGTGTTTTCGTGGAAGTTGGCTTTGGCTATTTGGCTCATTATTGCGCTTTTGCGCTCCATCTTTTCTTCCATTGGCAAAAATTGAAAGGAGAGTAAGAAAATGGATGTTCAAGCGGCTAAAGAATTTCTTGAGCGCCGAAGCGTTGATGACTTACAAAGCATCATCGTTCTTGCTCAACAGCAAATTCAACAGATAAGAGAAAATCAACAGGTAAAATACATGGGAGCAATTCGCAAAGCATTTGAAGATTACTTCGAGAATGTCGGCCCAATTGAAGTAACTTTCGGTTATGAGGACGCAGACGGAATGGAAGGTGCTGCCACTATAGAAGTTGATTCCAGTAATCCGCCCTGTTTCTGTCAGCAGTCAATTGAATTTCCGTAAGAAAAGCGGCTCAAATCGAGCCGCTTTTTTGTGCAATTTGACGAAGTTTCCTTTAACTCCAGCGGCGCGTTGTGGGCCACCACGCGCCGAGTTTGCACAAGAGTATTATTACACAAATTTTTCGTTGCATTTTTGTGCAAATTGCCAGCTTGACTTTCTCCCGAAAGGGTGGTACAATAAGTACAACAAAAGGAGGTATTCAAAATGATTGTTTGGTATTGGCTGATTGTGGCTTTCTTCGTAGGTATTGTATTTGCTACATTTACAAATGAGTGGTTTGACTATGACAATCTGTTGACTTCTATTCTTGCGGGAGTTACTCTTGTTGTTACATTTATTCCCATGAGTATCTACGCCGTATTTTTCAAGCTGACTTTGATTCACCCTGTGACCCCTGAGCGTTTCGAGGAAGTAAAGAAAACTTGTAAAGAGAGGGAAAAAAACTACCATTTGTTCGGCAATCTGTACGCTTGGTGTGACCCATCCGCGCGTGCTATTTGGAGTAAATTTTTCTTGGTGCGCGTCAAAAAAACCTATTGACATTTTGGCAATTTTGTGTTATAATAATTATAGAAAGTGAGGGAGAAAGAAATGAACCTGTTGATTGTTTTCATTTTGCTCTCGATTGTAAATGTTATCTTCTCTACAATCAAGAGTATCGCAACTATCAAGTCCGGCCCATGGGTCGCAAGCATTGTTTCCGCTCTGTACTATGGCTATTACAACATTGTATTGATTTACACTGTTGCAGACTTTCCCTTGTGGCAGAAAGTGGCAGTAACCGCGGGCTGTAACCTTGTCGGAGTTTTCATCGTGAAGTATGGAGAAGTTAAAGCGAGAAAAGACAAGCTGTGGAAAGTGGAATTGACCGTTCCCACCAAGTACAAAGATGCTATTGATGAATTGGGCGTTCCCCATTCCTACATTGAGTTAAGCGACAAACACACGCTTTTCAATTTCTACTGCGCTACACAGGACGAAAGCGCAAAGGTCAAGGCTATTGCCAACAAGTATGAAGCAAAATATTTTGTTGCGGAAAGCAAAAATCTTTGAAAAAGGTATTGACAAGATGAAAGTCTTGTGATACAATATAATTGTCAAGAGGAGAGAAGCGTTGTACGCTCGCTTGTCGAGATAAGACTTCTCACAAAAATTTATAAAACCTCTTGACAAGTAGCGCGAAATGTGCTACAATACAAAATGTCAAGAGGGATGGCGCAAGCGGTGCGCAACGGTTGAAACACTACGCTTGAAATACAGCGTCAGCGAGTAAAGAAAAAGCAAAATTCCTCTTGACAAACCCTTAAAACTATGATACAATAAAATCGTTCCAAGGGAACGAAAAAACAAGGAAAGAGGTACTTAGTTATGTTGACTGCTGAGAACAAGAATGAGCTGGATGGTCTGCTGAAAACCATGAGCTGACGCAGAAGTTGCTCGATGCCAATACTGCGGATGCCGCTATGCTGGCAACCCTTGTCCAGATGACCCGTGACGGGAAAGACGAGATGGTGATGTATATGCTTCACAACCTCAAGCCCTATGCCATTGAAGTCGCAGATGGTGGCGAGGAAGAGAATGAGCCGGAAATCGACATCGGCGACCTGCTCAGTTTCCTGCGGAGTTAAGCAACGGAAACTCGGTGGAGAAATCCACCGAGTTTTTTGTGCAATTTCACAACCCCTTCTTTGGCGGTCCGCGCACGCTCGGCGCGGACCGAGTTTTTGTCAATACACAAGTTACACAAATTTCTCGATCAATCTTTGTGCAATCTGACGATTGACAGCTTTCCCGAAAAGTGCTATACTGTTTACAGAAGTTAAGGGAAACGCCCTTTGAACCTTGAAAAAAAGATTTGAAAAAATCGAAAAAAACTCTTGACAGCAAGCGCAAAGTGTGCTATACTAAGTACAGAAGTTGAGGGAACGATGGTAAACCTCAATCAATAGAAAGGATTTGACAAGATGGAAAGAATTGACAAGCGCAAACACTATGTTTTGGTGGTTGATACCGAAACCGCCAATACTATCCAAGATGGAGATAGTCTGGATATGTCCAATGTCCTTGTATATGACTGCGGTTGGGCGGTTGTGGATACCAAGGGCAATATCTACGAAACCGCAAGTTATGTCAATCGTGACATTTTCTGCGAGGAACGCGACCTTATGCGGACGGCTTACTATAACTGGAAAATCCCCCGCTATGTCGAGGAACTGCGGGCGGGTAGTCGGAAAATGGCAACTACCTACGAAATCCGCAAGGCTATGCTGGACACTATCGAGAAGTGGGGCATTAAAGAGGTAGCCGCCCATAATGCCCGCTTTGACTATAACGCTTTGAATATAACACAGCGTTACACCACCGCAAGCCGTTTCCGGTACTGGTTCCCATTCGACAGTGTGGAAATCTGGGACACCATGAAAATGGCACAAGATGTTATCTGCAAAATGCCCACCTATAAGGCGTTCTGTCAAGAGAACGGCTATGTGCTGAAAAATGGCGCTTGCCGCAAGACCGCCGAAATCCTGTGGCGCTTTATCTCCGGCAACAACGAGTTTGAAGAAAGCCACACCGGGCTTGAAGATGTGCTGATTGAAGCGGAGATTATGTTCTATTGCTTCCGACAGCATAAGCCCATGCGGAAAGCCCTCTTTGAGAACAAGAGAGAATATCCGCCCATGACAGAGTTTCAGCGAGAGTTTTCCGCAAGTCTGCGAGAAATGCCGGTAATTAGGTTCGGGGAGATTTAATCTCCCCAACCTTGAAAAAAGGGGTTGACAAATGAAAAACAATCTGCTATAATGAATATATCAAAAGAAAGGAAGCGATAAGATGAAAATGATTTGCTTCGATATGGACGGCACAATTGCTGATCTGTACGCCGTTCCTAACTGGTTAAATAAACTGCGGGCAGAGGACGCAAGCCCCTATGCAGAAGCCGCTCCTATGTGGGATATGAAAGCTCTGCGAGAAGTCCTCTTGAAGCTGATTGATAAGGGATATGAAATCCGTATTATCAGTTGGTTGAGCAAGGACAGCACCGAGGAATATAAAACCGCCGTCCGCAAGGCAAAAAGAGAGTGGCTTGAGAAGTATAACTTCCCCGCTGATAAATGCCACTTTATCGCCTATGGTAGAACTAAGGCTGACTGTATTCGCCGCGTTGCAGATGCTCCCGCAGTTCTGATTGACGATAATAAAAAGGTGCGGGACGGGTGGCATTTGGGCGAGTCAATCGACCCCACAAAGGTAAACCTGCTTGAAGTCCTTTCCGCTCTTGACTGAGCGGAAAGGCAGAAAGGAAAAATAATGAAAAAAACTGTAACTGTATGGTTTGAATTTCTGAACGCCGACAGCCAGGCGGCCGCTATTGAAATTATCAAGCGCATGGGATGGGATATTGACACCGAACATTTGACAGATGACGGCGGATATCTGGTCACATTTCCGGACAAGGACGAAAATCTGTTCGGGTTTTTGGATATGTACTGGAGCTAAGAGGGGCAACGCCCCTCTTTTTTCGTCAAAATGCACAATGCCCTCTTCAACGGCCCGCTGGCGCACGCAGCGGGCCGAATTTTCATTATACACCACCGCCAGCAAAAAGTCAATCGGCAAACTGCACAAAAAATCATGCTTCGGATCTCCCGAAATTGTGCAACTTTTCAGCAAAAAGTTCTTGACTTCCGGCGCTGGTGGTGGTATACTTAGTACAGAAGTTAAGAGAGGGGCGCCGAAAGGCTCCAAAAAGATTTTGAAAAAAATCGAAAAAACCTCTTGACAAACTCCGCAAGGCATGATATAATAGGTACAGAAGTTAAGGGAAAGCGGTTCTTGAAACGGCGAAAAGCGACAGTCAAGAAACTTCCGAAAAACTTCAAAAAACCTCTTGACAAGCCAAGCGAAAAGTGCTATAATGAAAGCACAAGGAAACCCAATGAACCTTGAAAAGTCAATATCTTTCCTCGGTATCAAACTTCCGAAAGTTTGAAAAAGGTTCAAAAAACCTCTTGACAAACCGCCGAAAGTATGATATAATAAAATCACAAAAGGACAAGGACAGTCCTAAAAACCAGAAAGGATTTGAATATGGAAAAGACCAACAAGACTCGTATCACCAAGGCTATGCGTTTCGAGGACATTAAGGCTATGCTGAACGGTCAGCCCGTGACCTACGGCACGACCACCGAGGATGCTGTGGACTTCATCGAGCATGAGGTGGCTCTGCTCGCCAAGAAGAACAGCGGTGAGAACAAGAAGCAGACCAAGACCCAGCAGGAAAACGAGGGCTATAAGGCGCTCATCCTGGAGTTCCTTGCCACTCTGCCCGACGATAAGGCGGGGGTGACCTGCACCGAGATTATCAAGGGCGTGGCGGAGTTCGAGGGCTTCAGCACTCAGAAGATTTCCCCTCTGGTGCGTCAGCTCATGGCGGCTGATAAGGTCACTAAGACCGAAGTCAAGGGCAAGGCTCTGTTCCGTCTTGCCTAAACCCCATAGGGGAGAGGGGTAAAACCCTCTCCCCCGCCCAAAGAAAGGAAGTGGTTATTATCGCCCAGCGAGTAACAGACGCTGAACGCCTTGAGCGTATCAAGCGAGTGTTTCCAGACGAGAAAGAAGCGCAAGATATTCTCGCCTATGATAAGGCAGTAGAAGCAGGTGAAAAAACGGAATATGACCTGCCGCCTGATAAGCTGAAAGCCGCACAAAAGTATGCCCATGCAGGAACGCGGAAAGCGCCCACGGCGTACAAGTTCACCAAGCGAGAACGCAAGCCTAACGCAACCAAGGGGGGTATTATTGCGGAACTTGCGGAGTTCATGGAACACAACAGTAACTTTGATGTTTCTAACCTTGCCATCACGAACAAGGAAAGACAGATTTCCTTTATGGTAGGCGGTGAAACTTTCGAGTTGACGCTTGTGCAAAAGCGCAAGCCGAAAAGCTAATAAGGATAGGGGCGGATAACCCCTATCCGCCCTTCCAGAAAGAGGGGAAAGCATACGGCAAAGCGACCTAAAGAGTTTTTATATGTCGGTCATTATATCGACAGGGACGGTAATTTCATTCTCAAGGTAGGCACTACAAATGACCTTGAGCGCCGCCGCAAAGAACATAACCGCAACTATAAGAAAAGTCCCAACTACACCATGCCGCCGGGCGGTGAGTTCGTCTATGACTTTTCGCTCCCTCTCTCAAAGTATAACACCTTGAGATATGAGGATAAGACCCGCCAAAGATGGCAGGACGAGGGCATAGGCGAGTTTGTCAGAAATGACAGATTTTATTGCAAAAAGAAACCCAAAACCGTCAAAGTGACGATACGCAAAACCTACGAAATCCCGCTCGATTGAGCGGGATTTTTGTGCATTTTTCACAAAGACATTTTCACCAAAAATCAAATGAGATTTTTGTATAAATTGCCTATTGACACCCGGACGGAAATGTGGTATAATGGCGGGCCGGTCGCGGGCGACTCGGCCCGAGTTTTACCGATCGGAAGCATATGCAAAATTTTTGTTCAATCCAGCCGACTTTCATATGGCTTCTCATTTTCCCGAAACTTGGCTGTCTCGTCCAATTTTATTTTCAAACCACCATTGACTCATATTTCTAATTTCATTTGACATATGGCCCACTCCACTGCCGTGTAGCTAACAAAATTTTAGTTGCTCATAGCGAACCTCCTGCGTTGCCGATCGGGTCCAGTTTATTGTATCAAAACAAGAGGAAATAGAATGAAAACTAAATAATAAGAGCGGAGACCCAGTTAATCCGATCGGGCCCGCATTTAAAAGCCCTCTCCTAGCTTCTAATCCTCTTGATTTTTATAATAAAATATGTTATTATATTAAAAAAAGATATAAAAACGCCTCGGTTCTAGCTTAAAATCACTAAAAACGAGGTAAAATAGCGTAAAAATCTAAGCTTTTTGACTTAAAAATTAAGAAAACGCACTTTAAATCCATCAAGTATTCATATTTCCTACTTCAAATTCTCTGTAGCCAACTACGCAAATGCTATTACCTAGCAAAAATCCATACCGGAGAGAAGATCGGAAGAGCGTCGTGTAGGGAAAGAGTGTAGATCTCGGTGGTCG
>ERZ1024479.22-NODE-22-length-23323-cov-14.768523_pt1 | contig 23323 bp, 48 predicted proteins | sample MGYA00520800_ERZ1024479 | MGnify/ENA primary metagenome ERZ1024479 (study PRJEB33242, sample SAMEA3444313) | Homo sapiens | biome: Host associated; feature: Gastrointestinal tract; material: Stool | place: Uganda | collected 2011-01-01 ... | reverse complement strand
GTAAGGAGGATATCATGGCAAGCACTACATACGAGCAGAAACGATTTTGCAAAATCAAGAGATGCGGCAAAATCGACAATCTTGGCAACGTCACCGTAATGGTGCGCAACGCCGGACAGCTGCCGCAGCCTTTCTGGCTCGGTGCTCATGGCGGCGGCTCGTGTAGTGCTGCCCGCTGCGCTGCAAGGACTTGACCGACAGAGGATGATCGCCGCCATCAAAACCGCACCGCTTGGGAGGGTAGACCGTAAGATAGCCTTACTGCGGTACGTTGAGCGGCTCCCGCTGCCGGACATTGCAGCACAGACGCATTACAGCCGGACGGCGGTAGGCTACCGGCTGAAAGGCATTGATAAAATGCTGGATGTGTGATATAATAACTGTGTTAGTCGAATTAGTTTTGAGCCTCTGCTCTGACAATTCAAAAAGCGGCAGGCTTTCGGGTCTGCCGTTTTTTTTGCACGAATTGTGGTATAATTATCTCAACAAATCCTCCCGGCCTCTCGAAGAAGCGCATTAGGGCGGATATTTGAAAAGCCCCCGGTGTCCACTGTGGACGCCGGGGGCTTTGTTATTTACTCGACAATTTTTGTGATTGTACAGTCACGGCAGAAGTCCGGAAAACGATTGAGTGCATCCACAAGCTCAAACGAGAACTCATCGTTGTTGTACTGGATACGCACACACAGCTCGCCGCTCATGGTCTTGTAGGGTTTGTAACGGGCCGGGATTGTGACAGATACACGGTCATAAGAGTCAGTGGCATCAGCTCCCCATGCGTAAACCGGTGTAGCCTCATGGGCTAGTGTGCCATAATGTGCGTACAAATCAACTGTCATTGTGATGACCTCCAAAGTTTATGATTGAGTGTCTTTTAGCTTTTTCATGGCCTCCCGCAGGGCGTCTTCCCATCCTTCGTGCTGGTCGAGATAGGCGCCGTAGATAAGTTGTTCAGCTGCTTTTCTGGCGGCCATGGCATCCTCAAACGATAAAAACAGACCAAGGTGATATTGTTTACGCCTAAAGTTGATGTAAGCTCTGTATCTGCCATCGGAAAGTTTGGAAACACCATTTGCTCCGGTCGCAGAATTGCGGTTGACTGTTCCGGACATGCGACTTTTTGCAGCAGCCAGGCTAGATCCGTCGGCCCATGCGGTTGTATGGATTGCGTCAGACTTTCGCTTGATATCCCTGTTGCAGACGGCACAGTGCTTTATGACGGATAGGCGGCTGAGCGCAGTCACGGTTTCTTTTTGACAAACGGGACAAACCGTGCGACAGCGGAGGCTCTCGCTTTTGCTTTTGGGTGGCAAGATTTCAATCACCGGCCATCCATTGACCATTTTCCCAAGATAGCGTTCTTCTGCTTTTTTTTGATTGTTTTTAGATGTTTTAGGACGCGGAACCGAGGAAGCACAACTTGAGCACTGCGAGCTTTTGCCGAGGACAAGTGAGCTTTTGTAAACATCCTTTACCGCTCCGCATTTGCAACATTTGCAAGTATAGTAGTAAGGTTTGCTAGACGGGCCGAGGACTTGCCAATGTCCAAAACGCTGGCCCTTTTCAATTTTTACTTTCATTGTTTGCGTCTTTGTTAATCAGATGTGTAATATAACCGTTGATACTCATGCCTTTTTGTGCGGCCCGCTCTTTTAATACTGAGAGCTGACCTTTTGGCAGCCGAACAGTCATGCGGTCATAGTTTTCCTTGACGTAGTCGGCAATGTATTTCTTTTGGTCAAAATTGCTCATTTTCTGGTTTCACCTTCTTTCGATTCCGGCATTCTCGGATGCGGATGGCATTGATCGTGGGGTACTCCGCACCCTTCATGCCTCGGTCGTACGGCATATACGACAGTACGGCATTGCGTCCGAGACCTAATGCTGCCGCGATCTCATCAACACCTTTCCCACTTTTTGTCATCGCAGCGATTGAGTCCGCCAGCGGGCTCGACCACGCCCCCGCCGTAATCAGGATCTTTCGTGCCTTTTGCTCACTGATGTTGAGCTGCTTGCTTATTTTTTTGAGACTCAAACCCTGTTCGCTGAGCCGCACAACGGATGTAAAAAGTGCATCCATATCTGTTCCCCTTTTCAAAAGCCCGTCAAGCCGATAGCGCAGCCACATCATTTATTTGTTCAGCATATCCATCACGGCGTTGTAATGCTTTTCGTATTCTTCACCAACAGCAAGCTCTTTTTCGACTTTTGCTTTCTGATAGGCCCGCTCTTCGCCGTAGATTTCGTTTTCGATATCATCGGGGATCTCGACGAATGCCTTCTGCTTTTTGCCATTGGCCATCACGTATACGCAGAAAGTGTAATGCACGTTCTCCGGCCAGCGACCGGTCTCCTGCTTGTAGGCACCGGCCTTCATTTCACGACCGTTCACGAGCAGGGAATTGATGGTGTACTGCCACTTGTGGCAAGGGACCGTAACCTCGTTGCCATCATTCCAGAGGGTTTCTTCGGTGATGACCTTCACATCAATGTCAAGAACAATCTTTGCGCCACGAGCGGTAGTCCAAGAATACTTCATTTTGTTCTCCTTCATTTATTCTCACTGAGCATTGTCTTCGTTGTAGAATTCTCCCCATCCGCAAAGAGAGCAGCTGTTTCCGAGGCCATCTTCCCATCCTCCGGTGATTGGATCTTCTCCGGAGGCCAGCGCTTTCCGGCAATCATCGAAGTCCTCCGGCGTATCCGGATGGATGTAACCGAGAAGTGTATCACCATTATAAACCGCGAAATACTCGCTATGCTCGTAAACCTCGACACCGTTTTCAAAACTCCACATACTATTTGCCTCCGTTTGTTTTGTGGGCGTTCTTCTGACACCATTATTATAGCACATTTGACATCAAATGTAAATACATTTAATGTCATATGCAAAAATTTTTTTGAAAATCAATCCCGGAGCAGAACGGAACAATACACTTTTTGTGCGATCCGCACTGATTTTGTCGAAACTCTTGTCTTGCAAGTCAAAACGTGATATTTTATTCTTGCTTCCAAGGTGAAGCCCTTAACAGTTAAGCGCTCATGCGGATTTTTCTGTGTGGGCGCTTTTCTTTTTTGTCCTTCGTTGTACCTTCGTTGTCCTTTGCTTTTTTCTGATGCGGTACACTGGATGCACAAGGAGGGATGTATTATGAGCTATTACCCGACACCCGGAACGCCCTACGTTCCACAGCAGCCCGTCAATCCTTACGGTGGCATGGGAACGGTAGGTCTTACCACTCCCCTGCCAAACGCACAGATGCAGCAGGCACAGCCGCAGCGTCCGCAGCCGATGAATGGGCAACAGCCTGTTCAGCAGTCGGCACAAGATGGCGGCTGGTTGCTTGGTAGACCTGTTTCCAGCAGGGAGGAATTTTTGGCAATACCGTCTGACCTATACGGCAGACCGACCTACTGCCCAGACTTGCGCAGTGGCGTGATCTACTGCAAGCGGCTCAACCCGGACACCTGTGAATCCTATGTGCAGGAGTTCTACAGCCCGGAAGCATGGCGGCAGATGCAAGCGCAACAGGCACAGCAGACCGCCGCACCAACACAGCAGTATGTGCCTATTGAGCAGTACAACGCCCTTGTGCACCGGCTGGATGAGCTGGAAAAGTGGCAGAAGAGCTTCTCTAAGCCCGCTGCCACCGCAAAGAAAGGAGAATAAGCGATGCCCTCTCCGTTTGACATGATTACTCATAGCCCTATTATGCAGCTTGCAAATCTGGCTCGCGCCGGGCAAAACCCGATGGGGCTTATCCAGCAGTTGGGCGGGCAGAGCGCACCCATCATGCAGGGACTGAACTTGATTCAGGGCAAAAACGAAGCGCAGCTCCGAACGATGGCACAGAACCTCGCTAAAGAGCGTGGCATCGACCTGAACCAGCTGGCAAGCGTCCTGAATCTGACGCTGCCCCGATAACGCATCCCTCTAAGCGAAACGCTTCTCAGTTTTGCGGACTTGACAAAAACCGCATTTGTTTGGCTTCGCCCATCGCATACGGCGGTGGGATGGCATAACGCAAAACTGAAAGGAGTTTTGTTATGGACGATTTTGCAACTGGCTATCTGGCTGGGCAGGACGGCGGCAATAACAACGGCGGATTCTTTGGCAACGAAGGTCTGTGGGCGGTTATTATCCTCGCTATCATCTTCGGCTGGGGCAACTACGGCAATGGGCGTAACGGCGGCGACAACGGCATGAACAGCTACATCCCCTATCTGGTCGGCACCGGAGCAAGCGGTCAGGGCGGCGCAGACACCCGTGCGGCACTGTCTGAGGGCTTCTACCAGCAGGATACCTCTCGTTCTCTGGCGGGCATCCAGAGCGGTATCTGCTCTCTGGGCTATGACCAGCTGGCACAGATCAACGGCATCAACGCCAACATTGCAAGCGGCTTTGCTGGCGTGAACAGTGCCATTTGTCAGCTCGGCTACCAGAACGCACAGCTGGTGAACGGTCTGGAACGCAGCGTGTCCAACGGAGACAACGCCATCAGCCTTGCCATCATGCAGGAAGGCAATGCACGACAGGCTGGTCAGACCGCTCTTGCCACGCAGCTGGCATCTTGCTGCTGCGAGAACAAGCAGTTGATCGGCGACCTGAAGTATACCATCGCAACGGAGGACTGCGCTACCCGTCAGGCTATCGCAGACAACGCCCGTGCCATCGTGGACAACTGCAATGCCAACTTCCGCAGCATGATGGACTACTTCACGCAGGACAAGATCGCAACTCTGACCGCTGAGAACCAGAGCCTGAAGTTCGCTGCTTCCCAGGATCGGCAGAATGCGCTTCTGACCACCGCGATGAGCGCCCAGACCGACACCATCCTGAACCGGGTCAATCCTCGTCCGATTCCCGCTTATCAGGTGGCGAACCCTAACTTGGGCGTGAACTGCTGCGGCTGCTAACCAACACACTCCCCGATAACACCGGGTGAACCATCGGGGCAGGGGTAAGACACCTCTGCCCCTGATTTTATAGGAGGAAAACACTATGGCTTGCAAAACAAGCTGCCGTCTGTGCCCGCATCTCGTCATTTCGGACGCGGTAACGTTCGCCAATGACACGCTGACCATCAATATCCCCGCTGGCGCATACCAGAACGGAGAGCGTTATTGCATTGTGGTAGCTCAGAGCATCCCGGACACGACCACCATCAACGCCCCTGTGGTCATCACCATCGGTGCAGGCACTACCGCATACCCTCTGACCGACTGCAACTGCACTCAGGCAACCGCTGAAAGCATCCACACCCGCACCCGCTACGCTACCCGTGTGGCAACGTCTGCGACCGGCACCGGCACGTTCAAATATCTGGGCTGCTTCTGCCGCTCCCACGCTGGTGCGCCCGCGTCCATTTCTTGAGGAGGTATAGATTATGGGCAAGACTAATTTTCGCCGCATGATGATGCTCCGCGACCACGACAAAGACCGTGAGCCGGAACGTGACCGCCTTGAGGAAGAGCGTGACCGCAGGGAGCGTGAGATGGAACGCCGTCTGCGTAAGCTGGAACGCGGCAACGACCGCTATCCCTACTATCCGCAGGAGGAGAACCGCTACATCGACCCCTACCCTATTCCCCGCTACCCTGACGTAGAGAATGGGCGCAGAATGCCGCAGATTGGCTTCTCGCAGGGCGGTGACTGGGACAAGCGGTCTGGGCAGTATGAGCGTGGCAGCGCAGACAGCCGCTCGATCAGGATGCCCCGTCCTCACCTCTCTTATGATGAGGCAGAGGAATGGTGCGACAACATGATCAACGCCGACGGCACAAAGGGTTGTCACTGGACGCTGGAGCAGACGCAGGACGTGGCAAAGCAGCGCAATATCAACTGCGACCCGAACGATTTTTGGGCAGCGATGAACATGATGTACTCGGACTACTGCACGGTCGCTCGGTCGTACAGCGCGGACAATCAGAACTTCTATGCCGATATGGCCGCGGCTTTTTTGCGCGACAAAGATGCCGTTCCCGGAAAAATCGTGAAATATCTGGATGTCATTGTGGACGGCTAAAGCCCGACTACTTTTCGACTACTTTTGGAACGCGAGATTGCGTTAGTATGCGTTAGTTCGCGTTAGTATGCGTATTGTAAGAAGCACACAAAAACCCGCATGACTGCGCAAAAGTCTAGCAGTCATGCGGGTTTTGTCATGGTTGCGCCAGCAGGCATTTAACCTTTTTCGGGGTTCGTCCTATCATTCTTTTTTTGCTTTTTACTGCTTTTTGACTACTTTTTATCATCTTGGTCGTTATAGTATGCAATCATTTTTTGCGTTGCATCTTTGAGCTTTCGCTCGCGAATGTGTGTGTAGATCTTGTAAGTCGTCGAGATATCAGCGTGACCCATTATTTTTTTGGCTTCCAGCACACCGACGCCTGCGTCGTATAAGTCCGACGCGAACGCATGCCGAAATTGATGGGCTGTCACTGTAGGCTCCATCACCGGCGGCAACGGATTTGCAGAGGATTTTGGGCCCCGGCGGCTGTCTCTATAGCGGTTTTTGCTTTTGCTGGGCCGCACAAGGCCCAGATCGGTGCAATAGCTGAGCCATCGGCTGTGATACTCTGCATCCGTCAAGGGCCTTGCCATGCCACCGATAACATATTCTGTCGGCTTGCCCCGGCGCGGCTCTATCTCTTGCCTGAGATGGGGCATAAGCGGGATGACCCGGACGCCGTTATTGGTTTTGGGGTCCTGTATTTTGACACCGCCACCTGCCCAGGACACTTTTTTGCTGACATAGATTTTGTTGTTTTCGAAATCTATATCCTCCCATCGGAGGGCGATCAGCTCACCCAGGCGGCAGCCGGTGTACATCAGCATCCATGCGCATAGCCCGAACCCTTCGGGATGCGCCCGGAAAAGAGCAAGCTCCTTGTCTGTAGGCGGTTCCCGGATGACCGCAGGCTTCCCGGCGGGGGGCTTAATATCCTGCATCGGATTGTATGCCGACCCGCTTGCAAGACGCCATCCGCGAAAAATGCCGCGCAAAACGCTGATCGCGTTTCGGATGCTGCTCGTTGATAACCCCTCATCTTTGAGCGCCTGGCCGAATCCGGCTACCATGGCCGGTGTGATCTCGTCCATCCTGCGGCCAGCGAAGTATTTGACGCAGCGGTCATAGTTGGACCTATAAGACGAGTCTGTCCCCTCCACAATGCGTTTGAGCAGCTTTTCCCAGTAATCTTTGGCGACGGCTTCAAACAATTCGGCTTTGGCAGACTCCTCTTTTCTCTGCATCAAGGCTTCCTTGTATTTTGCCTCGGCCTCGGTCTTTGTTTTGCCGTAAAATACCTTATATTTTCCGTCCGGCATTTTGCGCTTGACCTGATATCGTCCATCCGCGCGCTGGCCTTTTCTACTTTTTGGCATCTCGTGTATCCTCCATGTTTTTTACGGAATAAGCATCCACGCCCTGGAGGGCTGCGTTCTGGCCGCAATCGCGGGCCTGGTACATGATGGGCATGTGTGGCTGGGTTCCGTTGGGGTCTGGATCGCGGTTGTTTGCCCTGTCTAGCACATAGTTGGTTCCAATTGTGGAGCATACCGCCACCCTGTTGGCAAGGGTCGTGTGTAAGTTGGCTAGCACCTCCGTCAGCACCCCCATCGGGTCGGAGCCGTGATCGCCATAGTAGAGGTACAGCCAGCCGTCGACCTCGTAGTTGGACATCTCATCCACGGCGGCGTGAAGGATCTGGCGCTTCTCCGCGGTGGAGATGTCCTCTTGTAAGTAATCGAGCATGCCGGGATAGATACAGGCGTCCATGCAGCGCCGGGCCGGTACGCTGCACGCTACGCACCAATTGATAATGTCGGCCAGCGTCACAGGGGATGTTCCCCGCTCCCTGCTGGCCACGGTCGGCTTGCTGATCCCAAGCCGTTTTGCCAGCTTTTCCTGGCTGAGTCCGGCTTTTGCCCTTGCCATTTCGAGCGCCTTTGCCACTTGCAAGTCATATTCGTTCATAATTGCCTCCTTTTTACCGATTCGACACAATATTTCTTATAGATTCTTTCCCATCTTCTATGATATAACAATTATGTAAAAAATTTCCATCGCAGGAGGTAAAAAATTATGGCTGTTATTATGTATGTACCCGACGATATGGAGATCATCGACGGGATGCCCGCATCAAAACCAAAAGACCCGGATCGCGTCCGGGCCCCGTGGGAGGAATGACTATGCCAACCGATACCATGCTGCTGGACTACGTCCGAAACCGCACACTCAATCTTGTGTACACGCTATCCAATTATGCCGCTGATCCGGACGTCTACGACGAGCTGCTGCGCATTGCCCAGCAGGCCAAAGACGACGCTGACTCCGGCATTGACCCCGGCGACCGGCTGGATTGTATCAATGGCCGTGTTGTCGAGCTGTGACATCTTCCCCGTCGTCAGCCCGGCGGCGGGGAATGATTTTGTGTCCACTGTGGACACCTTCAAAAGCCTTTTTCTAAGAGCTGCGACTTTTTCACGTTATATTCTTCTTGGGTGATCGCACCCATATCCAAGAGCTGCTTAAATTTCAAAAGTTCATCCGCAACGCTGTTGGCACGTCCGTATGCAGATTGCGTCTTCGATTTCTTTTCCATGCAGGCCTTCAGCAGAGCGGTCATCCCGGCGGGATACGTCTGCGCCGACAGAGTCTTTTTGCCAAAAGGAAGCTCAAAAGAAATCGTTATATTTTCCTTACCCTTACCTTTTCGAGTCTCTGTTTTTGCTGTAGATGCTCCCACGATCGCGCCGACTGAGCCGGCAATGGCTGCGCCCACTACGGCACGACCGATTCCGCCTCTGGTCTGCGTGACGGTGAAATCTTCCGAATCTGACTCGTAACCGGATACTTCGTCAAAGGCGTAGATCATGCGAGGGCCTTTGTCCCCGCTTCGATGACCAAAATAAAAGAATCCGTTTTCGTCGTCCACAGAAACATAAAGTGAATCTGCATCATAAAGAGAATCTGTTTCCTTAAACTGTTTCCGGCGTTTTTCCTGGACTGCCCAAAAATCAGCCAATTCCTTTGTCGAAAATTTGGACGCCTGAAATCCGACCTTTGAATAGAAAAAGTTCATGCAGCCGGCACAGATCAATCCGTCCGCGCTTCTTTCTCGATTCAACAGGCCCATTTTTCCACCGCAAACAGGGCATAAATTTGCCATAACTTCTCCTCTTCTCTTTGTTTAATAAGCAATTTTTACAAATTTGCTTCCTAATTTATGCGATTCAAGGTTTTCCAAAACACGTTTTTGAACATTCGGAGATACGGCCATCAAACTTTTATAAGCATCTAAAACCTTTGTGATTGCTTCGCGGTCGTTTTGATAACTGCTCATTTGGTAATCATATTGGGAATCCGAACCCTTAAAACGATAAACAGCTTTTTTGGCTGAAACTGATTTTTTTAGCATCTCAATTTCCACCGGGTCGGCTATTTCGTCGCGCACTTCCCAAACGGTGGTATAATTTGATCCAATTTCTTTCAGAACTTTTTGACTGGACTCTGTATTGAAATACTTTTTGTAAACTTCTCCATCCACGGAGTAAACAATGCTATTCCAGAAAATCCAGTTTCCTCCGTAATAAGTGTATATCAGCCGAATTGGCTGAATTTCATCATTTTTTACGCAAAAATACGGAAGAATAAAAGTTGTTTGCGTTGACAAAGGCCATTTGCTCCAATAATAAATATCGAAGTTCTCTACATCATCATGCTCTTTGTAAAGACTTTTACTTAGTTTTTCAGTCAAATTTTCAACTTGCAAATCTTCCAATTCCTCGGTGGCGAGCTTCAACGTTTCATAATTGGAAACCATGGCTTTCCACTCGTCCGGAAGAGAATCGTAAGCACCCTGTGCGTTTGCAATTGCGGTAGCGCTTTCCAACGTGATCGGCCCGATTTGATTGATTTGCGCTTCCACCTGTTCCGGAGTAGTGACCTCGTTTTCCTTTTCCAACTGCGCCAGCGAGGTGTACCCGGCGGGGCTGAGTGCCATTGTAGGCAGGGCAGCACCGGCCAGAATTGCCGCAATGCACAAACTGGCAACTATAGTTTTGCCAATTTTCACAAGTTTCATGATTCTTTCTCCGTTCTCTTGATTTTTTATCATCATGGTTGTAATATAAAGCCATGAAATACAACTTAAAGGAGTGTTATGAATGTCTGACAACGAATTTTTAGCCCTTTTGCGGGAGCATCCGGAACTTTGGGAACTCGTACTGCGCACCCTTCAGGGGTTTGAAAAGGCCGTTGTCTGACATTGCGGTTGACCTTTTTGCGATGAACCCATATAATAACGTTGATGCGAATGTTTGTACTCTCAGAAAGGAGACTTCCATGTTCAGCTTTTTCAAAAAGAAATCGGAATCTTCGGCGGTTTCTGAGCCGACCGAAAATCGGGCAGATCGTTATCCGTACTCCCTGAATGCAGATGGACTCAACCGGTATATGCTGGAGTTCAATTATTTCAACTCCAGCAAACCGGAAGTTGTAAGCATCGTACGCGAAATTATGGAACTCCTGTCGTCCAAAGACATTCCGTTTGACGTTGCCATGCAGATTCCGACGGCCTTACACGATTACATCGAGCTCTCGTATAAATACCATGCGTTAAGAGCTCTTTGGGACCCGTTGGAGTTATTTCGTGATGATGGATACGATCAGGGCGACAACGGAGACCATGAAGGCAAGAACTGACATTGTGTTTGCGAAGTGCAATTCGCTTTTCCTGCGTTCCAGATACCGGAGATACTGCCGTCCTCTTTCGGTAATGTTGTAAATGCAAGCTGGGCCGATGCCTTTTGATATATCTGGAGTTGGCTGAACCAGGCCCAAATCGCATAAACTTTTAAGCCTTGTCGGCCAATCGCCGGTATTCTCTACCGTTTTTTGCGAAAGCAGGCGCAGATCTTCCAGCTCTTTGGGAGACAGCACCAGCGTCGAAAAATCCGGGATGTTTGCATGGTCCAAGATCATCATCCTTCTTTCTTGCTGCTCTCCAACACGGCCAGCGCGGCGGCTTTGGCTGCTGCACGTGCTTCCGGTGTTGCACTCTTGTAAGCCACTTCAATGTCGGCCCATTCTTTTTCGAGCTCGCCTTGCCCGGCGGGCTCTTTTTTTGTGCCCATCAGCTCCTCGACCGAGATGCCAAAATAATCGGCAATCAGTTTTTGAGTTTTTGTACGCGGAATAGCACCTTTCTTCCAACTTGTAGGCATAGAATTTGAAATTCCAAGTTCTTCGACAACACCAGCTGGAGTTTTTTGCTTTTTCGCACACTCAACTAAAAAATTTTCCCAAAACAAAATTATCACCTCCCTTTTGTTCAATTCGCCAAAAACTAGAATTATCTTGATTAACTATTGCAATCAAGAAAAAACTAGATTATAATAGTACCGTACTCAAGAGCGAGACCCCATCTCAGACCGCTTGAGTGCTCATGGGTTCCTCCTGAATGCTGCTTTGCGCTTCAGATGCCCCTACCGCGCGACGGGCCTCAGCCATAGACCCGAAACGACCGCAAAAACGCCGTACCTCGTTTTTGCGTATACCGCCCCCATCTTGACCGTGGGGGACGGTCACACATTGCCGAGATTTTGGGCGCATGTGATTGAGTGTAATTGATTCCGCAAATCTATTATAACCCGATTGCACCCGCTTGGCAATGTTTTTTGTGGTCAAAATACGAACAATTATTCACAAGCGAGGTGGAAAATTTGCAGACAACAGTGACGCCGGAGTGGGAATGCGAGGTCCGGAAGCGGATGAAGATTCTCGGCGTGAAGAATTACACCGTGTTGGCCGAGAAGACCGGATACAGCGAGAGCACCGTCCGGAAATACATGTGCGGCTGTTATACCAACGACAACCCCCGTGTGGGAATCGAGCAGGCGCTTGGGATGAGGTGACAAAATGACAAGGAGTGCGATATTTGCCTGTTTTATGTGTTTTGTCGTGGGCGGATGCCTCGGAATATTTGTGATCGTGGGTGCTTCCCGCCCACAAAAGAAGGTCCTGCTGGGCTGGGTCGCCTATCTGCTTGTGGTTCTGGCCCTGGCCTATCGAATCGGAGGTGCATTGCTGTTATGACCTGTTACATTTTCGCGGACCTGTTGGTCCTTCTGGGGCGCGATGCTTACCACGCCCAGATGACCGAAACGTTGTTTTTGCTGTTCCTGCTGGCGCCGATCGTGGCCGGTGCGCCGTATCTGCTGGCCCGGTGGGACGCATACAAGCGCGCTGACAACGCCCGGCGGCGGGCGGCGCAGCGGCGGCGGATGGAAAGGATGGCGAAGTGATATGCTCATCATGAACAAAAAGCACGACTCCATTATCAATGCCGCACAGTGTTCCAGCATCTACATCGGCCCTGAATTTGAGATAAAAGCAGTTCCTTCTGGTGGCGGAAACATCTACCGTCTCGGAATATACGAAACCGAGCCAATTGCCAGAGCCGTGCTTAATGATTTGCTGGTTCACAGCATATCGAGTTCTACCTATCAGATGCCCGATGACAAGAGAGCTCTTATTCTCGCGCGCGGAATGGACGACGATAAGCCGGATAAGTTTTCCGGAAATGGTAAAAAGACAGTTCGGAGGGGTGGATCGTGATTCTTCCTCTTTTGAACCCGGAAATCAATGTTGGCGATGTATTTGTCGGAGCGGTCAACGGTTCGCTGCTGGAAGTATGCGAAATTCGGGAAAAGGGCTGTTACTATTCCCCCTCTGGAAGAAAAATCGAACGCAAAGAGCCTCTTGTGCACTTCAAAGACATCAAAACAGGTAGGATTTTTGAGACAAATCTTATAACTGCCCAAACGCTACTCATGAAAAGGAGTCTTTGATATGGATTCCGTCTCATATGCGCTTCAGAGGAAAGCTCGTGAACAAATGAAGCTGATTTTAATGCAAGACATCCTGACAGACATAACTGTTTCAAAAATAGAAGGCTGGCCTTATTTGGACTATTTGCAAGAACTTAAATGTTTGATTGATAGTTTTTTACCTTTTGGAGAAGGAGCCAAAAAATGAGAAGCAAAAATTGTTTCATTCGCATCTGCGAGGACTGCGGGGTCGTGATGGAGAATGTCGGTGCAACGCGTCGGTTCTGCCCGGCGTGTCTGGGCAAGCGCAGCTTGGAGAAGGCGCGCAACGCCGACCGTGCCAAGCGGGCCGAATGGAAAGAGTGGGAGGCTCAGAGGAGAACTGAGCAGGAACTGCGGAAGGCATTCCCGCACCCTCCGAAGCCGACCGCAGAGAACAGCATCCAGGCCGTCAATGCCCGCGCGGAAGCGGCTGGCCGCACTTACGGCCAGCAGGTGCTATTTGAACGCAGACAGAAGGAGTTGAAAGACCGTGGCGAAATCTAGCCGAACCGAAGCGTGGCACGACAGCTACAAGGCCATTTTTGGCCGGTATGGCTGCATCCGGCTGACACTGGAGCAGGTCAGCGTGTGCATGGGGATCCCGGCTCGGTATGTGCGCAAGCGCTACCCGGACGGCTGGGCTAACATGTCCGGCGGCGAGGGCAGGGGCAAGGGAAACACCATCCGGCTCGATGTCTTACTTGACCAGGAATTTGGAGTGTATTGATGGAGGACGCGCGAGATGAAAGAGGACACGATTGATAAAATTGCTTATTTGACCGGGAGATACCAAAATTTAGCAGAGTCCTGCACCTCCCCTAAGAAAAAGGAAGCATACAGCGAGATTTATAACGACCTGCGGGGGCTGCTGGAGTTGGCACGGGACAACGAAAAGGAGGATATAACATGATGGAAGCAACGAACCCTGTGATGACGAACGATTTTTCCCCGGTGGGTGATCCACTCAGGCCGCTCAGCCCGGAAATGATTTCCCAGATGGTCAAGGACAGCGTGGAGCGCGGCCAGCCCAACCGGGAGTTGTCCACGGCGAGCAGATACCTTCTGCTGGCCGCAACGAACATCTGCGAAGAGGCATTCCGGAACTTTTCCGGCTTCCTGGACCACTTCCAGAGCGACGAGGCCGAGTATTGGGCGCTGGACGCAAAGAAAGCCATGGACCAGACCCACCGTGTGCTCAACGTCCTCGCCGAGATCGAGGGGCTGGATATACCGGGCTGAAGGCTTCAAAAGCATCAAAGGAGTATAGCGAGATGAAAGAAGTACTATTCTTTTTCATTACTGTTTTTATCGTCGCTTATATCATAATTTCATATTTTCAAAAGTAAAGGAGAAGATCATGAAAAAAGTTATTGCGTTTCTTTCCGCTTTGTTGGTGGCTATTGTCTGCGTTTTGTGCCTCAACCGGGTTCCGGTTGGTTATGTCGGCGTTGTCTATTCTTCCAGCGGCGTCGAGCAGAAAACGTTGTCTCAGGGCTGGCACTTTCTTTCTCCGATGAAGCATGTAAGCAAATTTCCGATTAGTCAGCAACAGATTATATTTTCCGATGATCCGGCTGATTATGGCTCGAAGGAACACGCGGATTGGCACATTGATGCACCCGCCAGTGGCGGAATGGTTGGCATTAACTTGACTGTTAATTACAATTTCATCCCCGACCGAGTGGTTGAACTGTACAGCAAATTTAATGGCATGGATGGAGAAGCGCTGGTCGAAAGCAGAATACAGAACAGCATTATCGCATACGTCAAAGAAGTTACTCCCCAATTTTCCGTTATGGATATCTACTCTGAGCGGAAAACCGAAGTAAACAACGCCATTACGAATTATTTGAACCAAAAGCTTACATCAGAATATGGTATCAATGTGTCGAGCGCATTAGTCATTGATGTTGAGCTGGACGACACTTTGACCGAAAAAATCCGTGCTAAAGAGCAAGCGAAGCAGGATGCTGAGATTGCTGAACTGAACAAGCAAACCGCACTGGCACAGGCTGAAACGGACAAAGTAAAAGCTCAGGCAGAAGCGGATGTTAAGGTGATCGAGGCTCAGGCAGAAGCAGAAGCCAATAAGGTCGTGTCCGAGTCCATCACTCCTGAACTGATCCAGATGAAGGAAGCGGAAGCTCGTCTGAAGCATGGATGGGTGACCGTTCAGGGCGCAGATACTGTTGTTACACAACAGGGCAACTAAAAAATCCTCCAATGGCGGCAGGAGGTAAAACAAGAGCCGCTACCAGCGCGAAAGCGTAAAAATATTTTTTTAGAAACGAGGTATTGAAAAATGAGCTGTGAAAAATGCAGATCGAACGAACACCACACGTTCCGGCGCGAGTATAGCCGCGACGCCAAGCAGATGGGCCGGGCCATGTACAACATGCTGCTGAACGGCCCGCTGGACAAGTCGCAGGCGATCCTCACCGTGCAGGAAACGCGGGACGCCTGCTCCTACTGTCGCTCTCTGGTCGAGAAAGACATCCGGCTGCTGGTGTACTCTTACAATCCGGATGCCCCTGTTGAAGCGGAGGACGTTGTGCACGAACCCACGGTCGGCGAAGTGACGCTCTGAAAGGACGGTCAAGATGCCAACGAAAACAAACTCCCGGCGGCGTGGGCCGTCTGCGGGCGTTTCTGGCGGGGTTTTGTCTGAGCCTATCAGTTTCCCGGTCAAGGGGCCGAAAACCCGCGAGATCAAGCCGGAGGAGTGCGTGGTGCGCGTTATTGCTGCCTGCGAGGATGGAATCCGCGTTGTGGTGCTCCCGAAGGAGTCTGCCGTGCGGGACATCCTCAACGAGACATACGGCCCGCTGGGCTGGGGCGACTCGTACTACTACACCAAAAATTGGTGGAGATGCCAGCTCGAAGTGCTCTCCCCTGTCAATGGTCTTCCGGTGCGGAAGGACGCCGGGCCGATGTGCCTGCCCTCCGCCGATGTGGACCGGATGCAGGAAAACACCAGCTTTCTCCGCGCGGCGGCACTGTTCGGCGTCGCGGAGGACGTGATGGACCTGAAGCCCATCGCCCTGAAGAGCGAGCAGGTCCCGGTGGTGAAGGATCAGCACGGCGTATGGCGCGCGGCGGAAAAGCTCACGGTTGACCGTTTCGCCCGCGCTGAAGACGGACACATCCACATGGTGCAGTTTGCACTGGCCAGCGGGAAGAAAGTCTTATGGGACGAGGCGACGTTGTAGGAAGCCTTCCGGTCGTCTATGACCCAGCCCGGAAGAAGATCGTTGTGGAAAACTCGGCGGAATTTGTGAAAACACAGATCCGCCAAAAGCTGGACGATCTGGCACATGGCTCTCCGCTGCGGCTGACGCTCACCGTGGAGCGGCAGCGGAAAAAACGCTCGCTGGAACAGAACCGCATGATGTGGGAACTGCTCACTATCATGGCCGACACGTACAATGCCGGGAAAGCGGGCGGCACCACACCGGAAGCCTGCTATATCGAGATGCTCGAAGAATACGGCCTCGAATATGACTTTCTGGAACTTCCGGTGGCCGCTGTGCCCATCCTGCGCAAGGCATACCGGCTGGTATACGTGGTAGAGCTGCTGGACAACGAGCGCTGCACTGTCAAGGCGTCGATGGGTTCCAGCAGCTTTTCCACCGCTCAGATGACGGCCTTTATCGACGGAATTTTTGACCGTCTGGCCGAGATGGGCGTCAACGACTCGAATGTGACACGATATTGGCAGGAATGGCAGGAGGTGCCGAGGAGTGGATAATAAAACTAGCTACAGCTATCAGCTTATGGTGCGTCTTTGGCAGCTTATGGAGAGAAGCAGAGACCTGGGCCCGGAGTATCAACGAAAGTTTTTTTCTGACATTTTCCCAAAACTTCTTTCCGCAACTGAGCTGTACGATAAGTTGGCCAAAGAGGGAAATTTTGCACGTTCTGCTGCTTCTTGCGTGTTGCGCAAAGATTGGAAATTTACTAAGGCCGATCGTGCCGTCAGCGAAGCTATATTTGATATGGTTATGGCAAGACCCGACAATGTAACATGATATTGGCAGGAATGACAGGAGGTGCCGAAAAGATGACACGGAAACGTTTTCAAAAACTCTTGATGTCGCGGGGCTTATCGTGCAAAAAAGCACGAAGAATTGTGGAGACCATGAAGTCAACCTATCTAGCAATGAACGCACACACAGCTTACATCTATGACGATGCACAAGACGATAGGTATTGGTATGACAATGCCGCGATGGAAACAATCAGGTTGAAACCTTACACAATATTATCTTATTCCGAAACTTGGCGAGCATTTGTTGAGAGGAAGAAGATCTATATCTAAGTCAATCATGCAGACCCGGCGGGAGTGTTACGTCTGCCGGATGAAGTACAACGTGTCCACTGTGGACATGCTGGAAGAGCATCATGTGCTCAATGGCCCGCTGCGGCCGGTGGCCGAAAAGTATGGCCTGAAGGTCTGGCTGTGCCACCGGCACCACAACGAGCCGGGATACAGTGCCCATTTTGACCACCACCTTCGGCTCGACCTCAAAAAGCAGGCCCAGCAGGATTTTGAGGACCTCTATGGACACGACCGCTGGATGGCGGAAATCGGAAAGGACTATCTGAAATGCTCAACATTGTAGCGATCATGGGGCGGCTCGTCGCAGATCCTGAACTGCGCACTACCGCCAACGGCACCAACGTGTGCAGCTTCCGTATCGCCTGCGACCGGAACTTTGTCTCTCAGGGGCAAGAGCGGCAGGCGGATTTTATCGACATCGTGGTTTGGCGGCAGGCGGCTGATTTTGTCTGCAAGTATTTCCAGAAAGGCAGCATGATCGCCGTGGACGGCGCATTGCAGAGCCGGAATTACAAGGACAAGCAGGGCAACAGCCGCACGGCTGTGGAGGTCGTGGCAAACCATATCAGCTTTGCCGGGCCCAGCAAGAAGCCCGGCGGGCAGGCCGTGGATGACGGCGGCGAGGCACCGCCCAAAGGCTACCGCGAGCCCGCACCGGCATATTCTCAAGGCTCCGCTGACGATTTCGCTGTGATCGACGACAACGATGACCTGCCGTTCTGACCCTCTTGGGGGGGGGTATCCTGTGAAAAACACGACTAAAAAACAGAGCTATATTATGATCCTCGACTGGATGGTCGATAAGTACAAGCTCAAGGGCAACGAGCTGCTGGCTTACGCGCTGATCTATGGATTCAGCCAGGATGGCGAGAGCGAGTACAAGGGCAGCTTCAGCTATCTTTCCCGGTGGCTGGGAGCCGACCGTGCAACAATAATCCGGGTGCTCAAGCGGCTGGAAAGCAAAGGTCTGCTCACAAAACGGCAGGAACTTGTGGCCGGTCAGATGGTCAACCGGTACGTTGCCGAGGCGCCTGAAGAGGTCCAGAAGACGGTCGAAAGCAAGGACGATGCACCCGAAAATCCGGCGGAATCTTACCCGCCTGACCAGTGGCAAAACGCCACTAGTCGCAAAACGCCACTAGTCGCAAAATGCGACGGGGACCAGTGGCAAAACGCCACGGGGGGTAGTGGCAAAACGCCACCCAGTAATACTACTGGGTATACTACTGGGTATACTACTCCTTCGTGCGCGCGAGGCGCACAAGGGGGCGAACCTACCCCGAAGGATGTTTTCACGGAGTATGCCGGAACGGACAAGCCTCTGCTGGAGGCTCTGACCCGGTTCGACGCATACCGGGTATCCCGGCGGGGCAAGGTATGGGACGCCCAGGCTGCACGAGCTGTGTGCGACAAGCTCACCCAGCTGGCGGATGAATCAAAAACAACAAAACGCACAGAGTACATGATTGCCAGCATCATGCAGAGCATCGAGGCTGGATGGAGTGTCCTGGACCATCCGAAGAGCTGGGGCGGTGCACCGAAGCTGAGAAAGACAGTGGACCGGCCCGAACCAAGCGGGAACGATTTTCTGAAAAACGCTGCACACCGGCGGTCACTCGCCCGGAAGTGCGGATAGAACCAAAACGGAGGAACCCACAATGAGAAATATGGCTAAGATCGCGATTATCAATCTCAAGGGCGGCGTCGGAAAGTCCGTCACCGCCTGCAACCTATCCTGCATCCTGGCGGGCATTCATTCCCGGCGGGTGCTGGTCATGGATCTGGACAAGCAGGCCAACACGAGCAAATTTTTCAAACGGTTTTCGGACACGGCAGACACGATGGGCGACGTGCTGGAACTCAGAGTCAAGCTGCCCGACGTGATCCAGCAGACCGATTTTCCCGGCGTTGACATTGCACCCAGCAACATGAGCATGCTGCTGGCCAACAAAAACGTGATGTTTGACGTCCGGCGTCCGCAGGCCGACCGGCTGAAGAACGCCCTCGAACCGCTGCGAAACGATTACGATTACTGCATTTTTGACTGTCCACCCGACATCGACATGGCCACCATCAACGCTCTGGTTGCTGCTGATTACGTCATCATCCCGGTGGATTGCGACGAATGGGCGCTGGATGGGCTGGCAGAGATCATGGATCAGGTGCGGGACATCCAGCACGGATACAACCACGAGCTTGCCGTGATGGGTGTGCTGGCTACCAAGTATTACCGGTGTCTGTATTCGACGCAGGCCATCAATCAGATTGCCCATCTCGACATCCCGGCTTTCCGGAACGAGGACGGCAGCGTGATGCGCATCAACAACAGCGTCAGGGTCAAGGAAGCGAAATCGGCACATGAGCCGCTGTACAAGTTCGCACCCAAGTGCAAGCCTGCCGAACAGTACAAAAACCTGGCAGTACGTGTGATGCAGATCGTGGAGGGACGGGAAAATGGCTAACGAGAAAGCGAGAGAAATGGGATTAAAAATCAAAAAAGCCCGAATCAATGCCAATGTTACACAGGCAGAACTGGCTCATAGGTTGGGTGTCACAGCGCAGTCTATCAGCCAATACGAGCGAGGCGTAAAAATCCCAAAAATCGAAATGCTGGAAAAAATAGCAAATGCGCTTGGAATAAAAATTTTTTGCTTTTATAATTTAGAGCCTCAGAAAGAGCAGATGTTTCCAATCTGGCGAGACCCTAACACAGACCCGCCGAAGGTCGAAACGGAAGTTCTGGTTTTGGTTGACTGCGGGAAAGGTTACTGCATCACAACGGCCTTTTATGAGGACGGAACTGTTTCTCAGTACGAAAGCCTCTGGCAGTGGGAAGATGTCGATGATTACGGCATTTATGACGAAGAAGAGGATTTGTATAGGCTGGCGAAAGGCTGGTGGGAATACCGACACTTTACCCCGGATGATGCACTGGAATGCCCGATAGATAAGCCGGTTGTGGGCTGGATGCCTTTACCGCCGAAGGAAATCGTGGAGGGAAAGTGATATGGATCAAAAAAACGAAAAAAAATATATTGCCTTTTTCAAATGCCGTATGTGCGGAACAACGTTTTCGGCTGGAGATGTTGTTAATCATATCGTTGCAGAACAGTGCATTCAGTTTGCTGTTACTACAACCCACATGATAGTTCAACAAAATCCAGAAGGATCCATGAGATTATATCCCCATGAATGTGAGAACGGTTCGTACGGTATAGCAGATTTGCTTGGAATGAAAATTGTTTCTGGGGAAAAAGAAAAATGAGCAATGGATTATTGAGCGGCCTGCTGCATACGCAGGGATCCGACCCGGCGGGGTCTGGAATGCAGGTGGTCATGATCGACCGCAAAAACATCATCATCAACCCAGACAACCGGAAGATCTATCGCATCGGGGACGTGTCCCGACTCAAAGAGGATATCAAGACCAACGGCATCCGCCAGCCGCTGGAAGTGGTGGAGCTGAATGGTGGCAATTATAAGCTGATCGGCGGAGAGCGGCGGTTGACCGCCTGCGAGGAGCTGGCCAAAGAGGGCGATACACGGTTTGGGGCTCTTCCCTGCGTCATTCTCAAGCTCAAGTATGACGATGACGAGAAGATCGCGCTTATCACGGCCAACGCAACCGCCCGCGAGCTGACCGACGGTGAACGGCTGGCGCAGTATGAGACGCTCAAAGAGATTTTGACGAGGCGAAAGAGTCTCGGCGGGCTGAGCGGAAAGGTCCGTGATGAGCTGTGCAGGATCCTGGGCTTGAGTACTGGTGCAGCGGCCCGGCTGAACGCGATCTCGGAAAACTGCGGCGATGATACCAAGCGGGAGCTTCAGGCCGGGGAGATCACCCTGATGGGCGCATATCGGCGGGCACAAGAAATCATTGCGGCGCGGATGGCGCAGCAGGAAGCTGCCAAAGCTCCGAAACCGGATAAACCGGTGTACGAAAAGCCGGTCGTGTTTGACTGCAAACCAGAGTCTTCGGTAACGATACCGCAGAATCCTGATTATGACGAATGGAATCTTCCGCTAGAGTGCCGTTTAGCAGTAGAAGAAGCCCACAAAAAAGCCAAAGAAGCCACGGCAAGCCATGGCTTGCCAGAGAAACCCGAAGAGCCCCGTGGGAAGGACACACTGCGCAAGCTGGCGGAAAAAATGCTGGAAGACAATGCGCCGTGGGAAATGGCGTGGGAAGATGTCCAGTTCCGGCTTGAATATGACAAACAGCCTCTGCCCGGCGGGGCAACGCTATGGCGTCGAGTGGATGAGACTCGAAAAGAGAGTGGGCAAACGTGTGAAGACTATGCAATCATTTTGCAAGACAACAAGTTTTATACCTGTGGATGGATTTCTTTTTATTCCGGAATCACAGATCTTTTGACAAAGTATTTTGATTTGAAATAACTGAGGAGGAATCACAATGGAGCCGCTGACGCCACGAGAATTTCGGAAACTGTATGCTATCCCTTACGACATCGAAAAGCGTCAGCGGCGCATTGAACAGCTCGAAGCAATCCAGGCCGAAGGCCCGCAGAGCGCCTCCGATGTGGTCAAATCTTCCAGCGGTGAGGGGAACGCTTGCATCCTGAGTCACGCGACCGTGACCGGGACGGACATTTCCTTTACCCGGCGGGAAGATGAGATCAAGCGGCTCAAGCGGACCAACGTCCAGCAACGGAAAAAGTACATGTATGGTCTGAGCCTTATTGAGAGCTGCGATGACTGCGAGCTGCGGGCGCTGCTCACGGCAGTCTGCACGGAAGGCAAAAAACCGCAGATCGTGGCGGTCGAGCTTATGGAGAAGGGGATGGATGTCGGTCCTGAAGCTATTCGAAGCCGAGTGGATCGGTGGATTAAGAAGAATGTGAGGGAAAGCAAATGAAAAATTGTCCTGTGTGTGAGTTTATTAGACAATCTAAAGACGCTTTGGAAGAACTTGGCGGATATGTGTCCTTCGGGTGCTCTACAATAGCGTGGTATCATAGAGATGATAATCTAATATATTCCATGAACAGTAACGGAACAACTCAACTTTTCTATTGCCCTAATTGCGGACTCCCGATAAAAGAAATCCAGAGAAATACAGAGCATCTAAAGGAGCCCAATAATGACAGATGAAGGATTCCGACGGCTTACAAGTGATTTGAAGTGCGGCCTGATTACTGTGGACCAAATTCGGGCGGCAGGATTAGATCAAGAAATAAAGGATTGTCTAGATTCTTCCCAATACGCCTATATTGAGACTATGAGAAAAGATGACCTCGAAAGAAGAAAAAATTCTGACACGATAAACCCATTGCACTACGAGATGTGCAAAGATTCTTCCGACCCATGCGAAGACTGCTCAAATCTTACGTCGTTATATGCGGATGGTGAAGTTGTTGAGAAATGCTGTGAAGACCGCACCTGCCCCATCTGGCTCAAAGACCATCCAAAAGATAAAATCAAACGGGTCAAAACGCTCACAGTCGAAGAGTGGAGACGGAAAGTAGCAAAAGAGGAAGAGACTGCAAACCCATGTGCGGGGTGTAAGTTCCGAAAGTACCACGATTGGCTCGAACCAACATGGAAAGGATTCTCTGCCCATTACTACGACTGCGAAAATCCATCCTGCCCGAATTGGAACCGGCTGTGGTGGAGGAACAACGATGATGGTTCACCTCTTCTGGATCAGGAACCTATCAAGCTGAAGAGAAAGATTCAACACGCGGCCTATGCGCTGGTAACGTGGATGAACAATGCTATCAGCACAATTTCAGAAAAAATCTAAAAAATATTTCAAAGTATTCAATGGAAATAGGCAAAATCGGTTCAAATAAGTCATACTTTCAAAAGTGCGTTTCTCGCAGCATCGTAATTCCCGTGCACAAAATGCACGGATTGCAGCAAAACGCACGAAATGACCGAAATGCACGATTTGCCCGGATTGCGCATTTTTGATGTGCTATAATCAAAATGCGGTTATTGGGTGAGAGCCCAAGCGGCCGCTCATTGTGGATTCAGACTTCCCGGCGGGAATCATAGTGCGGTCGAACTTTACCGCACTCAATGGGACCAGCGCCGTCCGCTCCAAAACCCAGCAGATCGGAAGAGCACACGTCTGAACTCCAGTC
>ERZ1024479.20-NODE-20-length-26030-cov-28.088470_pt1 | contig 26030 bp, 43 predicted proteins | sample MGYA00520800_ERZ1024479 | MGnify/ENA primary metagenome ERZ1024479 (study PRJEB33242, sample SAMEA3444313) | Homo sapiens | biome: Host associated; feature: Gastrointestinal tract; material: Stool | place: Uganda | collected 2011-01-01 ... | reverse complement strand
TAGCCGGAGCCGTAGCCGGAGCCGTAGCCGGAGCCGTAGCCGGAGCCGGAGCCGTTCGTTACTCGTGCCATACCGGTACCCCCTCAATACTCTTTTTTGCCTTTTCCGTGATAGGGATGATCTCGATCACTTCTGTCAGCGTTACGCTGTCCACCTCACACGGAAACTTGCAATTTTTCGGCTTGCTGGTGCCGTCTGTCGCCAGCTGGGAAAGGCTCGCGGCGCCATCCCAGTACCAGATGCGGCGTGCTTTGCGGAGGGTGGCCTCTTTGCCAGTCCGATTTTCAATATATCCGGCAAAGACTCCCGCACTGTAAGTGCGCACCATGCAATAGGGCATGCCATCAATGTCAGCAGCAGGGGACAGAGTGACGGAATCGGCGCGGACGTACTCCACACCATCAACGACGATTTTGTTAGGTGCCATTTGTATATACCTCCATTTTTGCTTTTGTGCGCTTTTGCGCTGGCAGCGGCTCTTTTTTATCCTCCTGCCGCCAGTGGAGCCTTTAGAGCACTTCTTAGTTCATGCTCAAATTTCTTTGATTTCCAAAATCTTGTCATTTTCCAGCATCAACCGCCCGTGCAGCTCTTCGAGATTCCGCAGCAGCCGGGAGAGGGCATTGGAGCGAGAGCCCATGAAAAGCGCTTCCCGCGCGGTAAATGGGGCCCGCTGATTCAGCTCCAGCAGCAGGGCCGCTGCCTGATCGTCGTCAATGGTGAAAGTTTTCGTGAAATGCTCTTTGCAGGGGGTGCAGAAATCCTTGTGCGAGGTATAAGTAACGCAAATCCTTTTCATGATCGACCCTCACTTTTCCGGGAAGAGCCCGCTTCCCAAACTCACAAAGTACTGATCCAGCAGCAAGCCCAGATTGATGGTCTTGCCGCGGCCCTCGCCGCTCCAGCCGTCCGGGAACTTTTTGGCCACGCTGTCCTTGGTGGCCCCGGTGATAAGCGCGGCCTGTTCCACGCTGGGGGACAGGGTGCCGTACTTTTCCAGAAGACTCCGGTAGGAGATCTCCCAAATCTCATTCCTCAACTTTCTCGCCACGGCTCAACAGCTCCTTTCTTCTCCGCTCAAATTCCACCTGCTGGCCGTATGTCCGGCCCGCTGCCTCCGCCCGGGCGCAAACGTCGGCAATGGTTTTCCCCTGCGGGAGGGCCGGCTTTTTTCGCTCTGCCCGCTGCTTTTTGTTGTGCTCACTGGCCTGCTTGGAGCGCAAAGCCTTTAAACAGGTGTCGCAATACTTGCGGGTGCAGCCCACGTTTTTCATGGTGGCCCCGCAGGCCTCGCACTGCTTCTGCTTTACCATGTGATAGCTCACCGCTGCACCATCCTCTCCAACTTTTTCCGCTTGTGCTCACGGATGCGGGCATTGTCGGCCCGCTTGAACTTGTCCCACTGGGCCAGCAGGTACGGGGCACCGATGACCAGCGGGGTGATGAGGAAGAGAAGCGCCAGCTTCTCCGTGCAGGCAGCGTGCCAGGCGTCCCGGCCTGCCAGCTCCATCAGGTCAGCAAAAATAAAAATCGTTCCGCTCATAGGAGAAGCGCACCTCCGATCTTGTAGGCCAAAGCCAGAACCACCAGTAAATACGTCACCCAGCCGGCTAAAACACGCCGGTCGCGGTTGTGGGCGCCGATCATCACAAGGACGCTCAGGCACCCGCCTGCCACAAAGCACATGAAGCAGGCAAAAATTGCTGTTCTGCTCATGCCGTCACCTCATGCCCAGGGCCCGCTCGATGGGCTCCCGGGGGTTGTCGTTGGGGTAGGTGCCGCCCATGTACTGGTTCACCTGCGAAAGTGAAAGGCCCGCCCGGAGCGCCAGCGCCCGGTTGGTGAGCTGGAGCTCCACTTTTTTTTGTTCCGCCCGGCCTTTCCAGGTGCGGAAGTCTTCGTCTAAGACACGCTTGGTACGCGCCATGTTTTCCACCGCCTTGTTAAAAGTTACAAATAATGGAGCTAAAAACATTGCCAAGCGTGATAAAAAAGTGTAAAATGAAGTTGCGGACAGCATAATACAGTTTTTTTACTCGGCAATGTCACCACAAAGAGCGGCTCGCCGCCGGTCTTTGCGCGGAAGCCCCGCACGCGCATTGGGGAGCTTCCTGATTTTGGGGAATCCGTAATCCGTGAGAGCAAAGCACACACTTTAGGAGGTTCGGTATTCCATGCGCTCCAAGGTAGGGAAGAAAGGAATCAACCTCCCTGGAACATCTTTATTATAACTCCAATAAACTACAATGTAAAGGCTAAATTAGAGTTTTTTGTAGTTTTGGAAATTTGCACAAAACACGAGGTGATATTTTGTTTTACGAAAATTTTGACGCCCTGTGTACAAAAAGCGGGAAATCCAAGTCGGAAGTTACCGAGGCCATTGGACTCACCGCAAAATCTTGCACAGGATGGAAAAACGGCGCTGTTCCGCGAAATGGGACGCTAAAAAAGATAGCGGACTACTTTGGCATCACGGTGGAAGAGCTCATGGGCACAAAAAAAGAGCCCGCCGGGGAGGGCGAGCTCAAATACGAGTGGTCAGATGTAGAAGAAGCATTCAAAAATGCAACGCCGGAAGCGCGTGCAGCGGCTAAGGCTGCCGCACTGGCGGTGCTGGAGAGTGGAAAAAAGTAAGGAGGATTTACTGTGGGGCTGCGATTTCGAAAGAGTATCAATCTCGGAGGCGGTTTCAGGATCAATCTCAGCAAGTCCGGCATTGGGTACAGCTATGGCGTCAAAGGCCTGCGGTACACTAAGACGGCCAAAGGCAAAGAACGCATGACGGCGTCCATCCCCGGCACAGGCGTTTCCTGGTCTACGGAGGCCGGAAAGGCAGCAAAGAGAAAGAAGTCCACCAGCGTCACAAGTGCAGCACCCGTGCCCGCAAAGCCTGCCGACAAGTATAAAATGCCGCTGATCCCCAATATCCTGCTTGCAGTAGTTGGCATTGCGCTGGGTGAATTCTACTACTTTTCACAAGAACCCGGCTATCTGCCAAGCTCTGCCGGTACTGAATCCATCGTCATAGCAGGTCTTCTTCTGGGGCTGATCTTTTACGCTGCATTATATGGGATTTTCCGCTCAATCTTTAAGGCCATGGGAATTGGTGTGAAAAAGGCTTCAGAAGAAAGTCACACGGAGAGCGCTGAAGCTGATGAAGATAAGCTCTGAGTGAATCACGAGTTTTCTTTTTCGGGGTGTTCTAAAAGAATTTTCATGACGGTATCCCAAAGCTCAGGATGGATTTTGAGAAAAGCTATAAATCTGTCATCGTTCACTTAAAACACCTCGTTTACACTAAAATGTTGTATTTCATAGCATTATAATACAACTGCAATCAAAGAAAATCAATAGAAAAGTTAAATATTTGCGGAGGAATACAGAAAAATGGGTAAATGCTACCGGTGTGGGCGAAAGGGCCTTTTCCTCAAAGTGACAAACGGCCTTTGTGACAATTGCGCCTCTACCGTCCGGATGGAAGAAGAACAGGCAGAATTGAAGCGCCAGCAAATGGAGCTGAATCGGCAGATAGATGAAGCTTCAAAAAAGCTGGCAGATCAAAAAGCCTTGTTTGAAAAAATTTCCATGGAAGCAAAAGAGGATGGCATCGCAAAAGCAAAGGAAGAAAATGCCCGCCTGAGCACCCAGAGCCTCCAGCTGGAAGAAAAAATCGTCCAGGGAAAAGCTGAGCTTGCCGATATCACAGAGAAAAATGAAAAGCTCCAGAAGAGCGCTGCCAATGCCGCGCAAAAGGTGCGCCGCGGCAAAGAGCTCATGAAAGCCATCCAGTATGCCTCTGATGAATTTGCCGTCGGAAATACTGGTGACAAGCTCAAAAAGCTTCTGGAGGAAGCCGATGAGCTGATGAAGCCCACCGTTACGCTTACGCTTCAATGCCTCGATATGCGGGCGTTGCGCAAGCGCTACCGTGAAAATGAGAAAAACATCCAGGAAACATTTGAAAAATATAAAGATCGCTATACCACCAAGGCAAATGTTACCATTTATCGCCTGATGGTCATGGCCCTTTCGGCTGAACTCCAGAACGTGCTGAACAATATCAGCTTCGGCAGATTGGACGATGCGCTGGACGATATCAAGGCGATCACCTCGAAATACTACGCCATCACCTCCGAGGGAAATCAGAGTATTGCACCGACGGTCAAGCGGTTCATCGGGGAGCTTGATTATTTCTTCCAAGAGGCCGTCAAAATCGAGTATGAATACTATGTCCAGAAAGAGCGGGCCAAGGAAGAGCAGCGTGCTATCCGTGAGCAGATGCGACAGGAAGCAGAAGAGCGGAAAGAACTGGAGCGCCAGCGTAAGCAGATCGAGAAAGAAGAGAGTAAGTATCACGATCAGATCAGCCAGCTGTCTGAGCAGCTGGAACAGTCTGAGGATGATGAAAAGACCCGCCTGCTGAAAGAACGTATTGAAGAGCTCCAGCGTCAGCTGGGAGCCGTCGCAGAACAGCGTGAGAAGATCGTCAACCTCCAGAACGGCAAGGCCGGTAATGTTTACGTCATCAGCAACATCGGTTCGTTCGGCGAGGATGTCTTTAAAATCGGCATGACTCGCCGCCTGGAACCGATGGACCGTATCAACGAGCTGGGCAGTGCCAGCGTGCCTTTCCCGTTTGACGTCCACTCTATGATCTTCTCTGACGATGCAGCCGGCCTGGAAACCAAGCTCCACCACATCCTGAATGACCAGCGTGTAAACAAGGTCAACCTGCGGAAAGAGTTTTTCCATGTATCTCTGGATGAGCTGGAAAAGCTTGTGGGCGAGATTGCGCCGACGGCAGAGTTTAAGCGTACCGTTTTGGCCGAGCAGTATCGGCAGAGCTTGTCCATCACTCACGTCTCGGAGAACCCCGCCGGGGAGGATGACGAAGCAGAAGAGGACGACTTGGACGCTTGAAAGTGTCCACTGTGGACACCTAAAAGCCCCGCCGCCGGGTGACGACGGGGACAGGGTTACAGGAGGCGGTTTTTAAAAGCCGGAGAAGCAAGAACCCCGCAGGTGATTTTCGCCCACTCCGGCACACCGTCAAACCCCGACAAAGCCTGGGCGAAAGGGAAAGGCATTCTCATAGACTTGTTTGACGTCGAGTTTTCCTGTCTCAATTTTTGCGGTGTTGGACAGCTTGATAGAAACGGCCTGCATGATCTGGATGCGCTTGTTGAGGTCCGTCACAGTCAAGTCCCGGTCTTCCATCTCTTTAAGCCAGCGTTCAACGTCGGACACAGCCTCCGGCAGGGTTTCATCCGGTTTGAAAATGTTGTTGAAATCCATAATGTACCTCCAAAAATAAAATTTAAATTTCAATCATTTTGCCGTTTACGCATTTTACATGCGCCCGGGGGTCACGCCCTGCGGCCTGGTCTTCCGCCGCTCGCTGTAAAATGCGGGCGGCGTTCGCGTATACCTCCGGCCCCACGCTGTGCGGGGCCATGTGATAGACCAGCGCCAGCGCGGTGTGCTCTGCAAAGCCGGAGAGCATGGGGAGAAGCGTTTTCCGATCGTGTGCCATATCTCAGCCCTCCCATGGTTTGCGGCTCCTGTCGGGGCTGCTGGGACGGCTGGCGGGCATACCGTCGATGATGTCCATATCATTGGGGATCTCACGGACATTTTTTGCAGGAATCAGCATTTTTTGTACCTCCATCATGGCTTTTTTTTACAATAATGTTATACCATGGTGGAATGCAAAAATAATATTACCATTTTAAGGCAACTTTTGTAAATTTCAAGAATCGAGGTGAAGCAGGATGGACGAATTTTCGTGGAGAATGGCAAAAGCGCTCGAAACAGCACGAGCACATGCGGGGCTGAGCCAGGAGAAGCTGGCAAAGCGCATGGGGGTCAGCCGCCCCACGATCGCGGCATGGGAGCAGGGGACAACGCCGCCCTCACTCCCCACGGCCCTCAAGTGGTTTACCTGCTGCGGCGTGTCCGCCGTGCGGTATATAGACGCCTGCATCCATCCCGGCCTGCTGGAGTATCTGGAAGATGACCCCATCGACGCGGAAAAGCGCCAGATCCTGCACGAGGCCTTGGACGAAGCGAGTATGTACGAGATAAACGCCCTTTTGTATCTCCGGTATGGAGATCATGGGTCTGATCACATCGGTGTCCTGTCCGAGGTGCTGGCAAACCTGCACTGCCCGCTGGATGGCCGGGTAAGTCATTGTGGCACCATCATCAATGACCATGAAATGGCCCGGGTGCGGGGGCTTGACCCGGACCCCAACGGCTTCCAGCCGGAAATGGGCATCTTACACCAGGCACACCAGTGCGGCAAGGATGCCGCCATGGCCGATCAGGCCGCATACTCGATCACAAGGGAGGGGGCAGAAGATGCCAAGAAAGAGAAAGGGCCAGCGCGCTGACGGGCTATACCAGTGCAAGCGCAAAATGCCCGATGGCAAAGTAAAGGTTTTTTATGGCCATACAAAGACAGAAGCAGAGGCAAAGTATCTGGAAGCGATAGCCGAAAAAAAGAAAAAAACGGAAGACACTGATAAATTTGAGGTCGCTGCCGCAGAGTACTGGGAAGCGCTGATGAAGCGGATCAAAGAGGGGACAGATAGCACCTACCGCTCAAACTGGCTTCGCTGTGTGGAAGCCTTTAAAGGCCGCAGGATGAACGAGATCACAAAGCAGATGGTGGAAGCTTTTGGGGAGCAGCTCAAAAATGAGGGCCTTTCCACCAGCACTATACGCAATACCCGCAGCGTCCTGAACGGCATTTTTAAGCAGTGGCGGATCAAGACAAACGCCTCTTATGACCCCATCCAGGACACGCGCACAGCAGAGGGAAAGCCCGCCGTGGCGCGCCTGCCGCCCACAGAGAAAGAGCTGGCGACATTTCGGGCACATCCGGACGGTTTTGGGCTCACGGCCTGGGTGCTGATGTATACCGGGTGCCGCTTGGGTGAAGCCGTCGCCTTGCAGTGGGATAATATCGACTTTGACGCAAACTTTGTTCATGTTTCCAAAGAGGTGACGTGGAAAAAGGGCGTCCATATCCGCACGCCCAAGACAAAGAACGCCGTGCGTGACATCCCGCTCATGCCACACCTCAAAGAGCTGCTGCTAACCCGCCGGGGAAAACCCGGGGAGTATGTCATCGGCGGTATGACTCGCCCGCTGACGGATGCAGAGTATCACCAGAAATGGCTCATGTACTGCAAAAAGCTGGGGCTTGTCGTCCCAAGCGATGGCCGCACCCGATACCGGGACAAGCGCTACTCAAAGCGGAAGCCAGAGAAGCCCAAAGAACCCGTGATGAAAGCCAGCGTCACAGCACACCAGTTCCGGCACTCTTTTGCTACAGACTTGTATGATGCGGGCGTGGGTGTGCTGGAAGCGCAAAAGATCATGGGCCATGCCGACATCTCCACCACGTACAAAGTCTATACACATATCAGAGAGCGCAAGCTTAAGGGCGCTGCCCAGAAGCTGATAGCCTTTTATGATGGGGCAGAATCAGCAGAAAAAGACGTGCAAATTTTCCAGACGAAAAGTAGTAAAGAAGTAGTAAAATGAATACAAATCACGTATTATCGCTATGCGCTATAGGTTCGACTCCTGCTGGCGCAACTTAGCGAAAACCCGCATGAATCCTTGATTTTCTTGGATTCATGCGGGTTTTCTGCTTCTTTCAGCTTTCGGGATGCTGCCTTTTTCTGCCTTATAATCTGTTATAATCCGGGACGAAAAGTAGTAAAAAGGTAGTAAATTTCAATGGGCGTCCGGGATGCACTCCCAGTACCTCACAAGCTTACCCGCTGCGGCGTCCTCATCGTGCAGGAACGCCGCCGCCAGATCAGCATAAAAATTGGGGTTGTCGGCGCTGTAGGCACGGGCTACTTTGCAGTAGTCGGAGTACATCATGCAGAGCGTGGCCCAGAAATCCACGGTGTTGCAGTCGATGCCACGGGCGGCCATCAACTGGGAGGCTATCTCATAGCTCCAGTGGGGCCCGGTGGTGCCGTCGGCGTTTTTCATCCGGCTTACCCACTTTTTAGCCTGATCCACGGTGAGGTGATCTGCACTGTGGCGCTCTCCGATCAGCGCGGCCTCATCGCTTTCATGGACGGCGGCCATTTTGTGCGGAGTCAGATGCTCCAGCCCGGTGATGCTTGCGGTGAGCTTGTGGACGTCATCAAGATCGTGCCGGCTGAAATCCTCTTTATCAGAGATTTCTTTCAGCTCCCGCAGCATCTTGGCACGCAAAGGCTCAAAGTCATACATGGCTCAAGCCCTCCCAGCTTCTTTCACAACGGCCAGCTGTGCAAACGTGACATTTGCGGCAGTGGTAGCACCGACAACCCAGCCATAAAGCTGGAGGGTGTTGGCGTTGCAGTCACAGGGAATGCTGCGGAGCATGTCGGTGGTGATGGAAACAGTAGCGTTTTCTGCTGCTGTCACGGTGCGCAAGGTCTCGGGAAGCATGACCCCATCCAGATACAGCGCCGTGGCGACAATGCCCGCCGCCGTAGCGGTGGCCTGGACGTTGGCGCTGGCCCGGTAAAGCCCCGCGTTGTTGATCTTCACTGCGGCCTGCTCAGGGTCAAGGGATACGCCCGTATTGGTGAGGACGGTGCCAGTCAGGCCCAGAGGTGCAGGAGTAATGGTCAGTGCCTGCGTGGCGGTGTTGTAGGTCTCGACGGCGCTTTTATAGTGAGGATTTTTCATGCAGGATACCATAAAATTTTCTCCTTTCAAATCGAATGCCCCCACAGCGCTTGCCGTGGGGGCTGTGCGCTGTTATAGCGAAGTAGTGGAGGGGTTAAGCTGCGTTACCCCAATAGGGCCCAGGGCCATAGCCAGGGGCGGGAGCCGGGCCCCATGTGGGAGCCAGCTGATAGGCGTAGGGCGAGACTTTGGGGATGCCGCACACAGCCTGCTGGATGGCGTTCTGCATATACTGCTGAGTATATGCCCGCTCCAGATCGCCGTAGCGATTGGCGGCCATCTGATCCAGCACTTTCTGGATGCCCGCAGCCTGATTTTCTTTGATGGCCGCCGCAAAATTGCTCATGTCATAGCGGACAGAGTCGATGTTGCGGTTGGTCTCGCAGCAACACACCTGCTGCTGTGCAAAGCCAGCGTTAGAGGCGCTCTCCAGGTCGCGCAACTCGCCGAGGATGTTGTAATTGCCGTCCTTTACGGCGGCAGCGACGTCATAGACACCCTGCCGGGTAGCGGACACGCCCTCGTTATTCTGGCGCTCCAGCGCGGCGAAATCCGTCGCCCGCTGCACGTCGCCAGCAGTTGCAACGTTGGGAGGCATCCCCATGCCGCCGCCAAAGCCCAGCCCGCCGCGCATACACATCACGACGATCAGGACAAGGACAACCAGCGCGAAGATCCAGAAGCCAGCACCCATGCCGCTCGTAGTCTCATCGGTCATAGTCAAAAACCACCTTTCATGAATTTTGTGAGTTTATTCCCAAGTCCCTGTGCACCGGGGCCGTGGAGCATCGTTATCACGTCGTTCAGGGGGACGCCGTTTTTTTCGGCCAGCCACCTGGCCATACTTTCAGGGTCACGGCTGCCCGTGTACCCCTCGAAAACGCCGGACTTGTCACAGTAGTCCATGAGGGCCTTTTGCGGATTCTGTGCGGCATTGATGACGGCGATGACCTGCCGGGCCTGCTTCATGATGCCGGGCAGCTGGCTCATGAGTGAGCCCTGAGACGGCTGCGGGCCTCTCTGCGGGCCGATTCTACTTACAAGAGGATTGCTCATTGTGTGGCCTCCTTTTTCGTCTTGGTGGCCGTCTGGGCGGTCGTGGGCTTTTCAGAAGCCATAGAAAGATACCGCCCGATCAGCTCTTGTGCTTTGGCGTCCACGATCTGCTCCACATCCTGCCGGGTGAGCTGCTGCCCGCCGGGGACAGATGCAGGAGGCAGCATCATTGCCGGGTCGATTTGCTCAAAACGGTAATACTCAGCCGGGGCATAGCCCATGGCGTTGGCGGTCTTGACCGCAAAAATTTGGTCAGACTGCACCATGATCCACTTAGTCTCGCCACGATCCACGCTCACCTTGTCCACGTCGGCCAAAGTGGGCACCATGATCCAAGGGTCTTTCTGCTCGGGCTGTGCCTGCGGAGCAGGCTGTGCAGCAGGAGCTGTCTGTGGCCAGCTATAGCCCTGGGGCGGAAGCGGTTTGCCCGAGTAAGGGTCAAACAGAAACGGCATATAAAATCCCTCCTTGCGGCTTTATCTTACCTCAAAAGCGAAGCAGGAGAGACAACGAACGTACAACGAAGGACAAAAAAAAGAAAAGCGCCCACACGGCAGGGAGCCGGGCAGGCGCAAAAAGAGCACGCAATGCGTGGAAAAATTCAAAAAATCCTTGACAAATGCGCTCAATGAGCGTGTAATAAAGGCAGTGAAAGACACCACACACAATCAACTGGAGGTAACTAAAATGAAAGATTATTACAGCAGTGCAGCAGCAATGTTCGATGGCGGTTGGAGAAGCACTGACAAGGAAGAGTGGATTGCAGAGTATTGCAGCCCGGCTTGTGATGACCCGGCAGACCCCGAAGAGTGGGAAGAGTACGAAAAGTACTTCAAAATGTTTGAAGAGAACGATCAGTAAATAAAAAACCCCCCGAGTGATGCGCGAACATCACCCGGGGAATTTATCAATCAAAAAAGGAGAATTGCAATGTATAATGCAGCTGAACTTTTTGCCATGGCCTCTGACCCCAAGGCCGTTAAAGAAATCTTTTTGAACAGCGTCACCCTCAGCGTGGAGGACGATGCCTCTGGGTGCGTTGATCTGGACGCCCAAAAGACTAAGCTTGAAAATATTTGGAAGATCGCCCACATGTCTTTTAAAGAAACGGTGGAAGAGACAGGCCTCACGCAGACGGCCTTTGCCAAGATGGCCGGGGTTCCTCACCGCACTTTGCAAGGATGGTGCGGTGAGACAAGAGAGTGCCCCGTATACGTCCGGTTCTTGCTGGCGGAGCACTATGGGCTTCTGTAAGAAGGACAATATGGATGACCTTACTGGACGTGTATTTGGAGATTGGGAAGTCATCGGTAAAAGCGAAAAGCCATATTACTGGACTTGCCGCTGTCTCAGGTGTGGAAGAGAAAAGGACGTTTATAAAAGCTCTCTTGTCTTAGGAAAAAGTTCCAGATGTCAAAGCTGTGCAAGCTCCGGGCCAAATCCGGGAATGTCCGAAACAGCGATAAAAAAAGCCAAGGAGAAATATCTTGGTAAGGTAGTAAATGGCTGGGCTGTCTTGGAGGTGCTTCCAAATGATGAAAAAGGGAAAAGCTTTCCCTGTCGCACGATATGTCCAAAATGTGGAAAAGAGACGGTCACAAGGCTGACAAGATTAAGCAAAATCAAGAGCTGTGCAGAGTGCAGCCAAGACCTTGGGAAAAAGGCGAGCGCAATCGCCCCAATCATCTGTGCAGATGGCTCAAAAATTACGTCGATTCAGTCCCGAATGAACGGAAAAATCAACAGAAATTCTTCTACTGGAGTCAACGGCGTTACAAAGAGAGAAAATGGAAAGTATTTTGCGTACATCAATTTTAAGCGGAAGCAAATCGGACTTGGGATGTATGACAAGCTGGAGGACGCAATAGCCGCCCGAAAAAAAGCAGAAGAGCTGATCTATGCCCCCTACCTTGAGGCCCATGAGGGCTGGCAGGACGATCTAAAAAAGGCCCTTGATGAGCTAAAGAAAAAATAAAAAATCCCCCGAGTGATGCGCGAACACCACCCGAGGGATTTTTTGTGAAAGACACCTCACAGGGAGGTGTACAAAAATTTTATCATTTGTGGTTCAAAAAGTCAAGAAAAAACGCCCCCCGCATGGTACGCACTGTGAGGAGGCGTGCAGGGGACTTTAGCAAATATCCGCCCTCTTGTGCTTCTTTGAGAGCCCGGGAGGATTTGTTGAGATAATTATACCACAATTTGTGCAAAAAGAAAAGCGGCAGACCCGAAAGCCTGCCGCTTTGTTTTGCCAAGAACTAAACCTCTAAAAAGATATAATTCAAAGGCACTTAGCACATAAGTAGTATATCACACATCCAGCATTTTTTCAATACCTTTCAGCCGGTAGCCTATCGCCGTCCGGCTGTAATGTGTCTGCGCTGCAATGTCCGGCAGCGGAAACCGCTCAACGTACCGCAGTAAGGCTATCTTACGGTCTACCCTCCCAAGCGGTGCGCTTTTGATGGCGGCGGTCATCTGCTGTCGGTCAAGTCCTTGCAGCGCAGGGGGCAGCACTACACGAGCCGCCGCCACAGGCAGCACCGAGCCAGAAAGGCTGCGGCAACTCTCCGGCGTTGCGCACCATAGTGCCAAGCACGGCAAACTGGTGACAAAACGTCACCAGTTTGTTGACATTGCCGAGATAGTATGTTTTCGTGAGGTCACGAAAACGTCTTTGTGCGGCGTACATTTTGTTGACGTCAACAAAATGGTGGTATGTAGTGCTTGCCATGATATCCTCCTTACTGCTTTTCCAATGCCGCTTTCATGCGGTCAAAGAAAAACTGTATCACCACCCCGATGGTCTCATCGGTGATGGCCCACGAGATAAATTTTCCGTACTTGCTGGCGGACAGGGCCGCGCGGAGCATCTGGGCCACCCAGGCTTTGCGCTCCGCGCCTTTCTTGGTGCCCTGGATGTCCTTTTCTGCCTGCTCGATGAGCTGGAGCACGGTGGGCTTGACCGCCGCACCATAGCCCAGCCGGATGCAGCCAAGGGCGTAAAAGATGAAGCCGCCCAGCATAAGCACCAGGGCCACCGGGCCCGGGACGGCGTTTAAGATTTTGGCTGCTGCGTCCATGCGTTTTCTCTCCTCTCATACAAAAATTTGTCGATTTCTTCCGCGCTCTGCTCCATCGCCTTGACGTTATCGCCGGACAGCTGAGCGCCCAAGACGGCGCGGTTAGAGCGCAAAAGGATGGTGATGGCGTTTTCCAGCGCCCCAAAATGCTCCAGATCGCGGCCCAAAGCAGCCGAGTGGTTGGAGTAGCCAGTCTCTAAGATGCCCACGCGTCTGTCCAGCTCATCCATCCGCTTGTTCTGTGCATCGTCAGGGGCCTGTGCTTTTTTGATGTACTTGTGGATGATGTCCAGCACCTTGTCCAACGTGATCGCTGCCGCGCACACGCTTCCCAGGATGCCCACAATCCAAATCAAAGCCTCTTTTTCGGTCATGTGCCCTCCCTGAGCCGCGTCAGGCCCTTTGTCTTGATGATCTTCGGGTAGTTGCGGGTGGTGACGTTCAAGTCCACATTGCCCGTGATGCCCGGAACGCTGCCTTTGCTGGTGTGCTGGTGGGCGTGGTAGATGTAATCCACCCTGGGCGTCTCGCCCGTGTAGTCGGCCAGCCAGACGTCCCAGCGGCCAGCCAGGCGCTGCATGTCCAGCTCATAGCTGTAAGAAGTGTAGGTGTACAGCTGAGCGTAAAAGCCCATCGCTTCCACCTTTTCCAGCGCATAAGTCACGACGTTGGTGAGGTCAAGCGTGGAGAGCTTCTTGAGCTTGTTTTCTTCCACGTCCACGCACACGGGCATGGTGAGCTCTTTGCCGCGCACCGCTTCCCGCACAAGGGCCAACTCTGCATCCGCCATAGCCTCGCTGGTGGCGTAGATGTAATAGTAAACTCCCACGTCCAGCCCAGCGGCCCGGGCACCCGCATAGTTACGCTCAAAGGTCGGGTCGATGTACAGGCCGTCTGCCCGCTTGCTCATTTTCGGGTTGGTGGACACCGTTTTCAGCATGGCCCCCTTGTAGCCCGCAGCGGCCACCTGTGCCCAGTCAATCTGGCCCTGGTACCGGCTTACGTCGATGTATCGGTAAGGCAGCGGCCCGCCCCAGCCGGGGGGAGCGGCGCTCTGGGTGTCCACTGTGGACACGGGGGAGGGCTCTGCGGTGGAGGTGTCTGCCGCTTCCTTTGCGTGGGCAAGGGCGGAGAAGAGGCGGGAAAGGAAAGTCAGGAGGTTCATACGGTCACGTCCTTTCAATGTTTATGAGTCTAAAAGAGCTAATAACTTTTCATTTATCGTGGATTCGTCATATTCGAAAAGGTTCAACGTGCCAAAATATATGGTTCCCTTATAGGTACATACATAGTATGTGTTTTGATTGTATTCTGCAGTGGCCAAATATGTCCCACAATTTTTGAGAGTAGCAACCGCTTTGACTGGGGATGATGCTCCAACATATCCAGATGTCAAAATATTTGATACATTTGTATATCTCCGATAATACTCTTCTACTGTATTTATCAGATAAAGCTTATCGTTTTTGAAAAAGAGCCACGGCCTTACATTTCCATCTTGAATTTTATATGCAGTTCCCCATGTATTGTTCTTCAAATTATAAAAGTTCAAAAGAAGATATGGAATCCCGTAGTCTTGCCGACATGCAACATACAATCTTTCACCAGATACAATTGATGAAATTTCTGCAATACCGTTGTCGTTGAACGGCAGCACATCCACAAAACGGAACGTTTCAAAATCGGATGTTTTTATTATAAATCCATTGTTTGTCTTTTCGCCGTTGACTCCGGTTGCATAATACTCCGAGTTGTACTCGCTCCATCTACTTACAATTTCAATGATTCCAACTGCATTTTGCCTTAACTGATTTTTTTCATAAATCATGTTAATTGTGCTATTTGTAAATGGATACAAGTGCCCATTATATTCCAGCTTACAAACGACGTCATCTTCAAAAGTATCTGTATCGATATCATATACTTTTCTAAAAAGGTGTGCATCTGAATCTGTTTCCGAAATAAACATAAACGTGATATATATTTTGCTTCCTATTAGACACATCGCATTATCTTTATATATCGATTTTGCAGTATGTCCTGCACATGTACTTCCAAGCTTTCCTATCAATTTAACTTCCGTTTTTGTGTCTGGTGAAAAATCACTTGATAACATGTCTGATAGCAAAAATTTAGCAAGAACGAGTTCGCTTGTCTCACTGTATGTGGTCTCTCCATCCGTTCCGCTGTTTTGTAAAAATGTGGCATAACATACGCCATTTTTTATTACAAGTTGTCCCATATGGCCATAAACAATATCATTTTTTGTAAGCTTTTTTAAAGTCGGTGCAGTTAAAGCCGTAGACTTTGCAGAGTTAGCAGTTACAGAAAGTGACGTATATCCATTTTGAGAAGAAAAATTTTTAAAAATCCCATAAAAGTTGGTTAAATTTTCATCTTTTTTCTCCGAAAACAATAAATTTACGACTTTCGGACTATAGCTATTTTCATTTAGCCATGTGATTCCAAAAAAGTTGCATCCATCTGGAACTTGAAGAATTTTTTCATCAAAAGTCAAAGTCTCAATTGCATCGATTATTTTTAAATTATCTGTTTGTACACTAATATTTCCTGAGAACCCGTTTAACGAAAAGAATGCACAGCCATATTGCCCATAAAATTTAAATGGACTGATTTGTATATAATCGCATCCACTCACGTCATAAAAAGTTATTTTTCCTGTTTCTACTACGTCTAATTTTTTCGATGTTGCATTAATTCTATATCCAGAAATTGTGTTTCTTTCTTGGATTATTCCTTTTGGTCGAAATTGAGACGGAAAAAAAGTTGCAAGATTTTTTTTATCATTTGGAAAGTATACAGATATACTGACTTTTTCAGTCATATCTGTAAATCTTAATTTTGCAATGGTCGAGGATGAATATGGAGTTAGTCGATACAATCCACTTTTTGATACATATGTGTTCTGCTTAAGTGTTTTTTGGGTGCCGGATTGATTGATTTCACTTATCGCCACTCTCGCATTTGCAGGAGATACTTTGACAACATAATCTTGATCTATATCGTCTACGCTGTATGAAGTATTTTCATCTGTGGACACTTGTAAAATCATCCCACGGATTGTATCAGACAGCTCTTTTCGTATCTGCTTCACACTCCCATCAAGCTCAGTATAGCTCTCCGGGATGGTTTTGAGCGTCTCTGCGGCTTTGGCGTCGATGTCCTTGGAGAGCTGCTCTTTGGTAGATGCGGCACTTGTTTCAATCGTGGTTTTAGCATCAGAAGCCGTTTTGTTCATGGCCTCTTTAGCAGCGCTGGCCGTTGCCTCCATATCCGCCTTTGCATTCTCGGAAATCTGTCCACAATACTCCAGGCCGTCAGCGATGCTGCCGCGCACCTCTTCACCTCGCAGGGCGGTGCGTACTTTTTTGATGATGTCAGTAAGATTCGTTGCCATAATTTTTCTCCTTACTTCAAATCTTCTTCGTCGTCCAGGCTCAGGCTGGCGGGGGTGGAGTCGTTAAAGCTCATGACAGCCGAGTGGGCCATATCAAAAGCGCTGGTAGCCTTGCGGGCGCTGAGGGCCTGTAGGTCAGAGATGGAAGAGAAATCAATCCCAAAGGTGAATTTCTTTTCGTCCGGCTTATCAAGCGGCTCCACAAGCTTGGTGCAGGCCAGATAGGTATGCACGCCGTGGGGCTCGGAGATGATCTCCGCGTTCTTCATGAATTGCAGGCGCTCGGTGTCCACACCGGCGTCTTTGAGGTCTACGGCGCTGATGGTCATGCCATCCAGATACCGCAGATTTTTGGCAAGCTCTTTCTGAGCCGCTTTCAGCAGGGTCTCGGTGGTGGAGGAAGTGCCCTCCACCACGATGACCCGTGTGATGATTCCATAGTACTTTTGTGCGTTGTAGTCGTTGGCCGTGGCCGTGAGGGTCTTGGTGCTCTTCCATACCCAGAAGCCGCTTGTCCGGTAGCCCACCGCAATGACGCGGGTGACGATGTTTTCCGCCTTGACGTAGCTGTCCAAGTCCAGCAGATTCTCACCAAACTCGATTTTTTGCCCGGTCTTTTCGGTGACGTTGGACACATAATCCAGATACCGCAGGGTGATGATGGTATTGACAAGCTTCCGCTTCTCTCTCCGCACGATAAAGTGCCCGCCGTAGGTGTCTGTAAGCTCGGATTGTAAGATGTCCCAGGTGACTCCAAAATTTTTGCCGTCGCCAAAGGTATACAGGTTGTACTCTTTTTTCAGCACATAGCCCACGCCGGTGGTGGTGGTCGTTTCCCCGGTTACAGCGTTTTTGGTTTTGATGGTCACGGTCACGCTGCCATCATCGGCCACATGGATGGTGTAGGTGCTGCTTTCGGTGTCGGTAGGATCAAACATGGCCCGCTTGGTACTGCCGGACGTGACCACTTTGATATTGGCCACATAGGTCTTTTTGGAGCTATCACTGTACACGACGCCAGCGCTGACGGTATACAGAGTGTCGGACGTCTTTGTGATAGCCGTTGCGGCGTCCTGAGCTTGGCCCCATACATAATCCGTGCCGCCGACGTAGTGGGTAGAGCCCACTTCCCAGCTGGACGGGTTATCATTGGTAAGAGCCAGTCCTCTGCCGCTCTGATCGTGGTAGGTATACCAGCGGTCTACATGGCCGTCATCGTCTTCCTCGCTGTGGCTCTGGACGGTGCAGCCCGTGGCGTAGAGCACCTGCTGATACCCGCCCGCGTCCACCTTGCCCCTGTAAAAGGCTTTGTAGCCCTCGGTCTGGCTGTTGTGGTTGTCCAGCACCTTGCCCAAAAATTCGGAAATGGTGATCCACTCATACTTGTACGGCGTCATGGAGCTGTCGTTGAGGTACGCAAGCTCGCCCTCGCAGTAGATTTTCTGATTGAGATAAAAGTTCATGTCGTGGCTCATGACGCGCCCCTGCCAGAGCGTTTCGCCGTCCTGCTCCACTTCCACGATGGCTTTCAGCTTCTGCAAAGCAGAATGAGCGACATTGCCCAGCGGGACGGTAGCCTCAAAGCTGCCCGCTTTGCTGTCTTCCCGCGTGAGCACCGGATCCAGCAGGATTTTGGTGTCATCTTCGGCACCCGGGTCATAGATACAGACCTTTTCGCTCCATGTATCAATTGCCGTTTGAGTCCCGGCGTAGACTTTATAGCTCATAAGCTCTTCACTTTCGTTGGAGTGGTATAGATGGTGTCCATCTCAAAGTTGAACGGGTCCCACAGCCAGTCTGCACCCGCTTCTGCGGTCAGGCTGATCTTGTGCGGGTTGCAGGTGCCGGTGATGGTGTAGGTGATAGAGGTGCGGCCTCGTTCGCCCACATCTACCTGCCAAATGCCAAGCCAGTACCACGAGGGGTCTTCGTCGAAGACGCACTTGAGCCACTGGCCCTGTAAAGCGTTTTCGAGCTTGCTCTGGATGACAGGCCACTGCTTTTGGGGTGCCTTGCACAGCAGTTCCATTTTGATGGTGCGCTGCTTATAGTGCACTTTTCCGTCAAGCGCTTTGGACAGGTCGAGCATGGAGTCTGAGCCGGGCACCGTGATGAGCCGGGTATCCGGCTCGGCTCCTGAGATGGTGGGACTGCCGACTTTGAGCGCCAGCCCAAAATCCTTGAAAGTGTGGATACTTCCGATCTGTGCACCTCGCACCATGATTTAGCCACCCCTCCCCGCGCGTGTAGCCCTGCGGCCCAGCTCTGTATCAATGGACGGCACCAAAGCGCCCACAAGAACGCCGTTGTCGAGCTGGATCGTCTGATTTCCAGCCTGCGGCAGATACTGCTGCACGACGTTATACAGGGCGTCCACAGATGCCTGCATCTTCTGCTGGTAGGTCGTGACCTGTGCCCCGGATGCTCTTGCACTGAGCCCATAGGGAGAAGAGAGGGCATCATAGCCCGCAGCCGCCCGCCGGTCTCCCGGCCAGAATGCTTCTTGCAGGTCTCTGTACCCGGTGGAGCTTCCGGTCACGGAAGTCGCAAAAGAGTTTTTCTTCTTGAGGAAAGAGCCCAGCGCAACGCCGCCAGCCAGCGCTGTCACGCCCAGAATGGCCGCAAGGATGGGATTGCCCATTACCAGCGACACAATGCCGGACAGGCTGGAGATGACGCTGGAGGACATCCCCGCAAAGCTGGAAGCAATGCCGGAAAGAGCACTGCCCACGCCGCCGGATGCGTTCAGCCCCTCCAGAATGCTGGAAAAGCTCTGCACCGCAGTCCCGGCCTCCGTGGCTTCAGCCGCGATGCCATCGGAGAAAATCGCTTTGATCGAGGAAGCCGCCGCACTCAGACCGCCGCCAGCATAGGCGTCATTGACGGCGCTCAGGGCATTGGCCGCCCATTGGGCGATGATCTCCCGCTGGCCCTGATCCACCTGGCCCCACAGCAGTTTTGCAAAGTCCAGCGCAAGGCCGCTCCAGTCTTTGCTCTTGATATCCGACACGATACCCCGGAAAAGTCCGAAAATACCGTCAGACCACTCGCTTTTCGCCTGGCTCAGGGCCTTATCAATGCGGCTCTGCATTTCGGTCACGGAAGAAGCCACATTTTCCACTTCTTTGTTCAACTCGGCTGTGGTATCCTTGAGGGCACTCGTGATTTTTTGGGTGTCCTGTGCGGTTTTCTTGGCCGCAGAAGATGCGGCTTGAGCCGCTGCCCCGGATGTGTTGGCGGCACTTGCCAAGATTTTTGCATTGTTGGCAGCGGACAGATTGGACATTATCATGGAGTTGTACTCGTTTTTATCCGCAATGCCCTCATCGGCTGCCGTAATATGAGGCACTTTCACGGTGCTGTTTGCCGTCTTGACGACGGTTGCGCCCGCCGTGGCAAGCATGGCCGCGCCGCCTTTACCGGTCAGGCCGTTGATAAAGCTTTGAAGCAGGCTTTTGCCCCACTGCACCATCTGAGAGGGCAGCGTTTTCAGCCAATTCAAGCCGCCCGCAATGCCATCTTTAAAAGCATTTGTGACAGCACTTGCCATGCTCTTGATGCCGTTTGCAAGCCCCTGCAAAATATTTGCGCCAAGGTTTACCCAGTTGACGGCAGAGACCACTGAAAGGATAGCTTCAACGATTTTCCAGAAGTTTTGGACGATCAGAGGGACGCTGTTTAAAATGCCGCGTCCCAGCTGCACAACAAGAGCAACGCCCCCGGCCAGCAGCTTGGGGGCGTTGTCGTTGATGAGTCCGGCAATATTGGTCACAATGTCGGGGATATAGGCAAAGAGCTCCGGCAGGCCCTCCACAATTCCATTTGCCAGGTTGAGGATGAGATCAACGCCAGCCGAAACAAACTGCCCGAAATTGGCCCGCAGCTCCTCGGTGAATTGGAGCACCTGCGGCAGGGCGGACGCCAGAAAGGTGGGGATCCCCTCCGTAAAGCCGGACGCCAGAGACTGCATCAGCTCGGTGCCGCTTTGCAAGATGTTGGGGGCCAGCGTTGCAATGACCTGCGGGATGCCCGCCACGACGTTCCCGACAGCCGGGAGCAGGTTGTCCAGCAGATAGGTGCGGGCCGTCTCGGTCAACGCCTGGAGCGAAGAGGTCAGCTCTCCGCCTGTGGCCAGATTGCCCAACACGTTCTTGAATGCCGCACCCATGGCAGAGAAAGAGCCCGTCAGCGTCGTGGCCGCTTCTTTGGACGTGGTGCCCGTGATGTCCAGCTCTTGCTGGATCACGTGGATGGCGTTGTACATGTCGGCCAGGTTGCCCAGCTCATACTTTTGGCCGGAGAGCTTGGAAGCGTCCGCCAGCAAACGGGCCATTTCGGCCTGTGTGCCGCCGTAGCCCAGCTTCAGGTTGTCCAGCATGGTGTAATTCTGCTTGGCAAATCCCTGATAAGCATTCTGGATGGCCGCCATGTCCGTGCCCATTTTGTTGGCGTTGTCGGCCATGTCGGTCATGGCCATATCGGCCACAATGGCCGCTGCCTTGGTGTTGTTGCCCAGGCTGGACAGCAGGCTGGCCGCAAAGCTGGTGGTCTGCTCCATGTAATCGTTGGCGCTCAGGCCGGCCGTTTTGTAGGCCTGTGCCGCGTTCTGCTGCACGATGCCAGCGCTGTCCTTGAAAAGCGTTTCGATGCCGCCCAGGCTCTGCTCCAGCGCACCGCCCGCATTGATGGAGGCGGCAATGGTTTTGCCGATGGCTGCGGCACCCAGCACCTTTTTGAGCGTGCTGGCAATTTTCCCGCCAAAGACTTTTCCGAGGTCAACTCCGGCCTGGGAGATATCGCCGCCCATCTCTTCGGTGATCTTGCTCTTGATGCCCTCTGCCGAGGGGATGATCTGCACGTATGCTTTTGCAAGCTCAATCCCGTTCGCCATCTTTTACACCTCCCTCCGCCGCCCGCATGGCGGCCTCGTATTCTTCCGGGCTGTCAAAGCTCTGCACAAGCCCGCCGTCTTCGTCTGCAATTTCACCTCGCAGGGCGTCCAGCAGGGAGTCCGGGCCTTTGCCCTGGCCCCCGCAGAGCACCCAGTCAATGTGCCGCAGGTTGTCCAGGATCGCCGCGCGGATCTGTGTTTCCAGCGGGATCTCCTGCCCGGCAAGGTGCAGTTTGCTGCGGCTTTCCGATGGGAGCCCTGCGGCCAGAGTGGCCGCAAGGCGCACCGGGAGGCTCCGCCAGTCCAGGACGTGGTAATACTGGGCAAAATCGCAAATCAAAGCGTCCTCATCCGATGCGATCAGTTCGGCGAGGCAGAGGAGTTTTTTCCCTCTTTCACAGACTGCATCAGCTCAGAGATTGCGGTGCCCACAGCGGTCGTGGACACACGGCCAGATGCGCCCCGCAGGTGGTCATACAGCTTCTTTTTGTTTTCCTTACCCAACAGCCGTTTCACAGCCGCAGGCATGGCGTAGGCGTCGCCGTCGTTCATGGCAGCAAAATCCTCCAGAAGCTCCATATCATCCAGAGCGGCCTCATCAATGTCCAGCTCAAAACCGTCATTCAGCTTTGCGATCATACTTTATCTCCTTTGTTCTCAGTCACTTTTCGCTCGCGGCGGATGCGATGATATACTCATAGTGGCTCTGGCCGCTTTCGTCCGGCACTGCGGAAACGGTGGTCTCATAGCCCACAGCGCTGTTGTCGGCGTAGGTGATATCGCCCACCTCCGTCACGGCTGCATTTGGGATGACGATGCGCTTCTTGGTGTTGTTTTTCAGCAGCATCTCCACCACCCAGCTGCACGGGACGTTTTCCTCCGCGTTGGACTGGACGGAAATACCAGTGGTCAGATCGCCCTTGACATTTGCGTCGCCGTACACTGCCTTGAGGACCTCCACGTCGGTGGCCTCGATCAGGGTAAATTTAAAGTTGTCGGCCTTTTCGCCCTGGGTATTCAGAACCGTATCACCGCCCCAGGCCGATTCACTGGTATTGGAGGGGCTGTTGGAGTTTACGAGGCCATCCTTAGAGATGTAGCCCAGCGATTTAAAAGCCGCATTCAGCGCCGTGGTGGCGTCCGTGGGCAGAGTCGTGCCCAGAGGCGCGCGGAAGACCGCACCGCCCACTTTGGGCTTTGCAGCAGTTACATTTTTTGCGTTTGCCATAAAAAAGCTCCTTTCTAGTCGTCGTAGTAGGTCACGTCGAAAATTGCCTGGTAGCGGGGCAGCTTTCGGGTGGTGTCCGGGTAGTCGTAATCGGTGTTCAGATCACAGGCCGAAATCTGCGGCAGCGTGACTGCCTCCAGCATTGTCTGCACGATTTTGTGGTTCATCTGGGCGGTTTCCAGCTTGGTCTTGCCGTAGGACTGCACCGCCAACGTGGCGGAGAAAAGGCCGTCTCTCAAGTCAGAGCCCGTTTTCTGGATGATACAAAAACTGCCGGAGGGGTGCTCCGGCATAGACAGATAGCAGGGGTATGCGTTTCGGCTCAGATGATCCTGCAAAATTCGTTCGATCATTTGAGTGCCCTCAAAATAGAATTGGTGTCGCTGTTTTCTTTGATGGCTTTCGGGGAGACGGCGGTGATCTCTGCCACCGCACGGGTCTGCTCTGTGTAGTAGGTAGCCTCATAGCCGTCGCCAAGCTTTGCCTGGGCAGAAAATGCGATTTCAGACAGGCCGTTCCTCATCTCCGGGCTCCGCAGCAGCTTGCGCACGCCCGCGCTGTTCAGCTTGATCTTGACGTTACTCATACCGCTCCACCTTTACTTTCTTGTTCCAGCAGAGCGGGATCATTTCCTCAATGCCTTGTGTGGGGGCTCCGTAGGTGCGGAAATCCTGCCCGAAGAAAGAGACCCGGACATCATCCCAGTCGTGGGCGTCTCCCTTGGGCAGGGCCAGCACATAGGCCAGGTGATGACCGTTCAGCTGAAGCTCGGAAACCACGTCCTCTGTAGAGGGCTCTCCCACAAGCACATTGTGGACAGTCTCCGCCGTTTCGCTGTAGAGCGGCTCTCGGGCCTCATTTTCGCCTGTTTTGGTTTTGACATAAAGAATGACGTCAATGCCTTTTATCATCGCACAGGCCCTCCAGAGGGCTGCGGGAGCCGATTCTATCACCGACTCCCAGCAGCTTCTTTTCCAACTTGGAGAGGTACAGCTCCCCGGCAGAGCCGCCGCTCATCGTCCAGGATTGGGAGTAGCCCATGGCCGACGCGGTGCCCTGTGTGGAGCCCATCGGGTAAGTGACGCCGCTGTCGCCGCCATCATAGAGCTGGCGGCGCACCATCCGGCAGGAGACCACCTTTTTGGCTTCCTCCGAGGCGTCTTTATTGTAGGAGTCGATGATGAGGGCTGCTTCCTCCAGCAGGGCGGTGCATTTGGCCTGCTCATCCTCGGAAAGGGTGCGGAACCCCGCTTCAACGTCCTGTGCGGTTGCGTAGCCCATACATACACCCCCCGGCCTCTTATGCTTCGGTCTTGGTCAGCTTATTGAAAACGCTGGTATCACAGCGGAAACCAACCTCGATCTCGGCACGGATAGCAAACATGTTCTGCTGGAAAAGATTGATGGTATTGCTGCCGTCGGTCAGGGTGGCCTGATCAGAAATCGAAATCTGCACACCCTCCACGGTGCCATACATGGCCTGAGTCCAGTCACCGGCAAAGCCAACAACGTGCTTTTTAGCGGCGGTAGCGTCTTCGATATAGGCCGCCTTGCTCTGGTAAGTGCGTGCACCCAAAATCATGGGGACAGCGCCCTCGGCCACGTTGTTGATGAACAGCGGACGCTTGTTGCTGTCCACAGCACTCAGCAGGACGGATTTGCCCTTGGGAGAGAGCACAAAGCCGTTCAGGATGCCATCATGGTCTGCAATGTCTGCATCTGCATCCACAAGGCCCTTGTAGGCATTGGTGCCGATCTCCTGAGCCGTGATATTTTTCAGGGTGTCAAAGTTGGAGCCGGGGGCGTCCACAGCGCCAAAAACGGTGGCATCAAACTTCTTGGCCAGAGCCAACGGCAGGCGCTTCTTCAGCTCCTCATACAGGTTGGGGATGTCGCGCCGGAACTGGTTGGAGAACGGGACGATGACCGCCAGCGTGTAAGGCGTCATCTGCTTCGTGGTCATGGTGCCGTGCTTGACGGGCTTTTTCTCGGTCTCGTTCACCCATGCGGCTTCCGGGTCGCCCGTGATGACCGGGATGGTGACGCCCAGGCCGGGCAGTCTGATCTGGCGGGCCAGCGTCATGATGGCGGAGCTTTCCTGCGTTTTCTGGAGGATTTCACTGGAAACCTCGCCGGGCAGGGAAATGGACGTGGTGCGGTTGATATCAACAGCCATAATAAATCTCCTTTTTAGGTATTGTTTGTGACCTGGTTGAACCACTCAGTGAATTGCTCACTGGTGGAACCAGTCATTTTTCGAGTGGGGTCTCCACCATCTCGCACGTTGGGATACCCTGCATTCTGTGTATCACCAAAAGCCCACGGGTTTGCCTTTACGGCCTCATCAAGAGCTTTTTCAATATCGGTGGAGCGGTCCTTGGAGCCTCTGAGAGCATCCAGATCCAGCAGAGCACGGACAGCTTTCACGCTGCGGCCCTTTTTGCCAAAAATTGCGGTGTTCAGGGCTGCATCAAACTCAAAGCCATCGGCCTGGGCTTTCATATCGCTCTGGAGCTTGGCAAACTCGGCCTCGTACTCTTCCGGGGTCTTCTTGCCATCAAATTTGGCAAGGCCATCCTGTGCGGTCTTGAGCTGGGCCTGGGCGTTTTCCAGCTGAGCCTTGTACTGGGCAGCGGCAGTCTTTTCACGGTTGATGTCGTTGCCGTTCTCACTCATCAGCCAGTTCAGCTGTTCCTCCGTGATGCTGGGAATTTTGTTCTTTACGTCTTCTCGTTTCATGTGGAAACCCCTTTCATTCTGTGAAATTGCAGCCTGAAGCTTCAGTTTGGTCACGCGGTTCTCACTCCGCAGATGGTCAGGCAATTTTTAGAGCGGGATACGCGCCGCCCTCCGCTATGGAGCCAGTTTCGTCCTCATGCGGGCAAAACGGGCATGAAAAAGGCAGGGCCGAAAATCAGCTCTGCTCTTTGGTATCTTTTTCGGTTCTGGCTGCATAGGCTGCCCGCTTTTGGGCATTGATGAGCTCTTTGTTTTCTGCATAGCGCTCCCGGCGCAATGCGTTGATGTTGCTGCCTGCATCCCGGTACCGCTTGAGGTATTCTTCCGGGTCATATCCGGCCACGGTCGTGCTGCGGCGAAACCGCACAGCATACTCACAATCGCAATGGGCATGGATGTGCTGTGCGTGGCCGCCTCTGAGTGCCTTTGCAGTGGCTCTCTGCCAGCCTCTGGAGGCCAGAGTGATGCAGAATGCACAAGTATCCCCATGAGGAATCCAGGCCCATTCTGCACCGTCTCTCTGGGCGTTCTGGAGCGTGGTATCGGCCCCGGCCTGCTTTACAAGACGGCTGACGCCGCCCTGCATCAAAGGCGGGCTGTTTTGGGTGGCTGTCACCATCTGGGCTACTTCGCTGTAGCTGGCTGTGGCGGCAGGCACGGCAGCGGGGACAGAAGCGCCCTCCGCTGCGGCCATGGCGTCGTACATCTGGGCCGCAAGCTCCGCGCTGCCCTCGCCGTATTTTGTGACCAAAGCGTTCGCATAGGCGATCAGTGCGTCAGTGTCTTCCATGCCGTGGCGTTCAATGTACTCTTTCATGAGCTTTCCGGCTTTCTGGTTCAATCTGGAGAGCCGTTCAACGTACTCACTCCACGACTTAGCTGACACCCTCATTTTCTTCCTCCATCAACACC
>ERZ1024479.18-NODE-18-length-30700-cov-51.361397_pt1 | contig 30700 bp, 53 predicted proteins | sample MGYA00520800_ERZ1024479 | MGnify/ENA primary metagenome ERZ1024479 (study PRJEB33242, sample SAMEA3444313) | Homo sapiens | biome: Host associated; feature: Gastrointestinal tract; material: Stool | place: Uganda | collected 2011-01-01 ... | reverse complement strand
GGCGACCACCGAGATCTACACTCTTTCCCTACACGACGCTCTTCCGATCTACCTTCCGGCGTTTCTATCCGGCGTGATCTGGCTTATTAGGCTTGTTATTCAGTTAACGATTTTCTGAGTACTTACAGCCCTTTCCCTTCCTGAGTTCCCGCAGCTCTCGTTATTTAACAACTTAAAGCAGTTTTTGGAAAATGTCAATGGGTAAAATAAAAAATATTTTTCTTGACAACCTGGGCGAGACTATGTTATTAAACTATTAACAGGCTCGGCGGCAGTCTGTCCCTTTCCCCTCAGCCGCCATAAATAAGCATTTTAAAAGCCCCGGAATAATTTCCTAGGGCTTTTTCTTTTGGGTGGGGCGATTGTTCGCCCCTTTTGGTTATTCGTTTTCCTTCGTGGTTTCTTTGAGCAGTCCGGCTGAGTGTTTACGGATTTCGTTGTTCATTTCTCGGACTTCCTCAATGGTTTCGCATTTGTCTGTCGCTGTTGTGATTAACCAAGCAATAAACTGTAACTGTTTGTCTGTCATGTTTTCCATGTTTTCTCCTTTCTGTGGTTTATAAGGTTCTTTGTTCCTTACAAGTATTATTATATCTCTATTTTTAGTGATTGTCAACACTTTAATCACATATTTTGGAGATTATTTTTTCCCTGTCGTCGTCTGTTTCAACATATTTTATAATATCTCTAGGCTGCATTTCAAGAACGGCGCAAAGTCTATTCAAATTGTCTAAAGAAATCGTTGTGTCTCCTTTCTTGAATTTTTGCATTGTAGCCTGTCCAAAAAGCCCTGTATTTTTAGCTTTTGTTGTATTTATACCGACTTTTGCAAGTTCTTCTATAACATTGATTTTATATTGCAGCATTTGTTTTCCTCCTGATCTTTTACTCTATATATAATGTAGCTTTTTTAGTGCTGATTGTCAAGAAAAATTTCTCTATTTTTTGTGATTTATATGTTGACATTCTCTAATTTTAGTGATATTATAATACCAACAAAGGAACAAAAGAAACAAACAACCGGAACCGCCCGAACCACTCAAGCCAATGAGGACATAGGGAAACGGATCACGATTAATTGAAAAATTCTAGTTCCTGGACAAAATAAAAAGCTGGCTGCATCCTACTAAGACAAACAGCCAGCACCAAACTAAAAAGAAAGGCAACCCCATTATAACAGGGGTGAGGGTAAAAAACAATGAGTAAATACTTTAAGAGCGTAACAAGTTATCAAGATTTGAAAGATCAGTATAGAAAACTTCTGAAAGAAAACCACCCGGACAACGGCGGAGACCTGGAAAAGATGCAGGAAATCAACGTAGAATACGACGCAATGTTTAAAATCTGGAAAGATCGTGCAGCTGTTGCAAATAATCTTTCAGAAGAAGAAAAAACAGAAACCGCAAGAAGCACAAGACGCCATTTTTACAGTGCTTACGGCTGGGAGGGCTCAAGATACGATGTTAATTTAACGTTGAAAGAGATTGCTAAAATTGTAAGAGCATATGTAAAAGAAAAATACCCAACTTGTAAATTTAGCATTCGCACCCATTACGCGAGTATGTGCCAGTCATTAAGCGTTGATTTGCTGGAATTCCCAGAACGGATGTATAAAACCGCTGCGGAACTTAAAGAAAACTATTATACGGAAAACACGTATACAGATAAGGACGGAAAAACTCAGAGCTACAAAACCATGTCGGAAGAAGTTAACGAGATGTGGAGAAAATTAAATAGAAATAATATTTTTACACTTGATAGCTGGACAGATGACGATTTGTTGAAATGTTATGAAAAAGTTGTTTTTGAGGAAAACAGATCATTTTTCGGGGTACAAACTGAATATTTTAAAAGCGTTGTTGATGATGTAAACGCCTTTATTGCTTCTTACAATTACGATGATAGCGACAGCATGACAGATTATTTTGATGTTAATTTTTATGATGGAAAAGTTGATTTTAGCAACTGTAAACATGTTCCAAAAGTCGCTAGAATTAAAAAACAGAATACAGCCCCGGCAGCAAAAGAAAACAAAGAAGAATCAAATGCCGCAGAAATTGAAACAAGCGGAAAAGCTTATACAGTGGAAGAAAGCCAGCATACAAAAACAGGCGAAAAGATTTATCTTGTTAAATGGCTTGATACCCTCAACAGAGAAAGCTATAAAGAATTAAATAGCCAGATTAAAAAGTTGGGAGGCTATTATTCAAGATTCACGCACAGCTTTATTTTTAAAGATGATCCTACCGAAATTTTGAAAGAGGTAAAAATCGCATGATAGAATGTAAAATCAATTGTTGCAGGTGTCAAAAATACGGCACCTGCGAACATTCACAAGAAAGACTATTTGAAAAGCTTTTCACTCGTTATGGATATGTACAGAAAGAAATGAGTAATAAAACAATACATATTTACGAACAACACCCAGAAAACTTACACAGTGAAAAAGAAATTTTAGAAAGATTCAGTCATGCAAAAGGAACTATTGAAGAATTAGAAGAAATGTTATTAGAATTAAAATCTTATCAAATAGAATTGTCAAAACGCTATAATTATATTTTAACTTCTCCCATAAAAAAGAAGATAGAATTAAAAAGAGAAAAATTCTATAGAAAAAACGTTATTTACTATATAAATTTTTATGATGTTAACTTAAATGATGGTCATGAGGAATTGACAAATTTTATAAAATATTCCGGGATTGAGCGAAAACAAGCGTTATTGCATTTTGAACAATTAAAAAAAGAAAATCCGAATGCTTTTTTTAAAAAAGATATTGAGCGTGGTAAATGGGAAAAATAATGGAGGGTTAAAACATGAAATATCATTATATAGCAATCTCAAAACGAACCAACAATAAAAATTTTGCTTCTGTTCTTCGGGTCTCAAGCTCTGACAATTTATTATTTTCCTTGCAGATTCCCGGCATTACTACAGCAAATATTTGCAGCACAAAAAAAGAAGCTGAAAACGTCGTTGACTTTTGGAACAAATGTTACAAGACAAGCAAAACCTATGGAGGGCTTTAAAATGGTAACAATCAAGGGCTATTTAATCGGGTTTGCGGCGGCTTCTTTCCCGGTGTTGCTTCTGGCCCATTATTTAATCATTGGCTATTAATATGTGTTGCCTGGTTCGATTCCGGGCAAGTTTTTGTACTGTTTAACTTTTGATTTGTATATGATATAATAGCATAAAATTATGTGGGGGGTAATACATATGATAATGTTAAAAATGGAAAAATGGGAAAATATTGTAAATGAAACTATTAAACATTTTTTTGATAATTATAAAGTATTTGATGATAATAACAAGGCTTTAGAAAATAAAAGCCTGTATCAATATATTAATGATTTTTGCAAAGAAAGCCCGGAAACAGAAATTTTGCACTTTTTATTTACTGGTGAAAGCGAATATATCCAATTTTCGGGAAAGTACAATATTTCTTTGTACGATGAATTTTCACAAGAACTTGAAAACAAATTGATTAATGAATTTTATTCCCTTAATCAAAAGCAATTCCGTGACGATCTCGAAAATTTTACAGATTATTTTTTAAGTGAACACACTATTTTATTAAAAACTTATATTTATGATATTCTCGATGGTTTTACGGCTGAAAAGTTGAAAAGCCTTATTTTCGATTAATTTTTCACCGCTTCCCGGTATCCAGTCCGGCGGCACGTTCACGGCGCGCAAGCGGTTTTTTGGCATTCTGCCAGATGTACCTTGAAAAGTTAATACCAAAAGTCAATCAATTAACGCTCTATTTTAGCTGTAAATGGCTTTTAATGCTGTTAATGGGGATTTATGCCACTATCACATTATAAGCCGTTTATGATCCTTTAAAACACTTTATATGGTTTATTGACTGTCTGCGTCTATAGATGTATAATAGTCTTGTATAGCTATGTGCAGTTATGCTTTATTTGTGTACCGTGTAAATGGGTGCATTATGTCCGCTTACGTGCGTATATTGTCCAGGCTTCCCGGTGATCTGCCGTAGCTGTCCGGTCATATATCAATTAAGACTATACAGCTATATTATGATATACTCGCATAACGCTGTATTTTCCTTTTTAAGGCGTTTTATAATCGCAGTTAATAAAGGTATAGGCTAAATACGTTACAATCCATTTAAAGCTTATTTTGCAAGAGTATTATTGTATTTTAGCGCCGTGTTATATGTTGCTTGTTGCTATATCCTGCCAGGGCTACGGCTGGCGGTTGGCTTCGTTGGTGTTCAATCGGTTCCCAGTGCCGTCCCATGGTTGATTTGTGGTAACGGAAAAACCACAGCTGTTAAAGACTTCAATAGTTACAACTAACTTGTGAATGATTCCTAAATTTCAACATCATTTTGGAAGTCAAAAATCAAGGAAATCCAGAAAAAAAGTGGCAACCAGAAAAATTCTCGCAATTTCTAGTTACCACTTAAATTTTAAATTTGCACAAATATTTCTATAGAGTAAAGTGCTGAGTGATTCAAAATTCACAATTTATTTAATCCTTCTTTCTTTCGTGTTCCATATCTTCTGTGTGATGATTTCTCTAACCGTTCCGTCCTCTTCATTTGGGACTTTGACAGTTTCTTCTTTCTCTGGTAATTGTCAGTCGTCGTTCCCATTCACGCCCTCCTTGTTAATCTTCTGATTCCTGGTTTCAAAGTTTATGATCTCCGTGTCTGTTTCCAATTCTTCCGGGATTCTGCCGACAATGATAACTCGCAGTGGCTTCAATTTCCGTTCCATCTCTTTGAAACCAACGCAAAATTCCAACCGTGCCGTCTTGCTCTTTACTCTTCCATTTGTGCAACAAGCAACTGTGCTTCCCTCTGGCAGTCCATCAAAGCACCAGTCCCAACAGTATTCTGGTAATATGCTTACGTTCGGAATTACTGGAATATCATTCAAGATCATGTAGTGAGCCAGTGCATGATTGCGGTATTTATTCCACAAGCACATTGCCAGTGGCATTCCATTCTTGCCTACCGATATGCTGAAATCTGGCATAATGACTGCGTGAAAGCATTTCAAATGTTTCATGTACTTGTCTGGCTGATTCCATAATCTTTGAAACTGTACATCATCCACATAGAAATTTACATCCAGTTCCCGGTGGTTCTTTATCCTTCTGCTGAAACTCTCTGCAAAGTCTACAGTATCTTTCCCGGGATGAATAAAAGTCTTTGGAATTTTCGGGATTTCGTACTTACCATCAAGGTCTGCATCCGTGATTAAAAACTCTTTCATTACGTCATAAGATGTATGTATCATTGATTCCACTCCCATTTTTCATCTTATAGTGCTAAAAGGTACTTATATTTGTAAAATACCATATCTTGTGTCTTGATGCAAGTTTTCCTACTAAATATCTTGTGTTGTTCTGAATGTAGAGTTAAAATCATATCGTCAGAACGACGCAAGGGAACCCCCCATTTTTCAAGGCTTCCAGACCTTAATTGAAATGTCAGTGTTGCACATGTAACCGCCAACGGTTTCACGGTAATTTTCTCAAAAAGTTCATTGACAATCTGCCTGTTAATGTCCTGCGGAGTAACGCCTTTGAACTTTTCTAGCTGCTCTTTTATAGCACTTAACTGTATTTCTACTGGCTCAGGACTTTTAATATTTTCTAATTCTCGAATATGATTTTCGGTCTGTTTTATCTGCTTCACATATTCTTTATTTCTTGAAATAAATTCATCATCAGATATTTTTCCGTCCAGATTATATTCCAGTATTTTTTCTCGCTTTTGTTTTAACATGTCAATCTGTTTTTCAAGTCTTGTGATTTCATTTTTATTGTCTGGAATATTTTTGATCGAAGACTGCAAAATTTCAAAATATTCTTCCAAAATGTTGTCAATGTTTTCGGAAGATTTATTTATTAATTCTGCAATTACTTCTTTCAGTTCTGATTCTGCCAGTCCAAATGAATCACATGAAACTGCTCCATTTTTTATCTTATAACTACATACCCATCGAACATCTTCTTTTCCTCGAATATAATGTTGCTTCATCCAGTATGGTGCTCCGTCATTTGCACAGAAGAGCTTCCCAGTGAAAATATTTTCATTCTTAAAAGAGGTTCTTCTTGATTTTATAGCTTCTCCACGCTCTCTTAAATACGCATTTGCCTTTTCCCAAGTATTCTCATCAATGATCTGTGGAACTCTGGAACCATCATCTTTAAACATTACCCATTCTGACTGCGGAAGAAATTCTTGTTTCTTGGTAAACATATCAATAACCTTGACTTTTCCTCCGCAATAGTATCCTTTGTATTTTGGGTTCCGAATAATGTTTTTTATAACATCCCGGTTGATTTTACCGCCTTTTAAATTTCTGTATCCCATATTCCATAGCTTCTTTTCGATTCTTGGCGTAGATATTCCAGAAGCATAGTCTTGAAAAATCATTCGAACCATATCTGCTTCTTCTGGGATTAGTTCAAGCTTTCCTTGATTATTTGAGTATCCATACATTCTGTGTCCAAGCACGACACCGTTTTTAATTGATTGTGCGTGTCCGAATTTTACTCTTGAAGAAAGTTTTCGGATTTCGTCCTGTGCTACCCCGGCCATAATAGTAAGTCGGAACTCACTATCATCATCAATGGTATTAATTCCATCGTTTTGGAACCAAACGCATACGCCATAAGACAACAATTCTCTGGTATATTGGATGCTATCAAGAGTGTTTCTCGCAAATCTCGAAATTTCTTTTGTGATAATCATATCAATTTTTCCAAGCTTTGCATCTCTGAGCATTCTTTGAAATTCTTCTCTCTTATCTGCGTGCATTCCAGAAATACCATCATCAATGTAAGAACCGGCAAACTTCCATCTGTTGTTAGAATGTATCAGTTCTTCAAAATGTTCTTCCTGGTGCTTAATGGATGCTTGCTGTTCAAGTTTTTCCGTTGAAACTCTGGCATAATAAGCAACATTTAGTTCAATGTCGTAAATAGAGCAACTTCTTAATTTTTCTCTGACATAATAAATATTCATAGTGCATTTCTCCCTCAATAAACAGGGAGTGGAATCATATAAAGTATAACACCTCACATAACTCCACTCAATACATTTTGTTACTTCCTGGTGCTGATTTCAGCTTTAATTTTATCTCTTGTTTTCTCATTTATCAGACCAAGTGAGAACATTCTTTCGTTTATGGCATACAATATAGCTTTTTCCATTAATTGTCCCTCCAAGTAATTATCAAATTTTTTACGTTGTTTTCCTTTATCTTTTGTATGCCCTATAATTTTACAGTTATTCTATTTTGAACAATTTTGCGATATTTTAAATGCACAATTGTCACGTTTCACAACAAATCAAAGATATTGACCTGTCCGTCAATCTGAGATTCTTCCAGATTGCAAAATTTACAAGCTATATAATCTGGGTTCCAGTCAATTTCTAATTCATATTGCAAGCACTGCGGATGTTTGCCGCCATGGAAGAATCTGCATTCTGAACAGATATGCTGATAAGCTGTACCGCCAGACCGCTTATACATTTCGCTTATCTTCCTCATAGAATCACTCGCTTTACTCTTGATTTTCCTCTCGCTTTCTTCTTGAAAATACCATTTTTAACACAATCCCTTGGATCACATCCTCTGCTATGCTCTTCAATCAAGATATAATCACAGGTTGCGCTTATGCTCCATGCGTTTTCAGTCTTGCTGTAATAGTCACATTTAGAACATTGTCTACGCTTTAAATCTGCTATTTCAGCCCTTTTTAATTCTTCCCATGGTTTTCGATCTGGCAATTCTCCGCACCTCCCAATTTGGCAGAATCCATAATTTTCAAAAGGTCTGGGCTTAGCTTTCTTCGTTCCTGTTCTCTTTGTACCTCCGCTCGATATGTTCGTTGGAAATTTGACTGTACCACGCTCCACCATTTTCCGTCCACGTTCTCTGCTCTCGCCCATTCCTCTAACTGTCCGGGGCTTGATACAGCTTTTTGTACTAATTCTGGCAGCTTGGAAAATTCTTCTTTTGCGTAATATGCAGAAGCCCAGATTGCCCTTGAAACCAAATTCCAGGCTTCTGTTTCGTTCAGTTCGTCAGACTGTGGGGTAAGACTCCCGGCGCATTGCCGTAACGCCGCTATTGTTGGTTCTTTCCACTCTGTCTGCATATATTTCTTCAAACCAAAACTCAACATTTTATAGTCAAGGTCTTTCAGTAATCCGTACCAAGTATCAAAAGCATATTGATCTGGCAGAAATGATGGTGAAGTATATACCGCTTTCATTGCCTTTACTAGTACCGCCCATTCTTCCCTTGTCATACCCAATTATCCACCTCACTTACCCTGTTTTGGATTTTCTCCATGTAGCTACATGGTCTATTCGTAGGCTTGTCCATGTATTGTCCTTCAAATACTTTTGCAAAATTTCCAGGCTTTAAGAACCAGTCAAACGTAACCATCCAGCCATTTTTATTTTGCCCTTGTAGGAATGTGCTGTGTCGAATATTTTCAATCGCTTCCAGAATATCTTCAACACAGTTCTGACGGATTCTGGCTTTTACTGCCTGTTTTCGTTTTGGTGTCATTCTTTTTACAGGGGTGATACCAAATTCTTCCAGAGTATTCCATTCATCAATGATTCGTTGGACGTCAGTCTGACGAATAGTATCTTTAGATACTATTAAATCATTTATATCTTTTTCTTTATCTTTATCTAATTCTGTATATAAATCTAATTCTAAATCTTTATCTTTATTCTCATTCTGTTCCGTTACAGTAACATTACTGTAACGTTTCTGTAACGTTACATCATCTTTATTGCAAAGCAATGCGGCCTTATTTTTTTGACGTTCCCGATATTCTGCAACTCTTTTTCTGTTTTTATCCCGTATTTTCTCCAATTCGTCTGCACTTTGATGTTCTTCCCAGCCAGGAATAGAAAGTAATTCAGAATCTCTGGTAATCATCCCGAACTTTTCCAGAACTGTCAGTGCTAATTGAATAATGCTTTCCTCAAAATCCAATTCATCTGCAAGCATTTTTGTTGTGTATGGAATATTTTCAGTGAGAAAAATAATTCCGTTTGAATTGCATCTACCGGCCATTGTCAAAAGCATTACCCAAATAAGAACAATATTGTTTCCTTCTGGCATTTTCCTTATTTGCTTAATTTTTCGGTTGCTAAACATTTCGATCTCAATTTTAATCCAGCTTACTTTAGCCATTAATGTAATTGCCTCCTCCATGTGCTATTTTATGGCATCTTTTGCATAAACAAACTCCGTTTTTTACATCATAAACAAGATTTTTATCGTCATAGCAATCTCTAAACCTTACTTTATGATGTGCAATATTGGAGTTTGGTTTTCCACACATTCGACAAATATAATTGTCTCTTTTAAGCACCTCTTTTCTCCATTTTTTATATTCTTTAGTGTGCCTTTGTTTATCTCTTTCTCCATATCCTGTTGTTTCTTTGAACAATGGTAATTTATATACATTTTCAGATTTTTTCTCCAAATATCCGTTACTTATTAATTCAGATACAGCTTCTTCTTTTGCATCTATTATTCTAATTGTGCGTTTCCAACTCCTTAAATATCCATCATCATCTGAACGCATACATAGTTGGAAATATGCACATTGTGCCTCGATTGACATATTTAAAAATTGATCACTATCAACAATTTTCATGGTGAACATTCTTTTATTTGCCAATTCTGAAATTCCTTTCTCCAATTCCTGGATTTTTCAAAAGTGTTTATTTTAATTCAACTTCAATTCCATTGATTTTCAGCTCTCCATTTACCGGAATTACAAGAGATGGAACGCCGTTTATTTCTTTCAGTTCAATCAGAGAAATTTTATCTGGCTGTATGCAGATTGTTGCATCTGGCGTTACAACTTTTGCAGTTTTTGAATTATGGATATTATCAAGAGCAACAGGCTTATTGCTGAAATACATTTCCCAGTTTTCTTTGAAATCTGATAACTTTTCGTCTGGAACTCCGCAGTATCCAAAAATCTGTTCCATTTCATCACATGACACGGTTATCATCTCCGGGCTATCTTTCTTCTGTTCTCTTACTTCTTGTAACGATTCAACCAAGCTCTCTGTGAAATTGAATGTTGTGCATCCCTCAAAATTATCCATGATAAAATCTGAAAAGACATTGTTCTCATTCCCGGGTATACGTGGAATTGGTGTGCCAAGAACATTTTCGATGAAGTCTGGATGAATATTCTTTATGTTTTTGTTGAAATACAAGGTTCCGTGAATATCAGTACTTCTGTCATTGAATACAGGGAATAAAAATCCTGTTTCTGGTCTTGAGACTACCCAATCACGAATACGATCTTTGATATTATTTTCAGCCACATCATAGCTAAGCCCAGCCTTTGAAAGATTTACCGGGCAAATGCTGCACAGAATGTGTTCATAGATTTCTTCTGAAGCATCGTGCATTTCAGTTCCATCAGAAGCTTTTCCGGGAATGTCATATACCGCATGTATGAGAATTATGTAGTAATTTTCTGGATAATCATAATTTTCAATCACTTTGTCATAGAACTCATCCAAAATATCATCATCTTTAAGCTTACTTGCTCTAATCCGCATAAGAAATTCCTGTGTTCCGCCCTCTTTTTCCTGCGCTAATGGGAATTCAAGGTTCATAAGGTTCTTTCCAAGTCTGCCAGACATAGTTTTCTTGAAAATGTCAAAATACTTAAACATTTCTTCCTCTGGAAGAGACAGGAATGCTTCTTTAATTTTGGTTTTCTTATTCTTTTCCGCATCCACATAACAACCACAAATACGTGTGATTGCACAATTGGCTGGCGTAAACTGCTTCTTGATCTCTGCGATTTCTTTCTTATTCATGATTAATCCTCCCTATTTCTCTTTTCTGTTTTTAACTCTTTCATAATAAAAAATAACATCATTAGTAACGATTCTAACAATTCCGAATCGTTCTCCGACTTGAAAAGGAATGCTATCCCTCATAAGTCTTTTGGGAATCTCAGAAAGAAATTTTCTAAATTCTTCTGTTTCAAAAGTTGATTTGTAATGATTGCAAGAACGACACGCTGGAAGCATATTCGATATATCATCCTCTCCGCCACGATACAGAGGCTTTACGTGGTCTACTTGCATATCTTTGTATTCCAGCGTACAACCGCAATAAGCGCAATGTCCTTCGCATTTTTCATATACTTTCATGCGTTCTTCTTTGTATAATTTTCGTCTTTTTGGAATTTCCATATTCGAACCTCCAAATGTGGCTATAATAATTTATGTTTACTAATTCTTTCCGCTTCTCTCGCCTGTTTCTTCTCAATCCACTTATTGATTTTCTCATCTGAAATCATGTACATTTGCTTTAACATTTCGATACAGATCAGCACATCTGCAATTTCTTCTATCATGTTATCACGGTCGATTTTTCCACGCTTTGCCTTACTGATTGCCTGGATAAGCTCAGCGCATTCTTCCATGCAGACGGTGCTTTGATTGTTTTTACCGTAGTGCAAAATACTTTCTGCGATAATGCCTTTGTCAATCTTTATCCCTGTGATTAAACCAGCAAGAGCCTTTGCACCAGAATCACACGCCCATGCTTGTTTGAGATAATTTTTCTGCCATTCATTTTCGATTTCTGAATCTCTCAAGAAACATAAATGCTGGTCTCTCATATCTGATAAGATGTCTTTTGCTTCTTCTGGTTTCATATTAATCCTCCAAATTAAATTCCTTCTTAATGGAATCGTAATCAATGGATACTTGTTTTTCTTTTTTACATTTCTTGCATTCCAAAATAGCTTTCTCGGTATCCAACTGATACCAAACTAATTTGTATTTATGTGGTTTGCAAAGGCATTTGATTTTGCATCCATTCTTTCGCCATCTGTTGAATTTGTCGATTATTGCGCAGAATAATCCATAAATAATAACACCAGCTGTGCACGTTCCCAACGCCATAAGAATTTCTTTTATTGCTTCAATCATTCTTCATCTCCTCCAACTTCTTCTCAGCTTCTTCACGGGTGAGGAATACAGATTTCCCAAGCTTACTTTTCGAAAATCCATCAAGATTAGGATAAATTCCGCTGCTTAACATCCAACTAAAATAAGCTCCGTGCATATCAACTGAAACCATCGTGATTCTCAATTCTGAAACAAAATTTCTTGTTGGAACATACACTGTATCTCCAACCTTACACGGCAATCTCACAAGCAAGCCCTGTTCTTCTAAGTCTTCATAGGTAGCAAGCTTTTCAAGAGCTTTTTCTAATTCACATTTGCTACAATTACATTCAATATCGTCACAAATATCTTTGCAAAGTTTACTCCCACATTCCATGATTAAAACTATGTTCGCAATAGAATCTTTGTATCTTTCTGTTAATCTCTCCATCTACTTCACCTCTTCCATCTGACTTTCTACGGTATCTGCAAGTAATTTCAGTGATTCAATGAAAGTATCTGTCAATGCGGTTCTATCTGGATATTTAGTAAACGCTCTAACAAGGGTTATTGCATCTTCGAGTTTATTTCTATCTACGATTATGTCTGATGCTTCTACTAATTCATACCCCGGCGCAAGATTGGCATTTCTTGTCAGTTCTTTATTTTCTTTGTAAAATTTTAATATATCCGGTATCTGTTGATTTTCAAACGGATATGCTTCTTTGCCGCAATACCATCTGTATCCCTGTTTTCTTGCTTCTTTCAGAATACTTGCATATTCTTCCTGTGTTCTAACTAATACGCATTTATTTGATAAATTAATCATCAAAATTTCCTCCTGTGATCTCATCAATGCAATCGTTCCAACCTATCTTGTAACTAGGCATCTTCCCATTGCTTTGGAAATACTCTCTGTTGTACACTCCTGTTAACTTCATTTTATCCGGCAATGGCTTCAATGGGCACCAAACAGGTCTTGATTCACTCTTACAATCATAATGTTCTTCTGTCATCAGAATTACATCATAATCTAAACAGTCAGCTATTTCACAATAGCCTACATATTCAAGTTCGCCACAGTATGCAGTTCCGAACGGGCAATCATAGCAATTCTCTGGTGTATCAATCACTAATACTGATTTACTCATCTGATTCCTCCTACAATAATTCTGGATTGTCGAAAATATTCCCAATAACGACTGATTCTTTCGCCCAATAACCTAATTCCTCACGATAATAATAGTTATCCATTGATTCCAAATAGAATCCTTGGTGCGTTCTTTCGCTTTTTAATGCTTCATGGTAAAGACCAAATTTCACTGCGGAATAAACATTTTCAGTAACCAGGACAATATCATTCTCCCAGATTTTCTTCCCGTTCTTGTCGCAAAGTCCTGTGAATTGGCACAAAGTCTTCTCGTCCACTATTAAAATATCATCAATTTCCATATATCCGTATTGGCTGCAATAATGTGGATTTTCTTCAAAGCTGATAAATAAACCTAAATGTGTTTTAATTGGAATTCCCTCAATCCATTCTCCTGTTTGAATGCTTTTTGCCTTGAAAAGAATTTCTCTCATTCAACTCCACCGCCTTTCACAATTTCTATCGCCCTGCTCAGTCCAGCATTATATCCTTGATGTACGTCAGATAAGATACATTCTGATTCAATGAATTTATCTCTTTTCAATTCACTAATAACCTTATCTAAGTCAAAAACTGTCGGCTGCTCGTCCACAATATGTATATATCTGTCTATAATCTTCTGTATTGGTTCTCCTAAAATATTTTGAAGCAGTATGTCTTTTTTTTAGTTTATCTGCATCTATTAAGCGCATTTCTCAGTCCTCCTTAAATGGTTCTGGAAGCGGTCGCCATGCCGTAATCTCAATCCAATCATAATTGCTATCAAGATAGTATCCTTCACAATCAATAAAACTTGTATCTTGCCATGTTGTTTCTCCATTAGTAACCAATATTTCTTGTCCATCATCCGGCATTTTGCAGTCAAGCATATACTGTATGTCTTTTGATATGCATTCTTCTGCGCGTTCTTTTTCCGATATCGGATGATATCTTACTGGAATCCAACCATTTTCTTTCTCGTCCTGTTCCAGATCACTCAGAAGAGTATTCACAATATCCAGCGCACTCCCTGGAAGTCCATGCTTATACTGGGTTCTCTTTTCTATCTCAGCTTTGTACTGCTCTAATCTGTTTCGTACTCTGCTCATACTTCCACCTCCTCATAAGTTTCCTTGAATATATCTGGTTTACATGGATAAAATTCTCCATGAACGCCTTTGATGATGTAATCTCCAATGCTTGCTAGATGATCGCCTTCAAGCGTCTTAATAACCAATCCGCCCGGAACCTTCCAATGGTCGATATAGAAATTCTTACCTTCTGATGACATATACTGGTCTTTACACTGATAGTTGGTAAGGAAATCAAACATTTCTCTATGATTTTTACCAGTCCACTGTACAGCGTCAATTACAACTGGCTTCTTCCTGTATTTCATACTTCCACACTCCCATCTTCTGGCATGTAAAATACGGATTCTTTTCCGTCCCAAGCATCATCGTTTTTTACCGACATGAATTTACAATAGGCTTCCTGTATCATATCAAGCACTTTCTGAATCTGGTCGTAAATATGGTGATCGTCAATCCCAAAATGTGAACATAATACCGCATTCCGAACTCCTTCTGCATAACAATCTGCCATGAAATCAGCACTGTACACATCATCTTTATTGTCGAGCTGTCCGTATTCTCTCCACTGAGAAGTAATGTAGTCTTCGACTTTTTGATCTACCACATCATAACTGTCTTTATTTCCATTGATATGTCTCACACAGCAATCAATGAATCCTAATCTGTCGCAATCTCTATAATCTTCCGATGTTTCCTGTGTGTATTCTCCAAATACACGATTGATTTCTGCGTCAAAATTTTCGGGGAGATGGAAGATATCCACCTCGAGTCCTCTTGGAAGTTTTATTGTGTAACTTCTCATTTTGCATCCTCCTTATCTTTCTCGCAGAATCCTCTATGTTCATGCACTGAATACTCAATTGCACCACTGTATTTCATGTACGTGAGCTTTTCTCCTGTCAATTCACATTTGTGCTTTCTTGTATTTAGATATTTACAATTTCCGTTGCAATAACCCATTTTTTATCACCCCTTATTCAATAAAACTTGTTCCGCACTGGCAATGATAACTAATGTGTCCGTTATATTTGCTCACGTTCGCAACTACCTTTCTACCGCATGAAAAACAAGTTACCTCTTTCGTCAGTGGCTTTTCGTATTCTTCTATTTCTTTATCTTGAGTAAATCTCTGACCGCACCAATGGCACTGCTTAGTACTGTACGGCATTTCTCCGCAAATATGGCATTCTGGAATCATTCCATAGCCATCATTTACGATTGGAAGCTTGATCGGCTCTCGCTTTGAATAGATGCTCCAGAGTTCTTTTCTGCGGTTCTCTTCATCCTGTGCTGTTAATGCTTTATATTTTTCTTCCTCTTCTCTATCCCAGTAAATAACACAGGCTTTATCTTCTGGCGAAATGTCTTTGTTGTACGGTTGTGTTGTGCAATGATAGCCTGTTTCGCCTTTTCTTTTTCTCGGCTGGCATCTCACACAGCCACCGCATTTTTTATCCAATAATTCTTCTGGATAAATGCTTGTGCTGGAACGTCTTTCTCTTTCTGGTATTCCGTCACTAAATTTAATTTCGCTCATTTTCCATCCTCACTTTCCCCATGTAAGCAACTGGCACGTTGTGCAGTCCTCCATGATTTCTGTGTTTATGTTTACACTCCAAATCTTCTAACCAATTCTTTATTCAAATCCGGAATTCGTACATCTGTTTCAGATTCCAACTCTTCAACCATGCTCATAAAGCTCCGTTCTCCTTTGTTAGCCATACCAACAAATTCATTCGCACAATTAATTACGTCCAAAAGTCTTTTGGTAGAAAAGCCATACAATTTCCGCAATGCCAACATGGTTGTTACTGTGTTAATCGTATTCGCCCAATCGTCACCAGTGTTGAAACCATCGTTATAAGCTACGTTTTGCATGATTTCTAACTCTTTTCTTGATTTCTGCATTGCTCTTCCGAATGCCTGTGACATTTGGTTATCGCATTCCAACACCCTATTTTTCTTTGGTGCCTTCATCTTTAATTTGCTTCCCATGCTTTTTCCTTTCGTATCTGTATTCCGTCAAACGGTATGCTCTTGATATTCCCGGATGTTCTGTGGCAATCAGAGAATCCATCTCCAATTGCCGCATATGTCTCTGTACAGTACACTTTGTAAGGTCTGTTCCATCCATGATCTCTTCATAAGAAGGCATATATCCGTGTTCCTCAAAATACTTCACCAGAAATCTGTAAATATCATTTCTGGCAGATTGTCCCTCATTATATTTCCTCTGACGGTAATTTATACGCAAAACGGCTCTTCTGCCGCAGCTTTGTTTCTCTCAGCACGCATATTCTTTGCTCTTTCGGAAGTTTTCTGTAAGGTTTCTTCCGAATATTGCCTTGGCGGATTTACTTTTGCATAACTTTTAGGAATATGTGCAAAAATAGATCCATCCTTATTTCTCGCAAGAATCTGCACTTCGTTCGGAAATCTCTTTGCAAGCTCTTCGATTCTGCTTTTAAGTCTACTGTGCGCATATGCAGTTACTTCCGCGTAATCATCGCGGCGTCTCCATGCAATAGCACATTCGTTTGTGTTTTCTGACATTTAATCACGCTCCTTATATAAAATCTCCTATACTCATTTGACTATCGTTTTCAAAAACAAGCATTTCGTTTTTTGCTCTGTTATAAAAATTTCTATCAATTTCAAATCCATATGCACTTCTGCCAAGTTCCGCAGCTGCTCTCAATGTGCTACCACTTCCACAACAAGGATCAATTACCACATCCCCAGGATCGGTAAATATTTCAATTAATCTTTTCAGAACTGCTACTGGTTTCTGCGCTGGATGAATTTTAGGAATATCCTTTGCATCTTTTTCCCACTGGAACCAGTTAAAAACCATCTTTCCAGTTCCACGAATGGTCTTTCCGTTTTCATCTGTCTGCGCTCCATTTCTGAATTTTGGAAGTTTATACCTGTAGAATACAAGCGCATATTCTGTAGCGCCTACCACACGCATATTAGCTTTCAATACCTGTGGGCTATAGTTTTTAATAAACACAAGCGGTATATAGTGGACAAAACCATGTTTCGCCGCCGCATTGATCAGAGTTTGAATTTGCTCAAACGAACAGAACACGATCATGCATGGTGCGTCTGAACTTCTTCCTCTTGCCCCTGCCTTTTTTGGCTCTTTTTTCAACATTTTTGAGCAAAAATGAAAATACTCATATAGGTTGAAGTTAAAGTCAGAATTAAAAGCTGCTTTCCCGGCTAATTTGCTTTCACCGTTTTTATTATCGCCATTCGTATACCACATAGGGTTACTTCCATAAAAGTTATTCCCAACATTGTAAGGAACATCCGCAATTACAAGTTGCGCTCTTGGAATTGCATATTTCTTGTAATTCTGCATAGAATCACGATATATTTCACATTTTAATTTCATTCACTTTCCACCTCTTCTAACCGTTCACGCCCAATATGAAAATATTTTTCCTCTTTCTCAAAACCTAAGAATCTTCTTCCTGTAGTTCTGCAGGCAACTCCTGTGCTACAGGAACCGGCACAATTATCCAAGACTAAATCACCTGGATTTGTGTATGTTTTGATTAACAATTCCATAAGTGATAACGGTTTTTGCGTTGGATGTAGCGCGCATTTTTGACTGTCTTTTGCAAAAGTCCACACAGATGTTGGGAAACGCTCTATACTGTCATAAGAAGTTAATCTGTATTTCCCATAGTTTGTTGTTTCTTTGCATTTAACCTTATGTTCTACTTTACTTACTTTCCTTTTATTTCCAATTGTTTTCTGTGGATTATAAGTAGGAAGTTTTTTATAAAAAACACAAATATCTTCATGTGATCGAAGTGGCATTTTGTTAGCGTTCAAAAATCCTGTAGGTTGTGTTTTCTGCCATATCAAGTTATATCGCCACATATCACGATTACTTTGCATTAAATCTGCAGTAAACATTCCGTTTGCAAATAATATAATGGCACCATGCTCTTTAATAATTCTTTTATACTGTTTCCATAATGGCTCAAACGGAATAACCGAATCCCATTTATTTCTTGCTGTTTGTCCATACGGAAGGTCGGTTAAAATCATGTCTATTGATTCGTCATCAATCAATTTAAAGCCATCGAAACAATCCATACAGTAAAATCCGTCATTTATCATCTTCAAAAGAAGCCCGGTGCACCCTTACGTCAGCTGAAGGCAAGCTCCTTTCATTTTTTATTTTTTATCTTTGGAATTTAGCCAGTAGAATTACTGGTGTGTTAGAATCAGTGATAATTTTCTTCATTAAGTAAGTCGTTGAATTTTTCCAACGCCTTAATAGATACTTTGTTATTTGCTTTTTCTGGCCTGATTGATACTTTTAAGTGAGTATCAATGATGTGTTTTAATTCTCTTGCAAGGGTTATTTTTCCCTGTTGGATTCCCTGTCTGTATGTCTTGGGTGGTTTATATTGCCCTGTTACTTGCTTTCCTGTTGATTGTCCGCCGGCTGTAATATTGTACATCTGGAATCCTTTATCTGCAAAAGCCTTGATTGTTTCAATTTCTTTCTGGTCAAGTTCATCCTTTCTACATGTTCTATATGAAAGCTTCCAACCAGTAGGATTACTTTCGCTGTAAAACTTATGTTTTTGAAGGCTTAATGCTATGTGATCGTATTCTCCTAAATGGCTCGCGCATCTCTCACGAAGTCTGAGCGCCTGCCCCACGTAACTGCGCCTAATTCCAGCTTCATCCACCCTGTAAAAAGCATATATGCCACTAGAATTTGGAATGCCTGGACATATCTTCTTTATTCGCTCTTCTCGTTCTTGTTTTATTGCGAATATTTGTGCATAATTCAAATTTAGATCACCCTCTTTCAACCTGTTGCATAACTATGACCAGCTTCTGAATAATCCCAGTCATATTTTGCCTTTATTCGGTACATATTCTTTAATTTGGGAATATATTGAATTCGTTTTGGGCTATAATACTTAAATTCATCTTGTTCTATGAATTTATGTATTGCTTTCCCCTTGTGTTCTTTCAAATGTAAACTGGCATAAGTCATAAACTCTTTCATATAAAGCATTCCATTGTCAAGTTCACAATAAAAAGCAATCATTTCTCGCTCGTCACAGACCCTTATATAGGAAAATGCTACTGTGTTTAAAACACTCATGTCCGTTGATAAAACAACATCATGTGATCTTAAATATTCTTTTGCTGTATTTTCCGCCTTTTCTTTATCAAAGAATATTGTTTTGCCAATATCGCTGTTCCACACAGTGTCATGGTAGTTTGCGTTGTTGAATTCTGTCAAAAAATACCCTCTGTTGTCTTTACCTTCTCCACAAATAAAAGAATGGTGTTCAACAGTAAATTCCTTTACATCTCCCTTTACCACCTTGTATATGTGGTTACCCTCTTTTAATAAAATTGGTGGCTCGTTCTTTTCCTGTGGAGCTATGGTATTGAAAAAACTCCATAAATCAATTTGTCCTATTATATCTGGCATATAAGCTCCTAACTAAACGGAAATTCATCTTCCATACCGCCTAAATCCGGCACATCCATGAAACTAGGTTCCGGCGGCGGTACTGGTCGTGTGTCTGTTTCCTGTGCCTGTGGTGACTGGCTCTTTCTTTCTGCAAATTCATGTTCTGCAACAAGGCAATCATTTGAGTAGACTTTTTCACCATTTTTGTTCGTATAGTTTCCAGTCTGCCATTCTCCGCGCACATTTACTTTCGTGCCTTTTTTAAGATATTTCTCTGCGAATTCTGCATTTTTGCCAAGGCACACACAAGTGATAAAGTCAGATTTTCTTTCCGTGTTCTTTTTCACTCTTCTTTCGACAGCCAAAATATATCTTGCAATTTTGGTGTCATTCGTTCCCATTCTGATATCTAGATCAGCAGTTAACCTTCCAGAAAGAATAACAATATTCACAATTTCTCACCTCTCAATCTGAATGTCGCATCCGATAAGTGCGTGTTTGATTTTCTTTGCATCCCCTGTTAAAACTTCTTCTTTCCCGATAACAAAGGAAATATCATCTTCTGTTACGTTAAAACCCTTTGTCTTGATATGCTCCATGATGATTTCTTTAATTTCCTCTGCACCGATTCCAATTGTAATTTCCAATGGTGTTACCTCCCTGGTTTGTAGACTGGCGGCATTGGTTGCCATGCAATGACTGGATAATGTGCAAATCCATATGTTTCTACGCTTCCCCATTTACCGTCTCCTAAATATGTAAGGCTTGTCGGAAGAACAGCGCCCTTAATTGTAACTGCATATTCTTTCCAGTCTCCCTGGTTTTCTTCCTTGTTTGGTTCTGGCGGTAACTTCACATCTGTTGGAATCCACATATCCGCAGAGCTGTAGGAACAAATCAGTTCTTCAACTTTCTTGATTGCATCATTCCAACCTTTATCGTACTTGCATTCCTGTTCGGAAGGTTCTGGCTTTTTCAGTTTGTCAAGTGTTTTTAAGAAGATTTTCATGCGTTAATCCTCCTTAACTTTCTCAATGGTTTCTTTTATTGCTTCTTTCACAGCCTTAGTTTTAATCATCTTATCTGCCAAGGCTTTTGCCGCTTCCTGTACGATCAAGCTTTCATTCTTTTCTAGTATCTCAGAAATATGAGAATGAATCATCCTACACAATGGCTCATTGGTTTCTCTGCTACCGTATATCTCTTTTTTATAAATAACTCCTTTGATTTCTTTGGTGATTTTCTCAACTACCCTGTCCTCAACATTTTCACGGATTTCCTTGGCAATTTCTTCCTCATTAATGCCAATCGTTACTGGTACGCTGAATACGCTCATTTTCAGTCCCCCTCTCCCATAGCTACTACATCACATCCAATGAATACCAGTTCTTCATGTTCACTCATTCCGTATCCAACAGATTTTCTTCCAACTTTAAAGCGAACATTTTTCGGGTCAACCGTAACTCCCTCATTTTTCTCCATGTAGTCAGAAACAATCATTGTCAGAAATTCTTCGTTTAAGAAAAATTCTTTCTTGACTATCGTATGTATTTTTGGCATGTATTCAAGCCATGTCTCTACGCCTTTGTATTCTTTTCCTTCTGTGTTAGTCCATTCGCCATTTCCAGTATATGCAAGCATGATGATTTTTTCAGAGTTTTCCAACCTCACATAATACATGCATGCAGTATCATCGGTAGGTTCTTCTGGAAGTACATCTTTTACTGAACGCCATGCACTAGGTGACGGAATTGTTTTTCCTGTTTTATGATCTACATGCTCCTGCCCTTTAATTACATAGTTTTTAAATTCTCTTGGCATTAATTTTCTCCTTTCAAAACGGACATAAGTCCAAATTAACTTCTAACCCGGGTGTTGCAATCTGAACCAGTGCATCATCCCAAACCACCGCTTCTTTTATCTCTTTTAAAATCTGTTCCGGGTCAGCTGCTTCATTACTCAAATGCCCCAATGTTACCGTTCGTAAAGCCGCTGTATGGTTCGTATTTACTAAGCTTTTGCAAGTATCTAAGGAACAATGTCCTTTAAGCCTGTGAGCGTAATTTTCAGCTGTTTTGTCAACCAATTCATTGCAATAGTTACACTCAATAACAAAGTGGTTCAGTCGCATTGCCTTGAAGTTGTACTTGCAATATTCAAAGTCTGTCATGTACAGTAGCTTTCCCATCTCTTCATGCTCTACAACATACCCATAATTAAAGCACGGAATAAGTTGCCCTGTGTCCTTGTCCCTTGTAGTATGTGGCAAATAGAACGGTATTACTGTAAAAGAGCCAACCCGAAATGGTCTTTTCTCTGGAACCCCTTTCATAAGCTCGCCAGTGATGATTTGCAGATGTTCCACGGTTTCATCATTGGTGTAAATCTGAATACCTAAATTCATCAGATTTTTAAATGATTCACGGTGATCACCGTGTTCATGCGTCAGAAGTACGCCAGAAACATCACTTGTTCTGTAATCAATAGCTTTCAAAATGTCTTTGTATCTGCATCCACAGTCTAGGAGAAGCATTTCTCCGCTGTTCGATTTCAGAACATAGCAGTTTCCATGAGTACTCCCTGTGTTTACTACTCGCATGAACATTTTTTATCACCTCGCTTTTACTCCAAATTATTTCTTAAAATTTCTTTCGTACCTAATAACATTTGGTACATTTCATCACTGCTATAAGGTACCTCTTTCCAATTGTATGCTTTTCGTATCGTTGGCCAATTGGCTAAACTTATGCAGTCCCTAATTATGGTTAATTCTTTTAATGTGATTTCAACTGCAATAGAAGCGTCAAGATTTATTCCTTTCCCACCTACTTCTTTCATACCTCATCATCCTTTGGGAATTGAAATGTGGTAATATTCTTTAAATTAATGCTTATGTTGTATGCTTCGTGTAACTGGTTCATAACCTGTTCTACTTTCTACCTTGAAGAGTATGTTGCTAAAGTCCACGCTCCAAGCCCTACTACTTTTGCAATAATTCTATTATCATCTGTCTTTACCACGGTGCATTCATCATATGGGATATCAAGCAATCCATTCTGACTTGCTAATCTCATTCCTACTCACCTCCAAAAAATGTTTCTCTCATATCAACAGGATTATATTTTTTGTGCATTAAAGCTTTGTTCTTTCTGGCTCCCTGTGGGTCATTGCAGACAAAACTTCTGCAAATCTCTGGACGTACTGGATATATTGCGCATTTTTCTTTTGCCTTATCATCCATCAGAAACGGACAGGTTAAGTCCATCAAAGAAGCAGTGAAATTATGTCTGCATTCCTTAATATGGTGTTTACGAATGTACCACTTAATCTGTTTGATTTCCTTGGATGATATAGGTAAAAGCCTTGAACAGCATGAACCGCATTCAGAACATTTTCCATCTACCGTGAAATCATAAAGCCCGCTGTTCATATTGCTTACAACTTCTTTAATTGTTCCAATTACACTACTGCTCATATCAGTTTTCCTCATTCACAACAATACCGCCGTGGATAATAACTCTCTTTCCGTCCGAATCATCAAAGTAAACTTCATTCTCGGATTCGGAAACATCAAACTTCCCAGACCAGGACTTGATTTTACCGCCGTTGTAATCGTAAACAGTTACAGTGCGGTTTAAACCACCGTTCCAATTACTTGAAAAAGATTTTACTTCTCTGTCAAAGCTTGCGGTACAGCCCGTGATTGATACACAAGCTGTTACTGCTGCCGCAATAATCAATTTCTTTTTCATCTTACATTTCCTCCTGGTTCATAAATGATGGAATCTCTGTTTCTGCTGCCTGTATTGGCTCTTTCTCTGCTGTTTTTATGGTTTCGGCTACGGTTGGCTGCTTCGGCTTTTCTTCGATTACTTCTGGCTGTGGAATGAATTCTTCTGTGTTTGCATTCTCACCAATTTCATAAGCAACGTCCTGTTCAATAATATCCTGTTTTGAAATGTTCTCTGTGTTTTCGTCAGCTTCCTGCACAAAAACATCACCGTGGCTGTTGATGATCTGCTTTAATGCACGATTGATGACTGTTTTCTTTGCCATCTGGTCAGTGAATTTCTGATGTGTTCCATTACCGCTTTCTCTATATCCATAGCCCTGTGACCAAGATTGTTTGATCTGCTTCATATTCATAACTTCCAGGTGTTTTGAGCCGTCTTCCATCTGAACTACCGCATATGCGCCAAGAATTTTATCGTTATCAATATTCATAAAGTCCTGTTCATGGGAATCCAGTACCTTATTTCCATCTTCAATGTGGTATTTGAATTCATCACCATCATAAATGACTTCCGCATGAATATCTTTCACACCATATCTTCTTGCGATTGTCATGTTGCCAAAATATGATCTCTGGAACTGGCACTGATTTCCGTAAGAAATAAAATAGCCCTGCTTTTTCTGCACTGAAAGACCAAGTGTTGCCATGTTCATAAGACTGTTTGCAATGCTGATCTGGCTACAAGATTCCAAAATAGGCTTTCCGTTTTTATCTTTTGTCTCTTTCAGAGTTAAATACGCCCCTGTCAGCGCGTTGCTAAGATTGTAGTCTTTTGGAAAAGAAAGACCATATTTAGTTTTTTCCTCCAGCTGCTTTGCCAATCCATCAATGAATGAATTGTTGATTACTAATGCGGCCTGCTGTTCTCCTACTGTTGCTACCTGTGTTTTACTTGCCATGATTATTCTCCTTTTCTTTTTTATATTTTCTCAGTGGCATATGAAACAGGATGAAATAATTTGTCCTATGTTGAATTGTAATTTCCTGTTCTTTCATTAATTGTTTTATTTTTCCCTGTTGTGCTTTCCGGGCATTCACCCGGATTCATATGCCACCGATTTTTTATTTACTCTACGTGGAATCTTCCATAACCGCTTGTTCTGCCAGACCCGATGCCACATCCAAATCCTGCAAGCTGAATAATATTAACGATCTGCTCAATGGAATAAATATTATCTACATATGCAAGTTCGATTTCTGCTGACCATCCGGTAAATCTGTTTAAATGTACAAGAACAGGTTTTCCTTTCTTTGGTGACATCAGTTTTTCGTCAATGTAATGCTCAGCAAACTTAATCGGTATTAAACCTCCTTTGGCGATAATATTTACTCCTGCTTTGAACTTTGTACTATATGTATCAACCCCATTTCTTACAACAGCATCGCAAAAACATTTCAATAACCCGAATGCTGTAATGCAAGGTGCATTGTTGGTGAGCGCATCAATAAGGCCTTTTTCTGAGAAATCTGTAGGTTTTCCATTGTACCAGTGAATTGATGTAATGATTTCTTCCCATACATTTGCTTTTTCAAGGTTCTTTGCCTTGTCTTTTCTCTGATCAATCAGTTCTCTTGCGGTCACGTCATTCATCTTATTGAGAACTAAGTCTCCGTCTCCAATGATTGTGATTGTTGCGTGCTTAACGTTGATTGCCTGTAGCTGAATTCTTTCTTCTTTTTTAGTTTCCATAATTCTTTTCCTCCGATTTTTTAATAGTTTTTATAGTTTCTGTTTGCGCAAACATTCAAGCAGATTAATCCACAATAGTTTAATATAAATATAATGTTGTGTTATGTATTTTCGTATGCTGTACTGTGCTATCCTGTAGTGTATTGCGAAAGTAATCCGCTTAAATCTTTGCGTAAATTTCAGATATGCTTAACTGACAATAGAAAATGTCTTATAGTGTCCTGTATTTTTCTGTAATATGCTATCCTATATTTTGCTTGCATTGTAGTTAGCTTTCCTATTCTTGGCAGATTCTACTGCCAGTTAAATACATCTGGTTGAGTTGAATGCTCAGTATGTAACATGAATGTGCTGTACTGTAATTTTCTATCTTGCTGTGTTCTTTGTTTTTATTTGGCATAGCATCTTCATGCTACATACTCAAAATTCAATTTGTTTGGATGAGCCGTTTTATAGGCAATATAAAAGTTAGGTGTAATTATCTATAATCTGATGTGTTGTGCTACGCTCTAATTTACTGCGTTATGTTTTGATATACTTTCCTAGCGGTTATACCGCCTACAAAACAGCCCATCCATTAAGTGCTGTGTTGTATTATTCTGTGCTATTATTTCCTGTTGTAAGATTTTTTGTCCTATAGTAAGTGTTCACAACACTCATCGCTCTGCATAAACAGTGAAAGTATTCTACAATGTCATATGCTATTCTTTTTTCTTTTTTACTGCGTTGTACTTTCGTGAAGTTTTGTTCTGCTTATGCAGACTGATAAATGCTGTGGTTTCCTACGTTCATAAACCTGTAAAAGTCTCTTGTGGTATGTTGTAGTGTAATATTTTGTACTGTTTTTTTCTAAAGTATTGTCCTGCTTTTACAGGCATATCAACGTAGGAATTTCGCCGCTACTGCACTCATAAACCTACAAGAATGAGGTTTTTGTTCTGTTTTGTTTTGCGGTGTGCTGTCTTGTCTTGTACTGTCCTATCCTTCCTACTCCTGTAGGCATATCAGTACAGTAACGGCGTTTATATTCAATTAATCAATTCCCAAACTTCTTCGTATTCAGAAATATTCTGGTATTTCTGCTTCACTGACAGAAGTTCGTTTCGGCAACGCTCTAAAAGTGCTTCGTATTCATCCGGCTGTTTTAAAATAAGCTGTGTTGGCTTATATCCGCTTTTGCCATCTGTCTTGTAAAACACTCGAATTGCTGTCGACTTTGGCTTGTTATCAATATCCTGTTCCACGATTTTCAGCTGACAAACAATCTGTCTGGCTTCAAAGATTCTGTATTTTTCAGCTGCTATGGAATCATCCCATGTGAAGCATTTATGCAATTCTGTGCTTTCGTCCCTTGCTTTCTCAAGAATCTGCTGTGGTGTAGCCGATTCCATCCGATCGCAAATTTCCATGATTTCAGATGCACATTTTGTAGCATCTGCCTTGAAAAAATGTTTTCCCCATGTTGCTGTTAGCATTTTCCCCTCCTGTTTCCGCATAGGTGCCTGTGTATAGCAACGAAAGATATTTTGTACTGTCTTGTTCTCTGATTTTCCATTCTTTATAATCATATATTTTGGTGTAGTAGCAACTTTCATTGCCATACAACGGCGCCTATGCTTTTTGACTTTTTATTTAAATTTTTCTCACTCTCAAATCATCGTCCGTCACTCTTAGTACAATCATCTGCTGTTCAACACTAGGAAGTCTGGTTGCGTTAATTGACTCTGAATTGTCAACAAAAATCGGCAAATTCAAACCGTTCAAAGCCTGTAACCCTCTAAGTAAATCAATGTCACACAAAATTTTGTCAGAATAATTCAAACCATCAAAGTAATTCACTCCATTGCAGACCATTTTGCAAGTTTCCACTGGGTTTCCCTCAATCGTGTAATCAAGGAAACTGAACTGGAAATGCTTAAAGTATGGATTGATTTTCTCTGCCAGTGCCTTATTTTTTTGAATTGAGAAGTTAAGAACGGTGTCAATGTTCTGTTCAATATCAGCTTGAACCTGTCCAAGGCTTTTCAGTTCCTCGTTCAGTTCGGCTACTCGCTTCTCTTTCTCTGTGACTGCTGCCTGTGCAATCTTAATATCTGCATCCACATTGGAAATCTGTTTCATAACATTGCTGATCTGTATTCTCAATTCCTGTTTCTTTCCAGGAACATCTTCAAATGATTTCAGTTTCTCTTCAAGTTCTGCAATTCTCGCTGTAACCGCAAGATATTCTTCGTCATTTGTCATATCTACAGATTCTGGAAGCTCCGTAAATTTGGACTGTTCTTCCTCAATCTGCTTAGTGAGTTCAGCAACTTCATCCTGTGCCGTACTGATTTCTGCCTGTAATTTCTTGATTTCCTCGTTGGTTTTCTTTAATTTTGCAGAAGAAGTATTACCAAGGTCACAGACGTATTTAAGCTTTTCCTGTTTCTCCGATTCAAAGAATTCTTTTACTTTCAACTGTGCTTCAATTCTGGCTTTCTTCTTTTCTTCAAAGGAAGCTTTCAATTCGGCAACCTGTTCTTCTGGCAGTTCCTGTCCACAGGTCGGGCAAATGGTATCAGAATCATTGAATGTCTCGGCTTCAATAGCTTTCAGTCCAGAATCATCCCATTCCATTTCCTTGATTCTCGGATAGTCCTGTCTGGCTCTATCCAAGTCAGCTTTTGCTTGTTGTGCTTCCCTAATATGGTTATCCAGTTCCATGCCAGTAATACGAATGTCAGATTCCTTTTCTGACTTTTTAATGCCAAGTTCATAAACTGTATCAGAAATGAATTTTTGTCTGGCTCTTAACCATTCATTCGCCTTACTAACAAGCCCATCCCTGGAAGATTTCAAACCACGGATTTCATATGAAAGGCTGTCATATCCTTTTGCTGAATCTTCAAGAATCTGTTCCTGTTCTTCCAGTTTGGAAAGTTCCGCATTAAGCTCCTGTTTTTTTGATTCCAAGGAAGATGTATCTTCTGTTTCAACACTTCGATTGGTTTCGTACTTGATTTCTGTGTCTTTTTCGCCAACCTTTTTCTTCTGTGCATTCAGTTCTTTTCGCAGTTTTTTCAGTGTATCTTCTACGGAATGTCCTTTTGTAATTTCTTCCACATGAGCGTACTGTGGATTGTCAGCCATAAACTGTGCTAGATCAAAACCAAACATTTTTCCCAGAACCTTCCTGGCTTCTGCTGTTGACTTCTGCAATGTGTCCAGAAATGGCTTTGGATTACTGCACATCAGAAGCGTTGAAGGCTCTGCTATTGACTGGATAAATTCGGTATAATCCTTTGATTTAGCCGGGAATCCGTCAATTTCATAAGAAGTTTCATTTCCATCGAATACCTCTTCGGACTGTCCTCTTGGCTTTCGCCACTTCTGCTTTGTGATTTTGCGGATCACTTTTTCTTTCCCATCAATCGCAAGTGTAAGCTCTCTTACAACATCAACCTTTGGCACTTCCACGCCATTTTCTTTTCTTCGGATAGAAGTCGGTTCTGTACCATTTGCCATCTTTCCTGTCAGAACATCCAAATATGCGTCCTGCAATGTTGATTTTCCCTCTCTGTTTCTGCCGGAAATCTCTGTTCTCGGAAACAAATCTACGGACTTACTCGGAAACTTCTTGTAATTCTCCAACGAAATCTTTTTTACTTCCACCTTCATGCTCGATTATCCTCCCTATTGACACCTCATATGCAGTTCTAAGCTCCACTTCATCACCAGATAATTTTTTCTGATAAACTCGGCTCTGGATTCTTCCGATTATTTTTACGAAATCACCGACCTTGAAATTAGCAGCTTCTCTGGCTTCATTCAGCCATGCTAAACACGGAATATAATCTGTTCTTCGCAAGTCATATTCGTTACAAGCAATCATTAAATCACAGATTTCTTTTCCACTTGGCGTTCTTCTGTAAACTGGCGGTTTGCAAAGATAGCCTTCCAGAATGAGTTTATTTTCATCGTCTGTGCTTCCGTCTCCACCCAATAATGTTTCTGCTTTAACTTCTAATATTAAATGTGATTTTCCATTTTCCTTTTTATTGTATGAAGTGTATTTTCCTTCAATATAAATGTGTTCTCCAATTTTCCAGTTTTCTGCCATTCTTTCTGGAATTACTATTGGAAGCAAATCTACGTTTCCACTGGTGCGTTTTACGCCAATATAGAATCTTACAAACTTTTCTCCGCACTTGAAAAATGTTCCTGGCTGAATGTCCATTATTGCACCATATATCTGAACTTTATTCTTGTTGTTCATCCTCCAATTTCTCCATTTCTTTTACGGAAATCTCATATACACTTTCCGTTTCTTCTCCATTAACATAAACATCACGGCTCATTAATCTGCCAGTTACTTTAATGTGATCATTTCTTTTAACTTCCACTGCCAGATCAGCACCTTTTCCCCATAAAGTACAGCGAATAAAGTCGGCTCTTTCTGAAAAATCTCTTGGAATTGCCACAAAAAGATTCAAAACTTTCCTGTGCGTTACTGGTGTAAGCTTTGCATAAGGTTCTCTTGTGCAACTTCTTGCGATAAACTCTACTTCGTTTATATCTCCCTCTGGAACCTGTTCTTCCAGGATTTCCACCTCGTCAGCTGCAATATAATTTGCATTGTGGTGCTTGTTTGGATTTTTAGAAGTGTCAATACTTCTGATTGCCCCTGTTACCACAACTTCTTTTCCGTTGTAGTCATTGTCACGTACAATGGAATCCTCTATAACGATTGGGAACATATCTACTGCACCACTTTTGCGAATGACTGTCAGCATGAATTTGCAATAGTATCTTCCGTAATGTTCATGGCTGAATACTATTTCCCCGGCTCTGCCGGATAATCTTACTTTATTTAATCTTTGCATTTACTTTTCCTCCGTTCCTAATATAATAGGAAGAAACACCATTGAGAATAAGACTGTTGATACGAAGAACACCCCGATAACATCAAATGATGTAACCATCCATGTGATTAAAAAAATCACTGTAAACATCCCTATTCCTACAAATATTTCTCCTATTGTCTTTACCACCTCTTTCATTTTGTCCTCACTTTCTTCTGGATGTGGTTACTGCAAGTGCAGTTGCCAGAATAGCGATAATTACATTTCTTGCCATCAGCTTTTCTTCCAGATCTGTAATAATTTCACTGGCAAGTGGCTGATTTTCGCCATTTTTTCGCATAAAAATACCCTCCTGTCCTAAATGTCCTATTGTTAAACACAGGAAGGTGTGTTATAATCTATCCTGTATTTAACTAACTCGTTCTTAGTTAGATACCGTCCTGGTTGGTGTGTCAGCACCTTCCAGGGCAACTTAATCTACTTCTACAAATTTTCCTTCTTTCAACATATAGAAAGTATCTTCTTTAATATTTTCTCCGTCTACTTTTGCAGATTTAACATCTACAAGATGATATTCATAATTAATTTCTTTCCATTCAGCCAGAACAATGAAGCATCCGATTTTCCCTTTAGCTTTTGAAGCAATTCCTGTGGCTAACGCAATACTTTCATTTCCTTCAACAATTGCCGCTGAATAATCTCCAGTATTGGTTGCCGCTGACTGATTTCCAGTATTGGT